>Ga0265798_10010919_pt1 | contig 11114 bp, 9 predicted proteins | sample P3T30metagenome_FD_192430 | JGI IMG/M metagenome (GOLD analysis project Ga0265798, IMG submission 192430) | Plant litter microbial communities from East Loma Ridge, Irvine, California - P3 T30 | ecosystem: Environmental > Terrestrial > Plant litter > Unclassified | place: USA: California... | reverse complement strand
GATGCGTTTGCGGGTTTCCGCAGTTTCCGTTTTAGACTTGCGCATGCGCACTTGCCTCCTCATTAGATTCATAGTGTACTCTAAACGGGATCCTGGCCCCAGCCGCCGCCCAGTGCGCGCACCAGCGCCACCGTGCTGATCGCCCGCTGGCCGCGCAGTTGCACGGCGCTGCGTTCGATGCTGCTCAGATTACGCTGCGCTTCCAGCAAGTCGATGTAACTGGTGCGGCCTGCGTCGTAGAGCAACTGGGCCAGTTCGGCCGAGCGGCGCGCCGAGGCCACCGCGGCATCGATTTCGCCGGCCTGCTCGGCCAGGATGCGCAGGCCCGACAGGCTGTCCTCCACTTCCGCGAACGCGACCAGCACATGCTGCCGGTATGCGGCCACGGCCTGCTCGAGCGCGGCCTCGCTGCGCACCACGTTATTGTGGTTGCGTCCGCCATCGATCAAGGGCGCCGACAGCAGCGCGCCGAGCAGGAAGGAGCGGCTGCTCCATGTGAAAATGTCGGCGGCGCTGCCCCCTTCCCCGCCGGCCGCACCGCTCAGGGCCAGGGCCGGAAACATGGCCGCGCGCGCCACGCCGATGCGGGCGTTGGCCGCCTCCATCGTGTGCTGGGCGGTGGCGATGTCGGGCCGGCGTTGCAGCAGGCTCGATGGCAGGCCTGGCGGGATCACGGGCACGCTGGCCAGGTTTTCCAGCGGATTGACGGTGGCGCTGAAACTGGCGGCCGGGCGGCCCAGCAGCACAGCCAGCGCGTGTTCGCTGGTGGCGCGCTGCTGCTGCAGACCGATCGCTTCGGCGCGCGCCGTCGACAGTTCGGTGCGGGCGCGGGTGACATCGAATTCGCCGATATCGCCCAGCGCGTAGCGGCGCTCCGTCAGCTTGACGCTCTGGTCGCGCAGGCTCACCGTGCGCGCCAGCGTGGCCAGTTCCGCATCCAGCGAGCGCAGGCGGAAATAGGTCTGTGCCACATCGGCCTGCAGCGCCAGCAGCACCGAGCGGTAAGTTGCTTCGCTGGCGGCAGCATCGCCGCCGGCCGCGCTGACACTGGAGGCGACCCGGCCGAACAGGTCGACCTCGTAGCTGGCCGTCAGGCGGGCGTGGTAAGCGGTGGCCGGCGCGACGTTGGTGCCGTCGGGCAGGCCGCGCGAAGTGGGCGAAGCTTTCTGCCGCACGGCGCCGGCGTCGACACCGACCTGAATGCTGCGATCGGCTTCGGCAATGCCGGCGATGGCGCGCGCCTGGCGCAACCTTGCGGCCGCTTCGCCCAGGGTGGCGCTGCCGACCGTGGCTTCGTCGATCAGGGCGGTCAGGGCCGGATCCCTGAACGCCAGCCACCACTGTCCGCGCGGCTGGGCTTCTGCGGGACGCGCCGTTTGCCAGACGCTGCCGTCGGCGGCGGTGAGGGGCTGGCCGGGCGCCTCCTTGAAGGCGGCCGGCACGGCCACTTCGGGCTGCTTGAACTGGGGCGCGACGCAGGCTGCGAGCGTGGCCGCGGCGATGGCAGCGAGGCTGCGCTTGCCCATCTGATGCAGGTGATTCATATTAATGTCCTCCTTCGATGGCGGCGATGGCCTTGGCTGGAGAGTGCTGTGCCTTCTTGCGGTCCATGGCATGGGCCAGAGAGCGCAGCAGTACATAAAATACCGGGGTCAGGAACAGCCCGAAGAAGGTCACGCCCAGCATGCCGCCGAACACGGCCACACCCATCGCATGGCGCATTTCCGAACCGGGACCGCTGGAGAACACCAGTGGCAGCACGCCCATGATGAAAGCGATCGAGGTCATCAGGATGGGTCGCAGGCGCAGACGCGACGCTTCAAGCGCGGCTTCGACAATCGAGCGGCCGTGGTCTTCCAGTTCGCGGGCAAATTCGACGATCAGGATGGCGTTCTTCGACGCCAGGCCGACCAGCACGAACAGGGCGATCTGGGTGAACACATTGTTATCGCCTCCCGTCAGCTTGACGCCAATGAGGGCGCACAGGATCGACATCGGCACGATAAGGATCACGGCCAGCGGCAGGGTCCAGCTTTCATACTGGGCGGCCAGCACCAGGAACACCAGCAGCACGCACAGGGGGAACACGTAGAACATGGTGTCGCCGGCCAGGATGTTCTGATAGGTCAGGTCGGTCCACTCGTAGCTGACGCCCTTGGGCAGCGTTTCCTGCGCCAGTTTTTCCAGCGCAGCCTGGGCCTGGCCGGACGAATAGCCGGGCGCTGGACCGCCGTTGAGCTCGGCGGCCACGTAGTTGTTGTAGCGCTGCACGCGGTCGGGGCCGTAGCTGTCGCTCACCTTCATCAGGGACGATAGGGGAATCATGTCGCCCCTGGTGCTGCGCACTTTCAGGACGGCGATGTCTTCCGGCTGAGTACGGAACTGGGCATCGGCCTGCACGCGCACCTGGTAAGTCCGGCCGAACTGATTGAAATCATTGACGTAGACGGAACCGAGGTTGACCTGCAGGGTCTGATAAATAGTGGTCAGCGGGACGTCCAACTGCTTGGCCTTGTCGCGGTCAGTATCGGCGTACAACTGGGGGACATTGATTTGATAGCTAGAGAACACGCGCGCCAGTTCTGGCGCGGCGCGCGCACGCTTCTGCAATTCCTGGGTCGCCTTGTACAACTCGTCATAGCCCAGTGCGCCGCGGTCTTCCACCATCAGCTTGAAGCCGCCCAGGGTGCCCAGGCCGCTCACCGGCGGCGGCGGCACGACCAGCACAAAGGCATCCTCGATGGCGCCCATCCGCTTGTTGAGCTCGCCAGCAATGGCCACGCCCGACAGCGATTTATCCTTTCTCTGTTCAAACGGCGCCAGGCCGCTGAACTGGATGCCCGCGCTGGGCGATGCCGTGAACGCGTTGACCGACAGGCCGGGGAACTGCACCGCCGTGGCGATCCCGGGGGTGCCCGCGGCAATCTTGCCCATGCGCTGGATCACGGCATCGGTGCGGTCGAGAGTGGCCGCATCAGGCAGTTGGGCGATGTCGATCAGGTAGCCCTTGTCCTGCAGTGGCACGAAGCCGGCCGGCACCACCTTGAACATCAGGCCGGCCGAGACTGCCAGCAGGGCATACACCGCCACCGACAGGCTCTTGCGGCGCAGCGCGCCGTTGACGCCCTTCTCGTAGCGAATCGACGAACGGCCAAAGAAGCGGTTGAAGGCGGCAAAAAAGCTGCCGAACAGGCGGTCGATCACGCGCGTCAAAAAGTCTTTCGGCGCATCGTGGCCCTTGAGCAAGGCGGCAGCCAGGGCCGGCGCCAGGGTCAGCGAGCTGAAGGCGGAAATCACGGTGGAGATGGCAATCGTCAGCGCGAACTGTTTATAGAACTGCCCCGACAGACCGGGCACAAAGGCAATCGGCACAAACACGGCGCACAGCACCAGCGCGATGGCAATGATGGGACCGCTCACTTCCTTCATGGCCTGAATGGTGGCGTCGCGCGGCGTCAAACCATTCGAAATATTGCGTTCCACGTTCTCGACCACCACGATGGCGTCATCGACGACGATGCCGATCGCCAGCACCAGGCCGAACAGCGACAGCGTGTTGATGGAAAAGCCAAAGCCGAGCATCACGGCGAAGGTGCCGACCACCGACACCGGCACGGCCAGCAGGGGAATAATCGAGGCCCGCCACGATTGCAGGAACACGATCACCACCAGCACCACCAGGGCGATTGCCTCCAGCAAGGTGTGGATCACGGCGTGAATGGAATCCTGCACGAACACGGTGGTGTCATAGACGATGCTGTAGTCCAGGCCGGGCGGGAAGTCTTTCTTGAGCCGCTTCATGGTGCTGCGCACGTCTTCCGCCATTTTCAGGGCGTTGGCATTGGGCGCTTCGAAGATGATGATGCCCACCGCCGGCTTGTTGTTCAGGCGGGCGCGCAGATTGTAGGAATCGGCGCCAAGCTCGATGCGGGCCACGTCGCGCAGGCGCGTCAGGGCGCCGTCGCTATTGGTGCGCACGATGATATTGCCGAACTGCTCGACCGATTGCAGGCGGCCCTGGGTCGACACCGTCAGCTGGAACTGGCTGCCTTTTGAGGGCGAAGCGCCGATGGCGCCGCCAGCGACCTGCACGTTCTGTTCGCGGATGGCGTTGGTGACGTCCACCGTCGTCATGTTGCGGGCGGCGATCTTGGTGGGATCCATCCAGATGCGCATGGCGTAGTCGCCCGAGCCGTTGAGCTGGACCGTGCCCATGCCATCGATGCGCTCGAGCTGGTCCTTGACGTTGAGCAGCGCATAGTTGCGCAGGTACTGGTCGTCATACTTGCCTTCGGGCGAAGTCAGGTGCACCACCATGGTCAGGCTGGGCGAAGACTTGACGGTCGTCACGCCGATCTGGCGCACCTCTTCGGGCAGGCGGGGCAGCGCGCGCTGGATGCGGTTCTGCACGTCCGTCTCGGCTTGCGAGACCTTGGTGCCGATCTTGAAAGTTACGGTCAGCAGGAGGTTGCCGTCGGCCGTGGACTGGGACGACATGTAGAGCATATTGTCGACGCCATTGATCTGCTGCTCGAGCGGCGTGGCCACCGTTTCAGCAATGACCTTGGGGTTGGCGCCCGGATACTGCGCGCGCACCACCACCGAGGGCGGCACCACGTCCGGATACTCGGAGACGGGCAACTGGAAGATCGCAATCAGGCCGGCCATAAATATAAGCAGCGACAGCACGGCCGCAAAAATCGGCTTGTCGATGAAGAAGCGTGAAAAGTTCATGGTCTTATCCTTTGGCCGGGGACGCTGCGGCAAGGGCTGCGGCGGTGGCCGCTTCGGCGGACTTGGCCGCGCTGGCCGACTTGTCCGCTGGAACTTCGCCCGGCGCAGCAGCCGACTTTTGCGCGCTTGCCGCAGTGCCGGCCGCAGTACCGGCCGAAGCGGCAGCAGCACCGGCAGTTGCAGCAGCGCCCTTGCCTTCCGCAAGCTCAGCGCCCGGATCAAAATCCATCGCCACCACGTGCGGCGCCAGCGCGCCGCCTGGATGGACCCGCTGCAAGCCGTTGACGACGATGGTTTCGCCCGCCGTCAGGCCGCCGCGCACCACGCGCAGGCCATCGATGACGGGGCCCAGGGTGACGTTGCGATAGACGGCTTCCTGCCTGGGACCGACCACATAGACGAATTTGCGGTTCTGGTCGGTGCCGACGGCGCGGTCGTTGATCAGCACCGCCTGGCCGGACGGCGCGAGCGTCTTGCCCGTGCCGGCGTCGCTATTGCTGGCGCCCTCCACCTGGACCCGCGCAAACAGGCCAGGCGCGAGCGCCTTGTCGGTATTGTCGAACAGCGCGCGCATGCGCACGGCGCCGGTCTGGGCGTCGAGCTGGTTGTCGACGAATTCTAGCTTGCCCTGGTGGGGAAAGCCCTGCTCATTGGCCAGGCCGATGCGCACCTTGACCTGGCCGCCCTTGCGCGCCACCGCGCCCACTTGCAGAAAAGTCGCTTCATCGCCGTCGAAACTGGCGTACATGCGCTGATCCGATACGACCGAGGTGAGCACCGTGGTCGGGTCGACCAGGTTGCCCAGGGTGATCTCGGCCTTGCCGACCCGGCCGTCGATGGGCGAGATGACGCGGGTGTAGTTCAGGTTCAACCTGGCATTGTCGTACTGGGCCTGGGCGGCGCGGGCGCTGGCGCCCAGTTCCTTGAAGGACGAGGCATTGGCGTCCAGTTCGCGCTGGGGAATGGCCTTGTCGGCAAACAGCTTTTCCGAGCGGGTCAATTCGAGGCGGGCCAGTTCGACCCTCGCGGTGGCGGCGGCGGCCGCCGCTTCTGCGCGCTTGAGTTCGGCCTCATACGGGCTGCGGTCGATGACAAACAATAAATCACCCTTGCGCACCAGCGCGCCGGGCTGCACGTGGACCGCCGTGATGTAGCCGCCCACACGGGGCCGCACCACGACCCGCTCGAGCGCCTCGATGCGGCCTGAAAACACCTGGGTTTCCGTCACTTTACGTTCGAGCACGGTAGCAACCGATACCACGGCGCCGGCGTCGGCCTTTGGCGCGGCAGCCTTGCTGTCGGCGCTGTTGCAGCCGGACAGGCTGGCGGCCACCAGGCCCGCAGCAGCAAGTGCGATGGCGCTGGCCGCTAGCCGGGGCCGCTTCTGAGGAGGAGAAATCGAAGTCATCTGGGTCTTTCAGGAGATTGAAGGGGGTCGATCAGCCACGCATTTTTTTAGAGCTTACTCGACATCTAAATTTAGATTACGATCAAACTCTAAAAAATGCAAGCGATTTCTGCCTTTCGCCCGCCTTCGGCTTGCCTTTCCCCTCCCCTGCTCCTCTACGCGCCCAGCAACTGGCCGATCAGCATGGCGCTGTGTTCGTCCGCATTCACGGCGGCGAATTCGGCCGCCAGCGCCGCGACCCGGCTACCGTACGTCAAGCGATATCGGCCTCTCCCCTTCTTTGGGGAGAGGGTGCAGGACGTCTCGCTTCGCTTCGATAGCGGCCTCATGCGAAATGCATGGCCAGTTGTGGCAATATGACAAGATGAAAATCTTTACCGTCGTATTCAGCGCCATTCACAGCCTGATGGCCCTGCTGTTTGCCCTTGCCGCCCTGATGCTCATCATCATTTCAGCGCGCATGGGCTGGGATGCCTTCCAGGTCGGCATGGATGGCAAGAGCGCGCTCGCCGTGATCGAGGCGATGGGCTTGCTGGCGGCCGGCGTGGTGGCCCTGCAGATTGCCGAAACCATCATCGAGGAAGAAGTGGTGCGCGACAGCGACATCAGCGCCCCGACCAGGGTGCGCCGTTTCCTGTCGCGTTTTTTCGTCGTGGTGGTCGTCGCGCTGGCGCTGGAAGGCCTGGTCGCCACTTTCAAGGCCCTGCACGAAAACCCCACCCAGCTGCCCTATGCAGCCAGCATTCTGATCGCCGTGGGCGTGATGCTGGCGTCCTGGGGCGTGTTTGTGCACCTGAACCGCTCCGCCGAAGAGCTCGAACCGGAAGCGATGGCCGACGCCAAGCAGGAAGACGCGAAACTGAAGTAGGCGAACGCCTGACGGCGCGGCGCAACGGCCCCGAGGCGAACATTTGCCACGGCTGCCCCAGCCGTCTATGATGGTCGATATTCCTGAGATGCAACATCGGGCGCATCCTCCGGGCCATCCATCATCCGCTATCGACGGAGAATCATGCTTCCTGAATCTTTCTTGTTTGCCGCACCCGGCAACATGGCCGTGACCCTGGTGGCCGCCCTGTTTGGCCTCTTGATCGGCAGTTTCCTCAACGTCGTCATTTACCGCCTGCCCATCATGATGCAGCGCGACTCCGACAATTACGTCGCCCACGAAAGCGGCAAGGACCTGCCCCACCAGGACAAGTTCAACCTGATGGTGCCCCGCTCGGCCTGTCCCCATTGCGGCCACCAGATCACGGCATTGGAAAACATCCCCGTGATCAGCTACCTGGTCCTCGGCGGCAAGTGCCGTTCCTGCAAAGCGCCCATCTCTCCCCGTTATCCCATCATCGAAGCGTTCACGGCCCTGGTGTCGGGCGCGCTGGTGTGGCACCTCGGCAGCGGCGTCGCCGGCCTGGCAGCGCTCGTGTTCGGCTTCGCCCTGATCGCCATGACCTGCATCGATTACGACACCCAGTTGCTGCCGGACGACCTGACCCTGCCGCTGCTGTGGCTGGGCCTGCTGGTCAATATCAATGGCGCCTTCGTGCCCCTGCAGGACGCCGTGATCGGCGCCGCCGCCGGCTATCTGGTGCTGTGGGGCATCTACTGGATCTTCAAACTGGCGACCGGCAAAGAGGGAATGGGCTATGGTGACTTCAAGCTGCTGGCCGCCCTGGGCGCCTGGATGGGCTGGAAGGCGCTGCCCTCCATCATCCTGCTGTCCTCGGTGGTAGGCGCCATCGTCGGCATCGCCCTCATCGTCGTCGCCAAGCGCTCACGCGACAAGGCGATTCCCTTCGGCCCCTACCTGGCGGCGGCCGGCATGATCGCCATGCTGTGGGGCGGTCCCATCGCCGCCGTGTCACAGCGCTATTTCGGCTAATTCGGCTGATTCAACCATCGGGAAGCCTGCCATCGCCTCTGCCCCGCCTCCCCTGCTGCACATCGGCCTGACCGGCGGCATCGGCTGCGGCAAGACCACGGTGGCGAACCTGTTTGCCGAACGGGGCGCCAGCCTGGTCGACACCGACCTGATCGCCCACGCCATGACGGCGCCCCATGGTCCGGCCATGCCGGCCATTGCAGCGAGCTTCGGCGAGCGCTTTGTGGCCGCCGACGGCGCACTGGACCGGGCTGCGATGCGTGAACTGGTGTTTACCGACCCGACCGCCCGGCACCGCCTCGAAGCCATCCTGCATCCCATGATCCGGCAGGAAGCGGAGCGCCAGGCTGCCGCCGCCACCGGTCTGTACGTGATTTTTGTGGTGCCCTTGCTGCTTGAGTCAGGCGCCTGGCGCGACCGGGTGGCCCGTATTGTCGTGATCGACTGCCTTGAATCGACCCAGGTGGCGCGCGTGATGGCCAGAAACGGTTTATCCGAAGCCCAGGTGCGCGCCATCATGGCCAACCAGGCCAGCCGCGCCCAGCGCCTGGCCGCGGCCGACGACGTCATCGACAATGACGGCGGCATGGACGCCCTGCTGCCCCAGGTGGCCGCGCTGCATGCCCGGTTGCTGGCAATTTCCGGCAATATGGCCTGAATACCAATGCAGCGTTTGTAATTTCACGTCGCTTGGTTCAGAATCACGAGATTCCAATCGCCAACCACGTTGCAAGCACAAAGGGATGTCATTTTGATCGTCTACGAATACCCTTTCAACGAGCGCATACGCACGTTGTTGCGGCTGGAAGATTTATACGAAAAATTCAAGTTTTTCGTGCACCAGGAACACGCGATGCAACACCACGTCGCGCTCTCGACGATTTTCGACATGCTGGAAGTGGCCGGCCGCGCCGACCTCAAGTCCGACCTGCTGCAGGAACTGGAACGCCAGAAGCAAAGCCTGCTCAGCTACCGCTCCAATCCCAACGTGGCCGCCGAGATGCTCGACGCCGTGCTGGGCGAACTGGAAGCGGTCAGCGCCAACCTGGTCGCCTCGCAAGGCAAGACCGGCCAGAACGTGCGCGACAATGAATGGCTGATGAGTATCCGCGGGCGCACCATCATCCCCGGCGGGGCCTGCGAATTTGATCTGCCGTCCTACTACGCCTGGCAAAAGCACCCGGCCCAGCAGCGCTTCGACGACATCATCGCCTGGTTTGCCCCGCTCGCGCCCCTGTTCGACGCGCTCTCGCTGGTTCTGCGCCTGCTGCGCGATTCCGGCGCCCCCGTTAAAATGATCGCCAATGCCGGCAGCTATCAGCAAATGCTGCAAGGTAAGGTGTACCAGATGCTGCGCCTGACCCTCGACGAAAACACGGGGGCCATCCCGGAGATCTCGGCCAATAAATACATGTTGTGGGTTCGCTTCACGAGCCAGGGCGGCGACCTCAAACCAAAGCCACTGGAAGACGACGTCGCTTTCGAACTCACACTGTGCAATTTTTAAAATGAGTGTGTGAAATGACTGTCGTATCCTGCCCTACCTGCGGCGCCAAGGTCGAATGGACCGAAGCCAACAAATACCGCCCCTTCTGCTCCGAACGCTGCAAACAGATCGATCTGGGGGCGTGGGCGGAAGAGAAGTACACGATTCCGGCGGCTGCGCCGACGGATCCGCTGGAGGATCCGCTGGCGGATGAATGAGCACCGGGGACTGGCCCTGCGGGCCTGTCCCCATTCATTCTTTACCTGCGCCCCCGGCGCCTGGTTTGCAGTAGCAGCAAACCGAAGAATGGGGACAGGTCCGCAGGACCAGTCCCCCCTGCTGGTTAAGCCGTCACACCAACCGGCATCACTATCGGCTTGTTCCCATTCGCATACCGATTCATGAACAAGCCCTCCATTCCGATCTCCGGCTGACGCCCCGCCACCAGGTCCGCCAGCACCCGTCCCGAACCGCAGGCCATGGTCCAACCCAAGGTGCCGTGCCCCGTATTCAAGAACAGATTTTTGAATGGCGTCGGCCCGATCACGGGCGTGCCGTCCGGCGTCATCGGCCGCAGGCCGCACCAGAAGCTGCCGCGTTTTAAATCGCCGCCTTGCGGGAACAGGTCCGTGACCGAATGCTCGAGCGTGTCGCGCCTGGCCTGGTGCAGGCTCAAGTCGTAGCCGGCGATTTCGGCCGTGCCGCCCACGCGGATGCGGTCGCCCAGGCGGGTAATCGCCACCTTGAAGGTCTCGTCCATCACGGTCGATTCCGGGGCGCCGCTCGCGTCGGCGATGGGGACGGTGATCGAATAGCCCTTGACGGGATAGACGGGAATCTTGATGCCCAACTGGCGCGCCAGCAGGGGCGAGTAGCTGCCCAGCGCCAGTACAAAACTGTCGGCGGTGAATTCGCCGGCCGAAGTGACCACGCCGGTGACCTTGTCGCCAGTGCTGACCAGGCGCTCGATCGTCACGCCCTGTTTGAAGGTGACGCCCAGCTCCCTGGCCATTTCAGCCAGCCGCACGGTGAACATATAACAGTCGCCCGTCTCGTCGCCGGGCAGCTGCAGGCCGCCGACGAATTTGCCGCGCACGTTTTTCAATGCCGGCTCGTAGCGCTCGCAGCCGGCGGCGTCGAGCAGCGAATACGGCACCTTGTACTGGTCCAGCACCTTGATGTCGCCGGCCGAGCCATCGAGCTGCTTCTGGGTGCGGAACAGCTGCAGGGTGCCACGGCTGCGCTCATCGTAGGCGATGCCGGTGTCGGCGCGCAGCTGCACCATGCAGTCGCGCGAATACTCGGCCAGGCGCACCATGCGGCCCTTGTTGACCTCATAGCTTTTCTGGTTGCAGTTGGCCAGCATCTGGAACATCCAGCGCCAGGTGTCGGCGTCCACCAGGGGACGCAGCACCAGGGGGCTGTGCTTCATCATCAGCCATTTGACCGCCTTCATGGGCACGCCGGGACCGGCCCAGGGCGCCGAGTAGCCGGGCGAAATTTCGCCGGCGTTGGAGAAGCTCGTTTCCATGCCCACGTCGGGCTGGCGGTCGATGACGGTCACTTCATGGCCAGCCTTGGCCAGGTAGTAGGCAGAGGTGACT
>Ga0265798_10010918_pt1 | contig 11114 bp, 8 predicted proteins | sample P3T30metagenome_FD_192430 | JGI IMG/M metagenome (GOLD analysis project Ga0265798, IMG submission 192430) | Plant litter microbial communities from East Loma Ridge, Irvine, California - P3 T30 | ecosystem: Environmental > Terrestrial > Plant litter > Unclassified | place: USA: California... | reverse complement strand
GGCCTGGCCGCACTGTTCGGGCCGACCTTCCACGACCTGTTCACGGGCGCCTGGATCGGCGAGGAGCAGGGCCATGGGCCGATCATCTTCGCGCTGGCCTTGTGGCTGATGTGGCGCAAGTGGCCCGAGGTGAGTGCCGTGAGCGCTACACCGCAACTGCATCCGGCCGGCTGGCTGGTGCTGGCAGCCGGCCTGTGCATCCACTTGCTGGGGCGCTCGCAAAAGATCCTGATGTTCGAGGTCGGCTCGATCCTGCTCGTGCTGGCGGCGGTGGTGCTTCTGCAGCTTGGCGCGAAAGCGCTGCGCGTGTGGTGGTTCCCGTTCTTCTTCATGCTGTTCATGGTGCCCCTGCCAAGCGAGCTGGTGGCGGCTGTGACGATGCCGATGAAGATGGCCGTGTCCTGGGCCACCGAGCATCTGCTGTTCGCGGCGGGCTACCCGGTCTCGCGCGCCGGCGTGGTGCTGCAGGTCGGCCAGTACCAGTTGCTGGTCGCCGATGCCTGCGCCGGCCTGCAGACGCTGCTGACCCTTGAGGCGCTGGGACTGTTCTACCTGAACCTGATGCGCCATCCCTCGGCCTTTCGCAACCTGGCGCTGGCGATCCTGATCGTTCCGATCTCGTTCCTGGCCAATGTGATCCGGGTGGTAGTCCTGACGTTGGTCACCTTTCACCTGGGCGACGCTGCGGGGCAGGGCTTCCTGCACGGCTTTGCCGGCATGGTGCTGTTCGTGACGGCGCTGCTGATGATTCTTGCCATCGATTCGGCCTTGCAGTGGTTGATCAGGCGCAGGCAAGCCGGAGAGGGAGCCGCGCCGGGCGGCGCGGGGCATGCCGCATCCGGCCCGGTCCCTACGCGGGAAGCGTCATGAACCGGCGCCTGGCCGTGGGCATCGCGCTGGGCCTGGCCATGGCAGGCACATCGGCGCTGACCGGCGTCCTGACGCCACAGCCGCGCGCGCCGCTGCCGCACGAGCGCTTCAGCCTGGAGCAGATGATTCCGGTCCGCTTCGGGACCTGGACGGTCGACCCCGGCGTCTTGCCGCTGCAGCCCGATCCCGAGCAGCAGGGCGTACTCGAGAAAATCTACGACCAGACCCTGTCGCGCGCCTATATCGACGGGCAGGGCCGGCGCGTGATGCTGGCCATTGCGTATGGCGGCGACCAGAGCAAGTCGCTGCAACTCCACCTGCCCGAGGTGTGCTACGTGGCGCAGGGTTTCGACATGGTCGACGACCGCGACGGCATACTCGCCACGCCTTACGGCCAGTTGCCGGTCAAGCGCCTGGTGGCGCGCCTGCACGAGCGCAATGAACCGATCACCTACTGGATCACGATCGGCGACAAGGCCACCAAGGCCGGCATCGGGCAGAAGCTGCGCCGCCTGGCCTACGGCCTGTCGGGCGAGATCCCCGACGGCATGCTGGTCCGGGTCTCGACGATCCAGGCGAACGAGGCGGCCGCCTGGCAAGTCCAAGACCACTTCGTGGCTGATATGCTCGCCACGCTGTCGCCTCGGGACCGTGCGCACCTGATCGGCGCCCCTTCCGCGCCTGCGAAGGCGGCTGTGGCGCCCGCGACAGGTTCGCCTCCGGTTGCCGCACTGTCCGCAGCGAGCCCGGCCAACCTGCCCAATCCGACCATGCCGGCCAACCCGGCAGCGCCGGCCGGCATGGCGGCGTCCGCCACGAACGCGCGACATCATTGATCCACCTTGGCGATGGACGACCTCCTGCCCTATATCTATTACTTGCTGCCGTGGCTGGTTGTCGCCGGCCTGTCGATCGCCGTCGTGCTCGGCATCGGCGTCGGTCTCGCCTGGCCGCGCTTCCTGGTCTATCCCTATCTGCTGGTGTTCTTCTGGATGAACTCCACCAGCTACGGCAATCTTTCGGTGTTCGCTTCACGCAGCATCTACAGTCGCGGCTCGGGCATGCTGCTGTTCGGCGTGGTGCTGTGGTACATCCTCGGCGCCTGGCTCTGTGCGCGCGTCGCGGCCGGCTTCGGGCGCCATCCCGCGCCCGCCTGCAATCTGCGGCCATGGTTCCTCGGCTGGGCGGTGCTGCTGGCCTGCCATGTCGGTGCGGGGCTGGTTGCCGGCGTGCCGGTGGCAGAATCGCTGGCGCCGTCGGGTTTTTCCAACCTGGTGTGGATGGCGCCTTTGATCTCGCTGATGCTGCTGGCCTTCCGTACGCGCGAGGATGCCCTGGCGCTGGCCCGCTTCATCATGCTGGCCGGCCTGGCGCGCGCCTTGTTCGGCCTGGGCCGCTGGGCGGCACTGGGCGGTGACCCAAACAATGTCTATGCGAATATGAATGCGATCCAGATTCGCCTGACCTTCTTCGACATCAACGACAGCCTGCTGTGCACGCTGGCCTTCGCGATCGCAGCTGTCTCGCGCTTCCAGGCCGCGCCGGCCGAGCGCGGCATGGCCTGGCGCGGCCTGGAATGGCTGACCTTGGCCACGACGGCGCTGTGCGTGCTGCTGTCCTACCGGCGCAGCGCCTGGATCGGGTTCCTGCTGGCGCTGGCGGTCGTGCTGTGGCGCCTCCCGGCGCGACGGCGCCTGCAAGCCGCGCTGGCCGGCGTGCCACTGCTTGGTGCGGCAGTGACCTTTGTCGCGGTACGGCGCCTGGCGGGGGGCGGCGACGCCGGTGTCGCAAGCACTACCAGCAGCACCGCAGGCGGCCTGTTGCACGACATGCAGTCGCGCCGCTTCGGCCCCGAGAGCGAGCGGGTGCTGGAGCTCAAGCTGGCCCTATCCGACTTCCTGGCCCATCCGCTGGCCGGGATCGGTTCCTGGGGCCGCTACCATGGCTATGAATTCATTTCCTGGCAAAACAACCCGGACGGTGGCCTGTTCCTGCACAGTGGACTGCTGCACATTGCACTCAAGAGCGGCCTGCTTGGCACGCTCTTGCTGGCCGGGACGATCGCCGCCTTCGTCCTCTTCACCCGGCGCGCGTTGCGGACCGTGCCACCCGAACTGCTCGGCCTGGCCACCGCAGGGGCGGCGGGACTGGCCTTCATGGTGCCCGACTTCCTGATCGGCACGCCGTTCCCGCAGGTGCGCACCACCCAGATGCTGGCGTTGTGCCTGAGCCTGCCTTATGTGGCGATGGCCGTCAGGCAGGAAGCGACGCTGCGGCCCATGCGCCCGCGCCTGTACCCCCAACTGGCGCCGGCCTGATGAAACTGAGCCTGGCCCGCAACGCCTGGTCCAACCTGCTCGGGGCCGCGATCCCCGCGCTGGTGATGCTGGGCACGGTGCCGCTGGTGGTGCGTGGCCTGGGCGAGGCCGGCTACGGCGTGTACGCGCTGGTCACCGCGATCGCCGGCTACTTCGCAGTGATGGACATCAATCTCACCGCCGGTTCGGTGAAATACATCGCCCAGCACCGGGCGCGCGGCGAAGAGCGCCAGGTGGCAGAGACGGTGTCCTTCGGCCTGGCCAGCTATGCTGCGATCGGCCTGCTCGGTGGGTTGGGCATCGGCGCCGGCGCCGCCTGGTTCGTCGACTCCCTGTTCGCCGTGCCGGCGGCGCTGCGCGAAGAGGCGAGGGCGACGCTGCAGCTGGCCGCGGTCGGCTTCCTGCTCGGCCAGCTGCAGAACTACCTGAACAGCGTGCCGCAGTCGCTGATGCGCTACGACATCTCGGGCCGGGTCGAGATGCTGTTCGGCGCCCTGGTCCCGCTGGGAACGGTCGGCGTACTGTTGCTGGACCACGGCCTGTTCGAGGTGATCCTGCTGCGCGTGGCGGCGAGCGGCGTGCATTGCCTGGTGTTATGGCGTGCGATCCGGCGCCTGCTGCCGCTCTGGCGCTGGCGCTGGCCGGGCCGCGCGGCCAGAGTGTCGCTATTGCAGTTCTCGGCCTGGTCCTTCCTGTCCCGCTTTGCCGCCCTGTCCTATGCCCATGCCGACAAGCTCATGATCGGCGCACTGGTCGGCGTCACCGGCCTGGCCTATTTCACGGTCGCCGCCACCCTGGCCAACCGTGTGCTCAGCCTGAGCTTTCGCTTGTCCGGCGTCTTTTTCCCGGCCGCCAGCGCGCTCGCGGCCCAGGGCGAACTGGCGCGCCTGGACCAGGTGTATGTCAAGGCGACCCGCTACGTGGTCTACCTGAACGCGTCGATCCTGGTGCTGGTGAGCGTATTCGCCCACCGCATCCTGGCCTACTGGATGGACGATACGTTCGCGCGCAACGGCGCCACGGTGCTGGCCGTGATCGCGCTGGCCCAATTCATCGATTCGCTGACCAGCCTGCCGTCGCTGGTGAACGACGGCATGGGCCACCCGCGCGTCTCCGGCCTGTTCGCGGCGGCGCGTGCGCTGACGGGCCTGGCCATCGTGTATGCCGGCGTGGTGGGGTGGGGCATCGATGGCGCTGCCTGGGGCCATCTCGCCGCGGCGACGCTGTTCGCCGGCGCCTTCCTGTTGCATGTGCATGGCCGCACGGTACCCACGCCGCTGCCACGTCTGCTGGCGCACGGTTATCTGCCGGGACTGGCAGGCGTGGCGCCCGTCGCGCTGGCCGCCGGCGCCGCCGAGCAACTGCTCGACAGCAGTGGCCTCGACTTCGCGCTGCTCCTGCTGGCGACCGTGCTATTGCTGCTGATGCATGGCATGCTGTTCGTGATCGAGCGCGCCGACCGCGAACAGCTGGTGGCCGCCCTCAGGTCCTGGCGCCGCCCAGCGCCCCACACGCCGCGGTGACGCCATGCGCATCCTGATGGTGTCCGAGGATCTCCCGGGCGACCAGGTCGGTGGCCTGGGAAAGCACGTGGTCATCCTCGCCAACCGGCTATTGCAAGAAGGGCATGAGGTCGAGATCCTGGGCCGCAGCGACCGTGGCGTGCAGGATTGTGCGGGCCAGATCGGCTTCGATGGGCGCTTCCGCCCCGGCTTCGATTACGGGCATCCGGGCTGGAAGGAATCCCGGCTGGGCGTGTTCAATCCCCTCAAGCGCCCCTGGTTCGCCCGCAAGGTCGCGCGCGCCATCGCGCGCCACGGCCCCGGCTTCGACGTCGTCCACTACCATGGCCACCTGCCCATGACCGGCCTGTACGTCAGCCCCCATCTCAACTTCGTCCAGACCCGCCACGACCAGGGCAGCGAATGCCTGACCCACCTGCGCTTCGTCGATGGCGCCGTGTGCGACAACATGGTGCCCGGCGAATGCACCGCCTGCATCCGGCCCGACGCCGGTCGGCTGCGCAAGTCGGTGACGGCCATCGCCGTGAACGGCTACCGCAGCGGGGCCGCACGCGCCTTTGCCCGCCACAAGACCGTCTTCGTGTCCGAGTTCCTGCGTCGCCGTTTCCTGCGCGCGGTGCCGGATGCCGACCTGTCGCGCAGCCGCGTGATCCACAATATCGTCGACTACCCGCGCTTGCGGGCGATCGCGCAATCGGCCGCGGCGCCACGGCAGGGCGAGGTGCTGCTGGCCGGCCGCATCGATGCCGGCAAGGGCTTCGCCGAGTTCCTCGACGCCGCCAGCGGCCGTCTTCCGGCTGGCGCCCGCCTGAATGTCGTCGGCGACGGCCCGGAGCGCCGTGCGCTCGCGCTGCGCCACGCCGGCCCCCGTATCCGTTTCCTCGGCTGGCAAGACCACGGCGCCACGCTGGCCCTGGCGGCGCGTGCGCACCTGTGCGTCGTGCCCTCGGTGTGCGAAGAAGCCTGCAGCACGACCGTGCTCGAAGCGCTGGCACTGGGCCGCGACTGCCTGGCGCTGGCGCGCGGCGGCACCCCCGAACTGGCGCAATACCAGCGCTATCCCGGCCAGCTCGGCCTGGCTGACAGCATGCCGGAGCTGGTGGCGCTGCTCGCATGCCGCCTGCGGCAGAGCGTGCAGCACCTGCCTGCAGGCGACAGCTTCGGCGCCGACGCCGGCCGCGTGCTGCCTACCTTACTGGAGCTGTATGCCGAACCGCCCGACCTTCTCGATCGTCACCTGCACCTGGAACAGCGCGGCCACACTGGCTGACACGCTGGCGTCGCTGCGCAGCCAGACCTGCCGCGATCTCGAACAGATCTTCGTGGACGCCGGCTCGGACGATGCCACCCTCGCGCTGATCGCGGCCCAGACCGGCAACAAGCGGGTGCTGCACGGTGTCAGAGGCGGCATTGCGCACGCGATGAACCGCGGCATCGAGGCGGCCACGGGCGCGATCGTTGCGCACCTGCACGCGGATGACTACTACGCCGGCCCGGATGTGCTCGCCACCGTGCAGCGCCGGTTCTCTCAGCCCGACGCCGCCGGCCGACTGCCTGCATGGGTGTTCGGCAATATCCAGGTGCTCAAGGACGGCCATCTGCGTGAAGCACTTGCGCCCAGGCCGTTTTCCTATCGCGCGTTTGCCGCCGGCCGCGCCAGCATCGCGCACCCGGCCGTCTTCGTGCGCCGCGACATCTTTGACCAGATCGGCATGTTCGACGAGCGCTTGCGCTATGCCATGGACATCGACCTGTGGCTGCGGCTGGCCGCCATCCACCCGCCGGGCATCCTCCACCAGGTGCTGACGGTTTTTCGCGACCATCCCGGCAGCCTGTCCTCGAACAACAAGCTGAACGCACGGCGCGAAGAATTCGCGGTGCGCCGGCGCCACGCGCGCAAGGCGCCGCTGGCGTTCGGCATCTACTGCCTGCGCTACCTGAAACGCATGCATGGTTTGCGTTCGCAAACACGTGCGGCCGCACGCACACATTAGTTATCGCACAGTCTTTCCAGGCCGCACATGACAGTTACAGGACAGAAAAGTCTGTTCATCACATGTTAAATCCAAGGTGTGGGATTTCTGCGAAGGATGTGAAAAACCTTTGATTTCCTTAGGGAATTTGCTTTTGTTCAAAAAAACCTGATGTAACATTATTCCCATCAAGCAAGCGTCACTCGACGCAAGCACAACAGTCTGTCCAGTGCCCACACCGCGGCGCCATCTCTGATAAATCCCGTTTGTTCATCTCGTTTCTTTCGGAGCTTCTGCATGAAATTTCATAGGAAAGGTCTGGTCCGCGTCGCGGCACTGGCATCGCTCTTCGTTTGCCTGAGCGCGCGCGCTGACTGGGTCCAGTCCCCTGATCCCCTCGTCGTCCAACCGGGCCCGGACCTGAACCAGGTCCAGGCCCAGAATCCGCCCGGCTTTACCTGGGCGCGCCATACCAGCGGCCCGGCCGCTTACGAACTCGAGATCACCCAGGTTGGCGGCGCGGCAACCAAGGTCGTGACCGACCGCAACTGGTACCTGCCATCGAAGGCGCTGGCCCTGGGCAGGTACACCTGGCGCGTGCGGCCGGCCGGCGGCGGCGAGTGGTCGACGCCGCGCGCCTTCTCGATCACCAATAAATCGAACCTGTTCGAGGTGCCCGACAATGCCACGCTGCGCGCGCGCATCACGGCCAAGGCACGGCCGCGTTCGCTGCCGGCATCGTTCACGCCCTACGCGAGCTGGAACAGCGCCAAGCGCACCGAGCTGGACCCATACGTCAGCCGCATGAGCAATGAAATCAAGCTGCAGATCACGGCGTTGCCGGCCCTGAGCGATGCCCGCTGGCCGATCGTGATCAGCTCGCCATTGACGGCCGCGATGGCGACCCAGCAGACCGATATCCGCCAGCGTATCAACGAAGCCAGCCGCCAGCTCGAAGCCGCAGCCGTGATGTGGCGCATGAAGGGCGAGCGCGTGTTCCTGGACGAAGCGCTGCGCAAGGGCGACCAGATGGCCGCGCTCGACCCGACCGGGCCGACCAGCTACGCCAACCAGGACCAGGCCACGCGCCAGATCTCGGTCTCGCTGATCAAGACGATCGACATTCTGGCCGGCGACCTCGACGCGACGCGCCGCGCCAAGTGGCTCAAGACAGTCAAGGTGCGTGCCGAAGAAATCTACGGCAACCTGGCCGGCGACAATGGCCGCCTCGACCAGTTCCCGTTCGATTCGCACGGCAATACCAGCCTGATCTTCCTGTCGTTGATCTCGACGCTGGCGCTGGGCGATATCCCGGAAGCGCAGAAATGGTTCGATTTTTCGTTCCGCGCCTATGCCAATGCGCCGTCGCCGTGGGGCGGGCCGGAAGGCGGCTATGCCAACGGCACTGCCTATGCCGAGTACGCCGCTGGCTACCTGGTCGCGCTGTGGGATCCGATGTCGCAAGCCTCGGGCGTAAACTTCTACGCCAAGCCGTGGGCCCTGGGCCTGCTCGACTTCGCCACTCAGTTCACCCCGCCGGGCTCGCGCGTGCACGCCTTTGGCGACGGCTCCGAAACCAAGCCTGACACCCGCGTCTGGCACGCCTTTGGCTCGCGCATGGTGTCGCCGCGCGCGGCCTGGTACGTCGGTGCGCTGGGCGGCACCGAAGATACGCTGAGCCTGCTGCAGGCGCCGTATCCGATGCCGGTCAAGGGCACGCAAAGCAAGGCGCCGCCGTCGAACTCGGCGTATTACCCGAGCGTCGGCTGGGCTGCCTTCCATACCGATATCGGCTCGACCAGCCGCACCTCGCTGTACTTCAAGTCCAGCCCCTACGGTTCGTTCAACCACAGCCATGGCGACCAGAACGGTCTGCTGTTGTCGGTGGCCGGTCAGCCGCTGCTGGTCAAGGCCGGCTGGTATGACTGGTACGGCTCGCCGTACTGGAGCGACTGGTACCACCAGACCCGCTCGCAGAATGCCGTCACCTTCGATGGCGGCAAGGGCCAGATGGTCAACGGCTACCGCGAACAGCTGCAGCGCAACGGCAAGATCACCGGCTTCGCGGCCCAGCCGGGCTATGACCTGGTCGAGGGCGACGCCACCGCCGCCTACGGTGGTCAGCTGACCATGGCCAAGCGCCAGGTGTGGCAGCTGCGCGATGCGGGCGACGCGATCCTGGTGCGCGACCGCCTGGCCAGCACCGTGGCCCGCACCTATGAGTGGAATATCCATACGCCGGTCATCATGACCGTGGTGAACGAGCAGAACGTCAAGGTGGAGGCGGGCGGCAAGTCGGTGTGCCTGCGCTCGCTCAACAGCGATGCCAGCTTTGCCAAATGGATCGGGCCTGGCGCCAAGACCAATGTGGTCGAGGACCACGGCGCCTTCTACCTCAAGAACGACGGCAAGTCGACCGCCGAGTTCCTGGTGCTGCTCGACGTCGGCTGCAAGAAGCCGGCCGTCAGCATCACTACCTCGGGCACGGTGCGCACCGTGACCGTCGGCGGCCAGAGCGTCACGCTGAATTAAGACATATCCGCGCCTCAAGCGGGCGCGCCCGGGAAAGCAGCCATGCTAGATTTGGCATTCGATGGCGACTCCCCGGAACGCCCGATGAGGCAGGTATTCCTGATCTGCGCGCACAAGGACCTCGACCAGCTCAACGCACTGGTCGGGCAATTGCGCGATCCCAATTTCCTGGTCTATGTCCACCTTGACCGCAAGAGCGCGCTCGACCCGGCGCTGCTGCATCCGCAGGCGCGGCTGGTCCGCGACAGGGTCGAGGTGCGCTGGGGCGGCGTGTCGCAGGTCGAGGCCACGCTGGCATCCATGCGCCAGATCCTGGCCGAGGTGCCCGACTTCGACAAGCTCGTGTTCCTGTCGGCCCAGGATTTTCCCTTGCTGGCCAACGATGTACTCAAAGCCGAACTGGCGCGGGTGCGCGGACGCGAACTGATCGAGACCGCACCGATCGCGCCTGCCGGCTGGCGCGTCATGCACCGCTACCGGTATTTCCATCGGCCAGGCGCGGGGCGGATCACCCGGATGGGGTGCGCCGTCCTCAACCGCTGCATGCGCGCACTGAAGCTGGCGCGTCATCTACCGGATGGTTTCCTTCCTTACGGCGGCTCGTGCTGGTGGGCCTTGTCGCGCGGCTGCGTGCAGGAAGTGCTGCGCCTGGCCGACGCGCATCCCCGCCTGCTGCGCTTTTGCCGCAGCGTGCAGTCGCCCGACGAGCTGTTCTTCCAGACCCTGGTCATGCATTCCTGTTTTGCCGACAAGGTTCTGCCCGATAACTTCCGCTACATCCAGTGGCCCGAAGGAGGCGCCCGTCATCCCAAGGTGCTCGACGAAGGCGATTTCGAGCGCATTCGCGCGTCGCGCGCCCATTTCTGCCGCAAGCTCGACAGCCGCATCAGCGCGGCGTTGCTGCCGCGCCTGATGGCGTGGAAGGAAGGCCGGGCGTTCAAAACGTGATCTTGATCTCGCGCGCGCTGAAGGTCGCTTCGCCGTGGTGCACGGCTTCGATATTGTTGCCGTCCGGGTCGATCACGAAGGCCCCGTAATAGCCCGGGTGATACGGCCGCTCGCCCGGCTTGCCGTTGTCCTTGCCGCCTGCCGCCAGCGCTGCATGATAAAAGGCGTCGACCATGGCGCGGTCGCGCGCCTGGAACGCCAGGTGATGGCGGCCCGTCAATTGACCCTGCGCGGCTTCGCTGTCCGCCGTCGAAATGAACAGCTCGTCGGCCCACAGGTAATCGTCGCCCGCGCCGCCCAGCGGAATGCCCAGCACGTCGAAGATGGCGGTATAGAAGGTGCGTGAGGCGGGCAGGTCGCGCACGACCAGCTGGATGTGGTCGATCAAGCGTCCCCGGTAGATCTCGTTGGTTTCCATCACTTCTCCTCGTCACATGGCGTCGGAGAGCCTGATTATACGGAGCGCATCAACGCTGCGCCGCACGTCAACACAACGCCCTATTGCCGAGCGTGGCGACACGAAACTTGCATGGATGGCATGATTTTGGCGAATCAAACCGGACAAGGATGGAGGGCGTGCAAGTGTGGTTGACAGAAAGCTGGCTGACAATACAGCGTGAATTTTCCGATCTCGGCAATGCCGAAGACGTGACCGTCATCGTGGTCCGCCTGACGGTGGCGGCCGTGCTCGGTGGCCTGCTGGGCTACGAGCGCGAGACCGTGGGCGCCTCGGCCGGCCTGCGCACCCATATGCTGGTCTCGGTCGGGTCAGCCCTGTTCGTGCTGATCCCGCTGCAGGCGGGGATGCAGGTCCAGGACCTGTCGCGCGTGCTGCAGGGCGTTACTGCCGGCATCGGGTTCCTCGGCGCCGGCGCCATCCTCAAGCAGCGCGAGCAGAACGACATCAAGGGCCTGACCACCGCTGCCAGTGTGTGGATGACGGCCGCCAT
>Ga0265798_10010916_pt1 | contig 11114 bp, 15 predicted proteins | sample P3T30metagenome_FD_192430 | JGI IMG/M metagenome (GOLD analysis project Ga0265798, IMG submission 192430) | Plant litter microbial communities from East Loma Ridge, Irvine, California - P3 T30 | ecosystem: Environmental > Terrestrial > Plant litter > Unclassified | place: USA: California... | reverse complement strand
GTAATCAACGACATTTTGGACTTTTCGAAAGTTGAGTCAGGACGGCTTGACGTTGAGGAGGTGCAGTTCAGTCTCAGCGTCGTCCTCCGAGACGTGAACAAGGTATGTCGCAGACTACAGCGTATGATCTCATTGTCCTTACTGACCCGCTCAGATGATGTCGTTTGCTGCACAAAGGAAGGGTCTGGATTACCAGAGTTCTATACAAGATGAGGTTGGGGCAGATCTGCGCGTTATGGGAGATCCAGGCAGATTACGGCAAATTCTCACCAATGTGCTAACCAACAGCATCAAGTTCACCTCGGTGGGTACTGTAAGACTTGCCGTCTCCATCAGCCAAGAAACAAAAGATATGGTCACGGTCAACTTCAACGTTGAGGACACTGGAATTGGTATAGAAGAGGAGGTCCGCAAGCGATTATTCCAGCCCTTTAGTCAGGCAGATTCGTCCACGGCTCGACGATTCGGCGGAACTGGCCTGGGTTTAACCATCAGCAAGAACCTCGTTGAGCTCATGAAAGGTCAGATATGGCTGGACTCGAAGCTGGGGCAGGGTACTACTGCTACTTTCTGGATACCATTTACTCGTGCGCCCTCGCAAGATGGAGAATCACCTTTGGTTCATCTAGAGTCAATTCCGGATCGACTTCAGAGCGACATGTCAGTCTCTTGTGGCAGCTCGGAAGGCCATACACCGCCGTTGACACCGCAACTTCCTAATGGGAACTCATCATACCCGTTGCTCAAATCAGCAATTCCGGATCATCTGATGAGCCTTCCCGACAACGAAAGACAGGAGATTCATGTTCTCGTTGTCGAGGACAAGTAAGTTGCGCTTGAGCAAGTTCTCATGGAAAAGGTGATTAACAAACGACCAGTCACATCAACCAGCAAATCGCGCTCAAGACGATCAAGAAGCTTCACTTCTCGGTCAATGCAGTGTGGAACGGCCAAGAAGCTTTGGAGTATCTAATGCAGGAGTTCGGCCCTTCGCACCCACGCCCGGATATCATCCTGATGGACGTTCAAGTGAGGCAGCTTCGTACGAGATTTTGCACGTGTTGCTTGCTGACAGAAAATGCAGATGCCTATTCGAGATGGTTACTCCGCTACCCACGCAATCAGGACAGAATCGCCGTGGCGCAATATGCCCGAAATTCGAGGTGTTCCGATCGTTGCCATGACGGCTAGCGCGATTCAGGGCGACAAGGAGAAGTGTGTATCGTGTGGTATGGATGTAAGTTTTCACCAGGCACATCTTCGGATTCGTGATATAGGAGATGCTAAGACTCAGTAGGACTATCTCGCCAAGCCAGTCAAAGGGAAGCTGCTGGAGAAGGTAGGTTTCCCCAAGCCAACTGGTGGGTCCGCTAACAATCAGAAGATGCTTGTGAAGTGGGCACTCGAAGGCCGGCGAAAGACGGCAAAAAGCAAGCCACCCACAAACGACAATGATCGACATGGCGTCGCAACCCCGAGCTCCAAGGTGGGCTCTAGGGCAAAAGATCACCCGCGAACGGCAGACTTGTCGGTTGAATCTGAAACAACGGCGCAGGCATTGACCGCTGAACTTGACCGCCTCCACTACCAGAGCGATGCAGCATTCACAAGGTCCAACGAGAACGAGGGTGAGAGGGCTATGCGGCGTATTCACGCTGAGGAAAGAGACACGAAATTGCGCGACGAAAAACTGCTTTCATTAGTCGGGCCACAGCTCATCCGTCACAACAGCTCTCAGGGGCCACACAACGAACCATCGATGCCTCTGACCGAGGCAAACATTGAGAAACTGGCCCATGAACAAGAAACAGACTCTCTCACAACAAAGAAGCCCGGTTCTCTGGATGAGGCCGACTCGAATAGGGCAAACAATGCTCATAGTATGAGCAACGCGAGACAGGCTACCTTGGCACGACCGGGGCTTTCAAATTCGCGCCTCCATGCCAGTGAACGGACGGTCGTTGAGCACGTCACTCGATGAAATGCTCAGAGACGAATGCTCCATCACGACCACCGTCATTTCAACATCAATAGAGCCTCGACATGTCGGGAAGACACCCGCGCCTTCCTTCCTTTTAGAGACGAAGCATTGACAGCGCACAGCTGCACCACTTGCTCGAAAGGTCAAGTCAGTCTGCAAGAAAGAAGTCATGCAGATACGCTTAGACACTCAACCACAGTACCGGAAACTTTTCTGAAAGATAGGGATGCATCATAGGGTAGCGACAGGAAGTTAGATGCTGGTGGTGCTCGGCGACCATGCAGCCTCACTTCATTGGCAGGGCTTTCAATGCCAATGCATAACCTGACCCGTTCAGGCCCCGAGATGCGAAGACCCATGCGATGTCCTGGCAGAAAGGAGAATGCAGCTTTCCTCATGCAGTATGCACGTGCTCGGGGAGATCATGTGCATCTGATCACATCCTGGTCGTCCGACGATTCTCCTTGAAGCCGGTCAAAGAATGAAAACGTGGATTTCGACTCGAGTCAACTGTCAGAAGTACCCCACCAGCAAGTTAGAAGCATTGGCATTGCGCGTCCTTTCGGGCGCATAAAGGGGAGATAGGGCTGTAGTAACGGCTGTAATGCCGCATAATCAGATTAGGAAAGAAAAAGATTTTGATCTGCGAACCACATCACAATTCTCGTGTCCCTGGTCTCTCGTGCCTCTCGAATGGGAAAGTGTTTGCTTTTCGTACCCAATTCCTTGGCTTGACAGTGTTGATCATGTACCTTGTCCGTTAGGAGGGCGGGAACTTTCTGGAGATCATGCGATAGAAATCGGACATGCAGAATCTCCAGGTCAAACTTTGTTATGGCACAGACGTGCCTTGCGCAGCCACCCCCAAGATTGACAGCCTGACAGCCCGCGTTACTCCCGCAGTTTCGATGAACGTTACATCGGGCGGGTTGAGAACTCGTAAGTGCGGCTTGCCGAGTCGTAGCGCTCTCTTGGCTCACCACGTTGCCATTGGCTGTAGCGCGCAATTGCACCGCTGCCCGTGACTAGTGTTTTTGCTAGCAAAATGGACCTGGTGGTTAATGTACCAGAGTGTCGGGCGCACTTGATTCGCTGCCTCGCCGACTGCTTTTGTTTTGCGGTTTTACTGCTGGCTTTTTGTCGCTGGTTTAGGCGCTGTTCGGTTCACCTGCTGCCCGGATCTAGCAGGAGTTTGTTCGTGCGCTACGTGGCTATGGAGCGGTTGTTGAGCACTAGCTGCACACAAGCCTCGGCGGAGATGGTTTGCGCAACCAATTCGGTGCTGCGCAGCTTCGTTGTGAACGTGTCCAACACGTGTGCCTGACAATCACTCGCTGCTGATCGATCTCGCAGAGCCGCATATCTGGCTCTTATGAAGATCGCGGGGAACGCTTACTGAAGATCTCCAGAACTATGGGATGCTGTTGCACATAGATTGTCTGCAAAGCCGCAGGTATCTGGAGAGCCGGCTTTGCTTCTCCACACGCCTTGTGCTATTGCTCGTATTGCAAAGCTAGTGTGCGATCTCGGAAATAAAAAACAATCCACCCTAGAGCTTATCGAGTACCCAAATGGCTTGGCGGTGGGCATAGGTGGGCGCAGGATGCTCACAGACAACGGCTAATAAACTTCGGTGATCTGGCATGGCTTGCGAATGCAGGGTCCAATGTCCAAATGCCGAGCGAGCGGCTGCCGACACCCTACGACCTTTGCGACAGCAGATAGCGCTGGGGATGGGTCACGTCCACTTCTTTTTGGCCTGCTGTTCTGATGCTGATGCGATGCACAGCGCGGCGTCAGATGCTGCACTCGATTCACCGGCCACTCGAGTAGGGTACCACTCCCGCCGACAGCTGCACACGCAGAGTAGCGGCAGAGGCAGACGCAGCGAAGTGGAGGCCTGACGCTCAAGTGACTTTGATAGTGCAGGCTGCAAGCTCGATGTTGAGCGGGATGGCGCTGCTCCAACAGATCTTGCCCTGCATGACCAGGCCCCGCGGAGCCACGAACACAGTGAGGGGGTTTGCAGAGCAGCTCCGTGCGCTTGAGATGCAAGGCGGCCCTTTTGTCCCAACACCTAACCACTCACGTCGACCAGGCATGCAGCGGTGAGATGGCAGGTTCCGAGTGCATGCTTTCTGCCCATTGCCACTCGTGATCGCGCTCGCATTCAGACAAAGGCCCCAAGCCACGACGCGCGCTGAACGCCCAACACAGCGTTCTGCCCGCTGGTATAACGCACTGCAACAATGGCTGCTGTGCAGCATGGTCAATATCCCGGGCGGCAAATCATCTGCATGCTTGACCGCTCCTACATCATCCTGCATGGCCTTCACTGTCGCCAGGTACCGCTTGGGGGCTGCGCCAATGACAGCTCGCTTACGGCCTCTAGCGTCTGCGCTAGGGCGCGCTTCCTATGACGACATTGCCAGCAAGCACCCATGATGCGCCCACATCCTACAGCACCTTCCACCAGCGCGCGTGTCAGCGGGGTGTGCAAATGGGCCTTGGCTCTCATCATTCCTCCCAGCTAACCATCCGGTCCGCGTCAATGACAGGCCGAAGATACGGAGCACGAAACGGCTTGTCCCAATCGTCGACGCTGTGCTATCGGCTCACGATTTCGTCATTGGTGGATATAGCGACCGCACACACAACCAGCCCTGCTACACATGACGCCTCCATCCCAAGGGCAAGCCGATATTGGGGAGTGCGACTGATTGGAGCTCTGTGGGAAGCCAAAGTGGTGTCTTCCTCAAGACTCGGCCCAGCGTGTGAGTCGAGTACAGTTACATGGTGCCGAGCAGGTACACCGACTGCGACCGACGTGCCTGTGGTGCCCCTATTGGACAAGGCAGTTCCCGAGACTGTCGTGGATGCCGCAGCTCGTGACCCGCCATCTGGCTAAGCTACAGTCGTTGCAGCCAAAGCAACATGGACGGCGATCAAACGCTTGCCCATTGCTTAGGTATGCGCACAGGCGCTGCTTCAGGGGACTAATTTCACGTCGGGCGCTTTTTTTTCTGAGTGCGCCGTGCACGACGGAGAGTCAGGAGAGGGGCGGAACCAACGCTAGGACAGAGGGAGAGAAACTCACAGAGTTCGAGTTTACGCAACAACGTGGAGATAGTTGTGGCGGTCCGACTCCGCGACGCGAAAGCAGCCTCTCCGGCCAGTGTCCGGCGCGATGCACCTCGAAACCGCAAGCTTGCGAAGCCGCCTTTTCGGTCCCTTTCTTGGTTGCGGTGGAGCGTGCTGCTAGGCGACCGTTGTTCTGCAGCGTCGAGTGTCGACAGTCTCAGAAGCAATGCTTAGGGGGTGATCAGATATCGCCAGGATGAGGACACAGGGCAACTCCCAGGCCTGCCGCACTCGTCAGCATTACTGCGGAGCATTTCACTCTTATCGCTCATCAGGCTAGCGCTCATTGACCAAAACGGCAGGATGCAATTGTGAGTGAATGCACTAGTCCGCTTCCATGCCCCTCGTCGACCCTGGCCAAGTGGATGCACGCCAAAACAAAAGCCAAAAATCCCTCCCGCGCCTACCGCCCGCTGATTCGCAGCTGTCTGGCAGAGACGAAAGGCTTGCCTAGCGGCGAGGGCTTGTTTGGCGCACCACTGGCCTCTCACGGGTGAGAGGGCTGCCGGTGATAGCGCAATGGAGAAGCGGTAGACGCTGGCGTGAGTAAACGGGAGCTGAAGGCTGTTGAGCCCACTGCGCTCAATGGCGCGGATGCCACATCGGCCGTGGGCAGGCCATTGAATAACGCTCCCCACACGCTTAAAAGCAGCGTGCAGAAAGATGCCTTAGCGCAAACCATCCCTGTCGTCACCGACGTAGGTGCTTCCGGGGTCTTCAGCCAACTTGCCTGCTCACTATGCTTGGCTGCCAGCCTATGATGGAGGTGCTGTGAACCCAAAAGACGTAAACGCTTCAAGGAGCGGAATTTATCAGTGTCTCTTCCCCGATAAATCGCCTGCTGATCAACACTCCCCAACCTCTAAGCTTTACTCAATCCTAAATTGTCTCTTGCCTTAACTCGTACCAGAGACTATCAATACTGCTTTCATCATCGTTACCCTCACATCCTTACTTCTTTGTCGCTGGTTTGCTTTTGGAGCGAATAACGTTACCGAACCTTCCACCGCGACACGCAACACGCAACCCCAGCCCACACGGTCCGCCCCTGCACCCGCTGGGCATTCTGCTCCTTGCAAGCACTGTGCTTCACTTGAAACGCTCGAGCGTCTGCCACCCAGTCACTGGTGTCCGCTTTCGCCCTACACCTAATCTCGCTGGTTCATCGCCACGGCTCCTGGTTAGTACAGGTCAACTGATCGACATACCAGAGGGATCATCTTTACTCGACTTGGACTACCACTGCACGGGAGTCCCCAGTGTCAGAGTGAATTCAAAAGGTCGCAGATCCCACCACTGAGTACCTGTGATCGACTATCTCCACGTTTTCAACCCTCGAACTATCACGTTTCACACCTGGATCTACGAGTAGAGTGCCTGTTGTAACACTCACATTCGTCTTCTTGTACCACCTTCTCCTCCGGTCCCTTCCACCTCACCTCCGCAACCCTCGACATCGCAATGGCAATGGCAGTCGACAACCGCCAGCAACCCCAGCTTAGCAGCATGGGCTACGATCACATGCGCTACCCCCAACAACAACCACACTTCACCAACCCGTGGGTGTCCACCGGCGCCTCGCAGCAGCAACTGTACCAAACAACGGTCGCACCCAATGTAGACGCGCAACGGCCTACCAGCATTGCGATCCCGTTCCACAGTCTGCCAGTCACAGCTCCTCCCATGGGACAAGGTATTACTCTCCCGGACGGCACTTTCGGAACAGAGAACTTACTTGTTACGTCTGAAGATATCATGTCGCGAGGATACCCTACTGGCTATGCTACCTCTGGGTCATCACCAAACCAAACCTATGCTCCTACTTCCGCACCCTACTCTCAGGTGGAATATGGCAACACAGAAAGGAGCCCGTACGCATACCAACAGGATGCCTCCCGCCGCTCTTCACATCCGTCAGTCCCCTCAATAGCCTTCTACGAGTCCGTAGAGAGCGCAGCCCAACGACAACGCCAAAGTTCACTTGTTGACTTTAGCAGAATGAACGCACAGCAACCGCGCAACAGCTTTAGCGATGCGCTTGATGCAAGCCGTGGCATGGTCTCCCTGAGTCAGTCAGACATTACTCCTAGGAATATCTACGGCTCTCAAGGAACCAGCCGCAGCTCGACCGACTCCTACGGCTTCCCCTCCGCACACTCGACACACTCGTCAATCTCATCAGGCAGCTATGGCCCGAACGGGTACTACGGTGGTGAGGGCTCTGTCACAGATTACAGCTCTGCCTCGGAGTCTGTTGATCTTGGCAACTCGCGCACTTTGCCCCGCCCCAATGCGCTCCTCGGTGCCAATATGCCTCCTGCGCCTGCGTCGATGATGAGCCAGTTCAGCTCAAAGGTCTCCTCCAGCTCGCAAAAGAAGCACAAGTGCAAGATCTGCGACAAGCGCTTCACACGACCAAGTTCGCTGCAGACACACATGTACAGCCACACTGGCGAGAAGCGTAAGCACTCCCTAGCACATCACCACCTACATCACTAACATTATGACAGCATTCGCATGCGAAGTCGATGGCTGTGGCCGCCACTTCTCCGTCGTATCCAACCTGAGGAGACATCGCAAGGTTCACAAGAACGACGGCAGCATCGACCACCCTTCACCGGAGAGCGTCGATCACTAGGTGATCACCACCTTGGTCGCATTTAGTGCTTTGCTTGTCTCGACCCCGTCCCAGGACCCTCTTCAACCGCTTCGTCGCACACGTCTTCAGTACATATAATGTTTTGAGATACCACCGTCGCGCGTTTCCTAGTCACGACTATAGATCGAAACGACAACAATCTGGGACGGTCCTTCCCTTCTACCCATCGCTGCCCACCACGGTTTTTTACTGAGATACCACCTGGCCCTCAACCCGAGGGACCACCACGGCGTTCTGGTGTTCCGAATTACGAGTATTCCGTTTCCGAGCGATTTTCAACACCCTGTAACATTACGCGTTTGTCTTATCCGGGCCTGGTCCTTTGCCGCCCGCCGTTGCTTATTTAATCTTTCGACATTGCTCGACAAGGGGTTTGACCCATAGTCGTCATGGAGCATTTTGTCATCACCATTCGCTTATACCCTTTAATATTTTAGACTCTCTTTTAGCAACCACCCTTTCCCGACATAGAGTCGTGCGGAGGGTCGGTTAGCACAATGACGTTTGTACAGTAGTAGCTTGCAGCGCGCGCGCATAGGTGCCACCCACCGAATGGGGGTACAAGCCAGGATGGCTTTCCGACAGACACTGAGTCGTCGAGATACAGGCAGCGGGATCGAAATGACGCATCCCTCCATATTGTGGATAGGAACACGGCTGAATCAAAGACCCTTGTTTAATCCCATGCATACCATCTCCCGTTTTTTCTCTGTCTCGAAAACTTCCAAATTCTTCTCACCAGCTGACATAGTGACGGCAGCGGCCCTTTGGTTCGGGACCATGGCGCGGTCTCCGGTCGTCACTTGCGATACCTCGGTCGCCGGTTTAGCCAACGCGACCTCGTCATGACCTTGTCTCCGCAATGCCATCATTTGGCGTCCCGTGAGCGGTGGGCTTACGACAAGGGGTCAGTCTTGGCTCCCGTCATGCAGCGTCAGCCCCTTGCTAGCCGCAAGACCCTTCTTACCTCAGCGAGTGGGATGTCTGCCGCCGCACCTTGGGCCGCCAAAGGCTTTGGTTCTATGCTATCATTCGCTTTCACACCCACCGGTCCCGTCACTCATGGTAGCCCCTGCCATCAAAGTCGGAGTTGCGTACGAGGCTGAGTGGGACGCAACGATGTCACTTGTTTCACTCGAAAGCGCAAAGCCCCATAGCTGCTGACGTCGGGCTTTCTCTCTGCGTCGCGTCGGCTGCGGGACTTTTTATTTTCTCTGCTTTGCAGGGAGTGCCAATCACGATGCTCGCTTGTAACAGTGGGTCACGCGCTGGAGACGGTCCGAAAGCAGCCTGAGATGAGATCGTAGTGTGCCTGACGGCTGTAGAGTCGTGCCATTTTTCGAGTAAAGATCGTCGTAGGGACGCGACGACTTACAGCATCGCGAAACTTGAGGCAACATATCGCGTTACGAGAACGTGACGAGGCGAGTGCGTGACTCTTTCGCTCCGCTTGCTACTGGTTTCCGCCGCGCCTGTTGGTGCCCGGAGAGTGCGCTGTAATCTAGCTTGCAATACCGCCGAACCACCACTCAGGACAAAGTATCTCCGCCATGGTCCTAAACACCTGTCTTTTCGCCACCCGCTCCGGCTCCTCTATTTCGGTCGGCCTTTGAAACCGCAAACCTTGTGGCCACCACACGGAATTGCAAGCCATCATGCAAGCCAGTGTTGCGTTTTTGACCGTTGGTTCGTAAGGGCGACACCCTTTCGCTTTGCTATCCTAATCTCCGACGATCGCGACCCTAAGTAGTACCATGCACCGACACGCTCACGAAGCGAGGGCGGAGTGCCTTAGCTGAAGCGAACTGGTGTCGTTGGGTTATAGTTCCGCATACCATGATATTCCAGGATGCGAAGTCCACAGCCTACCAGCATGCACTTCCTGCGCAACCGTCTCATGTTAAGCGACCATGGCTGGTAGTATAATCTCAATCCTGGTCGTGTCTACGCCGCCTGAAAACAACCATATGAGGCTTGGGATTGCATGCATTAATGCCCTTGCTATTCTTGATCTTGACGAAAAGAAGGGTCTCTGCAGTGGTTAACGACAAGGATGGTAGGACTATGACCATACGCCTCATCTTCACTACACATTGCGGTGCTATCATGTCATGAAGAATTGAGGGAAGCAGGTTCGAAAAGCTCATTCGCTACCGCTATCCCCAGATGATGTACTATGAATCCTTCACAATCTCTGGCTGCGACAAGCGGGACTTGCACTTTGCATTCTACTTCGTGATCCACTATGCTAACCCTCGTCAAGCATGAAATCCGCTTCGCAGAGATGAAGCCGCCAGCAGAGACTACAAACACGGCTTGCGCGTAACAAAGTGCCAAGCCGAACTCCACCGCCATTCCTCGAAGCAAGCACTAAATTCAAGCATCAAGTAATCTCCACTACGACGCCAGCTAGTCAGCACAGATGCGTTGTCGTCCGCTGGTGGTGTAGTACGTTATCCTCCCTAAAGTGGGTCTCATATCGAGATTGAACCAACCCCGCGTTCCCAAGTCTGATCTACGACAGTTTCAGCCCTCCCGCGCCTGTTGTAAAGTATCCACACGCTGAACACGCGCAGGTCCGGGTGCCTAACCGATGCTTTTGTGCCTTCCTATTTTGTTGGTAGGCGTGTTAGATTCCGTGTCTCGGGACCCATAGGACGCGCAATCGTCCTCTGGAGCAAATTGCTCGCCTGGAGAAACTTTGGTACTCTTTTGTAATTTCAGGATTCTTGTATCCCGCCACTTTCGAAGCGAGCGGTGTCGGAGTCTTGGGATCGGTGCTCACTCGCGTCCGTAGGAAATTTTCTGTCGCTTCGTCTTGTTGCCGTCATCGTCGTCGTCGTCGACTGCCTTCTTCTTCTTGCTTCCTCCTGGCCTCGCCCCGTTTGTAGGTTGGCTCGATTCGCGCGTAGGAAAGGACGAAGTCGGGGTAGGGGCGTGCGATGGCGTCGCGGAGCCTGGTGTAGAAGACTCCTGGATTGCAGTCAGCATCAATTCTCTGGCTGCCCACGAGCAAGCGCAGTATCTCTCCACGTACCCTCAGGAAGCTTGTAGAGCTACGACTGAATATCCGGTCTGCATCACTGATGGGTGCTTTCCGTCTGGTGGCAGTGCCTGCACCTCCTGCTGTCGTGGTGGTTGCGGCTCCTTTGATGTAGTTGTCGAAGCCCTTGATAATGTTTCCGGCGCTCGTCTCTTCGAGGTATTGCGTCTCGACTCGGAGGATGTTGTCCTCTAGTTGCAGCTGCCATGGAAAGTCAACACGGAAGTTCACAACGCGTCATTGGCTGTACTGACCAGACTGTTGTCGATGATGCGCTTCTTGTTGAGCGA
>Ga0265798_10010915_pt1 | contig 11116 bp, 8 predicted proteins | sample P3T30metagenome_FD_192430 | JGI IMG/M metagenome (GOLD analysis project Ga0265798, IMG submission 192430) | Plant litter microbial communities from East Loma Ridge, Irvine, California - P3 T30 | ecosystem: Environmental > Terrestrial > Plant litter > Unclassified | place: USA: California... | reverse complement strand
AGCGTGTAGGGCGCGGCGGCCAGGGCGGCGGCGCGCGACGCGGCGGGCAGCGCAGCTAGGTCGAAAAGAGGCGCGGAAGTAGAACGAGGAGGTTGTGCCATAATTTGCGCAGGGCGCTGCCAGTTCAGGTTCAGATAAGAAGGGAAAACCACTCACACCGTGAGGCCGCGGGCGGCCAGCTCGGCGCTGGCCTCGCTCACCCGGTCGTAGGCAATCTGCCCTTCCAGCCAGGCGGCCAGCTCTTCCAGCCCGCGGTCGAACTCCACCTGCGGGTAGAAACCCAGCACGGTCTGCGCCAGGCTGATGTCGGCGTAGCAGTGCCGGATGTCGCCCACGCGGTACTTGCCCGTCAGCTGCGGCGCTAGGTGCTCTTTGCCGAGTACGGCGGCCAGGCGCTCGGCTATCTCGCTGATGGTGTAGTTGTTGCCGCTTCCCACGTTGAAGACTTGGCCATTGGCTTCGTCCTTTTCCAGGGCCAGCCGGCAGGCCAGCGCCACATCTTTCACGTGCACGAAATCGCGCTGCTGCTGCCCATCCTCAAAAATCATGGGCGCATTGTTATTCAAAAGGCGCGAGGCAAAAATGGCCAGCACGCCCGTGTAGGGGTTGGACAGCGCCTGCCGCGTGCCGTACACGTTGAAAAAGCGCATGGCCACCGTCGGAATATTGTAGGCGCGGCCCACCAGCAGGCACAGCCGCTCCTGGTCGTACTTCGAGAGGGCGTACACCGACGACAGGCAGGGCAGCTTGGTTTCGCTGGTCGGCACGGGTTGCAGCAGCTGGCCTAGGGCGTCGCACAGCTCCCAATCGCCGGCTTTCAGCTGCGCCAGCGGGCGCTCGGTAGCAGCTACCAGCTCGCCGGCCGCATTGCGGTACAAGCCTTCACCGTAGACGCTCATGCTGCTGGCTACCAATAGCTTCTGCACGGGGTGCTTGATGAGGGCTTCCAGCAGCACGGTCGTGCCCACGTTGTTGACCTCGGTGTACTCTTGCAGCTGGTACATGCTCTGGCCCACGCCCACCAGCGCCGCGAGGTGCACCACGGCGTCCACGCCCTCTAGGGCCCGGGCCACGGCGTGCGGGTCGCGCACGTCGCCCACCACCAGCTCCACGTCGTCGTGAAGGTAGGCGGGGCGCGGCTGGCCGGGGCCGTGCACCTGCTCCGAGAGGTTGTCGAGGGCGCGCACCTCGTAGCCGTGGCCGAGTAATTCATCGGCCAGATGCGAGCCGATGAAGCCGGCTCCGCCGGTTATCAGTACTTTTTTTATCGTCATAATGCTGGAAGCTGAAAAAAAGGAAATCAGAAAACCGGAGGAGGATAATTCGCCGGCTGGCAGCCTGGCGAAGGGACCGAAAAGCCCAACCAGAGGTACTTACCTGCTACGATTGGCTAAGTATCTGAAAAATACTTAGTAGTCTTCCAAGGTGCAGTTGAGCTTTAAGTTGCTATGGTTCAGGTATTTATATTTGGCTCCTGAGCGAATGTACTCGCTACTGCCAGAAAGTGTTTTGCCGGGCAGCAGATTTTGCTGCTTGGCCCCGTAGCCGCCCCTGGCGCTACCGTGGAGGCAATAATTCTGCCGGCTGGCCTTGCATAAGTAGCTGACTTGCACACTGCCAAGCAAGTATTGGATAGCATGGCGGTGCTTAGCAGTGAAGCGGCTATAGACCAGAAAAAAGGCTGCCGCAAGGGCCGTTTTTTTGTGGGGAGTACTTCCTGTGCATAAGCGTGGGCCGGTACCGCTATGGTACCATGCGCCGACGGTAGGGCTCGTGCTGCACATAGGTCAACAGACACAGCGTTTACTTCATCCGGCCCAATTCTCTTATCGCACGGCCTACCCCTGGGAAGAAACCCGCCCGTTGCAGGGCTGGCCTTGCTGTCGCCGCGTTTGGGTACGCCAGCCTGCCGTAGTATAGTAGCTCAGCCCGCGTCAGTTAGGCGGGCATTGGCCCCGGGGTACCTTCAGCGCATGGCAACCGCCGCCCTTTACGCCCGTGTTCCGACCAAGGATAAGGGGGCGAAACACCGAACTACCCGAACTGCGGCGCTTTGCCCCGGCCAACGGCAACAGTATTTGCAAAGACTGCGTGGAGCACGCATGGGCTGGGAAATTGCTCCGAGTTTCAGGTGTAGCTTACCAGTGCCGCCCCGCGCTAGCCGCTGCCCGGCTGTTGCAGAAGGGCTACCAGGTAGGCCCAACGAGTGAGGACGACAGTGGGACTAAGCGCGTGTTCGGGAATTTAAAAGCACGTCATATTGAGCTTACCGAAGCCTGACGTGCTCAAGGCGTTTTTAATGAAATCCAGGCACGCGCTGATATTGTGCTGTACTGCTCTTTACAACTCAGTCTTAGGTCGCAGCGATGCAATCTGAGCCGCGAAATACGCTGTTTTCTCTGGCTGTTTCACCATGAGGCGCTCATAAACGGCGATAGCGCGCTCCGTTTTGCCCTGGCGCGCTAATATTTTGGCCAAGCTCTCGGAGGCGAGGTCGGGCTCGGCGCGGGTGCTACGGACCGAGAGGTCGGCCTGCGCATCAGGCTCGGGGGCACTAGGCAGGGGGGGCGCGCGGCGCCGGCTGGGGGCAGGGGCGCGCTGCAAAAAACTATTTATCAAGTCCAGCGATTTCGCCTTAGGGGCGGCGGGCTGGTGGGCGGCCAGGTGAGCGAGCAACCCGGCATCGGGCGCAAAAAACTCTCCGGCGGGCGGTAGGCTAGCGGCGGGGAGCGCGTCGGCCAAGTCGGTAGTCACTAAGCAGAAACCCAGGCGGCTGCCTTCCTCCGGAGCGTAGCCGACGCCTGCTAGCCCATTGAAGGCCGGCAGGCGGGGCGTCGTCGGAGCAGCCGGTTCGGTGGGTAGCGCCAGCGCCTCCTCCAGTTCGGGTAGGCGGTAGGCGATTATCTCGGCGGGCTCCTCGGGGGCCAGTCCAAACTCAAAGTGCGCTACCGCCGCCTCTACGGGCGGCCGAATGGGCGGGGCCAGCGCCGGCAATTCCTCTTCCTCGGGCTCTGGCCTGGCTGCTTCCGCCTCTACAGGGGGCTCTGCATTAGCCGTAGGAATTTCGGGTTGGCCAATAACTTGGTTCGGCTTATCTTCTGGTAAGCTAACTGGCAGTGCAGCAATTGGTAAGAGCTGCTCAGGGATAGCTTCATCTTGCGGTGAGCTACCTGGCTCCTCCGTAAGAAAGGAAAGCCATTCAGCCGTTTCACTGCCTGGTTTGTCCTTTTCCAACGGCGGCGCGGCCTGTTGGGGCAAGCTAGCCTGGCTAGCCGTTTGGCCATCGACTGGCGCGGCCAACTCGGCAACTTCAACCGGCGCGGCTAGCTCGATGAGCTGGCGCAGACGGGAGCGGTCGGCGGCGTAGGTAGCGGCCCGGCGCAGGCGCTGGCCAGCCAGCATCGAGCCCTGGTCGTGGGCTGCCTTGGCGAGCAGCAGGTGGGCGCTCTGGCAGTAGGGGAAGGCCTCGGCGAGCTGCTCCAGCGCGCGCACATCGGCCCCGGTAAGGGCCGTGGGGTGGGCAAGCAATTGCAGAAGCGTGGCGCGGGTCATGGGAGAAAACGGGAATGGCTTGCCGCAAAAAACAGTGCGTTGAACCCACAACATTACGGCAGAGCGGCCATACTGGGCGCGAATAAGCGGCGCGGCTGGGTAGCGGAGCTAGCCAGCGCTACCAGTTGGCCACCGACTTGTTGAACATATCGCTGATGATGTTGCGCGTGATTTCGCGCACCGAAGCCAAGTCGTTGTTGACCGTTGCAATGTCCTGGGTCGACGGAAAGTCCCTCTGGCTCTGGAAGGTCTGCTCGAAATCCTGCTTGGTGTTCTTGGTGTTCGTAAAGCGCAGCTGTACCTGGATGGTGAGGCGGTTGGCACCCGCGCCGGGCAGGCCGCCCGTCTGCTGAATCTGGGCCGGGGCAAAATCGTAGGCCGCGATGGCGCCCTCAAATTGCAGGTCGCCATCGCGTGGCACCAGCTTGAGCGTGGTGTTACGCTGAAAATAATCCTTGATATCCTCCGTGAAGCGCTGCGACAAGTAAGCCGGGGCGTTGGGCGCGTTGTTCTGAAAGGTCTGGATGGAAAACGTCTTGACGGATGGGTCAATGTTAGTGCCGTTGAACGAGTAAATGCCGCAGCCGCTGCCCAGCAGCAGCACGGGTAGCGCCAGCAGGCCCAGCGCCCGGCGGCGCGTGCAGTTAAGCCGATTCCAGGTCATATTGCTTGAGCTTGCGGTAGAGCGTGCGTTCCGAAATGCCCAGGTCCTGGGCGGCGTATTTGCGCTTGTTGTGGTGCTTTTTCAAGGCCTTGAGAATCATCTCTTTCTCAATGGCATCGAGCGACAGCGTTTCTTCCTCGGTTTCGTGCGAAATGTCTTCGGTATGGTCGGTGTCGTCTTCGTCGGCGTAGGGCGCGCCGGCCGAAACATCCACGCGCAGCGGGGCGGCCGGGCTAGCGGGCAGGTAGTAGCCACTGCCCGCCTCGGCCGGGCTCTCGGGGCCAGGGTAGGGCGAGGCTTCGTTCAGGTTGTTGAACAGGTGGCTGTTCTGGCGCAGTAGCTCCTGGGTGTCGGCGGCGGCGGGGCGGTTGCCGGTAGCTAGCTCCAGCACCACTTTCTTGAGGTCGGTCATGTCGCGGCGCATGTCGAACAGCAGTCGGTACAGGATATCACGCTCGGAGTAGGAGCCGAAGTCACCGCCCGCGCCGCCCGGCACCAGCGCCGGCAGCAGCGAGGTTTGGGCCGCTGGCAGGTAGGTAGCCAGCCGGGTGGCATCGACCTCGCGGTCGAGTTCCAATACCGAAATTTGCTCGGCCAGGTTCTTGAGCTGGCGGATGTTGCCGGGGAAGCGGAACCGCGTGAGCAGCCGCACCGCGTCGGGCGTGAGACTGATGGGCTTGACGCGGTGCTTCTCCGAAAAATCGGCCGTGAACTTGCGGAACAACAGGTAGATATCATCGCCCCGGTCACGCAAAGGTGGAACCGTGATAGGCACCGTGTTCAAGCGATAGTAGAGGTCTTCACGAAATTTGCCGGCCTGCACGCGGTCGAGCAGATTCACGTTGGTGGCGGCTACCACGCGCACGTCGGTTTTCTGCACCTTGCTGCTACCCACGCGGATAAACTCGCCGTTTTCGAGCACGCGCAGCAGGCGGGCCTGGGTGCCCAGCGGCATTTCGGCAATCTCATCGAGGAAGATAGTGCCGCCGTCGGTGACTTCAAAATAGCCCTTGCGCGCCTCGTTGGCCCCCGTGAAAGCCCCCTTCTCGTGGCCGAAAAGCTCCGAGTCGATGGTGCCCTCCGGGATGGCGCCGCAGTTGATGGCGATGAACTGTCCGTGCTTACGGGGCGAGAGCGCGTGGATAATCTTGGAAAACGACTCCTTACCCGACCCGCTTTCGCCGGTGATGAGCACGGTCATGTCCGTGGGCGCAACCTGCGTCGCCACCTGAATGGCGTAGTTCAGCGCTGGCGCATTGCCAATGATGCCAAAGCGCTGCTTGATGGATTGGATTTCTTGGTTGGTCAAAGTCTTCGTTGAATTAATCAGCCTAGCGAAGCAAACCTATCGGTGCGGTGCCGGTACTGGTCGGTTCTGGGCGTGGGCAGCTTCCAGCCACTGGCTGATAGCTAGTTCAGAGGCCGAAAGCGCGGCCGCTTTGGTTGGGCCGCTCGCAACGCAACCAGGTAGGTCCGGTACTTCGGCCAGAAAAGTATGGTCGCTCGTACTCCAGTAGATAGTAACCGCATAAGTATCCAGACTAGGTGCGAAGAGCGCGGCTGGGGGCTTCTTAGGAAAGTTCTTAATAATGAGTAACCTAATGACCAAGAAAGCACCAGCTCCCAGGACTAGTAAATAGAAAAGCTGCCACAGGAGCATTCCGGTCATAAGGCCCTCGTCAGTCATAAAAACTTTTGTTGGTGCGTGCGAAACCTGTTTAATGAACTGTCCTTAGCGCGCAGTCAGACCGCCTCGCCGATAAGTGAGCCGCCCGTGTTGGTGTGCACGAGTACGTTCACGTAGTCGCCTTTCTGGAAATTACCCTTCGGGAAAATGACCACCTGGTTCTGGCTGTTGCGGCCGCTGAGGTCGTCCTTCGAGCGCTTCGAAAAATTCTCGACGAGCACCTGGTGTACGCGGCCCACGCCGCGCTCGTAGCGGGCGCGGCTGTGCGCCTGCTGGCGGTCGATTATTTCCTGGAGGCGGCGCTTCTTGACTTCCAGCGGGATGTCATCGGCGAGCTTGCGGGCGGCCAGCGTGCCGGGGCGCTCCGAGTAGAAGAACATGTAGGCCATGTCGTACTGCACGTAGTCGAGCAGGCTGAGCGTATCCTGGTGCTCCGCCTCGGTTTCGGAGCAGAAGCCGGCAATCATATCGGTCGAGATGGCGCAGTCGTCGCCCAGAATGCGGCGCACGGCCTGCACGCGGTCCTCGTACCAGGCGCGGTCGTAGGTGCGGTTCATCAGCTCCAGCACGCGCGAGTTGCCGCTCTGGGCGGGCAGGTGCAGGTACTTGCAGATGTTGTCGTAGCGCGCCATCGTGTGCAGCACCTCGTCGGTAATGTCCTTGGGGTGCGAGGTGGAGAAGCGCACGCGCAGCGCGGGGCTGATAAGGGCCACGCGCTCCAGCAACTGAGCGAAATTGACGCGCTCGGTGCCGTCCTCGCTGGCCCACTTGTAGGAGTCCACGTTCTGGCCCAGCAGGGTAACTTCCTTGTAGCCAGCGGCCACCAGGTCGCGGGCTTCCTGCACAATGCTGTGGGCATCGCGGCTACGCTCGCGCCCGCGGGTGAAGGGCACCACGCAAAACGAGCACATGTTGTCGCAGCCGCGCATGATGCTGATGAAGGCCGACACGCCGTTGGAGTTCAGGCGCACGGGCGTGATGTCGGCATAGGTTTCTTCGCGGCTCAGCAGCACGTTCACGGCTTTCTGGCCGCCATCGACCTGGGCAATGAGCTGGGGCAGGTCGCGGTAGGCATCGGGGCCCACCACGAGGTCTACGATTTTCTCTTCTTCCAGAAATTTGCTTTTCAACCGCTCGGCCATGCAGCCGAGCACGCCCACGAGCATGCCGGGCCGGCGCTTTTTGTGCGAGTTGATTTGCTTGAGGCGCATGCGCACGGTCTGCTCGGCCTTCTCGCGGATGGAGCAGGTATTGAGCAGCACGAGGTCGGCGGTGGCCACGTCCTCGGTGGTGTCAAACCCCTCATCGGCCAGGATGCTGGACACGATTTCGGAGTCGGAGAAATTCATCTGGCAGCCGTAGCTCTCGATATAGAGCTTGCGGGCGCCGCCGGTGCGCGTGGCGGCGCTCACGCGCACGTCGGTGGGCAGGGCTGCCGCCTCGGCGGCGGGCGCTTTATCGAGAAAGTCTAGGGTAATAAGCGGTTGAGACATAGCAGGCAAGCACCTTAGCCGGGTGCGCGGCAGATAACAAAGATACTAACTAGGGCCGGCAAATGACAGAATGGCAGCCCGGCGCAGTTATCAGTGAACAATTATCAGTTATCAGTTCGTCGTATGTTATCTAAACATCAGATGAGTTGATAACTGATAATTGTTCACTGATAACTGTCGAAAGCGCTTCCAGCACGCCTTGGGCCTTAAGCAGACACTCTTGGTATTCCTGCTCGGGCATTGAGTCGTAGGTGATGGCCGAGCCCACTTGCAGGCTTAGGTAGCCGGTGTCGGCGCGGTACTGGAGGCTGCGAATCACCACATTAAATTCAAAGTCACCATTGGGATTCACGTAGCCGAAGCTGCCGCTGTAAAGGCTGCGCCGGCTGGCCTCGTAGTGCTCAATGAGCTGCATTGCCCGAATTTTTGGGGCGCCCGTCATGGAGCCCATCGGGAAGGTAGCGCGCAGGATATCAGCCAGGTCCACGCTGGGGCGAAGCTCGGCCTGCACGGTCGAAATCAGCTGCCATACCTGTTTAAAGCCGTAGGTGCCGAACAACTCGGGCACGCACACGGTGCCAGTGCGGGCCACGCGGGCGAGGTCGTTGCGCACGAGGTCCACTATCATCAGGTTTTCGGCGCGCTCCTTTTCGTCGTGCAGCAGGGCTTGGCGCTGCTGCTCATCGTCGGCCGGGGTAGCGCCGCGCCGCCGCGTGCCCTTGATGGGCTGCGAGGTAATTAGCGCGCCCTCCTTGGCAATAAAAAGCTCTGGGGAGGCGCAGAGTAAGTAGTGGTCGTGGTAGCGCAGAAAGCCCGTGTACGGCGCGGGCGAGGCCTCATTGAGTCGCCAAAAGGTAGCCACCGGGTCGAGCCGCACGTTTTCGGCGTAAAACTCCTGGCACAGATTCAACTCGTAAACTTCGCCGTTGAGAATGTCTTCGCGCACGTTTTCCACGGCTTGCAGGTAGGCGGCGCGGGGCAGGCGGGGGCGCAGCGGCGGCACGGCGGGCGGGCGGGCCGCCGGCACTTCGGTCGCCAGAATTGCGGCGAGCACGCCCGCTGTCTGGCCAGTGATTTCCAGGCTATCGGAAAGCCAGTGCAGGCAGGTTTCGGGCTGGAAGAAGTGCAGCGCCGGCCAGCTCAGACCCGAGAAGTTATTGCTGCTCAGAGTTTCCAGCTCATTTTTTACATCGTAGGTCACGAAGCCGCAGTGCGGCAGCGCCGCCGGGCGGGCCAGGTAGGCCGGTAAATCGGCCAGCGCGGCCGGGGCAGCCGGGGCTTCATGAGCCACGGCCAGCAGCCGGCCGAAGGTGCCCGCGGCCGACGCCTGCAAGTCATTGTGCTCATAATAAGCGCAGTGGGCAAACTGCGCCGCCCACTGCAAAGCGCGGGCACGGAAATCGGCGGGCAGTCCGGCCAGCGGGATAGTCAGCATAAAATTTCTTTTATAATCCGCGCAAAGCCAGCTTGGCTTTCTGGTCAGTGCTGTTTTTGTACTCGTGCTTGGGGTAGGCCATTGCCTGCTCAAAATAGCTTTTGGCCGCCGTGCGCTGGCCAGCGGCTAGTGCCAGGTAGCCGAGCTGCAAGGCGGCCTGCGGGGCAAAGTAGTAGGGCGGCTCACCCAGCCGGGCCGAGAGGCGCAGAGTGCGTAGGTAGTCGAGGCGGGCCGAGTCGAGGCGCTCCAGGCCCTGCCACACGCGGGCGCGGCGGTAGGGAGCCTCCAGGCGGTCGCGCACGGGCGTGGCAGGCATAAGTCGAAATTGCTGCAACGTATTCAGGGCCTGCGTATAATAGCCGCCATCGGTGAGTAGGCGGGCGCGGGTAAGCGTAGGGTTGAGCAGCTGCGCATCGTGGTAAAAGCGCTGGGCGTAAATGTCTTCCTCAATGGTAAGCGGGCCCGCCAGGTTGATTTGCTGGCGGTAGCGCTCGGTCGTGGCGGCTGGCGCGGCGCCCAGCCAGGCAGCCAGGTAGAGCTTAAAGGCGGCATCCTTGCGGTAATACTCACCTCGAAAATCGCGCAGAAACTGCTGGTTTTCGGCCGTCGAGGCGGCGTAGTCGCCCCGGTAAAGCAGCAGGTCGGCCACCAGGTGGTGCAGGTAGGCCAGCGGCAGGTAGGCTGGGCCGGTGGGCCGGGCGCGGTAGGCCGCTAGCGCCGCTTCGCCATGGTGCTGGCGCTTGTGCAGGCTGATAACCAGGTAGTTATAAAGCAAATTGTCGGGCTGCTCGCGGGCCAGGCGGGTCACCAGCGCCAGGCTTTCGTCGCCCTTTTTATAGTACGACTCGCGGATGAGCGCCTGCAAAATCTGGCTTTCGGGCTGGAAGTCGTGGGGCTGCGCGGCGGCGCGGGCCAGGTTCTGCAAGCCCTCTTCCACGCTGCCGCGCAGGCCCAGTAGCCGCAGCAGCCAGTGGTAGCCTTCGGGCAGCGAGCCGATGCCAAACTGACACAAGCCTAGTGTTTTGCGCATGGGTGCGAAAACCGGATAGCGTTGGGCGTTGTCCTGCGTCAGCAGCGCTACCTGGCGCAGGTTCCAGGCGCCGCGCACCTCGTGGCGAAAGGCCAGTTGGGCCAGCGCTTGGTGCAGCCGGATTTCGGCCAGCGCGTAGTCGCGCAGGGCCCCGGCTGGCGCGCGGCCCAACTGGGTTAGCCGGGCATCCTGGGCGGCCAGGGTGGCGTCGTAGCGGCTGGCATCCTGGCTGGTGAGCAGCTCGACAAAATCGGCGCAATCGGCCACGAGCAAGGTGCCGGGCGCACTGGCTGGCTCGGTGGTCAGCAGCTGGCGGCAAGTGCCCACCTTGAGCTTGAGCAGTTCCGCGTAGGCCCGGCCGGCAGTGGGGGAGAGGACCGTGGTAGCCGCCGGCTCGGCCAGCGGTTGAATAGCCACCGGCGGCACTTGCGCAAAATCCGGGCTCGCCGAGCTAGCCAGCAGCCCCACGGCCGCCCCCAGCAGGCCCCGGCGCAGGCCAGGGCTAAGCTCAGCGAGAAATTTCCACACAGTGCAGGCTATAAAAAAAGGAACGACCGGGGCCGTTCCTTTCTTTCAAAAATACCTAGTAAGCCTAAGCGTTGACGGCAGCGCGGCCCTCTACGTCGGCCAAAATGCGGCCGCAGTGCTCGCACACGATGATTTTCTTGTGCGAGATAATGTCGGCCTGGCGCTGCGGGGGCACCGTGTTGAAGCAGCCGCCGCAGGCGTCGCGGCGCACGAGCACCACTGCCAAGCGGTTGCGCATGTTGCCCCGGATGCGGTCGTAGGCCGTCAGCAGGCGGCTCTCTACGGGCTGGATGGCGGTTTCGCGCTCCGTTACGAGCTGCTTTTCCTCGGCTTCGTTCTCGGCCACGATGGTGTCGAGCTCGCTTTTCTTGGTGTCGAGGTCCTTGCGACGCTCGTCGAGGCGCAGGCGGGTCACGTTGGCTTCCGTGTTGCGCTGGTCGATGAGGTACTGGGCTTCCTTGATTTTCTTGTCCGAAATCTGGATTTCAAGGCGTTGCAACTCTACTTCCTTGGCGATGGCCTCGTACTCGCGGTTGTTGCGAACGTTGGTTTGCTGCTCTTCGTAGCGCTTAATCAGGCCTTCGGCTTCTTTGGTAGCGGCTTTGCGCTGCTTGATTTGGTCTTGCAGACCGGAGATTTCTTCGTCAAAACGCTTTACGCGGGCTTCGTAGCCGGCGATTTCATCTTCGAGGTCGCGAACTTCCTCGGGCAGGTCTCCGCGCACCCG
>Ga0265798_10010914_pt1 | contig 11116 bp, 9 predicted proteins | sample P3T30metagenome_FD_192430 | JGI IMG/M metagenome (GOLD analysis project Ga0265798, IMG submission 192430) | Plant litter microbial communities from East Loma Ridge, Irvine, California - P3 T30 | ecosystem: Environmental > Terrestrial > Plant litter > Unclassified | place: USA: California... | reverse complement strand
CGCCTAATTTAGGTGAAGGCTGATCTTATCGAAAAATGTGGTGGTATAAAAGTCAATGCGCACAGATCTTTCTGTTTTGTTCTTGTTGTTATGCAGCTGGATTGATTTTGGCTACAAGGACAGCAGATTTGGCTACGCCAAGGTTTTGAATGTTGTAGACTTTTGTATTGATCAAAAGAAACAACATGAAAATTATTGTAACAGGATCTTTAGGACACATCAGCAGCCAAGTAGCTACGAAGCTGTTAAAGGACGGTCATTCCGTGACGATCATTAGTTCAAAGCAGGAAAAACGTAGTGACATTGAAACATTAGGTGCTGCCGCAGCGATCGGCGATGTTGGAGACAGACAATTCCTTACCTCGATCTTCTCTGGTGCCGATGGCGTCTATTGTATGACCCCTCCAAACTTTTCTGAAGTTGACCAATTGGGATACTACGAGCGGATAGCATCTTCCTATGCAGATGCAATTGCCGCTGCTGGTGTAAAGCGCGTAGTTCATCTGAGCAGCTATGGGGCACATTTGCCGGAAGGTACCGGCATAATCAAAGGTTCCTATAAGGCAGAGCAAATCTTGAATAGCGTCAGTGGAATCAACTTAACACATGTGCGACCAAGTTATTTCTATTACAATCTTTTAGGATTTATACCGATGATCAAATCTGCGGGATTTATCGGCACAGTGTATGGAGGGGAAGATCGCCTGGCAATGGTAGCTCCGGACGACATCGCCACTGTGGTTGCAGCCGAAATTCTCCAGATAGATGGCACAAACAAACTGTGTTATGTGACTAGTGATGAAAGATCCTGCAACGACATTGCTTCCATACTTGGGAAAGCTATAGGAAAGCCTGACTTGAAATGGCGTATCTTACCTGAAGAACAGGTATTTCAGATGCTGCTTGACAACGGAGTTGATGAAAGGCTTGTAAGAAGCCTTGTTGAACTCGCAAGTGCTACACATAGCGGTATTTTACGCGAAGATTTTGATCAACAACCAGTTCAGGTTGGGAAAGTGCGCCTAGAAAATTTTGCAAGGACGTTCCATTCGGTTTATCAGCATTCTTAAGTAAAAATGGAATGGTAACGATCTTGATATTGCAAATCAGTAGAAATAGGTTCGGAACATTTTTCTAATAATGAAGATATTATGAAATAAAACTGGAAACAATAGCAAAATTCGTAAGAGAAGCAAAACAACTTAACTGTATAAAGATTTGAATTATTCAGAAGTATCTGAATACCAGAATCGAAATCAAATTAATAGAACAAGAACTAGAACGAAATGGAAAAAAGAAACAAATTAGCTTTGATTACTGGTGGTAGTCGAGGTTTAGGAAGAAACATGGCTGTAGCAATCGCTAAAAAAGGACTGGATGTGGTAATCACTTACAATTCAAATCGGGAAGCTGCAGATGAAGTCGTAGCACAGATTAAATCGTTGGGTCAAAATGCTACCGCATTCCAGCTTGACACCAGCGACATTAGCAAATTTGAAGCTTTTGCGAATACTTTAAGTACGCACTTACTGGAGGAAACAGGAACGGCTAATATAGACTACCTGGTAAATAATGCTGGTACTGCCCTTTATGCCCCTGTATCAGATACGACTCCTGAACAAGTGGATGCCATTTTCAATATTCATTTTAAAGGCGTATTCTTCCTCACACAACAGTTGCTGCCCCTGCTGAACGATGGCGGAGGTGTCGTGAACATTTCTTCCGGATTAACTCGTATTGCGATGCCTGGCTCATCTGTCTATGGTTCCATGAAAGCTGCGGTTGAAACGTTTACCAGATACCTGGCGAAGGAACTGGGTGGAAGAAAAATTCGCGCCAATGTTATTGCTCCTGGTGCGATTGCAACTGATTTTGGTGGTGGTCGTGTAAGGGATAACGAAGATATCAATGCTCAAATAGCAGGTATAACAGCTTTAGGCCGTGTGGGAATTCCAGATGACATCGGCGGTGTGGTTGCATTTCTGTGCAGCGATGAGGCTTTCTGGATCAATGCACAGCGAATTGAAGTGTCAGGTGGCCAGGCCATTTAACATTGTGATCTGGCAAGCAATAATTACCTTTATGTCATGAAACCTTACAGGGTCAAATCGATAAGTGAATTTCACAGCATCTTCAATCTGCCGAAACCGGAACATCCGCTCATCAGTGTCGTTGATTATGCAGCACTTGTAGTAGCCAAGAAAACCAGCGACATCACGGTAACGGTTTCTGATTATTACTCGATTTCGGTTAAGCGTGGGCTCAGCCACAAGATGCGTTATGGCCAGCAGGAATATGACTTTGACGAGGGTGTGATGTACTTTCTTGCTCCAGGCCAGGTTTTACATGCAACACCTTCAACAGATATCGATCATCTTGCGTCCGGGTGGATCTTGCTCATCCACCCGGACTTTCTTTGGAACAGCAATCTTGCTGGCTTGATCAAGCGGTATGAATTCTTTGACTACTCTGTTCATGAAGCACTCTTCCTTTCAGATAAAGAAGAAGCGATCCTGAATAACATCATACAGAATATTCAGCAGGAATACCATGCGAATATCGACCCATTCAGTCAAAACATCATTATCTCCCAACTGGAAACGCTGTTGAATTATGCTGAACGCTTTTACCAGCGGCAGTTTATTACCCGGAAAATTGGTAATCATCAGGTCTTGGATCGATTGGATAAGCTGCTGCGGGCGTATTTTGAAGATGCTGATCTGGTTAGTAAAGGATTACCTTCCGTGCAGCATGTTGCCGCTGCGCTGAACATCTCGCCTGGCTATTTAAGCGGATTACTAAAGGTGTTAACCGGACAAAGTACGCAACAGCACATCCATGACAAGCTGATTGAAAAAGCTAAGGAGCAATTATCTGCAACGGACCTTTCGGTAAGTGAAATTGCGTATGCTTTAGGTTTCGAGCACCCACAGTCTTTCAGCAAGTTGTTTAAATTAAAAACCAGTAGCTCGCCTTTGGAATTCCGGCAGCTATTTAGCATTTGAAATGAAGGATTTAGCCTTAATACCAACCATTTTTTGAAAGCAAAAAATTGATTAAATTAGCCTTTTGGATTATTTAAGAAGTCTATAACGTTACCTAAATGGATCATTCAAGAGTATATAAGATGTCTGTTGCCGGTGTTTATCCGCACTACATCAATAAGGCAGAAAAGAAAGGACGCACTAAAGCCGAAGTAGATGAAATCATCTTTTGGTTAACAGGATATGATGAGCAAAGCTTGCAACAACATTTGGAGGAGAAGACTACTTTTAAGACATTTTTTGATGAAGCTCCATTAATTAATCCTAACGTTTCTAAAATTACAGGTGTAATCTGTGGTTACCGCGTGGAAGAAATCGAGGATGATCTCATGCAGAAGATTCGCTATCTCGATAAGCTAATTGATGAATTAGCGAAAGGGAAAAAAATGGAAAAGATCCTAAGAAAATAAGAATAGTTGATATAGACTTAGGCTAGATAATATGCGCTGGAGGATTGTTTTGGTTCGATCACTAGACTTATTAGACCTATAGTTTCGAATGAATTTGCTTGTACACTTTGCCTATTAGTGTGTAAATATCCGGCACAACTTGGGCGGCGATTGTGCTTGAATTAAGTCATAAAATCCTGGATTTTATTTTATTTAATGAGACCATTATCTGGTTTCAGATGACTATATTGATTCGGATTTTAGCAACTAACTTACTATCATTGATAGGACTTGATATTAATGTAGTTTAAAGCTTAGTTTATTGAATCTGATTGAAACAACCTTGGGATGTTTAAATCTTTATAATGTCTGTCGTCTTAAAATAAACAAGGAAAAATTGATGATTATTTCGCTTCATAAGATAAAGACCCATCCGAAATATGAACAAGTTTTATCATTTTTTAGACTGACAGTAATTACTGGTAGTGCACAGCTTATTATTCAAGTTGTGAGCTTAGTTTCTGGCATAGTGATCATACGCCTGCTCCCGCCCCAGGAGTATGCCTTTTATACCTTAGCGAATGCCATGCTTGGAACGATGTCACTCCTGGCTGATGGTGGAATTTCAACCGGCGTTATGTCGCAAGGTGGAAAGGTTTGGGATAATAAAGAAAAACTTGGCGTGGTTCTTTTTATTGGAATGAAGCTTAGGAGGAAATTTTCGTTGATAATATTAGCAGTAATCCTGCCCTTGTTTGGGTATCTTTTGTTTCACCAGAATGCGAGTTTGCTGACCACCTCACTGATCATACTTTCCGTAATACCTGCCTACTATGCTTCACTGTCTGATTCACTTCTTGAAATTATACCAAAATTACATCAAGACATCAAGCCGCTACAGCAAAACCAGATGACAGTTGGTGTTTCAAGATTAACTTTATCTGCAGCTTTTTTGTTCTTTTTTCCTTGGGCTTTTGTTGCAGTCATTGCTGCCGGAGTTCCTAGAATTATTTGCAATATTAAGCTTAGAGCGATTGCAGAGAAATTCATAATTAAAACCACAGCTTCTGACCCGTTGGTGGAAGCTGAAATCATGGCGGTGGTTAAGAGAAGCCTACCCGGCCTTATATATTATTGCCTTTCAGGACAGATTACAATCTGGATCTTATCGGTCTTTGGAAATTCGACTTCTTTAGCTGCGAGTGGAGCACTTTCGAGACTTGGAATGGCATTAAATGTACTAACGGTCATGATGGGAACGCTTGTTTTTCCGAGGTTTGCGCGGCTTACTGCTGATGACAAGCTTCTTCTGAATAGATTTCTGCAGATTCTGGCTTGCATAGCGGCTATTTGTTGTCTTGTACAGATCCTTGTCTTTGCACTCTCAAGCCAATTACTTTTTGTACTGGGGCCGACCTACTTCCATTTAGATAAAGAATTATTTGTTTACTTTTTAGGATGCAACGTCACCTTACTATATTCAACCTGTTACGGACTATCTACAAGTAGAGGCTGGATAATAAAGCCGTTTTTTTCAATTGCTTACAATATCGTTTTTTTAATTGCTGGAGTTCTGATCTTCAATGTATCTACATTGATGGGTGTATTCTGGTTCACCTTATTCGTCAGTTGTTCTCAACTAGTAATGTATTTCGTATTTGCCATTTACAAAATTTACAAGGCAGGTAAATACTCGACAATGGTGCCGGATTCCACTGATTAAACTACTACATTCTAGCATTAGCTATTCCTGTAATTGGCAAGCCAAGTTAGTAGCATTCAGTATAAATCTTCGCAGGAGAATTGCGGTGTTGGGTAGAATTCATATCCGAATAAAGACCATGTAGCGAGTGACATTATGCAAGCCAAATGAATGTCAGGTTATTTCCAAATAGGAATTTTTAATTAAGAAGTCCCAATTGATATCCAGTGCTATGAATATAAACTGAAAATTTCAAGAAAGAGTTTGAATGAAGCTGCTGTTTAAAGCTTTGCGTCTGGCTTCACAGACGGTCCGATTTACCTTAGCTGAAAAGATGGTGAGCATGCTCTAAGGTTGGAATTCAGGTAGATGATGAGGAGATAGTGGCTTTAGATTCTTGTGATAAGGTGAATAAGTATGGGGGAGATCCGATAAATTTTATCTGTTGCGCAAGAAGCCACATGGTTCTATTTTAGAATCAGAAAAGAAGGCAGTCTATTAGAATTATTTAATGTAAATCCCAATCAACCCAATGTATTTAAAAAGATTGGAATCAAGCTGCAGGCTAGGTGAATGGGTATGAAACTAGATGGATATTTATTGAAGTATAGTTCAGGATCAGTGGACAAGTTTATCCCGGAAGGAACGAATGTATGATCTACGTATATTCCAGGCCCTCTTAAAGTCGGCGGCCGTTAATACACTCATCCTCGAAATCCAAGTTTTCCGCTCGTACTTCACCCAAGTTTCATAGCCATTATGAATAAGAAATGCGAATGGATCCCAGGGCTTAGGTGAACCAACGAAGTGGAGGACCATTTTAGAAGAGACTTTTGGTCTTGGGGCCAAGGCTGTCCATTCACAATTAAATGAACGCGGGAGTTTTGCGAAATTCCCTGCACATAGAATATTTAAGATCGACTGATCATGCGATGGGAGTTCCTGTGAATAACGTTTGGCAATTCTAAGACACTCTTCCTTGATATTTCTTTTTCTCCATTCCTGCAAGTTTAACATCATCACTCCGTCGTTAAAGTACTCGACGTCAGGTCTTATTCCCGCTCTTTCTGCATAGAATTTATGACCGAGTGTATATTCAAATTGTCCACCTCCAACTGCTGCCAATATTTGTCCCTTGAAATTGAAGTATTCTAGTTTCAGTACATCTTCTTCAACTATTAAATCTGAGTCCAGGTACAATACCTGATCCTCATCGATGTAGTCAACCAGCAGTAACCTTCCATAACATGTCCAATCTCCATGTAGTGATCTAAAAGAACCAAATGTTTCAACCGGGTCAAAATCTATAAAGAAAGATTTCCCCTCAAAGGCTTCTTTCTTCAGAAGATTCCTGATATAATCCTTATCATTTTCCCTGTGATCTACACAGAGAAACCAAATCTTCAATTTACTTGAATCGGAACAGTTTTGAACCAGAGAGGAAAGCGTAGCATAAAGACCAGTTAGGCCTAACTTGTTATTACAAAAAGCAATATTCATGTTTCCAGCAGATTATAAACAGGCAAGGTTCTGTTTAGTATTATATCAGCCATTTGCCCGAGAATTGTGATTAGAATATCAATGAAGTCTTTTATTAACCAACATGGAGGGTGATGCCAGCGGTTTATAAACCCGTGAGTAAAGTTTATAAGGGCCGTAGTTGGAAGCACCCCGTAAATACCATATAAAGATATCGTTCATGTGACTATCTCCAAACATGCTCTTCTTCTCCGCGGCTTGATTACCGACATATATCGTCTCTTGGTAGTACAATCCAGAAGCCTCGAGTTGCTTAGCAATATCATCATCAACAGCACTTTCAGAAAAAATCGCATAGTCCATTTCCGACATTAGCTTTATGAAGCTTTCTTTTGGCTGAAAATCATCTTTCCGGATCCAATTTCCTTCATCGTCAAAGCTAAACTGGATATATGGCGTATATAGTTGCCATCCAAGTGATCGACCTGCAAAGTAAAGTTCATAGGTGAATGCCAAAAACACCTTGTAATCACCCCTACCAATAGCTGACTTTGCGGCCTCGTTAATCAGGCTTCTCTTACGTTGGGCTCCATCGTCATAGGCAAGTGCCGTACGTACGAAGGCTGAAACGCCAATAGACCATAGAACAGTAAAAATTGAAAAAGCGACACTTAATTTTCTGATTTTAGGCCTGAGTTGTTCCAATTTAGGATAGCGAAAAAGATCACCAATCAGCGCTAAAAAGAATGGTAGCAGATACAACAAACGGAACTCGTAAACGAGTGTTGCAAAGATGAGTATTAAGGTAAGAATTAAGCCGAGTAGTAGCCCCCTCTCCCGTTTGAATATTACTGCCCACAATGCCAGTAGTGGTAAAAATGGACTTAGTGTTTTGACAAATGCCTTAACAAACTTAGCCCAAGGTTGATAGCTGAAGAGACCGAATAGACGTGAAAGAGGGGTCTCTGTTGCATTTACATTCAATTCAACCATTTTTTGCATATCATCCAAGATCGTTTCTATCTGGTGCTGAATGGGAAGGATGAGCAAAATTGAAGTAACCAGTCCTGCAACGATGAAGTAGACTGTCAGCCAACTTCTGTATTTCAATGACCGATTTATACGATCGGTGTTGTAAATTGAATGAAAGAGCTCTACAAGAATTAAGGGCAAGAGGAACAGAGCAGACGGCCATATAAATAAACCTATCGCTGCTAATGATCCTGAAAACATGATCAGCAATATTTGTTTGAATCCGTTTTTCGATTCCGAAAGCCTCAACAGCCAGCATGCAGCAAGGCAGAAGGCAATAACCCAGCTATCTGAGCGGGCCATTCGCTGTGAAAGTGTAAACAATGGATCCAACAAAAAAGCCATAGACAGTAAACCGGCGACCCTAACGGGTACCTTTCGCTGCATAAGCCAGCCAAGTGCCATAACTGCGGCTGTAAAACCTCCGATTAGTGCTACCATGCGTGGTCCCACACCTGATGAACCACCTATCTGATAGCCAAGTTCTGCAAATACAGGTCCGAGATAGGACCAGAGCAAAAGGGGTTTATCCCCTGCAACCCACCAGGTGACCGACCACCTGCTAAGTGGATCTAGCGCCAGTCTACCGTAATCAGTGATTTGTGCTTCATCTTGCATGAGGCTTGGAAGGACATCCAGCGTACTTGCCTGTAGCAAGAACATGCTGACTGCAATTATGGACCAAAGAATCAAAATTGATTTCGTCCCAGGCATTCTATTTCGGATGTCACTTACTAGTAATTCGGTCATTAACAATCGTATTTTGTTGAATACCATTTGAGTTGATGTTCTCTTATGAATCATGCCTGCACCGATATCAGGCCTAGGCATTTCCTCCCCCCTCAGGAAAGATTTATACATCAGCTAACCGTCTGAATGTTTAATATGTCAAAGAAAAGATTTTCAAAAATACTTTGGTCACCGGATCAGCTAACATCAGCACGGTATCCAACCCGGATGAATTCGGTCGATGTAAAACGGACTAACATTTTGCTTTTATAGATGAGTATCTGCGTCTTTGCTGGTTCAGTTTAATCGAAAAGACTAGCTTTTTTGAAAGCTTCCAGTTAAAGCAAATCAAGCTGAACCTTATCATCGTTCACAGGAATCTGTCCTGGATCTTTGATTAGATTTAAGAAGACTTCGGCTATCAAAGCGATATCCTCCATGCTCATCGGCACATAGAGTGGTAGAATAATGGAATTATCTTGCATGTCCTCGGATATAGGGAGGTTGATTGCTGTGGCTGCTATTTTATAGGCAGATTCGCGATGTATAGTCATTACCCCTCTTCGTGTTGCTACTCCCTTATCCAGCAAACCCTGCATCAGTTCGTTTCTTGTTATCGGACAATCGTGATTCAGATAAATGCTGTAAGATTGATAATTGCTGTATTGTCCAGACAACTCGGAAGGTAAAGTAAGGTAAGGTATATCTTTAAATGCTTCGTCATAAAACGATGCCAACTTACGTCGTTCGTTGACGATCCAGTCAAGTTTCTCCAGTTGCTTAATGCCGATTGCAGCTTGAATATCCGTCATTCGATAGTTGTAGCCAACCTCCAAATGGTCCTCGAAAACGATTTGCTTAGACTCATGGCGTACTCTGTCATTTACGGACATGCCATGCTGCCTTAGTAATTTGATACGCTCATAATAGTCAAGTCGGTTTGTGGTTATCATGCCTCCATCCCCGGTTGAAATTACTTTGCGCGGATGAAAGGAGAAACACACGAGTTCCGAATGACTGCCAATTTTTTTGCCTTTATATGACGATCCTACAGCACATGCAGCATCTTCTATTAGCGTTAATTTATATTTCTCAGCCAACACTTTGAAGGCATCAATATTCGCTGGGAAGCCAATTTGGTGCACAATCAAGATGGCCTTTGTCTTGGAAGTAACGCGTCGCTCTACATCGAGATGGTCAAGGTTATAAGTTCCGGGTTCCACTTCAGCAAATACCGGTGTGGCTCCTACATATCTAATTGCATTTGCCGTCGCGATATAGGTTAAAGACGGACAAATAACCTCATCTCCAGCTTCGATTCCAGCAACGATCATTGACAAATGCAAAGCTGTAGTGCAGTTGGAAACTGCCACTGCATATTTTGCACCTGTGTACGCTGCAAACTTTTCTTCAAATTCCTGGACTTTCGGTCCTTGAGTGATCCAGCCGCTAAGTATGGTGTCGTATGCTGCTTGTGCATCCTCTTCTGTAAGGTAGGGTTTTGCTATTGGTATCATGATGCTTATTTTATCCAATTTATCTCTTGTACATCTGCTAGCAGGTTATTAACGGCTACCTTGCTATAATAATAGTCTATGGTTTTCTGTATTCCTTCATCGAAGGAGTAGGAAGGTTTGAATCCGGTCAGCTCATTAAATTTACTTGGCCGCACCCATAGACGAGGAACGTCCGCTGGCCGGTCTGGCTTGAAGTTGATACCCAATTTAGATTTTCCCATTTTAGATAGAATAGCTTCCAGTAGATTCTTCATGGTCATTTCTGTTCCGGTTCCGATATTAAAAGTCTTAGCCAGGATCTTTTCTTGTGCACCACCTTCAACCATTTCTAAGAGATTTAGAAGTGCTAAAGCTGTGTCTTCCACAAAAAAGAAATCTCTTGTAATTTCCCCCTTTCCAAAAAGAACGGGTGGTTCGTCATAAAGAATTTTGACGATGCTCCTGGGTATAATTTCCCCAGCATCACCTTCATAGTGCGCTCTAGGGCCATAGTTATTGAAAATTCTTAGAACTGTAACCGGTAGATTATAGCATTCATGGTAAGCGTTGGCATAATGTTCCCCAGCCAATTTGCTAGCACCGTAAACTGTAAGCGGATTGGTAGATGCCACTTCTGTGATTGGGAAATTCGTTGTACGGCCGTAAACTTCTGAGGTTGATATATAGAAAAAATGTTTGACTACTTCCTTCCGTGCTGCTGCTAAAACGTTTAGCGTTCCCTCTGCATTTACCCTGTGATTGTCGAAAGGGCTATGAATTGAGTTTCGAACCCCAAGACATGCAAGATGAAAGATGAAGTCTGCACCTGCCGCAGCCTGATCACAAGTAGATTGACATAGTATATCTCCCTCGATGAAGTTGAAGTTGGGGTAAGTTCTCGCGTGTTCAAGATTCTCCAGTGATCCATTTGACAAATTATCTAAGACTGTTACATGATAACCGCTTGCTAACAATCTATCAGTTAAATGAGAGCCAATGAATCCAGCGCCTCCTGTTATTAGAATACTATTCATATGCTCGTCCGTATTTATTGATGATTATTTAACCGCATTTGTTTGAACCTGTCAACATAGTCCACACTGTTTAACAACCTGGCTGGATTTCCTGCGACTGTAGTATTTTCCGCAACCGCTCTAATGATGTTGCTTCCAAGGCCAACTAATGCCCCATCACCTATGTGTATTCCATTGATTACGTTTGTACCACTGCCGATATAGCAATTTT
>Ga0265798_10010905_pt1 | contig 11123 bp, 11 predicted proteins | sample P3T30metagenome_FD_192430 | JGI IMG/M metagenome (GOLD analysis project Ga0265798, IMG submission 192430) | Plant litter microbial communities from East Loma Ridge, Irvine, California - P3 T30 | ecosystem: Environmental > Terrestrial > Plant litter > Unclassified | place: USA: California... | reverse complement strand
TTCACGCCCCGATATCCCGCAGGTCAATGGCGACGCTCTCTACCGCATTGCCAGCATAACAAAGACCTTTACTGTGCTCGGCATACTATACCAACATGATGCTGGAAACCTTAGCTTGGACGAAACGGTCAACACGTACCTAAAGGAGTTGGGAGATGAGTCAAACGGCGGCATATCGTGGAAGGACATCACGCTACGTAGCCTAGCCAGCCAATTAAGCGGCATCCCACGCGATTGTAAGCTGCCTTACGACAAAGAGCACCATATATTTCAAGGATGTCAAACAGAAAAAGGTACGCAAACTGATCTCATTGATTAGGGGCTCAGAGTGATATCATCAATGACGATATCGATCCCACCGAGGTTGGTCTGCCGCCTGATGTTTCTAGAGAGGGCTTGCCAATGTGCGATGAGTACTCGCCGAATTATGAGATGCCTTGTACGGCCAAAGGTTCGATTTTCAACAGCAGCCGAGCGACAGAACAGTTTTACTAAGACAGCCATGTATAGATTTGTTCAAACAGATCAAGAAATTTCGGCCACTTTTTGCGCCCAACCAAGCGTCTACCTATTCCAACATTGCCTATGAAATCCTTGGGCTCGTTATATCACGTGTGAGAAATCAGACTTACGAGTCGTACATGGACGAGGCCATCTTCAAGCCCTTGAACATGTCCACCAGCACCTTCTCAAGACCGCCCGACTCCGCCGGCGTCATTCCATCGGGTGATCAGTTCTGGGATGTCAGCGAGGGCGTCCAGAACCCCACAGGCGGGATATACAGCTCCTCGCGAGATCTTTCCAAGTACCTTCGTCATTTCCTGACGCACTTCAACGCCGTAACACCTGCGATAAATTGGATACACCCCGTCTCACCTTCCCGGGGCTTGCATTCCTTCTACGGCATGCCGTGGGAGATTTTCCAGACAGACCGTATACTAAAAGACTCGAAACGCACCGTACGCTTCATCACTAAAGGTGGTGGTCTGCCAGGTTACACTTCCATCATCATGACAGTGCCGGAATATGACCTGGGAATCACCATCCTCGTCGCTGGTCCTAGGGGCATCTTCTCCACAATCCAGGACATAGTCACCGTTGCCATGGTGCACGCCGCTGAGAAGCTCGCCATCCGCCAACTGCACGAGCGCTACGCTGGGACGTATCGCACTAGAGATGCCAAGCTCAATTCTACCGTTACGCTGAAAGCGGACCGTCGCGGTTTGGTCATCGCGCACTGGCTATCAAACGGGACGGACATGTACGAGGCTCCTCTTGTCAAAGCCACCACGCCATCGCACTTTCTTTTTCAATTGAGTCCCTCTCTTCTTTACCGCAACGAAGACAAGTTGCAGGGGGAGGAGTGGACCGCTGTGGTTGTTGAGCAGCGCGATCAAGGTGTGGGAGCCGTGTGGGATGACTTTTGCGTCGAAGACTATCAAATGACCAGTTATGCCGGTATACCGTTTAACGAAGCAATCTTTTGGGATGAGCGAGACGATGGTTCTTTTGGAACGCTCGAGTTGCCGGCTTTTCGAGTCAATTTGACCAGGGTGCATGGTCCTGGAGAGGAATTGGAGCACGATGAGCAGGAGATGATGGAATTGTAATAACGATCCAGCAACAATGCTACACTCCTTATTTGAAAGAGAAAAAAAAAGAGGGGTTGCAAGAAAAAGCCATTTTTTATTATTGATACTATTGCAGTTTGAGACACCCTGTGAGAGGTGTGGCGGTTTGTAATCTACCTCTTGAATATTTTACTTTTCGTGAGAGAGGATAGGAGTTGTATAAAGAGGATATGATGGAGACATGTTGGCGGTAGAACAAATCTCTAGATTGGATGTTGGGGATAGATCTTGGCGTTCAGGGAAGATTCTCGGAACATCTTGTTGCAAGAAACCAGTTTCTGAACACCCAGAATCATCATCACCTTGGACGAGTACCAAGCTTTCAAGAGGTTGTACGCGGGCTAGTAGCATTGACCAACGCTCATGACCATCCTCGGCATGTAGAGTGAGACTGAAAAGGTTCGCAATGCGACTACACCACTCAGTGGTTGTTTCAAAGACGCTACCTAATTAGATCGACTTGACAATTTAGAGCCACCCGAATGGCATGATCATATATCCCATATTTAACCCGCTACCCGACTGTTTCGCAAACCCTCGGCCCCCATGTGGTGTCCAGGGTTGAGTGTGGCTAGGGAGCATAGTCCGCATTGCCATCTTTGTCGTATCTGACATATTTGACCCGATCCATACCGTGGGTGCTACGAAGGTGACCTTGGAAGCGAAAGATTAGCGTTGCACGAACCCAGACAATGCACGGATACTCACAATTTTCGGGATATGGACAATAGCCCTGGTCACGCTCAAGAGCACACTGGTGACCAAGATCTGGTCGAAAGTTAGCATGGCTGGAAAGTTGTGTGCGATGGCTGATGGTCAAAAGCAGTGACTGGGCTGTTTGGTCGTGCGTCAACTTACAACAGTCGATGTTTTCGCAGTATCTGTCCTTGCAGGCTAAGCTACGGGTCTTGTAACGTAGAGCATTGAGCTCGCCTGGGCTTAGCTTCGGTTCATGCTGGAAGGTACAAAAGGCACCATTCTCACAATGACCCCCGAGATGCCTGTGGTACGAATTAGCATTTCCTACTGATGCATGGCCATCTTCAACCGCAAAAGCAACATGAGGCAGCAACCCGGGAGGAAATCAAGGACTAGGGTCGCTAGCATAGTGCTTGCTTGTACGTACCAATGATTGCACATCTTCTTGCCCAATTTCTTCATGCGTGCTTCGAGCGAAGCTACAGCAGCAGGATCTTTCGGTGGGAGCGGCTCGTCGAGACGTTGCTCAGCCTTGTTGTAATAAGCGTATTTCTTTTTGCCTTTCTTAGTAGTCGCAGTAGTGGCCGGGACAATTGAAATATTGCCGTTGGTGGGAGCACCCGTCTTGCCTACAGTGGCTAGCATACTCGTTAGTACTGCCATCAACTGGACCGAGAAACGATTACAAAAGAGCATTTGTGGTGCCTAGGGAAAGACAACGCGGCGAGAAATTGATCGCTTGCAAGAGTATCCCATGCGCACCTGCGGCGTCTTACTTACCCCATGAAGAATCCTTGTTAGACTCGGCCGGCGTGGTTGCTGATAGTGGAGTTACACTGGGCGAGGGCGAAGTCGCTGACCTTGGAATGATAGTGGGAGAAGGGTTGGTTTTATTCGTATTCGAGCGATTGGGTGGTTGTACTGCAAGCTGTACCGGAGATTGCACCGCCAGCCGACCAAACCCATTGGTGGGAGGTGCGTAGTCAGGCAAAGGCTCGTTCTTGAAAACGTCATCGAAACGGGCGCGCTTGAAGTTGTTCAGGTCGGCGTATCCTCTGTACGCTGGGGTAGTTTCCAGAAGGGTAATCTGACTCGCTTTAACCATATCATGCTTGAAGTGTTCGAGGTTTAGAAGGTAACCAGCATCGTGGCAGCCACCAAAGATGATGTGCCGGCACGTTGGGTTGTCGCTAAATGTACGGAGCATTTCTGGAAGCCTATCAGCAATGATGGCCTCTGATTCAAGGGATATAATACCCTTAATCTTGTGGTCGGCTCTCTCTTTGCCTTGACCGACGTCGATAATACTAAATAAGGGCTGATTCACGTTGAAGCTTTGCACAAAAGCTCGGAATTCCTGAGGAGAGCGAAGCAAGCCAACCGAGGCCAACTTGATCGCCAGCTTATCAAGGCTTAGATAGATCTGAACCATAATAGGCCAATTGCTCGAGTTGTTGTATAGCGACGCAACATGGCCCCGGATCCCATTATACAAACGGGATGCGGCCTCCGAACCTCCATCGCCGCCAGCAGCTTGGAGTAAGGCGTCTTGAAACTACAGATGCAGCCTGTTAACGTCTGCCTAGTGGACACGGCGCGGTAGAATAAAACCACCAGAGAGTACTTACGATAGCCCCATCACCATCAATAAGTGCCAAAACAAAGGAACTCGCTTGCTACACTCAGATCAGCACGCGCATCATAGTGCTGACATGAGGCTCAGCGGATAAGCAACCATACGAGCTGGCGTTCATGCTCCCCCACCAGGGCCTGTTTCTCATCGACAGTCCTTTGGTAATTTCTCCTGACATCTCTTTCACTCAAATAATCTTTCTTCAAGTTTGCGTGTTCTTCTGCCAGGACCTGATACTTTGCTAAGATTTCCTGTTGGCGCCACAGTCAGTAGGCAGAGTAGAGTTGGGTCGTTGCGAGCGAGGCAACACGCGACACATTAGCACACTGCGACAACGTACGCTAACAAATTTCTCGCGGGCTTCGTCCGACGCGCGAAAACTCTGCATCTGATGCAATAGACGTGCGTAATCATTGTAATCGGACATGTTGGCGGGAGTGGTTGAAGTCGTGGTTGAGCGACTGTCGACCGTGATTCAAGTGTGTAGGTGAGGTTGACTGACAGCGGGACTCCTGGTCTCGTCGCGATGAAATTAGCGTCGCAGTGGGGAAATGGGTCCGGGCGGGAGGTCTAGACTAGAAGTGATATTAGGGCAGGCGATCACACGCGCAAGGACAGCAACTAATCTTGCTTAAATGGTCATAAATTGGCATAAAACGCTGGGGGGACGAGAAGGGCGGGGGTTCAATGTTACAGACATATCGCAATCGGAGGGGGGGGGGGGGGGAAGGGGGGCTGAGGCTTGGACGAATGTGACGTGCAGCGCCATGTAGCCAACGTGTTGTTGTTTTTCGTGGACACGGCGCAGCCCTTTGTGCGCATGAAAGCTGCGGTGGGAAACGGGGAGGCAGATGCGAGCGTATCGCCCGCTGGTTTCGACCGACCCCCCCTTTACAGCGAAAACTGGGGCCGTTGGTGGGTATGCACAAGTCATCTTATGGTTCGGCGCTTTAACAGTATTTGCGTCTACAGTTCTGCCAGAGATGCAGAGCTAGTTGGTTGATCTTTCTGAAGGTGCTACTGCGACACACCGTTGACAGTTCACAACCTGCAAGAAGCTGTTCAGAGCATGTACTTGGATCGTGAATGGGTGTAGCGGGGCCATGTCGGGACGGAGCATGTTACTGGATGAAGACACGCCTAACGACTTCAGGTAACGTGCTTCAAAAGCAGAACCTTAACCTTCTTGACAAGACCAATTGGCTGCTCTGCTTAGTCCTTTCGAAGTACCCAAGGGCTTCAATGTTGTGTGATGTCACAATGTGCTAGACGCCAAGGTGATGTGTAGCAGGGGGATACAACTTACCGCCGAACAAAAGGCAAAGATGAGCCGACTGCCGTATAGTTAGCAAACGGTACTCGCCTCGTCTTTCTTTCCAGCCCGCTGTTAACCAAGGTTTATTCGCGGATCTTGACGGGGGTGTTTCCGAACAGACTCAAGCTGGCCTTGGCCGGACCGATTCGCAGAAACAGCAAACTCGGACTTTCCATACTACTAATGCTATTTCATCTCGCTAGTTGAGATACATGGCTAGGTTTCTCCAAGGGCTCATCTCGGAAGATACGTGGGTGTGAAAGTGCATCGCAAACTACGTCACGTGGCAGTGGTTGGTTCCGCATGGGTTCCGCGGCTGTCGTCAGTAACACGGCACCAACGGTCACCCCACAATAACGTCAGGCACTCTGCATTGAGCACCTGGAGCGGTAGCGGCAATGGCATATATATCTGGCATGGTGTGACCTCATCCGACGTATGTAACATTGTAGCATCACTTCAGTCGCAACTGAATGCTTCGCGCCTGCTTCCGACCCCTCAACAGCTCACACAGCTTCCACCAGCTCGCGAGGTCCTACTTTCGGAGCTCAACTGCATTTCGATCCTCGATTACGCCCGCCATGTCTGCGAACAAGAAGGCCCGCACTCAGCCTCCTTACGAGCTACTCTACTGGCCTGGCATCCCTGGGCGCGGCGAATTCATTCGTCTAGCATTTGAAGCGGCTGGCGTCTCGTACAAAGACGTCGCTATCGAGTCTGAAGATGGTCAGCAGCATTATCCTGTTGATGCGCTGCGCTGACACTGCGGCAGGAATGACCGTCATAACCTCACTCATATCGCAAGAGAGCACCGGCTCCGACGGAAACCCTCCCGCATTCGCACCGCCTGCTCTTCGTATCCCTGGCGAGGGCAAGAACGGCAATGCGTTGCTGATCTACCAAACACCCTCCATCCTGTCCTACTTGGGCGGCAAGCTAGACCTCGCGGGTGCAGATGAAGCGGAGAAGGCTTGGGTTCTATCGCACACTTTGACGGCACTCGACCTCAACAACGAAGCCCACGACACGCACCACCCCATCGCCGTTGCAGACTACTACGAGAACCAAAAGGAAGAGGCGCTCGAGAAAGCCAAAGACTTTCGGCAGGCGCGCATCCCAAAATTCCTTGGCTTCTTCGAGCGCGTTCTCAAGGGCAATCAAGCACAGGGACAAGGCAAGTTTCTTGTCGGTGCCAGTCTGAGCTATGCGGATACAACCGTCTGGCAGGTGATGAACGGGCTTCAGTTTGCCTTCCCCAAGGAGATGGAGGCGAGAAAGAAGGACTACCCGCTGCTGTTCGGCACTTTCTATGAGACCGTCAAGGACGCCAAAGGTATCAAGGAATACCTGGCAAGTGATAGGAGGCAGCCATACAGCATGGGCATATACAGACATTACCCAGAACTAGATAGGCAATAGACGATGCAATAGTCGCAGCAAGAATATCAATCACAAGAAAGAAATCAATTGCAGTGGTATCTTGAAGAGGGGCGCCTATTCAAGGCAGTCATATCATCTCATTCCTTTTTGATGCCGGTACATGATGCATATCCGAAGCCCTGCCGTACTCCTGAACCATGTAGTTATAACGAGACCGAACCCAACAAGCCGATTGCATTTAGTAGTCGGTCTGCTGGCTCTGGGGGAACTCGAAGTTGACACCCTTGCCGGTGAGGCGCTTGTAGACCTCGCTGTAGGTGTCGAGCCTGTAGTCGACACCACCACGCTCCTTCTCGTCAAGGACAACCTTGAGGATCTTGCTGCCGTCCTCACGGGTACGGAGACGCTTGCCGACAATCTCGACGGGGTAGACGAGGTCGGTCAGGATGGCGTCGTGGACAGCAGTGAGAGTTCGCGATTGGGGACGCTTCTGGGTCTGAGAAGAGCGCGAGCGGTTGGAGCGCTTGGGGCGGGGGAGAATGCGGCGGGAAGCAACGATCAGAACGTGACGGTCGGAGAACTTCTTCTCGAGCTCACGGGTGAGACTGGACGAATTAGTACATGTTAGACCGTGGGTTCTGCAGCAAACACATACCGCTGCTGGGCCTTGTGCCATCCGGCAAGAAGGGGAACAGGGACGAAGATGACAATAGCCTTGCGTCCGTGGCCAACCTCGATCTAAGAATCCTGGTGTCAGCTTATTGTTGCTGCCCAGTGCCCACCGCCTCTTCAGTTGTAGATTGTAGGTGTGTGTGTGTAGGCGACGCTCGAGAGCGCATCGTGGTGTTCGGGTCTATCATACCTCGCGAGCAGAGACAAACTGCAGAGGGCGCAGAGAAGCCTTCAGGTCAGGGACATTGTTCTCGAGGTCAGTCAACGCCTATCGTGTGTTAGTCCTGCCGTCGCCAATGTGCGCAATTGCCGGGCAAACTTGCGTTGGCGATGCTGGTCTCAATCTCAGAGGGAGTCTGCCTCGAGGGGCTGTTGGGCGCGATCTTGTTCAGAGCGTTGGCGGACATTTTGGCGGCTTTGAGTCGTTGGTCGAAGTCGTGAAAGTTCGTCGTGTCGCAGCGACGCTCGATTTTGAAAGCGTGGGCTCCAAGCGAGACGCTAGTCTGCTCTCGCCGTTAGCGTGAACGATGGCCGAGATAGCGCGACTTGGGCAAGACCATCAACGCTCTTGATTAGCGTCGAGAAAGTCAACCGCATCATCATCATCATCATCATTGCGCTTGATCCGTGACACCGGTCAAGCCTTCCATTGATAGCTTTTGGCTTTGCAGGCTTACCCGCTTGCAGATGGTCGTGTGCAACATCCTCAGCTACTCTCTCGCATCTTGACCACGCATCATAATGCGGAAAATTGTACTACCTATACAAAGGGCTTACATCTTAAGATAATTGAGTAGGACATTTGTTCGATGTAAGGTCAAGAGTAATAATGTTTCTTTGATATACTCACTCGTCGCACTTGTCCTTTCCATTCCAACCCCACATGCAGGTACATCCTATCCAAACTTTGGAAGCGACATCCTTGGAATCAAGAATGGCAGATTTACAGCTGCTCCTGCTTGCCGCAAAATAGGACACCCTGCTATAACTACTGAACAGGCTCGTCCCAAGACATCACACATCACATCTACAATTTTACTCCAACATCTTAACCCACCTACTACAACAACAGCAACAAAGCAGCAGCAGCAGCAGCAACAACAGCAAGCTCAGCCATGGAGCGAAACACAACAGCCAATCGAGGCCGTGGGCAGAATACTACACGTTCGCATCCCAATCCACCATCCCACCCTCGTTCTGGACGTGGACGTGGGCCTGCCCGCCATGCAGGTGGAAACGTACCCAGTGGAAACCATCTGAACACACATTTCCTTCCGACTCGTCCCTCGCTCTCTCAGTCTGCCTTTCGTACCCCAACTCCAGATGTTCCATCATCCGAAACACTCGCTCTGGACTCTCCAAAAAGAAGTACGCCGTCAGTCCCCAGCCAGACCATACCTGCCACACCGCCAGCACCTTCCGACTCTCGCCAGAGCCTACGGCTGTCTCCCCGCTCCCTAGACGGCCGCTGCCGTCCACCCCCACTCCGCCGAATCCACGAGCAGCACGCTGAGAAGAGGTGGCCCCACGGTGTAATATCCACCAGTGCAGTTTTTCTCCTGTTAGAAGACCTATCTAGGTCACCTTTTACCCCACACATGCAAATCTGCCACTGGCTCCAAGCCTTTATCAAGACATTCGGTCGCATTTACACCTCGGACGGCCTCGTCATAGGATCCGCCGAGATGACGGAAATACTGCTGTACGCCCGTGTTTTCTAGATCGATCTCACGGGCAAAACCGCTTTGTACGAAACATTCTTCGTGTGCGGTCTCGAGCCCACGTATGATTGTAAAGCAGGCTGGCGCAAAAGAGCGGCGAGTACTCTGAGGGAACTGCCCCAGAAGCTTGTGGGGCATTGGAACGAGAGGAGCGCGCAGCGTAGATCTGATGGCAAATTGCTGCCGAGACGGGGCAGGAGGGTAGCTCAGGATTGGACGGATGGCACAGGGAAGCTGAGGGATATCTGGAAGACTGAGGATACTCCGTGAAAACCATGACTGCCCTGGCAGGGTTTGTGCTTTTGTAGCCTGGTGCGCGCTGCCATGCTAAAAAAAGAGCCAGAAGATGAGTAGCGCATTATTCGTTTTGAGGATATATCATCATGGCTCCCCTTTTCATTCATGACCAGTAAACAAGTATCTAGATGAGAAAACGACGTGGAAAATAGTCGAGCCTTTAGCCTAGAATGATGGTCTTCTCCACTGCTATTACCTCGTCCCATGCCGATGGCTCGATTCTCCCCACGCCCACACGAATAGCAAAGTTTTCATGCTTCCGCGCCTTGACCCACTCGATGAGCATGACGTTCAATGCCGGTACGTGTGCACAGCCCTCCTCGTGTTCTCCCACGCTTTGAGTGCGAACCACACGGTTGTGTCTTGCTAGATGCTCAGCTTCGTTGTAATGATGATGATGACGCTTACTATCCTCAGCATGACCAGTAGTAGTATCCTTCACATCAACATCATCATCGACTTTCTCATGCACCATCGTCACGCCCTCCTGCACTTCGATCTCTTCGGTAGGCGTATGAATCTCCCCCGTGTATTCAGAGAGCAGCACGAACTCGCAAACTCGGCTGGTAGCGTTCCGAAAAACCGAGACGGGCACTTGTATCTGGCCGATTTTGCGTTTGGACGGAGAGTACACGTGTGCGCTCACGCGGGAGAGGCCATGGTGTTGTGCGCGGCCGGTTCGCTTGTACGTTGCAAAGGTGCGCAGATTGCTCGGTGTGGATTCTAGTTCCGTCAAGAGCATGGTGGTTTGGGCGGTGAAGTGAAGAAAAGCGAAATCGCAGATGAATGCTTCCGTTTGCAATGTTTTCGAATCGGCGAACATGGGTGCCTCCATGCACTCAGCAAACTCGTCTTCGGCGCGAACGTTGCTATCAAACTCTGGTGAATACGCTATCGGTTTGTGCCAGGTAACGCGAGACTTTGTTTTGCAGAAGCCGTCTTCGAACCATGCTCGGTGTCCCTTTGCGATCCAGCACCACGAGGGGATTGGTAGGCGCGTATCAAGGCCAGGGCCATACTGGTGTTCTGCGCATCGGCCGCCGGTGCAACATGTTTGCCATAGCAAGGCTGAATCCAACCGGTCATATGGCAGCGCCCATATGTAACCTTTTGGAAACTCCTTCTTCATGTCTTGAAGTATACCCACAAACGCCCACACTACATCTGAGAAATTGCTGAATGTCCTCAGGGAGTAACTCTCTGCCTTTTGTGCGTATAGCCCCATAGGGCATAGCTCATTAAACAGGATGCCCCCACGACGACCACACGCATTGATCTCGACCCGTGTGGCAAACAACGATGTCTCCGGGCTCGGTTCGTGCCGTACATCACAAAACTCGGTGTATTGATCTTCGCACCATGACTCCTCACGACAGGTCCAGTAGACGAGCTCCTGTGTAAACACGAGCGTTCTCCGTGCGAGTTGTCCCTCTTGAAATGTCCACCCGCGTTGAGCCCACGTAGTCTGGCTCAATGTCCTTGTCAGATGCGGCTGGGCTGTTGTATATGGAACGCCGTTCAGTAGTTCGGGGCTCGGTCCTATATTGTGGCTGCATTGTTTCCATCGTGGAAGGGGGTCCTTGGCGTTGTTGACAGCGGCAATAATGGTCAACTTCGCATAGCTGTATATGGAGGACATGTTGGGAAGCTGGCGTTGTTTGTCGGAAGGGTCGTCCTGAATGATGCACGCCGTATCTACCCAAAGATATCGTTCTCCAAGCGCAGCAACAAGCTCCATGACATCGCCGACAATGCGAGGCATAGATTCAATAGTT
>Ga0265798_10010903_pt1 | contig 11124 bp, 14 predicted proteins | sample P3T30metagenome_FD_192430 | JGI IMG/M metagenome (GOLD analysis project Ga0265798, IMG submission 192430) | Plant litter microbial communities from East Loma Ridge, Irvine, California - P3 T30 | ecosystem: Environmental > Terrestrial > Plant litter > Unclassified | place: USA: California... | reverse complement strand
TCAGCATTGGTACGCGTGTTGGGATTGGCTAACCAGGCGATTGTCAATTCCGTAGCAAGTTCAACGGGGTTCAGGTCGAGCGTATTGTCGGACATAGGATGCTCCATTTCTTTGGCGCATCTAGATATTTGACTGGCCTCTGGCAATATCAGACCGCCTTAAAGCGAATTTCGCCGGTCACTTTCCAAAACGATTCCATACAATCGATTTGCCAAGTTGGTACGCTCCCCCATTGCAAAGCCGATCATGAAGGTGGTCGCGTGTGCACTGGCCTCGTCATCTACTGCCTGTCTCATCGACCGATTGCCAAACTGGCGAGACGCGACGGAACGATCCAATAGCACCTCAATGTCAAGATGACGTCGATCTGTACGGATACGGTCCATGGTTTGCTCAAGGCGATGGGGGTCCCCCTCGATTACCTGTGCAAAGCTTTCACCATCAGCCCAGAGCATTCCTGTCAATTCGAGTGGTGCATTGCGACGGATCGATGTCGATACGATAGCTTCTACCTGTTCGGGATCGGCACCAATCATTGAACGGCTGATATAAATTAAGCGACGGAGCATCGCATCATAACGTGGCAGGGCAAAATCGCCCCACTAATCGGTCGCTACTACCCTTGAAAACATAGGACGTTACATGCCTTAAAAAGAACGATGACGAACACAGGGCATATCCAGGGTCTCAGCATTACCTCCCCTGCGGCTTACCCAAAACCGGCGTGCTTCGCCACGCCAGCGATCTGCAATAGGCGCTCCATCTTCTCCATCGTGGCTCCTGACAGCGTCAGTTGGTCGTCGAGATCGCCACTGCCATCGCCCACGATAAGACCCTCAGCGGACAAATGCTTCAGCCAACGCGACGCCACGGCTGGCGAGATCTGATGGCGTTCGCTGATTTGCCTACCGGTCATGCGAAGACCGCGAGCATCGGCTACAAACAGTTCGAGTAGAAAATCCCAACTCGGTTCGCCAAACAGGGACCGTGGGAATTCCTTGGTACGACTACGCCTGAACGACAGCATAAACTCGGCAAGACTGGCGACCTGGTCATTGTCAATCATCCGCTACCCTTTCACATCTGCCTTTTTCAGAAAGCAAGATGGATCTAAAAAGCGGACCCGCAAGTCAAGTCAACGGAGGAGTTTCCTCCGCTGTTGCTAGCTCAAGGTGATCACGCACCGTGCATAGCAAGGCCCCCAGAACATAGTCCTGGTAGTTGTCCGCGAGCTCGACCAGTCGATCAATCTCGCTGGCCATAGAACGTGCTTTCTCAAGGGGAATGTTCGTCAACTTCGCTAATCCTGTATTTCTACATATGGGGCCGTTGCGAGCGCCATCTCGCAATTGTGAGATTCATCTTTTCGGGGTTATGCGTAGCTTTTCTGAAATACGAAGCTCGAACGCTTTGGATCCGGGTTCTGGGGGGATAAAAAGGCCACCAATTGAAGCGGTAAGCCGTTTTGCCAAACCAAGACCGAGGCCACTGCGATCCGGCCTCACCGTATCGGCCAACGGCAGGCCATCGTCGTCGACAATCACCGATACGTCGCCGGCGGGCGTCCGGCCAAGCGTGACACGGATATGGCCGGCTTTGCCGTCCTTATACCCGTGCTTGATCGCGTTCGTGGCAAGCTCGTTGGCGACGAGGGCAAGGGTGGTCACCTCGTTCGGCGTCAGGCCATCGACGTCATCGGTGACCTGCAGCGAAACCAGAATAGACCGCGGTTCCGCCTGTGCATGTAAGGCCTCACGCACCTGGCGCAGCGCTGCCTCTATCGACGGCTTCTGCTCGCCGTGCATGGTGCTGCGGGCTCGTGCCAGTATGGACACCCGCTCCATAGCATCGGTCAGAGCCTGACGGGCTTCTGGGTGCGTAGCGCGTTGGCTTTGCAGCGCCAGCAGGCTGACCACGAGTTGCAGGTCGTTGCTGCACCGGTGGTTTGTCTCGCGAAGCAGGAGGTCGTGATCCTGGAGATGTGATGAGGTGTTGCGGACGGAGTTCGACGACCCCGCGGAGCGTTGACCGGCTTGGGTCATGCGACGTCTGCCGTCGGACGGGCTGCGGCATCGATATGGCGGTGCAAGTGCAGGTAGCCGGGATCGAACCCGGCAGCACCACGCAGGGACGCGACGTCAGGGATGGTCAGCATGCGGTCGCAAAGCTGGATCAAGCCTTGGCCACGCATCTGTTGGATCGTTCGATTGACGTGAATGTTTGTCAGGCCGAGCAGGTCGCCAATCTGTTCCTGGCGTAGCGGGAACGGGAAGGCGACGTCGGTCTCGCCGTCGATGCCAAGGCGGATCGTGAGCTCGCAGAGGAGATGGGCAATCCGCGCATGCGCTGACCGGCGACCAAGCGACAGCATCCACTTACTGGCGATGGCATTCTCGATCATCGCCAGCCCCGCGAAAGTACGGGCGATGCCGGGATGCTCCTCGACCAGGGCAAGGGCTTGCTTACGGGGCAAAGCCACGACCGTAATGTCGGTGAGCGTTCTGACGCTATACGCGACACGCTCAAAGAGCAGCATGTCAAGATTGGCGATATCGCCTGGTACCAGGAGCGCGGTCAGCTGACGCCCGCCGTCGGAAGCGCAGGTGTAGCGGTAGGCCCAGCCACTGGCGACAATCAGCAGATTGTCTGCCTTCTCGGCTTCGCTAACTAGATCCTTGTGGGGATCGAACCGCTTGGACCATGTAACCGCGTGCTCAAGCGCCCGCCGCTCATCTTTGGTCAAGAAAGGCGATCGCGACAGGCTGGAGCCCAAAAGATGCCGCGATGGCCAATGCTCGCTGTGATCCGAGCGGTACGACTGGACGGGGGCAATCCCGGTCATGCCGGACTCCGCCCGTACGCGTCCGCGCTACGTAGATCCAAATAGGAACTAAATCCGCGCTCTGCGGAGGGAGCATGCAATGATTGCTGATCCGATGACGAATACGTCCAGCGCTGACCGCCGGTCGGGACCAGCATAGACTGCAACCGTACAATATACGCGTCAGCTAATTTCTGATGCGCCGTCGCGGCTTCGGGACATTTTGCAGTACGGGCACAATTTTGCTCTGTGACCAAGCGACCTGCTAGGTAGCCATAATCTTCATCAGACATCGAATCTCTCCTGCTGATGTTAAGAAAAGATACATATGTTACCGCGAGTGCCAAGCGTTCCGACGAGTTTGGTATGGTAGATGACCAAGTTTGTTACTGACGGTGATGTCAGCGTCATGTATCAAATGCTGCATCATCTACGGGCTGCCCCGGGCGTAGATGGCTGGGAGCTCGCTGCTTTCGCCCTTCGAATAAACGAGGGGCGCATGCCGCATCCGACCCAATCCTTCGTTCGCAATGGCCTGCTGTCGGTTATCGATGCAGCGGCCTACGCCGTAATCGGACCGCATCTCGAACCCGTCGACCTACCCAAAGGCACCGTGTTGATCGAGGCGGGTGAGCCGTTCACGCATGCGCACTTCTTCAACAGCGGTATCGGCTCGATCGTGGTCAGTACGCCCGACAGCCAGCGCGTCGAGGCGGGGATCTTCGGTCGCGACGGCCTATCAGGCTTTGGCAGCCTATTGGGGGTCGATCAGTGTCCGCAGACCACGATGGTACAGGTTGAGGGCGAAGGCTACCGCGTCAGCATTGAGGCGTTACGCACCGCTTGCCGGCAGTCAGACTCACTGCGCGAGACGCTCCTGCGCTATGTCCACGTGTTCATTACGCAGACGAGCTACACGTCGCTGTCCAACGTCAGCCAGTCGGTCGAAGGCCGGCTCGCACGCTGGCTGCTGATGTGTCATGACCGGGTGATCGGCGACGACATAGCGCTCACCCACGAGTTCCTGTCGATCATGCTGGCGGTACAGCGGCCGAGCGTCACGACAGCGCTGCACATGATCGAGGGCTACGGGTTCATCAAGACACGGCGTAGCAACATCACGATCGTGGACCGAGACGCGCTCATCGACTTCGCTGACGGTATGTACGGTACCCCTGAGGCCGAGTATCGCCGTCTGATCGGTCCGTTCGCTTGAGCCGCTTCTATTTCCATCAACAAATCGCAAATGGCATCATTGAAGACCCGGATGGCACCGAAGCCGTCGACCTGACCGCGGCAAGACACGAGGCCATACTGGCTGCGCGGCAGCTCCTGGCAAACGCCATTTTGGCAGGTGTTGCGCCGCTCGGCACGGCCTTTCAGATCACTGATGAAGGCGGACAGGTCCTCTTGGAAGTACCGTTCCGTGATGCTTTACCGCCCCAATTCACCAAGAGCGACTGACGGGCGTTTGGTACGGTATCGAACCAAAAAGAGCGGAGCGCTCGCCCAAGCTCCGATCGGCTTCTACCAACCTGCCTCAATCACAACAGGGGGTCGGCGTCGTCGCAGACCATCAGATTAAAGGACGTCGCAAGGGCACCATGGATTTCAACAACCGACTCCTTCGTGCCCTGTCGCCCGCCGATCAGGATGTTCTGCGCCCCCATCTACGGTGGTCGGAGTTGGAACGCGGCACAGTCCTCGTGTCGCCGAACGAGCCCATTACGCACGTCTGGTTCCCCGAAAGCGGCCTGACTTCGATCATTGCGATGGCGGGCAGCGATCAGGGGATCGAAGTCGGCCTTGCTGGTCGTGATGGCCTGGTCGGCATGCCGCTTTTGCTCGACGCCGACCGCACGCCGCACCGCATCTTCATCCAAGTTAGCGGCGCGGCTTACAGCATCGACGGTACTCTTTTTCGAACATTGCTTGACGACCATGCCGGCATTCGAAAACTGCTTCTGCGCTACGTTCAGGCCTATTCGACGCAGACCACCTACACTGCACTATCCAACGGCATGCATACCGTTGAAGAGCGACTGGCACGCTGGCTACTGATGAGCCACGATCGTCAAGATGACGACGAGATCCCTCTGACTCACGACTTCCTCGCCCTGATGCTCGGTGTCCGCCGACCCAGTGTGACGATTGCCTTGCACTCACTCGAAGGCCTGGGCTTCATCAAGGCGACCCGCGGGCTGATCGTCGTACGCAAGCGCGAGGAACTCGAAGAGTTCGCTGGTGCCGGATATGGCGTACCAGAGGCCGAATATGAGCGCTTGATCGGCCAGCTACGCTGAACCATCAGTTCAAGTCTGATCGAGCCTACGGATACCGAGAGCATGCCCCGTTTTTTTCTACATATCGATGACGGGACCCAGCGGATCGAAGACGAGGAGGGCAGCGAGCTGCCTGATCTTGAGGCCGCTCGCGAGGAAGCTCTTGGCTCAGCTCGACAGCTATGGGCTGCAGCGATCCTGAGGCAGCAAGATATTGGGTCACGCCGATTTGTGATCGTCAGTGGCGAAGGCGATGTAGCCGATACAGTCGAAATGGACGATGCCTTGCCCAGCACCTTGCTCGACCGGCTTAGAGCTTAGACGTCACCTCGGCCTTCCTGATCGTGACGAATAAGCTGTGTCTTGACCAACCTCGCCAGATCGGCCGGTGAGTATGGCTTAGGGAGAAATACGCCCTCATCCGGTATGACATCATCATTCAGCCGAACCGCGCCTGACGTGACGATAATCTCGATCTGCGGCTATCGCTTCGCCACCTCTGTGGCCAGATCGAGACCATCAATGTCACCGGGCATGTTGATGTCGGTAAAGATCAGCGAGATCCCTGGAGTTTGCTCCAGGACTTCTAATGCCTCTCGAGCGTCCCCAGCTTCCAGAATGACGTAGCCGCGGTCCTCCAGCGTATCGACCGCAACCATGCGGATGAACATCTCGTCTTCCACAACAAGGACAGATGATTTCGGTTCAGCGGCCATCCTGTCTCAACGCGCATCGGAGTACGAGGTTCGCCTTCTGGTATCATTTTCGGCTTCAGTAATTGATTCACGGTTGCGGCTACAAAACAACATAAATTTTGATGCGCCGCATCGTATGCGCGGAGCGGGGATCACACTGGGTCCCTGCTGATCACAGTTGATTAAGGCCGCTTCGAATTTCTCGATTGGGATCAATGTTTTGACGGTACAAAACGGCGTCTTAAAACCTGTTGCCAGACAAGAACGGAATTACGGCTTTCTCGCTTGCGCGGGATTAGAAAGCAGAGCTTCGCTTTCGAACTCAGGCGGGGAGGAACCCCCGGATGCGCTCGACCAGCACCTCGGACGACCACGGCTTGCGGACGAATTTGCCTCGGTTCGGCAGATCGGAGCCTTGCACCGGATGGTGCCCCGAGGTCAGCAGAAGATGGATGTGGGGCCAGCGTTCATGCACAACATGGGCAAGGTCCAGGCCGTCCATGCTCCCAGGCATGTCAACATCAGAGAAAAGTACATGGACATCCCGCTGCTCGCTTAGAATCGCTAACGCCTCGTCGGCATTGGTTGCCTCGAGAACTTCGTATCCAGCATCTTCCAGGATGTCTGTGCCGTACATCCGCACCAGCGTGTCATCTTCAACGACCAGCACGGTTCTAATGACCTTGGTATTTGGCATTCCCGGCTCTCCGCCCGGGTCTGCCCGGTCATAATCATTGCCCCATAACGTTGGAGCGAGGTTTAAAGGGTGCACGTCAGTCCGGAAGATCGGTCGGACGTGTCAGAGGCATGGTAAAGATAAAGGTCGTAGCGATGGTATCGGATCGCGCCACCAGTGTGCCATCGTGCGCGCGGGCGATCTCCGACGCGATGTGAAGACCCAGGCCTAGACCCTGCCGCACTCGATCGTGGCCGCGGAAGAAAGGCTGGAAAAGTCGCTCGATCGCATCTGGCGGGATCGGTTCGCCCCCGTTCGAAACGGCGATAATGAGTTCATCATCAGTCGTTGTCGCCTCAATCCGTACCGGCTCATCCCTAGAGCCATGGGTCAGCGCATTGCCGAGAAGATTGGAGAGCAATTGGCCGACGCGAATGTGATCACAATCAACCGGCTCATTGATCGCATAGTGGGCGGTGATCTCCCTGCCGGGCGTGACTGAACGCAGTTCGGCAACAACCTGGCGTAGGACCGGCTCAAGTGGCTCATCGGTATAGCGGATCAGCGCTATGCCTCCGCCAAGCCGCCCGCGCGCGAAATCCAGAACGTTGTCGATCAGGCCACTGGCGCGGACCACGCTGCCCGCCATCAGCGCAACAACCTTCTTGCCGCGCGCAGTGAAGCTTTCCTTGTCTAGCATTCGGATGCCACTGGAAATCGACGCGAGCGGGTTTCGCAGATCGTGGCCCAGTACGGCGATGAATTGCTCGCGCAACTCGGCGTCGGCTCGTTCGGTTGCGACTGCGGCTTCCGCTTTGTTGCGCGCCTCCAGCAGTCCGCGTTCGTAGCCACGGCGTTCGGCTGCCAGGAACATCGCGAACCGTAGTCGAGGCTGAGCCTCGTCAACGCTGTCGTTCGCAACGGCATTGACCAGCATGGGTATGCGCTTGCCGTCCTGTCGGACCAATTCGATCGCGACTTCGTTTAAGCGGCCCTGCATGTGCAGCGTCGGCGCTAAATGAGTTTCGTAGAAAATCTTGCCGACGATCGGCATAAGGTCTGAGATCCGCTTGCCCACCAGCACGTCATGGGCATGACCCAGCCAGCCGAGTAACGTCCGGTTCGTGCGCACGATACGCCCGTCTCGATCGGCTAGCACGTAGCCGCATGGCGCGGACTCGAACAAATCCTCGAAGTCGAGCACGACCGCTTGGGCTGCGACAGTGTCGTTCAACGTGTCAGACAAAGGCTTTAATTGCCGCGATTGTCGCCTCGGGCGCACTTAGGTTTGGGCAATGGCCGGTGGAGTCCAGCACCACGAACTCGCTGCCCGGAATGGCATTGTGAACATACTCGCCGACGACGCGCGGGGCGATGACATCGTCCCGACTTTGCAAGATCAACACGTTGGCGTCGATCGGGCCAAGGTCGCTGCGGCTATCTGACATGAACGTCACGCGCGCGAACTGCTTCGCGATTTCTGGATCGGTGCGGCAGAAGCTTGCGGTGAGCTCCTCGCCAAGCTCGGGCCGATCGGCATTGCCCATGATCACCGGCGCCATCGCCTCCGACCAGCCAAGATGATTGCTATCCAGGAAATCGAGCAGCTCGGTGATCTGATCGCGCGTGAACCCACCGGAATAATCCGCGTCGTCAATGTAGCAGGGGGAGGGGCCGACCAGTACCAACGTCGAGAACAACTCCGGCGCGCGGCGGGCCGCAACCAAGCCGATCATGGCGCTGACCGAATGACCGACAAACACTCCACCGGTGATGCCCAAGGCTCGCGCCAATTCGATTACATCGTCCGCGTAGCCGTCGATCGACGCATACTGTTCAGGGTTATATGCAATCAAATTAGAGCCGCCAGCACCGACATAATCGAACAGCACCGTTCGGAACCCGTCCTCGAACGCTGGTGCGACAAAACGCCACATATTCTGGTCGCAGCCAAAACCATGAGCGAACATCATCGTCCGCTCGCCAGCCCCGCGCGAATGAACGTTTAAACGCTTCTGGATCGTGGAATTGAGGTAGGAAGCATGGGTCATCTCGGAGGCAAGCATCGGCAGTCGCAATCTCATAGGCGGTGACAAAATGACGCCCAAGCCTGGCAACGACGCGAGCAGCGATGCGAAAGGTTAGCACGCCGTTATCGGTTTCAACATAGGCAGGGTGAATTGGTACCGTTTCCAAAATAGCATTTACGGCAAAGCGCTTTAGCCGTTCGCATCGGCTCTCGTCGTGCCGTTCCCAAATAGGAACCCGGCCCGAGAACGGAGGACAACAGCAAAGGCTACGGGTTCATTCGCGCGCCGCGTGGTCATGTCACGATTATCAATCAAGACGCGCTCATCGAGTTTGCAGACGGTGCCTATGGCAAACCCGAAGCCGAATATCGCCGACTTATCGGGCCGTTCGGTTGAGCCGCCTTTATCTGAAGCAACACATCTCATATACTATTGCAAAGAGGACCTTACCCCACAGTCGGGGGGGCAGCTTTTTGAACTTTTGTAGGTCACTCGGTTGAGGTCCCTTGGGTCGCGTTTATAAGCGGTTGTGACGTGACCCCCGTTTTTTCCTTTAGCTGGAGCTAGAGTCCGGCCCCGGAAAGGGACGGACGATCGGACGCGGTATTAACAGACATTAGTGACGGCACCTTTCCGGAATAATAGGTTCGCTCTTTTGGGAGCGTAAGCATGGCCAAGGAAGACGACACGGTGCACTACGCCGGCGCTTCAGGCGGCTGGGGTTCGCTTAGGGGCATGGCCCGCATTGCAGGAATGGAATTGCCCACCCCAGGGGTGCTCGACACCCTTCGACGTCAGAACAAGGTTGGCGGTTTCATGTGCGTGTCATGCGCCTGGGGCAAGCCTGCGCACCCGCACGTTGCTGAGTTTTGCGAAAACGGTGCGAAAGCCACGTTGTGGGAGCTGACTACGCGGCGTTGCACCCCTGAGTTTTTTGCCGAACACACTGTGTCCGAGCTCAAAAGCTGGAAAGATCATGATCTTGAGCAGCAGGGGCGGCTCACGCATCCGATGCGGTACGAGCTGACAAGCGACAAATACGTGCCATGCTCGTGGGACGAAGCGTTCCGGGCCATCGGCACCGAGCTGAAGCTGCTCGATCCCGGTTCAACCGTCTTCTACGCCTCGGGCCGAGCCAGCCTGGAAACAAGCTACCTCTATGCCCTGTTCGCGAGGCTCTACGGGCACAACAATCTGCCCGACAGCTCGAACATGTGTCACGAGACGACAAGTGTGGGTCTGAAGAAAGTGATCGGCTCGCCGGTCGGCACATCGGTGCTGAATGACTTCAATCTGTGTGACGCAATCTTCTTCTTTGGGCAGAACACCGGCTCGAATTCGCCCCGCTTGCTTCATCCGCTACAGCAGGCTGTAAAGCGCGGCTGCAAGATAGTTACCTTCAACCCCGTCCGCGAGAAAGGGCTGGAGACATTCAAGAATCCTCAAAGTCCGTTGGAGATGCTGACTGGCAAGGAAACGCAGATCTCAACGCTCTACCTGCAGGTCAAAGCAGGCGGTGACATTGCAGCCATCATGGGCATGCTGAAACATGTCCTCGCGGCCGAAGACAAAAAGTGGGCAGAAGATAAACAGCACATTCTCGACGTCGATTTCATCGATCAACATACGGTAGGCTGGACCGAAGCCAAGGCTAAGATCGAAGTTACGAGTTGGGAAGAGATCGAGCGAGAGTCCGGCCTCGCCCGTGCCGATCTGGAGGAAGCGGCCGACGTTTACATCGCCGCGCACCGTACCATTTTCATGTACGGCATGGGGCTGACCCAGCATGTCCACGGGTTCGAGAACCTGGCTATGGTCGTCAACATGGCTCTCATGAAGGGCAATATTGGCCGCGAAGGTACCGGCGTTTCGCCGGTGCGCGGCCATTCAAACGTACAGGGCCAGCGAACCGTAGGCATTTCGGAAAAGCCGGAACTGGTGCCACTCGACACGATCGCGGAACAGTTCGGGTTCGAGCCGCCACGCCACAAGGGGCTGAATACCGTTGAGGCATGCGAAAAGATTCTGACCGGCGAGGTCAAGGCATTCATCGGATTGGGAGGGAACTTCGTTCGCGCTATTCCTGAGCGCGAGAAAATGGAGGCGGCATGGACGCGCATGCGTCTGACCGTCCAGATCGCCACCAAGCTAAATCGAAGCCACCTCATCAATGGCGAGATCGCCTACCTGCTGCCGTGTCTCGGCCGCTCGGAGGAGGACATGCAGGAGAGCGGTCCACAGAAGGTTACGATGGAGGACTCACTGTCCTGCATCCACGGCTCGTTCGGCAAGAACACCCCAGCTAGCCCAGACCTGCTGTCCGAAATCGCCATCGTCGCCGGCATCGCCAAGGCGACGCTGCCAGCCAATCCCAAGGTAAAATGGGACGAGTGGACCGGTAATTACGACACTGTCCGCGATCTGATCCAGGCAACCTACCCGGATGAGTTCGCCGACTTCAACGAGCGCGTTTTTACCCCCGGAGGCTTTTATCGTGGTAACGCGGCGCGGGAGCGGATCTGGAAGACGGAAAGCAAGAAGGCGCAGTTCACGGTACCCAAAACCATGACTGCGTGGGGCACGACCGATGCCCCCGGCCGATACCGCCTCATCACGATGC
>Ga0265798_10010897_pt1 | contig 11128 bp, 9 predicted proteins | sample P3T30metagenome_FD_192430 | JGI IMG/M metagenome (GOLD analysis project Ga0265798, IMG submission 192430) | Plant litter microbial communities from East Loma Ridge, Irvine, California - P3 T30 | ecosystem: Environmental > Terrestrial > Plant litter > Unclassified | place: USA: California... | reverse complement strand
GCAGCTCGAACTCGAACTGGTTGGGGGTGATGATGTTGGCGCAGGGAATCGCCAGGTTGCGCAGAAAATCCGGGATCGCCGCGTTGACGAACACCCCGCGCCCGACATCGCCCATCACCGGATCGCAGAGGTAGCGCACGCCCGGATTGTCGCGGCGAATCTCGTCCACCGCCTCGAGGATCACCGCGCCAATCGCCGCGTCGCCCAGGTAGCCGGAGAGCACCGCCGAGACCCGTGACAGCACGCCGCGGTCGCGTAGGCCGGCGAGTACCTCGCGGATGTGCTCGGCATCGAACACCTGCCCCCGAAACTGGCCGTAACCGGTGTGGTTGGAGAACTGCACCGTGTGAACCGGCAGCACTTCGAAGCCCAGCCGCTGCAGAGGGAACACGGCGGCATCATTGCCAACATGGCCGAGGGCAACGTGGGACTGGATGGATAGCACGAAAGGCGGTGTGGAGGCGCTCATGGGAATTGGATTCCTGTGTGGGGGCGGCGCTAGCCAATGGCGGCATTATTCGCCAATTCCCCTTCAGGATTCCACGACCGACGCGAAAGCGGTCGTGACAGGCCGGCATGTCGACCTGTCACTGCGCGGTCAGGCCTTGGCGATTTCCGGTGCCAGCAGCCACTCGGCGCTGTCGTTCCAGACATCCATGCGGGTGATCTTGCCGCTGCGGACTTCGAAACGATCCAGATAGCGGTTACCGGAAAAGCTGCTGCCGTCCGGCCACTGGCCATACAACGTGCCGTTGGAATAGACGACGGTATGGTCGTCACGCTCGGTCCAGTCGAACTGGCCGAGGGCCTTTTTCACCCAGGCGTAGCGCGAGCCGTTGAATGCGGTGATGTCCTGGGGCGTGGGCATGTGGCGGCCACCGGTGAACGTGATGCGCACGTCGTCACTCATATAGGTGGCTGCCTTGACCGGATCCGGGGCCATGGAGGCGGCCAGAAAATCGCTAACAATCTTTACTGCTTCATTCATCTCACTCATACCTGCTCTCCCAACTCATTGATCGTGCCCGGGCACCTTTCGTGCCTGCATGTGGTGCGGCGCGCACGCTATTTGTGCACGTTTGCCGTGGATAATCCGGGAAAACCGCGGAATGACAAGTTTGCGCTTTATGGCACCAGGCTTGCTAGCAAATTATAAACGAATGCTAGCAATCAGGAGAAAGCTCATGCGCAAACTGTTATCCCCACTCCGCCGCCTGTTGCCCTGCGCAGCGGCTGTTGCCAGTCTCGGCATGGCGCTGAGCGCTCCGGCGCACGCCGAGGAGCCGATCAAGGTCGGCCTGGTTGCCGCCCTGTCCGGGCAGTCGGCGAAGTCCGGCGAGGCACTTACCCGTGGGCTTACCGTGGCCATCGACGAGATCAATGCCAAGGGCGGCATCCTCGGTCGCCCGGTGCAGCTGATTCGTCGTGACGATGAAAGCAACCCGGCCAAAGGCATGCTGGCCGCCCGCGAACTGGCGCAGCGGGAAAAAGTCACCGTGCTGTTCGGCGGCCTCGATACACCGGTATCCCTGGCCATCGTGCCACTGGCCAATCAGTTGAAAGTGCCGTTCTTGGGCATCTGGGCCGCTGGCACCAAGATCACCGAGAACGGTGCAAAGGACAATTACGTATTCCGCGTATCGGCGGTGGACGAGCTGGTCGACGAAGCGCTGGTCGAGTACGGCATCAAGAAGGGCATGAAGAAGCCGGGGATGATCCTGATCAACAATCCCTGGGGCGAATCCAATGAAATCGGCTTCAAGGCTGCCCTGGCCAAACGTGGCATGGAATACGCCGGCATCGAGCGCATCGAAGACAGCGACCTCGACGTGGTGCCGCAGCTCACCCGCCTGAAGAATGCCGGCACCGACACCCTGCTGATGGTCGGCAACGTCGGCCCGTCGGCCCAGGTGGTCAAGTCCCTCGATCGCATGGGCTGGGATGTGCCGGTGGTTTCCCACTGGGGCCCGGCAGGCGGCCGCTTCAGCGAGCTGGCCGGCCCTAACGCCAGCCGCGTGCACTTCATCCAGACCTATGTGTTCACAGAGAACAACAGCACCAAGGGCGACAGCGTGCTGGCTGCCCTCAAGCAGCGCTTCCCAGAGATCAAGAGCCTAGCCGACGTGACTCCCGCAGTGGGAATCGCCAACGCCTACGACGCCATGCACCTGGCCGCCGCTGCCATCGAAAAGGCCGGCGACACCCAGGGCAGCAAGGTGCGCGATGGCTTCTATGCGATCGACAGCTATCAGGGCCTGATCAAGGACTACACCCAGCCCTTCACCCCGACCAAGCATGACGCCCTGGGCCCGGACGACTACGTCTTCACCCACTTCGTCGACGGCCGCATCGTTCCGCTCGCCCCTTGAAGCCGTGAACGGACGGGCCCTGGCGGCCCGCCCGGAGGATTATCGTCATGATCACCGCCGCCATCATCACCGGGCTCGGACTGGGCAGCATGTATGCACTGCTGGCCCTGGGTTTCCATATCACCTACGTGGTTTCGCGTACGGTCAATTTCGCCCAGGGCAGCGCCATGATGGTTGGCGCCGTACTTGGCTACAGCTTCTACATCACCTGGGGCTGGCCACTGTGGCTGGCGGTTCCGGCGACCCTGACGCTATGCGCCGTCTACGGGCTGATCATCGAGCGTTTTCTGGTGCGCCCCTTTCATTCGCGCGGCTCCGAAGCCTGGCTGATGGCGACGGTGGCAGCGGGCATCCTGGTCGACAACTTGGCGCTGTTCACCTTTGGCAAGGAGCCGCGGCAGTTCACTTCGGCCCTGGCCAATCAGCACCTGGAGCTGTTCGGCAACAACGTCGGCGTGCTGCAGTTGCTGATTCCGCTGGTAGGTGGCGGCATCGCCCTGGCGCTGTTTCTGGTGCGTCGTTACACCCGCCTGGGCAAGGTGCTGGAAGCCTGTGTGCAGAATCCCAAGGCGGCGATGCTCATGGGTATTCGGGTCAATCGCGTGGTGGCCGTGGCCTTTGCCGTGTCGACGGTGTTCGCCGCGATTGCCGGCCTGTTGATCGCCCCGCTGTTCAGCGTGAATGCCGAGATGGGCATGTTGTTCGGCCTCAAGGCCTTCGCCGTGGCGATTCTCGGCGGTATCGCCAGCGCTGGCGGGGTATTCGCCGCCGGCCTGCTGTTCGGTCTGGTCGAGGCGCTGGTGACCATCTATTTCGGTTCGGCCTTCACCCAGTTGTTCACCTTCGCCCTGGTCATTCTGGCCCTGGCGCTGCGCCCCAATGGCCTGTTCGGCAGCAAGATCCTGGTGAAAGTATGACCCTGAAGAATTCGCTGTTCGCCCCCGTTTCCCTCGTCCTGCTGACGCTGGCCTGCATCGCCGCCACGCTGCTGCTCGACAGCTACTCGCTGCTGGTCTTCACCTTTTGCGTGCTGGCCGTGGTGGTCGGCGTGGGCCTGAATATCCTGATCGGCCTGAGCGGGCAGATCTCTTTCGGCCATATCGCCTTCTACGCCATCGGCGCCTACGTCTCGGCGCTGCTGACCATGGCTGGCCTGCCCCTGGGCCTGGCGATGATCGCCGCCGGCCTGGCCTGTGGCGCCATCGGCGCGCTGCTGGCGATCCCGGCCCTGCGCGTCAGCGGCCCGTACCTGGCGATGATCACCATCGCCTTCGCTCTGGTGGTGCACCACGGCCTGATCGAATGGCGCTCGCTGACCGGCGGGGCCAACGGCCTGATGGGCATCCCCATGCCGGAAATCGGCAGCCTCGACCCAAGCGTGAGTATGGCGCTGATCGCCTCCGGCCTGATGATCGCCGCCCTGGCCTTGTTCCAGCGCCTGCGCCACAGCGGCTGGGGCATGGCCATGCGCGCGGTGAAATCCACGGAAATCGCTGCCCGCTCGCTCGGTTTCAACCCGGTACAGACCAAGACCCTGGCCTTCGCCCTGTCAGCCCTGCTCACCGGCCTGGCCGGTTCGCTGGTGGCGCCACTGATGATGTTCATCAACCCGGCTTCCTTCCCTTTCTCGCAGTCGATCCTGTTCGTGCTGGCAGTGATCGTCGGCGGCAGCGGCACCCTGTTCGGCCCGCTGCTCGGCGCTTTGTTGATCGTGCTGCTGCCGGAAATGCTCTCGGATTTCGCCGAATACCGTCTGCTGATTTTCTCGGTGCTGCTGCTCAGCGTGCTCTGGGCTGCACCACGGGGGCTGCTCGGTACTCTGGCCAGCCTGTGGCTGCGGCCAGCTCACCAGAGCGCCCCGGCGGCCTTCGATCAGGCACAGCTGAGCGCGTTCTTCCAGCAGGACAGCGCCGCCCGCGACGGCCTGCAAGTCCGGGACATCGGCATTCGCTTCGGCGGCGTCCAGGCGGCGCAGAACGTCAGCCTGCAGGCACCACCGGGCAGCATCACCAGCATCATCGGCCCCAATGGCGCGGGCAAGACCACGGTGCTGAACATGATCAGCGGCTTCTACGCACCGGACAGCGGCAGCATCGACCTGGGTAGCCCACTAGCTGGCCTGCCCGCCTGGAAAATCGCCCGAGCCGGCATCGCCCGTACCTACCAGACCACCCAACTGTTCGGTGAGCTGTCGGTGCTGGAAAACCTGCTGGTGGCCATGCAACAGGGGCGCCTGGGCCTGCCCTTCAGCTGCGCCAGCGACAGCCGGCGCCAGCTCGCCCTGCAGTTGCTGACGCTGGCCGGCTATCAGGGCTCGGTGAACACTCCGGCCGATGACCTGGCCCATGTCGATCGGCGCCTGGTGGAAATCGCCCGCGCCCTGGCCACCTGCCCCCGCGTGCTGCTGCTCGACGAGCCGGCGGCCGGCCTCAGCCGCAGCGACACCGACCGCTTGGCGGGCCTGTTCAGGACCCTGGCCGGGTTCGGCATCGCGGTGATCCTGGTCGAGCACGACATGGGTCTGGTAATGGCCGTGTCCGAACGCCTGCTGGTGCTCGACGCCGGCAAGCCCATCGCCTGGGGCCTACCGGATGAAGTGCGCAAGGACCAACGGGTCATCGCGGCCTATCTGGGCGGCACCAGCTACCAGGCCACACCGCGGGCCGAAGCCTGGGATGGTTCGCGTGATGCGCGTCTGTTCATCAAGGATCTGGTCATCGACTACGGCGCTGCGCCGGTGGTCGACAAGGTCAACATCGTGGTCAACCCTGGCGAGCTGATCGCCATTCTGGGCGCCAATGGCGCCGGCAAGTCGAGCATCCTGCAGTGCCTGGCCGGGCTGCACAAAGCCAGTGGCGGCAGCATCCTGCTCGACAACGAAAGCATCGAACACGCCGATGCCAGCACCATCGCCGCCCGGGGCCTTGCTCTGGTACCGGAGGGCCGTCAGATGTTCGGCCAGCTCAGCGTGCGTGACAACCTGCTGCTCGGCGGTTACTCACGCAAGGAGGCCTTCGATGCCGACGCGGAAATAGAAGCCATCCTGCGCCGCTTCCCACGCCTGCGTGACCGTATCGACAGCCCTGCAGGCCTGCTCTCGGGCGGAGAACAGCAGATGGTGGCGGTGGGCCGCGGGCTGATGGCCAAGCCAAAGATCCTGCTGCTCGACGAGCCCTCCCTGGGCCTGTCGCCGGCCATGATCGGCGAGCTGTACGACGCCCTGGCGGCCCTGCGCGACGAAGGCGTGACCCTGCTGCTGGTCGACCAGATGGCCAACCTCGCCCTGCAGGTGGCCGACCGTGCCTATGTGCTGGAGACCGGGCGAATCGTCAAATCCGGCAGTGCCGAAGCGTTGCGTGGCGACCCGGAACTGGAAGCGGCCTACCTCGGCGAAGGAGCGGCAGCGTGAGCGCGATGACCCTCACCAACGTCCGTCTCGGCGCTGACGCGCAGGCGCTGCAGACCCTGTACGTGGAGGATGGCCGCTTCGTCACGTCCCTCAGTACCGCCAGTGAAACCCTCGACCTGCAGGGCAAACTGCTGCTGCCCGGCCTGGTGGAGACCCATATCCACCTGGACAAGGCCTGCATCATGCAGCGCTGCCAACTGAGCGAAGGCACCCTGGCCGAGGCCATCGCCCAGACACGCGCGGCCAAGGCTGATTTCACCGAAGCGGACGTCTACCAGCGCGGTGCCCAGGTGCTGGACAAGGCCATCACCCAGGGCACCACCCACATGCGCACGCACGTCGAGATCGACCCGCAGATCGGCCTGATCGGCTTCAACGCGGTGCGTCGCCTGCAGGCGGATTACGCCTGGGCCATCAGCCTGGAAATCTGCGTTTTTCCCCAGGAAGGCCTGCTCAACAACCCCGGCACCGAAGGCCTGCTGTGCGAGGCGCTGGCCATGGGGGCCGAGGTGCTTGGCGGGTGCCCCTACACCGATGCCGACCCCGGCGCGCAGATTCGCCGGTTGTTCGAGCTGGCGGTGGAGTTCGACCGTGATCTGGACTTCCATCTGGATTTCGACTTGAACCCCGGAGGCATGACCATCGGCGAGGTGATCCGCTGCACCCATCAGCACGGCTGGGCTGGCCGGGTGACCATCGGTCATGTGACCAAGCTGTCGGCACTGCCCAGGGACACCCTGCTGGCGGTTGCCGAATCGCTGGCCGAGGCCGGCGTGCAGGTCACCTGCCTGCCGAGTACCGACCTGTTTCTCACCGGCCGCGAGCATTTCCACAACCGCCCCCGCGGCCTGGCGCCGTTGCAGCACCTGCACGCCTGTGGCGTGACCTGTTCGCTGTCCACCAACAACATCGGCAACCCCTTCACCCCATACGGCGACGCCTCGCTGGTGCGCCAGGCCAACCTGTTCGCCAACGTCAGCCAACTGGCTACCGAGGCCGAGTTGCTGCGTTGCCTGAGCTGGGTGTCGAGTGAATCGGCACGCCTGTTGCGCCTGCCCGACTACGGCCTGACGCCCGGCTGCCGCGCCGACTTCATCGTCTTCGATGCGCCCTCACCGGCCGCCGTGGTAGCCGAGATCAGCCCGCCGCTGATGGGCTACAAGGCCGGCCGCAAGACCTTCGAACGCGCGCAGGCACGTCTGCTGAGGCCGTGACAGCCCACATCACCGCACGCGCCAACCTGGGGCCTGTTGATCGATGCTGCGCAGATATCGCCCCAGCAACTCGTCAAATGACCATGTAACCAATTGAATTTCATACATTTATAAAACTGGAACGGCACGTGCTTGCAGCTATGTAAAAGCCACGTTGCCAATCTGAACACAGGGAAAACCGATGAAAGACGTCAAACCTGAAAACCTTCCGCTCAATCTGGATCGTCGCCAATTGATGAAGTGGCTGGCCGTGACGGGGAGCGCCATGACCCTTGGCGGCCTGCTTCCCGCTGGCGCGTTTGCCGCCGATGACGAGGAAATCCGTATCGGCTATTGGCCCATCGTGGGCGGCTTGCCACTCTACGTCGCCCTGGAACAAGGTTTTTTCAAGGAAGCGGGGCTCAACGTCAAAGGCGTCAAGTTCTCCAGCCCCCAGCAAATCGTCGAGGGCATGATCACAGGTCGAATCCACGGCTGTGCGAACGGTACCGCGACCGGCGCCCTCGGTCTGGGGGCGATCACCATGCCGGGGCTGTTCAAGATCATCTGCTCCAACCCGTCGAACCATCGACTGGTTCTGGATGAATTTCTGGTTCCGCTCAACAGCACTGCGCAGAGCATCAGCGATCTGCACGGCAAGAAAATCGCCTGCGGCCCGGGCATCCAGAACGTCACGATGGCGAAGATCATCCTGGAAAAAAATGGCTTCACCGATACGTCGGTCATCGAACTGCCAGTCGGCCAGCACGCGCCAGCGCTGGCGGCCGGCCAGATCGACGGGGTCTATACGCTGGAGCCGACCGGCACCGTGGGGCGCATGAAGAACCTGTCGCGCACGCTGGAAACCGGCGTCATCTCCAAATATGTACTCGGCAATGCCGACGCGCCCTGGTTCGGTGGTGCCGCCGCACTGAACAGCACCTTCATCGAGAGCAAGCCGCAACAGACCAAAGCCTTCATCGCCGCCTACCAGAAGGCCGTGGCGTTCATCGCCTCGCAGCCAGAGCAGGCACGCAAGAACATCGTCGGCTACACCAGCATCGAATCGGATCTGGTGAACGAGGTGCCGCTGCCGGGCTTCGTCATGTATTCCGACCTGAAAGGCGACAACCTGCAGTGGTTCCAGAAGTTCTATGACGTGTTCACCGAGCGGAAAATCTTCAGCAAACCGATCGACGTGGCTGCGCTGATCTATCAGGGCTGAGGAGAATCGTCATGACGTCACACTGGTCTTCGCGCCTGCTGCCGCTGATCGGCCCGCTGCTGCTGTTTCTGTTATGGCAACTGGCAGTCAGTGCGCAGTGGCTGAATCCGGTTCTGCTGCCCTCGCCGCTCGAAACGCTGGGTTTCATGTTCCAGTCGTTCTCCGAACCGTCCATGCGCACCGACATCGCCTCGACGCTGTACCGAACGCTGGCCGCGTTCGCTTTCGCCGCCGCGGTTGGGGTGCCGCTGGGCGTCATTCTGGGCAGTAGCGAAAAGGTCTACCGCAGCCTGGAATTTTTGATCGACTTCTTCCGCTCGACGCCCTCTTCGGCGCTGATCCCTCTGTTCATGCTGATATTCGGCATCAGCGATGCGAACAAGATCGCCATCGCCGCATTCGCCGCCGTGCTGGTGATTCTCTTCAACAGCGCCTACGGCGTGATGAACGCCAAGAAAACCCGGCTGATGGCCGCCAAGGTAATGGGCATTTCCCGCTGGCACATTTTCAAGGACATCCTGCTGATGGAAAGCCTCGCGCAAACCTTCGTCGGCTTGCGTACCGGGGTGTCCATCGCCCTGGTGATCGTGATCGTCGCGGAAATGTTCATCGGCTCGGAAAACGGCCTGGGGCACCGGATCATTGATGCGCAACAGGTATTCAACATCAAAGACATGTACGCCTCGATCCTGATCACCGGCGCCTTGGGCTATCTGCTGAACCTGGCGTTCCTGCTGATCGAGAAAAAAACCGTTCACTGGAGTAGCCAGGCATGACGCAAGCTCTTTCCCTCGCCCCAGCCCTCGACAAGCCACAGGTACCCGGTGCTGCACCGCGTGCCGATACCCATGTCACCATTCGCGGCTTGAGCAAAGCCTTTGCCGGCCAGCCGTTGTATACCGACCTAGATCTCGATCTGCCGCGCGGCAAGATCGTCTCGACCTTCGGGCCCAATGGCTGCGGCAAGTCGACACTGATGAACATGATCGCCGGGCTGATGCCGATGGATAAAGGCGAGATTCTGTTCGATGGCAAGACGCTCGCCCAGACCAAGATCGGTTACGTGTTCCAGAACTACCGCGATGCGCTGTTTCCGTGGATGAGTGCCCGCGCCAACATCGCCTACCCCTTGGTTCGTCAGGGCATGAGCAAGGCCGATGCGAACGCACGCGTCGATGAGCTGACGCAGATGTTCGATATCCGCTTCGATCTGAATCGTTATCCGTACGAGCTTTCAGGCGGCCAGCAACAGACTGTGTGCATCATGCGGGCGCTGGCGCCGCGCCCGGAAGTGATGTTCCTCGACGAGCCGTTTTCCGCGCTGGACTTCGAGATGACCTTGTTCATCCGCGACAAATTGCAGGAAGTGCAGTTGGCCACCGGCGTCACCATGCTGATCGTTTCTCACGACCTGGAAGACGCGGTATTTCTGGCCGATGAGATCCTGCTGCTGACCCGGCGACCCACCCAGATTGCCGAAATCGTCCCGTTCGATCTGCCCCGGCCACGCGGTGCGGAGATCATGAGCCACCCGGAGTTCGTGCGGGTCAAGGCCCATACGCTGGAGGTGTTCAGGCGGGAGATGGCGCTCTGAGTCGCCACCCATCGCGCAACGGCAAAGGAGATGATCTGCCGCATTCATGGCAGATCCATGAGGTGCCGCTTTACAGCCCTGCCAGGGCCTGACGCAGATTGACCTCGGGTTCGGCCTGATCGTCCAGATCCAGCTGGTCTTCGAGCTCGCCCAGGTGCTCGAGCATCACCGCAGCAGCCCGCTCATGGTCGCCGTTCTCCAGGGCGGTGATGATTTGCTGATGCTCGTCCGAGGCGCAGGACGGTACGTCATTGCGCTGGTAAAGGGCGACTATCAGTGAGCTGCGCACCATCAGGTTGGCGAGAATTTCACTGAGCACCGAGTTGCCGCTGATCTCGCCGAGCATCAGGTGAAACTCGCTCAGCTCGCGAACGATGGCGCGGCGGTCGGTAGCGCTGGTGGCCTTGCGCTCGTTGCTCATGTGCGTGGCCACCCGCTGACGCTGCTTGTGCATGATCGCCGGCGTGATGCTTTCGACGATGGCCCGCTCGATGGCGCGCCGTGCAGCGAAGACTTCGCGCGCCTCCTTGGCGCTGGGCTGAGCGACCATCGCGCCGCGGTTCGGCTCGATGGTCACGACGCGCTGCAACGCCAGGCGCTGCAACGCCGCCTGCACATGGTTGCGATTGGCCTGCAGGGTTTCGACGATCTGCGCTTCGATCAGGCGCGTCCCTGGCGGCAAGCGGTGCTGAGCGATGGCCTTGAACAGCACATCGACGATGCGCTGCACTTCGGCTTGCTTGCTGGTGACGGTCTTGGCTGCCATCTGTCCCTCTGATCAATACTGGCAAACCCTGATGGCCCGCCCCGCTCACGCTGACCGGTGCATTATCCGCCAGCACAGGGGGCGGGTAAATACGTGGACAGAGCAGAAAGCGCTAGCAATAGCTCTCATCTGGTTCGGCCTGAGCATTCCGTGAGCAGCAGCTCGACTGGCGCATTCTTAAGCCCATTCAGAACTCAGGTTGCTAGCGATACAGCGCGCGCCTGCTAACGCACCCTTCACCGGCGATCAGCCTGCATCAACCTCGTCCGGCACAGCCTGTCGGACCCCATGTCGTCACACCAAAAGGAGCCGCACATGCCAGCACGCCTTTCTGCCCTGCAGGGCGACATCACCACTCTCGACGTTGATGCCGTCGTTAACGCTGCCAATTCCTCGCTACTTGGCGGCGGCGGTGTCGACGGCGCCATTCATCGCGCCGCTGGCAGTGAGCTGCTGGAGGAATGCCGCCAGCTTGGCGGCTGCGATACCGGCGAGGCGAAGCTGACTCGCGGCTACCGATTGCCGGCCCGTTTCATCATCCACACGGTCGGCCCTGTGTGGCGCTCGGGTGG
>Ga0265798_10010896_pt1 | contig 11128 bp, 8 predicted proteins | sample P3T30metagenome_FD_192430 | JGI IMG/M metagenome (GOLD analysis project Ga0265798, IMG submission 192430) | Plant litter microbial communities from East Loma Ridge, Irvine, California - P3 T30 | ecosystem: Environmental > Terrestrial > Plant litter > Unclassified | place: USA: California... | reverse complement strand
GGCGAAAACCTCCAGGCCCTCCTGGTCGCCTTGCAGCATGTCCATGGGGTGCGGAGCGGGATTATGGGGGTGAACAAAAATATACATGGCCAGTTGCAACGATTGCGCCAATGCGTCCGTATCCCCGATGAGCAGGCTAAGCCAGAGGTCTTGCGATATGCGTGATCGGGTGGGCGTCTGCCAGGCGCTGAGCTGAGGCAATCCGGAGATGATCTCGTGTAGCCAGTGATCACGGTCCGGTGCGTTCAACAGGGCCAGCAACACGCGGTTGCGGCGTGCCGGGGCGACGCTGAAGTATTGCCCTTCAGGTTGCTGATCCAGCACCACCCACTCTTCGTGCTGCAGCCATTCCAGCATCTCGACCAACGCAGGGGCTTCCACCCGCTTGCCGTGGAAGTCCTGCACGTCCATCGCCCGCAGAAGTTTGAGCAGTGACGTTTTACCCTTGCCGGGAAACGAGGTCACTAATCCAAACAAGACCCTCATGCAGTTATCGGGCAGGTGATCAGGGGATTGGGGTTCGCTGAACAGCATTCTGGACCTCATTGGACACGCGGTCGCCTGGGAGCGGTGGCGCATCCTCAGGCAAAGCTCGTATTTTTCACGAGACTGGGTCGCTTGTCGAACTTCCTCCCTGCGCCGGTTAAGCGAACGGCTGCAAATTCGCATTGCTGACACCTTGCAACACCGCATGATTTCAGCTGAATGGGGTGATCGCCGGGTGGGAGAGGCCGCTGACTCCGACACTCTGGTACGTTGCCACGGCTTCATGGATCGACATGGATCGCAATGGACCGACGCGGTCCCTGTAGGAGACGTCGGAGGTTACGACGGCAGCGATCGCGGTGTGTCAGTCGCCGACGATGTGACTGACCCACCGCGTTCGCCACTGTCGTAACCTCCAGCAGCTCCCACAGGTTTGCGCCAGTCACACATTTGAGGCAGTTACAGATCTTGTGTCAGCCACACATTTGAGGCAGCCACAGGTTCTGCGGCAGTCACAAGCCTTGCGCCAGGCAGAGGTCTTGCGGCAACCGCGGGTTCTGGGTGTGCCCGGTTCATGTGGGAGACGTCGGAGGTTACGACGGCAGCGAACGCGGTGTGTCATCCATCCCCGATGGTTGCTGACACCCCGCATTCATCGGAATGCCCCCCAGACCGGGCTCACACATTCATGCGTTTGACTGCAGGTCGGAAAGCTGCGCCCATCCGATGACTCTTTCGAGTTTGCTCGTTTATCGCGCTGCTTGTGGAGTGTTCTGTTCGGCGGCTTGCTCAGCGGCCAGGCGAATGGCGTTGAACCCCGGATCGAAGCCGTGGGACACGTCGACATGCTTGTTCAGGATCCCCTCGCGCTCATAGATATCCGCAGTGTTCTGCAGGCCTTTGATGACGCTGTCATCAATGCTCACGCGTTCCATTTTGGTGTCCTGGTTGACCGCCAGATGCACGTCCAGTGGCAAGCCGGTGACCTTCGTCTGCGCGGCGGCGTACTCTTTGGGATGCGCGTTGACCCACCGATAGGCACGGTCCAGCCGCACGACAAAGTCATCCAGCTGCACGCGTTTTTCGGCGATGGCCTTGCTGGTGGCAGCAACGTAAGAGTGATTGGTCAACAGGTCCGGACCGTTGGGCAGGATCCGCGCGCCGCTCTGCGTTGCGACAGTGGTGTAGGGCGCCCAGGTCGCCCAGGCATCGGCATCCCCGTTATCGAGGATCAGCCGCGATTCGCTCGGCAACAGGTACACGAAGCTGACATCGCTGGTCTTCAGACCCGCCTCATTGAGCGCGCGAATCGCCAGGTAATGACCGATGGAACCGCGCCCGGTGACAATGCGTTTGCCCTTGAGGTCGGCCACGGACGTGATCGGGGAATCGTTGCGCACGATGAGCGCGGTGGTGTAGCGGCCGTTGACGTGGGTGATGCTGATGACCTTCAACGATGCGCCGGCCCCCAGTGCGAACACATAAGGCGCATCGCCCAGCGCGCCGACGTCCACCGCCCCGGCATTGAGCGCCTCACCCAGCGGAGACGCGGAAGGGAATTCGGAGAACTTGATCTCGTAAGGCACGTCTTGCAGTTCGCCCGACACCTCCAACAGTATTTTTAGCGCCGATTTCTGATTGGCGACGAGCAAGGGTTGCAGCGGTTCGGCGGCCTGGGTGTATTGGCCCAGAGAAAGCGCCAGCAGGCTGCCGAGCAGCAGTGATTTGGCGCGTAGCCGTGAGGTGATTGAAGCTGACATGACAGGGTGCTCCATGCGTTGAGTGAGGGGGCTGTGAATAAGGGGATGCCAGGCGCAAGGGCTCGCGCCTGGCGTCAATCCCGCAGGTTCTCTGGCGTTCAGAAAAGGGGTTTTGCCGATGGCGCGCTACTCAGATCACATGGAACCCATGTGTCCCGTCGCGTCCCAGTTGCTCGACCAGGCCAAACTCCCAGTCCAGGTAAGCCTGCATCGCTTCGCGCGGCGCGTCGGTGCCTTCATAGGGGCGTCGGTAGCGGTCGGTGCGCGGGGAGGCGAGGTGGGTTTCACCGCTTTCACGTTCAAAACCGGCGGTAATCCAGCTGGCGGTGCCGTCCCTGAGCAGAAACACCGGTTTACCGGTCAGGGCTTCGACTTCAGGCACGGCCAGGCGCGCCAGTTTGCTGCTGCCGCAGGTCAGGACATAGCGATCGGCGGCGGGGATTTTTCGCAGCGCGTTGGACAGGTCGGCGCGCAGCATCCACCAGGCGCCCGGAATGTGTTGCTTCACGTAGTTGGCGCTGGCGGTGAAATCCAGCACAGCGACACCACCCTGCTGCTGCCATTGGCGCAAGGTGTCGGCGCTGATCTCTTCAACCTGCCGAGGCGTCGGGACCGGGGCGCTCCAGGCGCCGGTTTCGCTGAAGTCCCGAGGCGTGAGGTCGTCAAGCACGAACACCTCCCAGCCCAGTTGGGCCAGCCACGAAGCCGACATGTTGGCGCGTACGCCGTCGTTATCGACCAAGGCGATTCGGGCGCCGCGGACGCTGGCGTAGTGATCGGTTTCCTGCACCAGTTGCCCACCCGGCGTCGAGCGCGCCCCGGGCAGATGACCGGCTTCGAATTCCTCTGGCGTGCGCACATCGAACAGGTACGTCGTGCGCGTCAAATCAGACTGCCACGTGTGCAGGTCACGACGGGTTCCGCGCTTCACGCCTGCGATGTCGGCCACCTTACGCGCGTCGGCCCGGGCAACTTCAAGCGTTGTGTCGCTCACCGCAGGGAAGCGTCGCGCTTGGCCGTGATCCAGCGTATGCCCGGCGAGCAGCCAACCGATGGTGCCGTTGCGCAGCGCGGAGACCGGATTGGGCAAACCAGCGTTTACCAGCGACTGAGTGCCGATGATGCTGCGGGTTCGCCCGGCGCAATTGACGATGATTCGGGTCTTGGGGTCGGGCGCGAGTTCGCGGGCGCGCAGCACCAGTTCAGCCCCGGGGACGCTTACGCCGGTCGGGATGCTCATGGTCTGGTATTCATCGAAACGGCGGGCATCGAGCACGACCACATCGGCCTTATTGTCGAGGAGTTGCTTGACGTCTTCAGCGGTGAGCGACGGCGTGTGGCGATGATGTTCGACGAGTTCACCGAACGCTTTGCTCGGTACGTTGACGTCGATAAACAGCTCGCCGCCCGCATCGCGCCAACCCTGCAGGCCGCCTTCGAGCGCCTTCACATCGCTATAGCCCAACTTGATAAGGCGGGAGAGGGCGGGCTGGACCAGACCTTCGCCATTGTCGTAGAGGGTGATCGCGGTGTCGCGACGGGGAATGCGCGACAGCACCTCCAGTTCCAGTTTCGACAACGGAATGTTGGCAGCGAACAGTGGGTGACCCTCGGCGAAAGGCGCTTCTTCGCGCACATCCACCAGCGCGACTTCTTCATGGGCGAGCAAGGCAGCTCGAATATCGGCAAATGAGCGTGTGCGTGTCGTCATTGGGCTTGGTTCTCTTTGGACAGGTCCCAAATGTTCGGGAGGTAGGCATTCGAATAGCCGGAGATGAACAGTTTTTCGCTGCCGTCATTCTGGTAGACGGCTCGCTTTACCGCGCCGATGTTGGCGCCGTAGACATGGATGCTGATCGAGACCTGATCCGCAAACGCGTTGCTGACCTGATGAATGTCGTTGCGGTGCGGCGACAGCGCTTCCACGTGACCGGGTTCAAGCCTTATGGCAGCGCCTTGCTTTTCCAGACACCCATCCGCGCTGCGCGCGAAACCCTGTGAGAACTCGGCGCCGCGCAACATGCCGATCAGTCCCCAGACTCGATGATCGTGGATCGGTGTGCTCTGGCCCGGTCCCCAGACGAAGCTGACCACCGAGAACCGCTGACGGGCGTCAGCGTGCAGCAGAAATTGTTGGTAGCGGATCGGATCGGGAGCGGCGAACTCAGCGGGCAGCCAGTCATCGTGACGCACCAGTTGCCCCAGCAGCTTGCCGCCACGGTGCAGCAGGTCGGCCTCGGCGGGATCACTGTCGATCAATTCCGCCAGGGCGCCGATGAAGGCCCTCAGTCGCTCGGGGTGTCGGGGTTGAGTCATGTCAGCTCCACTGCACATTCCAAGACTCAATGTAAGCATAATCCTGTGGTTTAATATGCTATTTATTGATGATTAGGTTATAACGAAAAGGCATTTGATAACCCTTGTCCGGGTTGTGTGGGTATCCAGCCGGCGCGATTGGAATTATGCTTTTTGCCTATCTTGTTTCTTATTTACCATAAGCGAACCGAATGAAAATTGATGATATCGATGCCTTCGTGGCGGTGATTCGTTGTCAGTCGATCAGCCATGCTGCTGCGTCGCTGGACCTGACACAACCGGCGATCACGCGTCGGGTGCAGAACTTCGAGCTGGCGTTGGGCATCGAGCTGTTCGACCGCAACACAAAGCCGCTCAAACCTACGCCCATGGGACTTCAGGTGTATCAGAAGTGCCTGTCGATCCTGCGCGAAATGGACTCGCTGCGAGAGCTGGTCGCCAGCGATACACCGCCCAGCGGCCTGTTGCGCCTGGGCGTGCCCCAGACCATCGGCGACGTGGTGTTACTCGATGCGCTCAAGCACCTGCGTGGACAGTTCCCGGACCTGCGCGCTCAGGTGGTGACCGGTTGGGGCAGTCATTTGATCGGCAAGCTCGAGAATGGCGAACTCGACGCTGCGGCTGCATTGTTTCCTGCGGGAAAGATTTTTCCGGAAGGCATCATCGGCGAGTCCATTGGCAAGATGGAGCTGGTGATCGTCTGTGCTAAAGACCGGCTGCCGAAAAAACCGGTCAAGCTGGCTGACTGTTACGAACAGGGCTTTGTCCTGAACCCGGACGGCTGCGGATTCCGCGCAGGGCTTCAGCGCACGCTGGCGGATCAGGGGCTTAACCTGAAGGTCAATCTGGAAACCTTCGGCACCGAGTTGCAACTGGGCCTGGTCGCTGACGGCATGGGCCTGGGCCTGGTGCCACGCCCGCTGCTTGAGCGCAGTGCGCACCGCGATCTGCTCGCTGTCATGCCGCTCAAGGATTTCAGGCCGGTCATGGACCTGTGGCTGATGTATCCGCGTTTTCTCGGTAACCTGCAGGCGCCGGTGGCCTCTTTCGGGCAGTTGGTGGCGGATGCGCTGAGGGAGGCGCGAAAGGCGTCATAGAGAGGTCCACACTCTCTGTGGCTGCATGGCTTGCCGACGGTGGCGGTCTGACACCTGTGGGAGCGAATTCATTCGCGAGAGACCGGTACATTCGACACATCTCTATCGGTTGTCCTGCCGTCTCGCGAATGAATTCGCTCCCACTGGGTGCAGTGCGTGGATAATACGTTTACGCCACCTTCTCGTTTTTCTCCTGCTCACGCTTGGCAACGAGTTCGCGGGTCAGCGGGATCAGTTTTTTGCCATAGTCGATGGCATCTTCCAACGGGTCGAAGCCACGAATCAGGAAGGTGGTGATGCCCAGGTCGTAGTAATCGAGCAAGGCTTCGGCGACCTGTTCCGGCGTGCCCACCAGCGACGTTGAATTGCCTTTGGCGCCCAACAGGCCAGCGATGCCCGTCCACAGACGTTTGTCCAGGCGTGAGCCCTTGGCGGCGGCTTCGAGCAAACGTTTCGAGCCCTCGTTGGGCGGCTCGCGACGCTCAAAACCTGACGCCTGGGCCAACGACTCCGCTCGCTCCAGAATACTGTCCGCGCGGGCCCAGGCCTTTTCCTCGGTCTCGGCCAGAATCGGTCGCAGCGACAGGCTGAAACGGACCGTACGTCCGTGCTTCGCCGCCTCGGCGCGAACTTGTTTGACGATGTCCCTGACCTGTTCGTAGGTCTCGCCCCACAAGGCATACACATCGGCGTGTTTCCCCGCGACCTCAAGAGCAGCTTGCGATGCGCCACCGAAGTACAGCGGAATGTGCGGTTTCTGTGGCGACTTCACCTGCGAATGAGCGCCCTCGAACTGGTAATAGGTGCCGTGGTGATCAAAGGGTTTTTCGGCAGTCCATTCCTGGCGCACAACGCTCAGGTATTCGTCGGTGCGCGCGTAACGTTCGTCCTTGCCAATGAAGCTGCCGTCGGCACGCAGCTCCTGGTCATCGCCACCGGTAATGATGTGCACGGCTGTGCGGCCACCGTTGAAAACATCCAGTGTCGCCAGTTGACGCGCGGCGACGGTGGGGGAGATGAAGCCAGGCCGGTGGGCAATCAGGAATTTCAGTGTCGTCGTCACGCTGGCGGCGTAAGCGGCCACGAACGCGCTGTCCGGGCTGTCCGAATGGTACGCCACGAGCGCACGGTCGAAGCCTGCGTCTTCATGAGCGCGTGCCACCTGTTCGACGTAGTGCGGCTGAACCGGCTGACCGCTGCGTGGGTGGATTTCCGAGAAAGGCTGCGTGGCGATGTAGCCGATGAATTCGACGCTCATGGGCAATTCCTTATGTTGAAGTCGTCTTGATAAACCGAGGGCGCGGAGGACATCCGCGCGCGTGGAGTGAGCAACATAAGGTGAGGGGGCGACGCTGTGAAATTCGATTTAGCGCTAAGCTAATTATAAAAATTGCGCATTTAATGAAAGCTTAAAATCAGGGAAGCTGATTTTAAGCTTGTCGGAATGGCTAGCGGGAAAAGGGACTTTGTCCGTGCATACCAGAACTCGGTTCAGATGACTGATTCAATGGCGGGGTCCATCCTGTCCCATCGCCAGCAGCGCCTTTTCCTGATCCCAGTCGAACGGCTCTTCGTTCTCCTCGGCCTCGAAGCGACGCTCTTCCAGCGCGGTATACAGGTCGATTTCTTCGTCGGGCATGAAGTGCAGGCAGTCGCCGCCGAAGTACCAGAGCAGGTCGCGTGGCACCAGGTGAGCGATTTGTGGGTAGCGCTGAATTACCTGGCAGAGCAGGTCCTGACCCAGGTACTGGCTCTCGATGGGCTCCACGGGCAATAGCAGCGTCAGCTCGTCGTAGCGCTCCAGAAACAGCGCATGACTTTCTTCGGGAACCTGTTCGGCTTCACCGAGCGCGACCAGTATGCCGCGCAGGTGCGCCAGCAGGTTGAGAGTGCGGTCGAGATTGGCGTCGGCCATGATGAAGTCCTCAGAGACAAAAACAGGCGCGGGAGTATAGATCCCGGCGGCGGTGACCGATACCCCAATGAGGACTGGTGGTCGACAGCGCTGGACGCGTCTGCCGACCGGACGTCAGATCAATGCCATAAGCCAGCCAGATAACGGTGGCCGGCTTCGGTCAAGGCAAGGTGAGCAAAGCTGCGGTCGGGACTCGGCTGGCGAGTGACGAAGCCGATGAGTAGCAGTGTTTGCAAAGTCTGCGTGGGTTTGCCGCTGTGAAGATCCTCCCCCGAGGCGATTTCAGCAAGCAGGCAGCGATGAGTCATGCGGTGATCAATCATGATGCGTCCCCTTGGTGTTTTCTTGTTGTTACCGGGGAGTGTAGGACAGGTTGCGGGGATGTGCAGGCTAGAGCGTTGGATCAGGTTATCCGTTGTGCCATCTAACTGTAGGAGCGCGCTTGCCCGCGAATGCGTCCGTTCAGCCACTGCTGGCGTATCTGACACACCGTCTTCGCGGGCAAGCGCGCTCCCACAGAGGGGCGGCGTCGATCTCAATGTCAGCGGATTTTGCCTTCCGCTGGCTTCAGTTCGTCCTTATCAAAATCATCCACATCGATCACCTTGCGTCGCGCCGCTTCCGCTGTGCGCAGTTTCTCGGCTTCGGCGGGTAGCAGCACGCCTGCGTTCAACGCTGCATCGATGACATGCTCGCCGCCCGCAGCTTTCACCTGACCGCTTTTGACCCCGTGATGCAGCTTGCCGTGCAGCGTTTTCGCACCGTTCAGCAGGTCCGCTGCGTGCTGCAAGGCGCCCACCGGATCGTCTTCCGACGTCGGGCGGTAGCAACCGGCGAGCACTGATTCCAGCGCCGGATCACCTTTGCCACGGCCGAGGATCTGGGCGACTTGCGCATCCAGTGCATCCGACGGGCCCTTATGGCGGCGACCCAGCGGGAACACGATGACCCGCAACAGGCCGCCGAGCACTCGGTTCGGGAAGTTACTCAGTAACTCGTCCAGCGCGCGCTCCGATTCACCCAGTGCTTCTTCCATCGACCAGCGAAACAGCGGAACAAGCGTCTCAGGGTAATCCAGGTCGTGGAAACGTTTGAGCGCAGCGGATGCCAGGTAAAGGTGGCTCAAGACATCGCCAAGGCGCGCTGACAGACGCTCGCGTCGTTTCAGCTCGCCACCCAGTAGCATCATGCTCAGGTCGGCGAGCATCGCGAACGCGGCTGTCTGACGATTGAGCGCGCGGAAATACCCTTGGCTCAGGCGATCCCCCGGCGCGTGTTCGAAGTGACCGAAGCCCAGGTTGAGCACCAGTGTGCTGGCCGCGTTGCGGACGGCGAAACCGATGTGTTGCAGCAACAGATCATCGAACTCGACCACCGCGCGCTCTTTGTCTTCACGTCCGGCTAGGGCCATTTCCTTCAACACGAACGGATGACAGCGGATCGCGCCTTGGCCGAAGATCATCAGGTTGCGCGACAGAATGTTCGCGCCTTCCACGGTGATGAAGATCGGCGCCCCTTGCCACGAGCGACCCAAGTAATTGTTCGGGCCCATGATGATGCCCTTGCCACCGTGCACGTCCATTGCGTGGGTGATGCACTCGCGGCCCCGCTCGGTGAGGTGGTATTTGAGGATGGCCGAGAGCACCGACGGTTTTTCCCCAAGGTCCACGGCGTTGGCGGTCAACATCCGCGCACTGTCCATCAGCCATGCGTTACCGCCGATGCGCGCCAGTGATTCCTGAATGCCCTCGAACGCCGCCAGCGGCACGTTGAATTGCTCGCGAATCTGCGTGTACTGGCCGGTCACCAGGCTGGTGTATTTCGCGGCACCGGTACCCACCGCCGGAAGGGAAATCGAGCGGCCGACCGACAGGCAGTTCATCAGCATCATCCAGCCCTTGCCAAGCATGTCCTCACCACCAATCAGGTACTCCAGCGGGATGAACACGTCCTTGCCCGAGTTCGGGCCGTTCATGAACGCAGCGCCCAGCGGCAGGTGTCGACGGCCGATTTCCACACCCGGGGTGTCGGTGGGAATCAGCGCCAGGCTGATGCCCAGATCCTCTTCTTCGCCCAGCAAATGCTCAGGGTCGTACGCCTTGAAGGCCAGGCCGAGCAGGGTCGCGACCGGTCCGAGTGTGATGTAGCGCTTTTCCCAGTTCAGGCGCAGGCCGATGACTTCCTGACCTTCCCACTGGCCCTTGCAGATGATCCCGGTGTCGGGCATCGCGCCTGCGTCCGAACCTGCCAAGGGGCCGGTCAACGCGAAGCAGGGAATGTCGTCGCCACGGGCCAGGCGCGGCAAGTAGTGATTGCGCTGTTCGTCCGTGCCGTAATGCAACAGCAATTCGGCAGGCCCTAGTGAGTTGGGCACCATCACCGTGGAGGCGAGGTCGCCGCTGCGTGTCGCCAGTTTCATTGCGACTTGCGAGTGGGCGTAGGCCGAGAAGCCCTTGCCGCCGTATTCCTTGGGAATGATCAGGGCGAAAAAGCCGTGCTCCTTGATGTGCGCCCAGGCCTCAGGCGGCAAGTCCATGGCCTGACCGATTTCCCAGTCGCTGACCATGGCGCAAAGCTGTTCGGTGGGACCGTCGATAAAGGCCTGTTCTTCTTCGGTCAGCTGGCTTTTCGGATAGCTCAGCAGGGTGTTCCAGTCAGGCCGGCCGCTGAACAGCTCGCCATCCCACCAGACCGTGCCGGCGTCGATGGCGTCGCGCTCGGTTTCCGACATGGGTGGCAGAACCTTCTGAAACCAGGCGAACATCGGCGCACTGAAATGTTTGCGGCGCAGGTCAGGCAAGGCCAATGGCACTGCAACGGCCAGCCACAGTACCCACGGAATAATCATCCAGCCATGGGCATGACTGAACGCACCCATCGCCAGCAGATAGACCGCGACGATGCCCAAGGCAGGGAAGGGGGGGACGCGCCGATGGGCCAGCCAGGCCACGCCGATCACCAGAACCACGATCCACAACAACAGCATAAACAGCCCTCCATGAGGATGGCGAACGTGATCGCCATCGAAAAGGCGGGCAAATCGCTCTAGCCCGCGCATCGATAGTGACCCCGTGGTGTCATGGGAGTTCGAGGGCTGGCCGATGCGCGTGAAGTTGTGGCTCGAACACCCGCTTCTCGGGGTAGACTGGCGACCCACAGGCATATGCCACTAATCCCGTTGATCAACGACCCGCGAGGTCGCGCGCAGGAGAACAAGCACCATGTTGAAGATCTGGGGCCGCAAGAATTCGTCCAACGTCCGCAAAGCGTTGTGGGTCGCAGAAGAGTTAGGGCTGGAGTATCAGTCGATCAACGCAGGCGGTGCATTCGGTCTCAACAACCAGCCTGAGTACCTGGCCAAAAACCCCAATGGAGCAGTGCCGATGATCGAAGACGGCGACTTCGTGCTGTGGGAGTCCAACGCGATCGTGCGTTATCTGGTGGCCCAGTACGCGGCCGATTCCGCCCTTTGCCCGGCCAGCCCTCAAGCGCGAGCCCAGCAGGATAAATGGATGGATTGGACCACCTCGACGTTTGCCGGGCCTTTCAAAACC
>Ga0265798_10010893_pt1 | contig 11131 bp, 13 predicted proteins | sample P3T30metagenome_FD_192430 | JGI IMG/M metagenome (GOLD analysis project Ga0265798, IMG submission 192430) | Plant litter microbial communities from East Loma Ridge, Irvine, California - P3 T30 | ecosystem: Environmental > Terrestrial > Plant litter > Unclassified | place: USA: California... | reverse complement strand
TGGGATTGTGAGCATGCAAATGGGACGTGTTGCAGGCGAGCAAGCACCCACCATGCCGGATGTCGGCTTCAACATGATGGAGCGGTATCATGGGAAGGGGTAAGTTCTGACTGTACGAAGTGCATATGAGACACATACTGACTTCATATCTCTATCTCTGCAGATATGCGACAGAAGCTGCGCAGGGGCTGATCAAGTACTTTCGCGAAGAGAAAGGTGCGAAGGAGATTGCGGGCTTGACCGACGATACGAACGAAGAGGCCAAGAGGCTCTTCCGCAGACTGGGATTCACAAACCATGGGGTCAGGAAGGTGCGTGGTATTCGGTGGGGTGGTGAAGTAATCGACGTGGATCTCTGGACCTTGGGACTAGAGGATGGGAAGAAACTAGAAGACTTCGGGTTCTGATCCTACGCGGCTGCTTTTCACCTTGTTCCGGTTTTTAAGTACGTCTTCGTGTGTGGATGGTGTCACTGGCTGGGCGTTTATTCTACGTTTGAAAGTGATGGGCTCTGATATCTAAGTAATGCTACCTATTTCCCTTTGTACCTTTTGATGCAATTCGCGCCATTCCTCTAGTTACTGCAATCTTGAACTTGACTAGAAGATCGAGGAGATATCTTAGCCTCAGGCATAGCTTTAGCCTCGCCGTCGTGCGACAAGCTTCCAGCCTCATTATCAACCTCGATTCCATCCAGATACTCAAACCCAGTAACGATGCGCGGAATGAGGGTTTCTTGAGCAGGAAAGAACAAATTGCAGAAGTAGTATAAGAAGATGGACAGGAAGAATCCATACAGCCAGTTGAACGTGAAGAGGTTCTGGAGACCGGCCGAGAGCTTCAACCCTGGATTGACTTTGTTGGCTAGGCCTGGCAATAACGGAATGATGGTGACAAACGTTGCGACAACAGCCCGCCAGTTTGTACCGTAGCGACCGTATCGGTAGATGCCTCTTGGGTCGTACAAAGCAGGGACATCGTACTTCCTGTGCTTCACCAGCCAGTAGTCCGTGAAGAGGATGCCTGCCATGGGCGCCATGAAGATGGCATATGCGCTCATGAAGTTGAGGAACGCCTTGCCAGACGCTACGATGATCCAAGGACATAACGCCCAGCCGCCGATAAATGCGACGAGAATGGAGCCGCGACGTACGTTGACGTACTTTGGCGCTAGCGTCGTGACGTCATTGGCAAAAGAGACGGCATTCGCACTAATGTTGACGCTAAGCTGCCCAAGCAACCAGATGGAAGCACAGAAGAAGGCTGCTGCCCGGCCACCAGGCGTATCCCAGGTATCGATGATTTGTAGTGGCGTCCAATAGGCTGTGCCCCAGATCTCTTGGGCTGCGGATGCAGAGACGATTCCCATGAGAGCGACCATGGTCTTGAAGAAAGGGATTACCGGCATCTGCCAGTATTGCGCTGTAGGGTCCTTGCTGAAGCGGGAGAAGTCGGGAATGTTGACAGCCAGGGTGCTGTATCCGCCAGTAATGCTAGTCATGCTCGATAACCAGAGCCAGGCCCTTTCAGCGCCATGTACCGAGGCCGGACGTGTAAAGAAAGTGCCATTACCGCCTGCTTTGACAGCAACCCAGACTGTCATTCCGATGGCTACGGGTGGTAGCAGTACTGTCTTCACCCAGAACATGTACTGTAGTCTGTGCGTCGGGATGAGAAGGAACGGGAATTGGATGAGCCAATACAGGAAGTATGAGATCATCCCGGCCGTGGTAAGACCGACCGATGCAGGTAAGTGATTGGGAATATCGCGAAAGCTTGGCCAGATAGCGTTCAAAATCTAGGGAGCGATGTCAGGACACGCATCCGTCAGGCCATTCTCAGTATAACGTACCGCGGTCACACATGTACCTCCATTGGCTGTTTGAACTCCGAACCAAAACATAGCCAAGACACCTCTGCTCACAATGGCAAAGTAGCTGAACCAGTAACCAAAGCTGGCGCGAGACGCGATGGGGAACGGAATATGTAGGTTCGAGCCGATAGCGCCGTTGAGTACGGTGGGCAAAGCGTTGCATATGCCCGCCACGAGCGTTATGAGCACAGCATCGGTCGCGGTCAGACCTACTCGGATCAATATCATATCCTGAAGATAACTTCCATGATCGAACACTTACCAAGTGTGAAGATAGCAGATCCTGAACTCCAAGTCGATATGGTAACAAGGTCACTAAACCAGTACGTTACGAATGCGCTCTTACCCCAAGTCCGCTTTTCCGGTGGTACTGGCTCCATATCGGCATTGGTCCATACATCGGGCGGTGCGATGCTGCTGTTTTGCTTAGGAAGTTGCCAGCTCGATGACTGCGTTATGTGAAGCTTCATCTTCTCTTTTGCCGCATGGCTGCGACTGCGTATTCTGCCTGTAAGGTGCATTGTGAGGGGTTCCTGTTTTGTTATGCGTTCATGTGCTTCTTCTGAGCTCGTCAAGAGTCGTTTAGCGATGGAAATCTCTACTGGCTTGTGTAGAGCGATGACAGATAGATGGGTGATCGACAATGTACAGCGGAGTTGCGTCCGAGTCCGATCTTCCACAAACGCAGCAAGCTCTCCTCATCTTATGAAGTCGGGATATCTGTGCTGCTTCTCGCGGCAAGTGTCAAAGATGGACAGCTGCGCTTACGTCGCACCGCGCTGAGTAAAAGATGGGGTAGTCTGGGCTGATCTTATCATTCATCTTGACGTGATTGGACCAAACCTCGCCGCTATCATAGATAAGTATGTGTTCCTTGCTCATATCGCTATCGTGTTGCTGCATTTGATGGAAGGTTTTCATGCTGCTGCTGCGATGAGACGTGTTGGGATGATATGCAAGCGTGCGCCACCTGGATAGGGAGGACTCGGCCGGGGCGCGCTAGTGCCGACGCTTATCAGTTCGCTCCAGGGCTGTCTCCAGCCGACCATCTCGCATCCTCCGTGCTTATCACTAGAGAACTGACCTTTCTCGACTATGTCGGCAACAGAATCAACGCCGAGTTGTCCACTCGATTTCGCGTCGGCATGGCATCTCATTCGCGAAGCAGGTTGACGTGCGCAGCTTGTGCGAAGAGGAAAGTCAAGTGCAGCAAGACAGTACCCTGTGACAACTGCATCAGACGAGGTCAAAAGGATACGTGCGGTGTCGACGAATTGCATGGCGACGTAAGCTCCCCAAGGCGTCCTTCCGACCAAAGATCAGATGAGCTCGACTATTTGCGACAACGGGTCGCACAGCTCGAAAGCGAAACCTGTCAGCGAAGATCGGCGAACATTGCGACTCCGCCCGGCACTCTGCAACCTGAAACACCAAACGATAGGTTGCCCGATGAGTCCGCAGATGAGCCCGACGACGCTGCTGTTTCTCGAGATACTGCGACGGTACTGGAGTTCCTCGCTTGGGGAAGAAGGAAAGAGCCTCACTGTCACACAGTCGCGTCCCTCGAACCCGTGGATGATGTTCCGATTGGAGTGGGTTCAGGCATATTCGATGACTTGTCCCAGCTTTCGGTGCTTCAATTACTTCTTCCAAGCCCCCACCAAGTTCGGCAGTTAGTAGAATACCACCATGAAAGCCTGTTGTGGTACCATGGCAGCTACTTCGTTCCTACTTTCCAAGCGCAACTCCGAGACTTTTACGACAGAGATAATGGGATCATCGAACGCGCGTCCACAGATCTCCAATGGGTGGCTCTGCTGTTTGCTATCTTGACTGCTAGTCTAGTGTGCGCACCTGATCTACAAGCGCAATCATGGGGATTTGCCGAGGACGAGCGACAGAAGCTCTCGCGGCGATGGTATCAAGCTATTTTCACTTGCCTTAACCGGGCGGACTATACGAGTAACTTGAGCATCCTTTCTTGCCAAGCTATAGCCACGGCAACTGTTTCAGCTCACCTCCTAGGGTTCAGTACAAAGCAAAGCATCCATCTCGCAACTGCTGTACGCATCGCCCAATCTTTGGGCATCCATCGCTTAGAGCCAGACGCCAGTGGAGGCGTCGTAGCAAATGAGACTGGCCGTAGAGTTTGGTGTCAACTTTGCAGCCAGGACTGGTTCAGCATACCGTTCTCGGAGAGCTACCTGGTCATCCCAAGATACTCGACATCAACCCCACCGCTGAACAGCCACGACAACGATTTGACCGCCGTTGACGCGGACGTTCCTACTACTACAAGCTATTCTTTATTCTTGCGCAACATCGCGATAATCATGCCCCAGCTTCAGGACGGCCTGGTATCATGCAATACACCTTACACACGTTACGAAACGGTCTTGCATTGGGATGCGCGAGTTCGAGAACTGGCCACTCTTGGAAGGCCAGTTTTCATGACGAACGCACCGTTGGATCCGAGCTGGCCCACGTGGGTACCATGGGCGCGGCGCGCTCTAGCCATTTCGTCGAGCCACAAGATCATCATGATTCATCGTTCCTTCCTACTGGACAGTTTTGTCAATCCTGCTTTCGCGTTCACCCGCCGAACATGTCTCGCAGCCTCCAAAACGATCGTCAAGGAGTACAAGGCCTTGGTCGGGGAAGATGGCCCCACCTTGTGGATTCACCAAGCATTTGCCGTCGCTGCATCCATCACCCTGTTGCTAGACGTACTACATCGTGAGATCAACGAAACTGAGTGTTCCGAGCACCGCACACTTGTTGAAGAGGTCGTAGAGATTCTGCAGCGGCGCCCAGAGAGTATGATTGCGGTTAGAGGCGTCAGACTTCTCAAAGTTTTGCTTGCTCAGGCGTCGCACAAGAATTTGTCTCAAAGAAGAAGAAAGCGGAAACGTGACGGTACACCCGCGTCCAGATTTGACGTCTCGGGTCTGGTTAGGAACTTCTATCAGACCAACAATGGCGACAGCTACCCCCCGCCACGTCCTACAGCAGATCTAGGATCTACTGCCGATCAAGCTCCTACATACGTCTCGGAAGAGAGTGATTCTCTCGCGCCATCGTTTGAACGGCCGCAATATGCATTGCCTTCCTCGACCTCGGGCCTCGCAGGTACCAATAGCTTCGACGATCTTCTGTACCTAGCAAATTACGACTTTACATTCGCGTGATCTCTTCTAGATACATGCTCCACAGGGTCTTATCTGGCGCAAATTGTTGCATGCAGCATGTGAATCACGTTGCACGTTCCTTGCGTCGGTGGTTTGCGCTTTCACATAAGTCAATATGTCTCATTCAACGGTGGTTTCCATTAGTTGATGCACCGCTTTCTCAACCCCCTGGAGATCCTCCAATATCGGCTGATGACCACTTTTCACAACATGAACCCAGCTTCTTCCTCCAACCAATGTGCTGAGATCCTGCGACCGCTGCACTGGGCTGATCATATCCTTATCTCCTGCCACGAAGACTACAGGACATATGATGTCCTGGTATTGCGGATCTTTGTGGCTACTATCCACGATAGCTTCACATGTTTGCGCATAGGCCTCGGGGTCTGCAGAGCTCACATCCAGCCTCACGGCTTCTCGAGCTGCTGAATCTACCTTTCGGTCTTGGCTGCGGAGTCGTTGTTAGCATGATACTAAAACATGTTTGGGCTTCACATAAGCGCACCTGTCATCGTAAAAGTTGGACTTGGTTGCGATATTCGCCGCGTAATCGATGCCTTCCTTCCTCACTGCGGCCGCAAGATCGAGCATGCGCTGTCGAACAGCGGGCATGTGGCCAGCTGCTCGACCAGGACCAAGGAGCAAGAGACCTGCAACAGACTGTAGATATATTGCAGCATGTTGCAGAGCAACAATGGCGCCGAGCGAATGTCCAGCAACAATGGCTTTGGACGACGCCACAGTTCCCGACTTTCTTAGATGTGTGATAAGATCTTCCAAGTCGGAAACAAGCCCTTCAACAGAAAGTGGTCTCGTGGCACCTGCTAATGGCGTCTTCCCGAAGCCAGGAAAGTCGACAAGAACGATGTTGTAGGCTTGGGGTAGGAAAGGTACGAGGGGCGAGAATGTTTCGGTAGAGCCTCCGAGCCCATGGAGACATACCAGAAGCGGACCAGAAGGATCACCACCTTGTAGGTAATGTGTGTTTGTACCGGAGGTCGTCTTGTAGTGCGAGGAAGTGAGAGTGCGAGCAATCATCGTGAGAGCGTGGGATTTGAGTCTTTGATCGTGAGTAACGAAATCTTTACTCCTGTGACGGACGCGACGTGTGTATATGAACGCATGCACGATATCTGCACACGGTATAGCCAGCCTCATGAGAAAGCGGCTATTCCCGAAAGTGGTGGAGGTGGATACTCGGCCGAGGTCCCGAGCCTGGCTGATAGGAGCCCGATGTGGTATCAATGCACCCACACCAAGATGCGCAGCTCGAGATGTCGCCATATAAGCATTCTCGGGCTGCTAAGTCAGGCGTTTGTGCACAAGCTAGACTTGATAGGTCATAGACTCAACGAAGATCTCAAGAGTATCGCCGTATCTCTGTACATACGTATTGTAAAGCTCGTCGAATTCACTCTCTGTCTAAGTACTCAACACCATGGTCGTTACAGCAGTCATAACCGAAGAGACCAACTGTCTGCGTCTCAAAGCAGAGAAGCCCATGCTCGATCTCCCACATGCCGATACGACCACCGGACGCGTCGTGCCCATCAAGCACGCGAAAGGTAGCCAGGTAGACTTTGGCGCCGAGATCTACGGCATCGATTTGAACAACTTCACGGATGCAGACTTTGAGTTCGTTTCCGATGCTTTGCACAAGTGGAAACTGTTGGTGTTCAAGGAGCAGCCGCAGATGCTGAAGCCGCAGCAGCAGTATCTTCTCACTGCAAAGTAAGTCGCTAGATGCCGATGTACGCACCTGATCTAATTTAGTACCAGTTTCGATCGCGAAGAAACAACCGGTGGTTTTGCTCACGGCCACGACCCTTTTCTCACCCACCACAACGGCGTCGACTTCTACGGCATTCCCAAGCGTCCAGCAATCCCGGTGCAGCCCCAAGTCCATATTCTTGGACGTGGCCCTATCCCAGAAGGCCACTTCGGCTTCCCGCCAGGCTTCGAAGTCCAAGGCATCGATCACGAAGAGTTCCATCTTCCACCGCACATACCCGCGGAAGAGCGCGAAGCCGGCGCTTCGCGGTTCTACCAATGGCATTTCGACGGCTCGCTGTACGACATTCCTCCTCCACGTGTAGGCTGTCTCTTGGCTGTTCGAACTCCCAAGGGCCCAGATGTGACTGTGCGATGGGAGGATGAAGCCGGAACGCAGATGAAGATGGCACCCGGGGCTACGGCGATGGTCGCTGGTAGTCGTGCGCTGGCGCTACTCGATGAGGAGACACGGAACATTGCTCTGAACAGCAAGATCGAGTACGCACCACATGCGTTCGTCTGGATGTCCAAAGCGCACAGTACCCGTCTCGGCCATTCCCTCGAAACCGAAGGCCTTGAAAAGCCATTGGATGAGCTGCCGAAATGGGAGAAGAGCAAAGTCTGTGTGTACCCGATGGTATGGACGAACCCGAAGACTGGTGAGAAGTCGCTGCAAGTCCATGGTCAAGGCGCGTTGAAGCTGCATCTCAAGAGTAGCCCTGGTGGACCAGAGACGGTTGTTGAGGACTTGGGAGAGGTCAGGGCGTTCCTCGATAAGTAAGTATCGCGATCTCATACTTTGTTCGTGTACTGACTGCAAGCAGACTCATGCGACCGACATTGCAACCCGAGAACATATATGCGCACCCGCACCATGAACAGGATGTTATCTTGTGGTACAACCGCGCGCTATGGCACAGCATCGTAAGTTCTTGCGATCATGAAAAGACTGGTGTGGAACAATAGCTAATAGCTCTTTTCGTCTAGACCGAGTTTCCCAAGTCATATGGGCCGCGTGTGATGCATCAATGCAACATTGCGGCGAGCGACCATCCGTCGGGGTGAGGGGGCCATGGCACGTGCATGTAGATTCGAGACGCAGCTAGTGCGCGAAGTAGAGATCCATGATGAGGTAGCTGCAATATAGTATCAAACGAGACGCGTGAAAGTTGTGGATGTCGGTTGTGCGCGTGTGCTTGCGATAGGTATTGATGACGCGTGGCGAGTCATGCCACGATCACGTGATCACACCCGCGCCCTCCGAATGAGGTTTCCTTCTACAGAGCTCTTCAATACCTCATCCCAGCCATGCTCCCACTACACAGCATGCGCCATTATAATTCTGCACGCATCTCTTGCAAATCCCACCGAGACCATCGCAAGACTGCTGTAGCGCGTTCTAACACCAAAAATTACGGCAATGAGCTCGACGCGTCGCAAATGTGCTCGAAGGCTCTATCTCACATAACGCGAACGCCACATGCAATGACCGTGAAAATAGCTGAGTGCATTTCGCATCTCGCGTTTCGGTGACTGCGTTTATCAGCCGTGCACTGAGGGTGCGCCGCTCGGTCAGCCATTGCTATCTCACCACATCGTAGTCGGATGCGAACATGCGCCCACTGCTTTCGACTGACCTGGCTATCCAGCCACCGCGCTCACACAGATCACGGATTACGAAGTCGGCCGAGCGCAGCAGCTTCCATGAGTTGACTCTCGGCCGGGACTTGGCTGCTGATAAGATAACGTCCATGGATCTTAGCGAGGGCGCCTCCCAGGGGAACATTCCCCGCACGCTCGGTAGATGCATCTCTACAGTATCAAGCAGAGCTGAGATATGGTCTTTGATAACGACCGAGTGCTTAGATGGGAATGCGGGGATGGCCGTTGCGTAAGAGTGGGTGGATGAACATGGGCTCGACTCTGAGCATATATGTGGCGTGGGGATTATAGATCAAGGCTGATGGTGTAGACACTTATGACATCGGGCTTTGCGTTCTCACCACTTGAACTTTCGCTTCTTTTGTTCAAGATTCACCGCAAGAGACCACCGCCTAGAAGGAAGATCGTCGGTCATCATTTTCCTCGACATCGGCCAAGAATTATGGCACCAGGTGTCCTGGCTCCTGAGCCCACCTTCACGGTGAAGGAGATGGAGAAGACTGTCAAAGAGAAGCATAACTTTGGAGCGGTGATCGATGACCTCAATCTCGACAACATCAGTGGTAAGCACACTGCGCCATGACGATGGTTTTGCGATCAGCTAACGTTATGTTGTAGACTCCGACGTCAAAGCGCTCTCAGACGCGATCTGGACACACAAGCTTGTTGTTGTAAAGGGTCAGAAGAACCTTGCGCCCCTAAAGCAATGGGAGCTTGTCACACGCTTCGATCCTAAAGCACCACATGTGCATTCCCATGGGGATGTGAAGACCTTCCACAAACAGGGTGGGCTACTATCGGTACGAGTCACCTCCAACCAGGTCTTTCGCTTTGCTAACTTGGTCCCAGAGGGGACGCGATGTTGTTGGTTTACCCGGCGCGGAGAACGTCCGTTTAATCGGCAAAGGCTACCAAGGCGCAGACCACTACGGTCTTAAAGACGCAACGATCAAGAAAGAACTCGCACACGCATGGCACGACAAACCGCTCCCAGAAGAAGAGTACGCGCAAGGCCACACACGCTTCCAACGCTGGCATATCGATGCACCGCTATACGCCCGCGACCCAGCCTGGTTCACCACCCTCCGCTGCATCAAGCGACCCACATCTCCAGAAATGACCATACACTGGGACGACGGCAGTGGCTTGACTATGAAGACCGAACCCGGTTTGACCGCCTTTTTCAGCAACGTACAGACATACGACATGATGACAGAGCAAGAGAAGAAGATTGCCGACCACTCATGGGTCGAATACGCACCCCACCCTTACCAATGGATGGGCGACTGCAAAGGCCAGTCTCATGGTCTAGGCGTAGTTAGTCAAGGTAAAGAGAAATCAACCGAGGAACTTGAACCGTACGACGAAAAAGACATCAAGCGCTACCCGATGGTATGGGTGAATCCCGTAACAGGCGAGCGCGCTTTCATGGTTCACGGCATTTGCGTCCGGCGCGCATTCGTTCGGTCGAGCGAAGACGAGAAACCCGCTATCATCGATGATGTTGCCGAGATAAGAGCGTGGCTTAAGCCCATCCAAGAACGCGTACTCAAGCCGGAATACATCATGTTGCCGAAGGTAGAGGAAGGGGATATCATCATGTGGGCCAACTACCAGATGTTTCATACTGCTGTGGATTACCCGGATCAATGGGGTGCGAGGACGATGCATCAGGCGAATATCGGAGCGAGCAGTGGGCCGGTTGGACCGGTTGCTATTCCGAGTGTTGCGTAAGAGACAGTTGTATTTTGACTTGCACAAATGAGGGTGCGCTATAAGAATACAATTCTTTCCTCGTCTTCAATCCATAGGTCTACCCTTGCCTTGAGCTAGCATAAGTGAGTATCGCGCCGCCTGCGGCAAGATACATCCACTACGTTGTTTCCTGACCTTTCCATACAACCGTCCTGGTATTACGCTACACCCACGTAGTCTCCAAGTGTTTTATCAGCGACCCATGTTCATCGTTGCCCGAGGGGTGTGTTCACTGACTCCAATATATTCAATTGTGGGGCTTAGGGTCGGCCGGGCTGTGAGACGAATAGGTTTACATGAGCGATGTTGATTTGAGGTGGTAGATGATCGCATCCACTCCGACGAGCTGGGAAAATGTCAACGAAGTGCGTGGAGCATACGGGGGTACTTTGAGACTCACTGTGTTCACTCGATCGCGAGTCGCGGCGACGTCTAAGTCGGATGAGATCACAGATGGCGAGGACAGATTGGGGGAATGTCGTCACGAGGGTGACAGTCGCAATGATGGCTTCGATGGAGAATGGAGCCATGGTGTGTTGCTTTTCCGATGAGTTGTAGTGACTCAGGTGTTCTGGACGAAGGTGTTTGTGGTGCATGTGTATGTTTTGATTGCGAGCCGGTAAGGCTGACTTGCTGATGCCGTCCCGAGTTGCTCTTGAGGTTCACATGCTCGATGTCTGTTTGGTAGGCTGTCATGGTCCGAGAGCGTTTGTAACACAGTCTGCACGGGCCAGGTTCGCCCGTGGTGGGTGGTGGGTGGTGGACGGGGTGGACCAATAACCATTCTCATGACAGGTTGATAAGATGGATAGCGAGAAAGACCAACGTGTACGTGCCGGATTCTGAACTCCCTTGATCATAAGACACCACCGTACTGAGC
>Ga0265798_10010892_pt1 | contig 11131 bp, 10 predicted proteins | sample P3T30metagenome_FD_192430 | JGI IMG/M metagenome (GOLD analysis project Ga0265798, IMG submission 192430) | Plant litter microbial communities from East Loma Ridge, Irvine, California - P3 T30 | ecosystem: Environmental > Terrestrial > Plant litter > Unclassified | place: USA: California... | reverse complement strand
ACACGCCTGCGTTGCTACAAGTACGACTACGAGCTTCACATACCTCAAGCGTACTCCATATCCTGCCCTGCGTAGTTTTGTCATGTCCCGGCACAGGGTCAGTCTCTTGTCATAGGGATGCACGTTATGTTAGACGTGCTGGTGATAGCCGAACAATTTCCTGTCCGTCAACCTCAATAATTGGACTCGAGATATGTTGGTAGCCTCCCCCTACCTTCGCCTCACCGTTACAGAGATCAACACCACCAAAATAGTGTACGTGTCCACCGAATGACCTGACTTCTAAGAAGAAGAGTGACCATTCATTTTCTGAGTTTTCAGGAATGAATGTTTGACTGCGGACACGTGCGCACAGACTGAAGGCGACTCACCGATCTGGCCTCAGCTAGACTTCGGCCTTTCGGCACAGAGCTAGCTGCTAGGAGCAGTCACGAGCATGGCTCTGAAACCTGCTATGCACAGTGTATGCCTCAAGTTGTTGTGCTCGCGTCAAAGGCTGACAGCTCCAGCCAGTTGTACCGTACAGTAATCAATTTTCGCCTCAAGACCGCAGTTGGAAGCTCGCCTGGGTAGCTGACCATGTACACTGCACCGCTGTCATCGACCATCAAGAGTATGGTGCGACCAGGGATAGAACGAGCAAGGACCATGCACTGTACTTCATTAATCGGATATAGAGTGATGTTATCACGACTGACATGCACCACAAATAGTCAAAAGTGCAATCAGCCTCGGCTTCTGTCTGGAATTCCTTCTTGGAGTCAAATCGAGTTTATCACCTGGTGACCGATCCAAGAACGACTGCAGCCGAAGATACTTCCGACAATGTGTCTTAGATATTTCATCCCACGAGGACCTCGAAATGATGCTGCAGGAAGAGACGGAGCAGCTAAAAGACCTGGGCAATACAGAGCCCACGTTCGTAACTTGCACTGTTACTGACCGGATCCTGCTAGTTACGTAAGGAGCCGTACAGTCGAACTTGAACTTATCTAACGTTGGATAGCTGACTAACCAGCTCGGCCATGTGCAAGACAAAATCGACTTGGCCGTCGCCGCCCTCCTTACACACCCCTCTTTGGCGCTTATATTCGTGCATTAACGATCAACGATATTGATCGGCAGCTTACAATATATATATGGAATACCTCGTACCGCGACGGATCTGTGAAACTAGATTTTAGCTACGTTAGCATACTACATTGTTCCCTAATCGGAGTGGAACGGTGAGACTGTGCTTGACGACAGTAATGGTTTCCAGGACTGCAGCGCGCACAACGTCTGGAAAGGTAGTATGGATATACACTCTTGTAGAAAAACTCTTGTAGGATCAGGGGATCTACATCTCGCGTTGACTGGCTCGTGTTCACGGAAGAGAAATGGATGTCTGACATCGGTCTTTCTCGTCACCAGGATTTCCCCCACGTGTGGACGGACGTTACACGTTACAATGGACAGATGCAGTAATACACGAGACCGGTGTCCGGAATGCCAACACTCGTCTTGTTACCCTGCGCCTAGACTCCGCCTGTCACACGCGAATGTGACTTGATACACATGTGTCTCAAGACACCGGATCCCTGACTGATTGTGATCAAGCAGATCATTGTAGCTGCAGTACAGTTAGTTCCTGTACGAATCCGCTGTCCAAGTTGGATATCAATCCAAGGCACACTCGTGTGTAGCGGATGAAAGCTAAGCGCAGGGTGACAAAACAAAATTTTGACATTCGGGACATCGGCTTCGCAGATTGACTTGCTATCTGCGCGAAGACACTACAGTAATTTGCGAAACCGGTGTCCCGAATGTCAAGCTTTTTTTTTGTCACCCCACGCTCGAACTCCGCCCGCTACACACAAACATGCCATGAATCAACATCTATCTGAGGACACCGGATTTGTAACTGTCTGTACGGTACAGTACAATCGCCGGTGACTGTACCATACCCCGATTTCATTGGCTGGGGTCTCTCACTAACTTAGGCCAGGACTAACTATAGACTCTCCGGCCGAAGGAAAATCGGATGCGGAGAATCATCTTGCGAACCTCGCTTTTCCCATGCTGTCGTCAAGTCGCATGTCTAGGTGTCGTGCATGTTTAAATCACTGTTAGCACCACGGATACAGTAGTTTGCAGAATTGGCTTCACTGCACAAAGTGTCTCCCACGGTCGGGATCGCTTGTATTGGCCGGCCGGGAAATACAACCGCAATCTCCGATTGGCCTCAGAAGGAATACACAACAGTGCAAAGGTGGAGTCGGCTCCGCAGCGTACTGTATGCAGAGTCTATATGTCACCCTGGCGACGGTGAACGCAAAAAGCCTTTTCCACCGGTGTAATAGATTCTAGGACGCAAACCTCACACACCCAACTCCCTCGTTCAAGAAGTTCCACATCGCAAGGATAATCTTGTCGTCTTGTTCGGATCCGACGACATATCGAGCCATGATACAGATGTGGAACACGTTTCGGGAGTATCCTTATCTTGAAGGAGTGACTTATCTTGATCATGAAGGCGGCACTGTAGGTCAACCCCGGCTTCTGTTCTCGATCGTGAACCGTTGACTGGGAAATTAGCTCTGTGCAAACTCTCTACTGGGAAGAGTAACAGGGGGCACAACGTCCGATCGACACCTCGGCTCTAGTGCGACTTCGCCACATTCAACATTCAGTTTTCGGGAGGTGGAAACGGTGTGTGAGCAGATGGAGGTGGTCAAATACCGGATCCTTTGTTTTCTCAAAGTGGATCCTTTCTCCTACGATCTAAATTTTGTCTCAAACACCACTGCGGCCGTCCGACTGGCTATTCGGTACATTCAGTGTTGTGCTGAAAAAGAAAAGGCGATAAGCTCATATTACTACCACCAGGAGGCGTGCGCAAGATTGGTGGATTTGAGAGAAAGCTGCAACCAGTATCGGTGCTTTCGAACTGACGAAGATGTTGATCGATGGATCGAACAGTAAGAGACCACTAAACTCGAACCGCAGTCCTTGGGATTATTCGTCTATCCCGGACAGTCGAGTGTGGATGGTCGAAGACTCCCCAAAACTTGGTAAGTCCTCTCGATCCGTAAGCGTCGTGGTGTTACAGTCCGAGAACAGCAATCTCATGCGAATAGGGTATCTCGGATCCGCAATAAATCGCAGGCACCTACAGTACTCACGCTCCTCGACGCAAGTTCTTTGGCTAGCACGGGGCCTCTGGAACTTTTCTACGAAGATACAGCACCGGACTTTGTTGCTATATCTTTTCAGAAGATATTTGGGTATCCCGAGCTTGGCGCTCTATTAGTCCGGAGGGATCAATCTTGGTCGGAGCACAGTCAGCACCACATAAGGGAGGAAGCAGTCATGAGTGTGGGCGGAGGATCCCACGTCACGAACAACATCCTGTCGCAAGTTGAGTTCGAGGAAGGCAGATTGGACTTGCAGTCTGTCATTGGCCTTGGTCATGCAATCGATGTTCACCGCGAGCTATACGGTCCTGATCCAATGGAAGCCATCTCCAGACGGACCACGTCGCTTACGCAAACCCTTGTGAGAAAGCTGCAAGAGCTAGTCCACGGAGGCGGAGAACCTGTCGTGCGCATCTACAAGTCGAACACACCCGACTGTTGGAGTCCATCAACGCACGGACCTGTAGTCGCAATCAACGTGACGCGTGCGGATGGAAGCTTCGTCGACTGCCGTGCTGTGCAAGAGGCGGCAGCTTCTCGAAAAATTTCCGTTGGGAACTTAGCTTTGTGGGACTACGGTGGTGTAGCGGCAAACTGTCAGTGGAACATCGCAAGGATCGAACCAGCACGTTGGCTGCACTCCGGTCAAGAAATGGTTATATCTGGACTACCCACTGGAGTGATACGTGTAAGCTTGGGAGCTATGAGCACAGAAGTTGACGTCTTGATCTTTGTCAACTACATCAGCGCATTCTATGTAGAGAGACACAATCCAACGGCTGAAACCATTCTGAGAAAGGTTGAAGCTTGGAGGATGGATGTTGTGGCCGCTCAATCGGCAACATAGACTGTCCCAGTGTCTCGACTGACGCTCTCGACCATAAGGAGGAACCCATACTTCAGATAGTGGCAGTCTGTGCAAATTGTTCAGTAACTTCAAATCTATGGACTTGGCCTACTGTCAGCGCAATCAATTGAGATGCTTTTGTTACAATTACCAATTCCTCGAATCCCTACATACACCCACTCACGAATCCGGTGTCCTGAGACAGGTATCCTACAAGGCACGTTCGTGTAATGTGCGTCCCTTCGATTAGAGACGCAAGCCGTGGCGGGACACCTCTGCGTAGCTAGAAGTACGGCTACGAGCTTCACGTGCCTGGAGCGTAGTCCGGATCATGCCATGCGTATTTTTGTCATGTCCCGGCACAGGGTCAGTCTCTTGTCATAGGGATGCACGTTAGTTGACGTCCTGCTCAGAGAGCGTGACTTTCTTGTCGCACGAATGCACGTTAATTGTGTACCGACTTTTGACTTGGCAGTCTTTGCATGCTTCCGGCAAGATCATGCGATCTCAACGAGACGATCCAACTGCGGGCGGCTTTTCTGACTTGACGTGCATCCCAGCAAGAAGAGACTCACGCTGTGGTGGAACACGACAAAACCACGTAAAGCAGGATGCTGACTACGCCTCAGGTATTTGAAGCTCGTAGTCTTACTTGTAGTCACGCAAGCGTGTCCTGCCACGAGGTGCGTCTCTTGTCGAAGGGACGCACGTTTCAATTTCAATTAAGATGTGAGACTCCCAGGCTGATGAAGTCATTGAAGGATGAATCAAAAGTCGTCTTCTTCACGCTGCAAGTAAAGATGATCTCTACATGTCTGTCTGGTTTTATTCTGGTGTCAAATCCGAACAACAGCCATTGATCAATTCGGTAAAGTAGTTAATGAAGCCGGCCTACTCAATATTACGTCTGTCTTGTAACACCATCAGTACCTTCTTGTCGAATAACGTTATTCACGGTTGACGCCCCCGAATCGACATAATCCATTTTATCAAAAAGGGGTAGACCACTCTCTCGATTCGGGCGGACAGCACAAAGATCAGCAGGGTGACAGATCCGCATGCCGTTCCAAGCCAGAAAACGTTCTTGTAACTTTGTATCTTCCCTTGATGCCCCGTCAACATTTCCACCGTTGCACCAACGGCGAGCATCAGAGCAATACTACTCTGCGCCAGGGCATTGGCTAAAGTCCCTGTGAGACTTCGATCTGACGACGGTAACGCTGTTGCGAGAAGCGCATAGAACACGTGGAATATCAGATCAAGGGTGATCGCGGCACATAGCATTGCCGGGAAGAAGTAGGCCCAGTAGCTAGCTTCCAGTGGTGCCACGGCCAGAAGCAGAGGTGCGACTACTGGGGCGCAGGCGGTCAAGGTCAGGACGATGGTACTGCTTATAGCATGCAGGAAGAATCCTTTGAAAATCGCCAGAAAGCAGCCTGCAATCGTCATCGGCGCGAACCAGACAGCCAATCCCAGAGGTCCAACCTCCATGATGTCTCGAATGCTACATGCTGTTAACGAAGTCCACCAAAATCGACATTTGTACGTGGGCCAAGAACCTACTAGAGTGTTGCGTATAGCAGATAAAGTCCCACTGCACCGTAGCCGAAAAATAGGCCAACTAGGAGTGGTCCGACCCGACTTGTCTCCAAGATCCTGAGTGGAAGCAGAGGCTTTTCGGCAATCCAGCCCTCAACATACACAGCCAAGCCAAGAGCGACGACGCTCAGTACTTCTGTTACGAGAAGGTATGGTGTTCGCCACCCTTGTGGTGCATCGGGAAACTCAATTATCCAGCAAACGGTCAATATCAATGCGGATGCAGTAGTAAAACAGCCCAACCAGTCCATCGAAACTTTTTCTTTTTGGCCAAAGAGCTTGGCCGATTCAGGTACCGTGAGCGCAGAACCGACCAGGGCCTGCAGAGCCAATGTAGCAGCCACCCAGAAGTACCACCGCCAGGAAAGATAGTGCGATACTACGCCCGCGATGAGAATCCCTAAGAACGAACCCAAGAGCTCCATCGATTCGTACAGGAGAAAGACTTTATCTCTCCGTGATCCTGGAGAATAGACGTTACTCAGTATCGTCGCACCTGATAAGTAATGCGCTGCGCCTCCCAGCCCTTGCATAGCGCGACATGCTATCAGCATCGAACTATGGGTGGAAATACCAGCAAACAGTGTCCAGACGAGAGTCCATGCCAGTCCCAGATGGAACACCATCAGAACACCGAGCCTATCAGCCAGACGTCGGAAAGGAATCAGAAATGCTGATAAGGCTAGTGGGAAGATGATGGCAAGCCATGTGCGCGACGTCCGTTCCAGATCAAATTCATCGACTAGTGTTGGCAGGAGCGTAGGAAAGCCAATGAGAGAGTATCCGCAGAGGGATCTTGAGATCGAGATAGATACGACAAAGACGATTTCGCTCCAAATCGACTTGGATCTTCGCGTATGAGGTCTGTCAGAATGGTCATTGAGGTAGCTCTGTGTATGCGCTCCGTCACATAGCGTTTCGCCAGAGAGATTCGATTTGATATCGTCAGGGCGATCAACGCCAGTCGTCATGATGTCTGGTTTTTTGAAAGGGAAATGTGTGACGATTGCGGAAGCGTTTAGAGTACTGTACGGCTGTGTACAGTACAGTATTTAGGAGATGGCAAACTCTCTGCCGACAAGCTGGATCGATCAATCTCTGATTCACGACGCCGGAAAATGTTTCGGCCGAGATGTTAGCCATACGCTCGCTCCTTACGCCGTGGGACTCGCGAGGTACAGTGCGTTAAAGAAGCATGTTGACTTCATTGCGTCTCGGTAAGGCAGAGGCCGAGCGACGCTTGACAGCAAAAACCAGCCGCTTCATCTCCCTCAGAGCTCACTCCGCCACTGGTATCTAACGTACGTCCCTCTGACAAGAAACACCTGTTGTGGCGGAACATAACTTGGTAAGTAGGTCCTAAGTACGACTGCGAATCTCACATACTCTCGGCGCAGATCATGTCCTGCTCTGCTTAGTCGTCGTGTGTTCCGCGACAGCGTGAGTTTCTCGTCGCTTGGATGCGCACCACTAATGTTGTTGGCACTCATTTCGCTATAGCTGCTTATGGTGAGTTTCGGAAGTCGCTTCGTTCCTAGGTTTGTCCTCTGTCCGGAAGATTCACAAAGAGATCGTTCTCGAGCGGTGTCGCGGACCATCGCTACTACCATTTGTCATGGCACAACTAGTGTCTTGGCATGCTGTGCCTCAATATGGATCTGCCATCCGACACAGATGTGTCTGTGCACTGCCGAGTCCGCTCAGCTATCTCGGTTGACCACGTTGTAGCACAGACAATTGGTTGCCCCTCTCCCTAGGTGAGTTGATTACAATTGCAGCGCATAGGCATGGAGACTATCTCTAAAGCACGCACCGCCTTGATGTCGCCACTGCTAGAGGTACGCTCCACTGAGGTACCACTGAGAGATATTCCCACTTCGTCTTAGCTAAATTCAAGTCGGACTTGGTTTGGTGATCTCTCGAAGTCTAATGTGCATTCTACTGGTGAGACTCACTCTGTGGCGGAACATGGTGCTGTAAAGCTACGCAGGGCAGGATGCAGACCGACTTGTACTTCAGGGTACACTGATATGCGAAGCCGGTGTCCCGAACATAACGACTTTGTCTTCGGGTTTTATTGTCACCTCACGCCTAGATTCCGCCAACTACACACGAATATGTCTTGAACTCATATCTGTCCTATGATACCGGATTCGTAATTGTCCCGCCACGGTGTGCATCTCTTGTCAAAGGGACGTACGTTATGCCGGATGGCGTTGCAGGGCATGGTAAATATGGGAAGCTCCTCGGCCGAGACAACACTCGGGTGAAGACAAGTAATGTTTTTGTGCACGAGTCATGCCAAAATCCAGCGTCGTTCATCCCTCTTTCATGCATGGATCCTACGCTATCACGCGAATTCACGGAGGAAACTTCTGTGCTCTTCCAGATTCCATACATTGAATCGTCCATTACTGTACCATTTCTTCAGATCCTCAAGATGCCTTTTCCCAACTTCATTCCATCTCATCTCCCCATCGAAAGCTTTATTGCTGGCATGTACGTCGCTATCTGCCTTCCTTACGCTATTCTCGCATATCTCTTGATGCCACTTCGTGGTGTATCGCGATGCAGACTGTGAGTGAAGATCAAACATAGAGGGATGCCGGCTGTTCCCTGTGGTACAATTCCATGGACTGATCATGAAGGTCTAGAACATCAATTGCTTGCTTTTCACCCTTGGTTTATAAAATCATCTTACACCCGTTCTTCGGCTTTCATGGTACTACTACGAAGACTTATTCCCGCTGGATTTGGTTAGCTAGCCATTCAGTCGCCGGAGTAAGCTCAGTTGGTTCGCTGTGGGAACAGCGAGAGAGAGAAGAGATTCTGTTCATCGGTCGGTTCGTAATTTACCATAAATCTGACCAGTTGATCTTCGCTCATGAATGGAATGCAGGATACTGGACGCTGTTTTTGCTGTGACGCTCGACTACTATGGTGGGCTCTACGATCGGAGTGTTGGTGGAAGAGTTTTTCTTTTCTGCTCCAACGTCATGTTTCCGACGTTGTATGTTGTGTGTTTGTTACTCAACACCATGCAAAGACATTGCGCAAAAGACCGGAGTGCAAAATGCGATCTCGATGGGACAAAAGTGTAGTTTTGTTAAAGTAGGCAGAAGACAGTCACGTGGGCACAAGTCGACGGCAGAGTATGCATTGAGTCGTTGAGTAACGTGCATCCGTATGACAAGAGACTGACCCTATGCCGGGACTACGCAGGGCAGGATATGGAGTACGCTTGAGGTATGTGAAGCTCGTAGTCGTACTTGTAGCAACGCAGGCATGTCCCGCCACGGCGTGCGTCTCTTGTCAAAGAGACGTACGTTACGTTAGTCGTACTTCTAGCAACGCAGGCGTGTCCCGCCACGGCGTGCGTCTCTTGTCGGAGGGACGCACGTTAACTAAGTTACGGGGCTTGTGCACCCCACTCAAGCTGCCGCGAATGGATCACATCTGCTAGTGTGACGGTAAAATCAACGCTGTCGACGTCGTGAGGCCAATTTACGTGCCGAGGTGACCACACAGTACTGGACTGTATCTCACAAAAAAGATCTCAACTCCACAGATTTGATCGTGGAAAAGATCCGTCCACCCACAGTAACGCCGCGACACCCTATTCTTTGATGGTGGTGTTCACGATCTCGACTTCAACAGTGTACTCGGAAGCCGTCTTCGACTCTTCCGCCGGCTTGTCTTCGTGCGAGCTTGTCTTCATTCGCTCGAGATATCAGTTCAAGCTCGGCCGAGTGCATTGTCAGCCACCGAGTGTTCATAAGCAGCGTTCGCATCGTCTTGATCATTTTGGAATACTCTAGCTCAACAAACCACCACAACTCCAGCCCTCTTTTCGATACCACAATGCGTCTAGCCAAGAATCTGACCTCGTCGTTGACGATGCAGGGCGTTGTTTACAACGGAACACCCCACCAGGTCTCGGTCGTCGAGCTGCCGAAGCCCACATTGGAAGCCGATGCCGATGCCATAGTCAAAATCACCATTGCTGGGATCTGTGGAACAGATTTACACATGTACCACGGCTTCAGAGGTCAGGGTGATTGGTGGGGCATGGGTCATGAAGCTCTGGGTAGAATATCTGAGATAGGATCTGGTGTCACCTCGCTCGCGGTCGGCGATTACGTCGTTATCCCCGATAACGTGGATAGTGGTCGTCTCGACATTGCGCCACCAGCACTCGAAGTTTTCGGAGTTGGCAGGGGATTGGGGGGACTGCAAGGTAAGTCGGAAATCCCTAGAATGTAGGAAAGTTGCGGGAACGATGCACTGACACGTGATAGCGGAGTACGCGCGTGTGCCATTCGCCGACGACAGCCTTATACCTGTGCCTTTGACTTGCGAAACGACCAATGTTTCGATCGAGATGGATTTCATGGCCTTATCCGACATCTTCGCGACAGGATGGCAGGCGCTCGACTTCGCTGGCTTTCTACCTGGAGATACCGTTGCAGTCTTTGGCGCCGGACCCGTTGGGCTGCTGGCTGCGCACTCTGCCATCATCCGGGGTGCTTCCAAGGTGTATCTGGTCGACAGGATAGCAATGCGACTCGAGCGCGGACAGTCTCTCGGCGCGATACCTATCGACTTCTCGACATCGGACGCCGTCGACCAAATCCTGTCACACGAGCCCCTTGGTGTTCAGCGGGTGGTTGACTGCGTTGGTATGGAGGCAGTCGATGCAAATGGAGTTCCTGACCAAGGTCTCGTGACTCGGAGTATGGTTCGAGTGGCTGCGCAGAATGGGGGCTTAGGTCAAGTCGGTGTTTATGGGGCTCAAAACGACACCGCTGCTGCTCCGAAAGCCAGCAGTATAGACCCTGACGTGAGATTCCCACTCAGCGACTTTTTCATGAAAGGTCTGAGCCTGAAAGCCGGCATAGTAAATCCAAGGGCTCTGGCGCCGCAACTACTAGCACTGATCGAACAAGGGCGAGCTCATCCCGGATCGGTTGCTAGTGCAGTAATCCCTATCGCCGACGCACCAGAATTCTACCGCCGTTTCTCGGAGCATAAAGAGACTAAAGTGTACATCAATTTTGAAGGTGCACGATAGTACGCAGCTCGGCGGCTCCCAAACGACTTGAGCTTCGGCGGCGATAAAGTCCGATGATGGACTTGTACTCCTAATGTGCTTGACAATGTTGGTGGAGTCGCCGTCATGTCACCAACAGCTCTTTCGAATAGTACCTTCTGTAACTTAGTAATGCATAGCAATCTGCGAAGCCAGTGTTCCGAACGTCAAGATTTTGTTTTCCTACCTCGTGCATAGACGTCGCACGCCACCCACGAACGTGCCCTGGAACAATACCTGTCTGAGGACACTGGAACTCGTAGGTGACTATAAGTAGTACGGTACAAGCCTTAAGTAACGTGCATCCCTGTGACAAGAGACTCACCCTGTGGCGGGACACGACAAAAGTACGCATGGCATGATATGGACTACGCTCCAGGTACGTGAAGCTCGTAGTCGTACTTCTAGCTACGCAGGAGT
>Ga0265798_10010891_pt1 | contig 11133 bp, 7 predicted proteins | sample P3T30metagenome_FD_192430 | JGI IMG/M metagenome (GOLD analysis project Ga0265798, IMG submission 192430) | Plant litter microbial communities from East Loma Ridge, Irvine, California - P3 T30 | ecosystem: Environmental > Terrestrial > Plant litter > Unclassified | place: USA: California... | reverse complement strand
CCCAAAACGTGGGACTTACCGCCACAACTTACCCCTGATGGTGCTGTGAGCACTACAGCAGTCACGCCTTCAACATGGCTGTCGATAATACTAGGATTGTTCTGACATGCCGCGCTGAACATCATCCTGCGAAGCAGTTGCATTCATGTTACCCCACACATGACATTGAGTAACTTGCGCAGCTATCCGCTCACCGTACGGCGATTATGAAGGCTAGGTCCTGAGCGAGCTCACTGGCATGTGAATGTATATGGCTGTCGTATGCTTTGGGCTGCTGTATATATGGACCCCGCTCTTCCACTTACTAGAATTTACAATCTGCCACATCACAACTCCTACTGATCACTACACACAATAACTCACTATTCCAATATGGTTGCCCCCGTCATTCCTACAATGCCCGCTGACATCCCGCTCGCGGCTCTCACAACTATCGACTTTCAAAAGCTGCGTTCCAATGATGCCGGCGAGAAGACTAAGCTTTGGAAAGCAGCCACAGAGGCAGGCTTCTTCTACATGAACTACGAGAACATGCCCGAGTTTGAGGACCTCACCGCTACCGTCAACGGCATATACGACTTGGAGCGTGAAATCTTCGATCTCTCAGACGAGGAGAAGATTCAATACGATGTGGATAAGCAGGGGAATATGAAGCTCAGTGGTTACAAGCCCATTGGCAGGAACGTAGGCGGACTGGGAGGAAAGCGCGACGGTCACGAAAGCTGGGCTGTAAGCACTCCTCTTCTCTTCACCCCACCCTCCAAATACAAACCTAAAAAAACCCCTACTAGATCCCCAAAAACGGTGTCTTCAGCCTCAGCGACGTACAATTCGACCGACCCCCTATCCTAGAGTCCCGCCTCCCAGTAGTTCGAAACTTCATGCAATACGCCCAAACCTTCACAACCGTCGTCCACAGCGCCCTCGCCGACCTCCTCGACATGAAAGGCGAAGACCGCCTCGAACTGTTCCACCGCCCCGACCACTCGTCGCCCTGCATCCTCCGCCTCCTAAAAGTGCACGCGCAACCCGCCTCTGAGCGCGGCCACGTCCACACACCTCACACAGACATTGGCAGTCTAACCGTGCTGCTCTCCAACAAACCCGGCCTCCAAATCCTCGCCCGCAACGCCGCCACAGCAGACGACTGGGAGTTTGTTGCGCCCCGCGCAAACTGCGCCATTATCAACCTGGGGGATTCGCTGTCCATGATGACAGGTGGTAAGACGGCGTCGGCGCTGCATAGGGTTGGTCCTCTTCCCGGACAGCCTATGGATACTAGGTATTCGTTTGCGTACTTGCAACGCCCAGAGACGCGTACCATGGTTCAGGTCCCTGGCCCGACAGGCCTGCGGGAAGAGATTTCCATTGAGGATTGGGTGAGGCGCAAGTTTGGGATGCTGAGGAAGGATACGTATGCGCATGGGGACCAATGGGTTCTTACCGGTCGGCAGGGGCAGCAGGTTATCGCTCCTTAGTGAAGGGGGGGTGGGATGACAATGTGTTGGCTGGCATCTTGTTTTAGTTAGATAACTTCTTTTCATTCGAGTTTGGCATCCTGTCGGCCGGGTTATCCTGGCTAGGTAGTTAACAACTCTTGATTCCTTTCGACAGTGTTGAGTTCCCAGGCGAAGATGTTGGTGAGAATAAGCACTAGGTACCTGGTTCTAAGCGCGTGGGCTAACGTTTGATAACCCGCGGCGATTTAGTCTGTATCGAGCCTACAGTCGTGCTGCAGTCAGCGGGAATGTTTCATGCAGGTCATCCACACTGGAGATCCCAAAGGCAAGTATCGGACTGTGATGATTTTTGGTAAGAAACCGCCCATCTGAGCCTGCTACATGTCACTACCGGTACTCGGTGTCACTCTTATTCCCAACTATCACACACAAAAAGCGCCACATGTCATCTCCACACCGCTCACAAGCGCTTCTTCTCTGCAGATTCCCGCACGTTAGTTTCCGCAGCAGAAACGTGGCTGGTAGCATATTTCTAAGCGGGTCGGAATGCTACCGCTGCTTACGTACGATCTTGTTCGAAATGTCTTCGCGACTCCGATACTTGCGCCATACATGAGTCACGAGCATTACAGCGTACTCGCCTCATATTGCCTTGCTAATGCGATGGAATCGACAAGCCTGTCACATGAGCTATTGGATCGGACCTAGAGTATGCTTTATAGGAGTTGCACAATGTATGACTTATACCTTGTATCTATTAACACTATCTCGTAATTTCGCTTCACCCTGGCTGTGCGGTGAAACCATATCACACCACGCGCCTTCGCTATGCATTCAAATACTAAAATACAAGCTTCTAAAGTCGTTAGTCGAAGACGGAAAAAATGAGTTCACCGTTTTCCACAAGCCATTACTCTCCATTGTCGCTCGTTACTCATACCAGACAGCAACCCAGCTCAATACATGCCATCGTCGATCTCACCTTCAGCGTCAATGTCTTCCTCGCCTTCCGCATCAACGTCTGCATCCGGCATATCCACATCCTTTCCGGACGTGTTCGCTGCCCCAGATGTCTGCGATGCGCTTGCGCTTGGCTCAGTGGCAGCGATGTGGTTGATTTGGTTTTGGGTAACCGTAGGATTGTTCCTGACCGTAGACACTGATCCATCAATCTCTGTTTGCGCCTTATCTGCATCAAGAGCCTGATGCACAATCCTGTACTGCTGCTTTGGGTTCTTGAGAATTTGGCGGCTAGTGCTCGTTTCCACAACAGGTATAGCCTGTGCATTTGCACCATCTCCTGTAGTAACGTCGCCGGCTTGCTGCGCATTGCGTGCCTGTAGCGTAGAGTGCCTGAGATTGTAGTCCTCGCGCCAACGCTGCTTCTCGTGGTTCTTTGCCTTGCGTTTGGCATGCACACCAAACCAGTCGTTCTCTGTATCGCGCAACTGGTCACCGAAGACAGCCCAGAAGTACGGTCCGGTGATGTAACCACCAACCGTCTTCTTAATTGCGTTGATAGATTCGAGCCATTCCAGGACGAGCTCAATCTCAAAAAGCTCGGTAGTGTTTTCAGGACAGTGGGCTTGTATATCTGTAGCGGTTGCGCCTGCCAAGAAGATGAAGGGTTGGAGGACAAGGTTAAGAACACGGTACCACCATGGCCATGTTACGGTTTTGCCATCGATGCTGCTCCATATGGGTAGCAATGCGCCGGGATCGTTCTTGCCAGGGAGCGGAGGCTCGGGAAGGCTCGACCAAAGAGCATGTTCATTACTATCCGTAGACGCGAGTGGCGAGGATAGCGGCTGCAGTGGATTGCAGAACTTGTAGTCTGCTGTAGGCACTACATGAATATCCCAGAACAAGCGATTGCGATCGATGGCCCGATGGTTGTAGCTACCCTCACAGAAGCCCCATACTGACAGTCTTGGGAGCGGCGCGTCGAAGTCACTATTGACAGGGGGGAGCTGAGGTACCAGCTTGACTGTTCCCTGGCTAACCATCGTCATGACCGCTGCGAAAGAGCCATCTTCTTCGCAACGCGACATGTTGTAATACCGCATGCCGGGATCTTCATTTGAAAACGCAGCATCCATCCTCTTCTTGACCTCGACTGCGTTCATAAAGTCATCGAGTTGGAATAGGCGCACGTACTTCTTCGCTAGAGATTGTGTGAAGTTGTAGTTGCGACCAGGCAAGAGACGTTTCAGCTTCCTCATCCTCAGATGTTGTTTGTCGACAAGATCTCCTACAACGTTAACAAGTGTAGTCTCATCGAGCGCCTTGAATTTTTCGTGTGCTAGGTTGCCGTCGTAGATAGCTTGTGGTGTTGCCGTGTTCGCTCGCACCCAAGATCGCGCCTTCAGCAGCTTTTCCTCGGCCGACCAAGTCGCCTTGCGTGATCTATGGAGGGGGGCCGTGTACGATGTTTGCAGTTGAAGCATCATTCTGTTACGATCTGCCGTTCCAACCTTGTGCCACCTAATTCGATCCAGATTCTCGTAGTTAGACTCTTGAACAGTGAACTGATCAAGTGCATCTCCAAGAAGCGGTAAAGGAACCTCAGGGTATGTACACTTTCGCACAGCCCACCGCACGAGTTCTGCCCAGTCGTGTGTCTCGGGGTTCTCGATGGGAGCAACCTTTCCTGCCTCATACGCCTCCAAGTACAGTGACTGGAAGTTAGCAGTCAGCTTCCCAACTTGCTCGGCCATGTTCATCTGCATCCAGCTCCAAAGCTTGCGAGCTTTTGCAACATCGAAGAACCTATCCCTAGCATGTACCTTCTGAACGAGACTCCAATCAATGCATCCATCTTCGCCGGACAAGGAGGAAACAACCACGAATGTGCAGAGCTGCTTCTTGAGTTCATCTACAGGGTCAATTATCTCAGCATACTGCCGATCCTTTCTATGTCTTCCTACTCTTATCTTCTTTTTCTCACTCCAAGACCGCGATGTACAACCAGACTGTGATGTGCGCTCGGGAGGTTGGTAGATTGGATCGTTCGGGTCGCCTGTGAGACCTGTAAGGCGTTCAATCAATGTCGGCGGAGGCCCATGTCGGCCTTTCTGGCGTCCTCTGAAAGCTCTGACCCTCGACTTCTTCGTCTTCACTTGTGAAGAATCTTGGTCATCGTCTGACTTTTCCTCCGTGTCTGAATCAGATTGTGCATTTTCATTGCTGCCAGGCGGGGAAGTAGGCACTGTTTTGATGCGAGCTCTCTTTCTGGGAGACTGGCTGCTGGGAGTCACAATCCTGACCCGTTTCTTGCTCTTTTGGATAGCGGCAGCATCGTCTCCGGGCGTCTCGTTTGGAGCCGTATCATCATCTTCAATCAGTCTGGTAGTTTCGAACTCTGCTGTTGTGGCGTGATTTGGAGAGGTGTTTTGGTCGGGCCCCATTGGAGGTGATGAATCTCGCTCATTAGTGATGTGATTTTCAGGCTCTGCTATCATCCATTCCGCGGGATCATCGTCGCTTTCATCGTCCTCGGACCTCTCGTCTTCTGGTACCGATTCAAGCTGTGGAACATGTGGAACAATAGGGCGCATCCAAGTGAGTGGAACTTGGCCAGGTCTGCTGGTCGTGCCAGGGTCTGGTTCGCTAGCCTCTGCTTCATCGGAGTCTTCTTCCAGTGTATCGATACCGGCAGAATACAATGGAGCCCGTCGAAGACGCTTAGTCTTGTCGTTAATGCTCGCAAGTCGTATGCGTTTTCCACCCGATGCACTGTCAGGCCCTGCAAATTGCTGCGAATGCGCACGTTCAAATCGAGCGTTCTGCATCTTACGAGCTTTGGCCTCTGGTCTCTTTTGCTTGTTCCATTCGTAGCGTCTGGGCACCTTGGAATCTCTGATTTGCTTTTCGTGCTCAGGATTCAGTTGGTTGAGAACAATGCTCTCATCTTTTGGAGGAGCCTGGACTGGTTGATAGGAAACAATCTCGCCAATGAGGTCCCGCACCTCCTCCGGGTAATACAATAGGGACTTCTCTGATATTCTCCAAGAGTACTCTTTCATATGAGAATATTGGGCCATATGATAGGCCAAGTTCTGGACTTGTGGGCTCCTCTCGTTGAGAGTATCCCAAGTATACATTCTCCTGATAGTGACGCCTGGGGTATTTCTATTATATGAGGCGAAATTCCAGTGCTTCAGTCCGAACTTTGGGACCAGAGTCATGGTCCTGAGTGTTTCGGTAATGGTGCTGAGAGAGGGTGCTTTGATGTTCGGATGGCGCTGTTTCCAAAGCGTAAGAAATGGCCTTGCGATTTCACCTCCGCCGGGAAAAACGCCGTTGCAGAGTTTGATAATGTCCAGGATGATGTTCTGTCTGAATCGCCGTTGACTTCCTCCCTTTTCTTGTTCTTTCGTTCTAGGCTTGATACCTGGCATAAAAGGTGCAGGGGCTTCTACAATAGCGGTGTGAATGTCATCGGGAAGGTTGGCGACGTGTTCGGACGCAGAGTTGGAACGCCGAGGCTTTGTCGTGATAGAAGCCTGTCCGATACCACTCTGTGCGGTACTTGCATTTTGTGGCGGATGAGCTTCTGAAGCTATAATGGGGGCATAAGGGCTTTGATATGGTGTGGTGCGAGAGCGCGCGGATGCGTTAATAGGAGCCCATCCTCCTACCATTCGAGCTATTGGTGCACATGATTGCGGCAACTGCTTCTCTGCAATATCCGTGATAGTGTTGGACTGCACCTCGCTTTCTGTCCGGCCAGTAGCCACAGCCATGTCCGCATGAGTATCGTGGCTAGCAGCGAAGTCTTTGCGAGTAACCAAAGACTCTGGCAAAGACTGTACCGGCTCTTCCGCGTCAACCTTGCTAGTAGTTGGCAATTCCTCGGGCTCGACTGCGACAGAGTTGTCTGCTATCGATGAAGGTGGGGTGCAGTTCTGAACATCCTCCTGTGCCGCTTTCCTACTCGGCGACTGCGGTTGGGACTGTATTACCGACGGTATTTCAGTCCTAGATGTATGATGCAAACTGACCATATCTTCTCTTTTTGTAACGACACTCGCTCGTAAATGATCTAGAGGTTCTGCGACTTGACCTTCAGCCAAGATCTCTTCTTGGTCCAACTCCGTCGTAAACCATTCGAATTGCGCCAGCTCGGACAGCTTGAAGGTTGCTATCAATGCCTTGCGCGGACGGCCTCGTCCAACTTTCCGTTTTACGAATGTGTTGAAATAGAATCCTGACGACGATCGTTTCTCATAATGTTCAAGGACTGTTCGTGCACGAGAGTCAAGTTTGGAAGGATCGGGCTGTACATATGCTTCAGTCCTAGGTCGCTGAGGATGATCAGATTCCACTGTGGGGAGTATGCCATCATCAATTTGTGGCGGCGTCAGGGGAACGGGGGCGGTGATGGCCATTGCAGCTGCTTGATTGTGGTTGCTTGTATGGTCTACATCAGTGAAGACCAATGAAGTACCACTGCCATAATTGGGTATAGGATCAGTTGTTGAAGGCGACTGAGATAGTAAAGGCTCTGAGACTCTTTCCTCTAGCGCAGTTGCTTTGGTCCGCCGCTTCTTTGCTTGTGTTGAGGTAGTGGACAGATCCTTAGCCTTTCGCTTTCTGGGGACTGTATTAGGTGGCTGTACCTCAGCCTCAGGTTCTACGACTATTGAATCGGGCGCGTTCTCTACTTCACGAGTCTCTGAACACATGTCTTCTTCCATTGCAGGTGCAGCTCGAGTTTCTCTAGATCCAGTGGAACCCTTGAATTTGGTCGATTTCGCGGGTTTCGTCAACTTCGCCATTTTTGCGGCCCTCATTGCATCGTTGTACTTTGGAATGACCTTGGAGTCTTCGAAAGCAATACCCTCATCTCGCTCCTGGCGTAGCCCTTCAATAAGAGCCTGCGGTAATCGACCATGGTCTATCCATCCGAGTGCTATTCTCTGCTGCTTGCTGATCACTGTCGGTTCTTTCGTTTGCTTTCGTTTCTTCTCCTTCTTTGCTAGCTTTGGTAGCCCACGCTCGGCTCGAATCTTGTTCTCGTGTTCTATACCCAAGCGGCCCCTAGTCGACAAACCTGCTGCCAACCGCTCCTCTTTAGTCATCAGAGGCACACTAAGCTGGCGCTTGGGTCGTTCTTCCAACAGTGCATCTGGTAATGATGTTGGATCCCCAGTCTGCTGACGATACGCAAGCACTTGTGTCTTGACGCTCTTGGTCAAACGAGCGTTAGGATCCAGTCCCAGCGATATCTTCTCTTCGGGAGTAAGCGAGAACGCGGAGCTTTGCTTGGGAGGCTTCGGAACCTTGGGTATGCGAACACGCTTCTCTTTGGGTGTTTTCGCCTGCTTCTTAGGTCGACCTAAACCACGTCGTATTTTGGCTTTCGAACCGAGTTTCTCGGCCTTCTCGTAGCCGATCTCTTGTGCTAGTGCAATATCCCATCGAGGGCCGTGCTTCCGTGGTTTGACGATAGATAACCCAGCCTCAGACAATGTTGCCGAGCCATTCTGCCGGACTAGATCTTGGGGTTTGACAGTCGGAAACCCCCAGGCATCAAGGAGGACATCATTACCAGTATTTTCTGCTGATTCATCGGCCTCGTAATTGCCAACACCGTCCCAATGTGCTAACCCTGCGTCAACAGCTTTTTGAAAGTTCTCGTGGGTACGATAGAGGTAATGGAGGAACTTCTTATCGGTGGTAACCCCCTGATCTCGGATGATGGCCAGATGCCGAAGATGGATAGGCTGAGTCCTCTCCCAGGCATTGGTTATACGAGTCAAATATGACTCTATAGGACGCCTCCAAAACGGTCCGACGATCCTATCGCGAAGCGCCAAAGCATCCCATCCTTGAGCACCGCCCAGCTCAACAGCATCGAAGACTGTATTCGCAAGGAATCCATCAGGGGTCCATTGTGGCGGGATGTTGCCAGGTTTGTCCACAGCGTGCTGTGTCCCGTGTTGATTAATGACAGCGGCTTCCACATCTTCGAGCATGTCGCCTTCCAAGTCCCTCATCAAGGCCTCGTCATCCATGTTACCGTCAGGCAGCTCGCTGATTGAATCATCTCCAATTTCAGCTGTGCGTCGAAATCCTAGGTTCTTTAGATCTTCTTCATGCGGTGCGCGTAGCACCTGGATGCAGGTGATCCAAGCATCACCAGTATTCTTTTTACGAACCCTACGTCTCTTGATCATGCCGCTCTGATCTAGTCGGATAAGTGCGCCCTGGGTAGCGCGCTTATTCCAAGTCTCCATTGGTACGCCCTATGAGAGGTTAAAAAGGTACGTTGCTTCTTGTGGGGATATTTACCAGCTTCTCCCTGATTGTGCGCGTGGGAACGATGCCACCTTCGCCCACCTTATTGTATAATAGCTGAGCAAAGCTTCTGACCACGAATGTTCCGTCGGCTTGATACACATCTTCTACTGCACTGGACTCGATGAACGTATTCTGAGAAACAAACATTGTATGAATGCATAGACTAGTACGCATTTTGTTGACCTGTACTGGATACTTGGCGATGTAGTTCTTTCGAGCCAACTCGTTCGTTCTGTGTGGAACAGACCGTTTGTCTTGGCCGCTGAGTGTGATGAGGTCAGGTTGCCTGATACCAGCGGCTCCGTGAGCAGCGATGAGAGAGAGTAGGACAAACTCCATGCTGGGGACCTTTTTCAGATCGATACCGTGGCCGGTTAAAGCTTGCCACATCCTGCCTTGACTAGCGTACAAACGAGGCGCTGTGGCATTGGAGCTAGGTTCATCGAACACTGCTGTGTTGGAGGTCGGGCGTTTTGGCACGATACGAGGTTGTCGAAATGTGGACGAGGTAGCTGGGACACTGGGCGACAAAGTAGTAGAGCCTTTTCGTTCGGTTTCCTTCCTTGGAATGCGTTGCCGCAGAGAGTCTCCTAACGCGCAGAGGGCTTTAGAGGGCTGCACTACTGCTTTGATGGAACCTGTTGACGGCTGACCAGGGCTTGCTGATGCGGCCTCACCGATCGTACCAGTTTCATGTAGCTCGGCCGCTTCGAATTCGGAAAGCGTGTAGTGGCGAGCTGTGTTTTGGTACATGATGCGGATATCGGGATGCTCCGTGAGCCATTGCCATACTTTCTCATGAAACGTACGGCCAAGACAATCTTCGGTGAGCCGAGTTTCTTCATGATTGCTGGTCTTGCGATTGTCGTTGTCTTGTGTATTGTTGTAAAAAGTGTCAATGAGTTGACGAAAGTCTGCGCTGCTAGCACCTATGAGATTCTGTTAGCAAACGAAGTTAAGTAGATAAATTGGGATCGTGGTGATGCGCCCAAACAATAGGTGGTATACAAATACAGGCAGAGACAAGACGCGCAGCGAGTCATGCATACCTTGTATACCGCGGAGAGCGATTTCTGATAGCAAAAAGTCTAGAAGCTTGTCGCAACCTTTCGCCATGACGAACCGCCCGTCCCCTTGCAACTACCACAAGAAAATGAAAAAAGTGGGCGTTATGGTCCTAAGGCATGTCAAAGATGGCGCGGCGGCGATTCGAACGCGTGCTGTCGTAGGGTTCCGGGCCGGTTCGGGATATGACTGGTTGCAGCTGATAGCGGGATTTCGGTAGGGCGTCGTACGCAAGTAGGATTTTTTTTGTGCGGGACGGCAAAAAAGTCCTATTCGCGTCTTCTTGCGCAAGATGCTGGAGATGTCGAGAGCGAGTTTCGAACGCGTTGCAGGTGGTTGTCGAACCGGTTGATATTATTGCTGCGTTTTTTTTGGTGGGGTCTAAGAACTGCAGAAAAGAGACTCAAAAGAGTTCAACCTCGCCCCGCAGTTTGTCTTGGCACCATGGTCCGCGCGCACGCTAACAAGTGAGGCCCAGCCTGCACAATCAGCCTTTGCGCCACAAATCGTAGTAGGGTTGAGTGAGTCACCTAGAAGATGGTTGAGCACAAGGTCCGATAGTCCCGCATCATGTCCTTTACTTCACCTTTCGGCGTGTCTACATCAACGCCCGGCCATGGATCCATCGTTCTCGACATTCTTCCTCCAGATAAGCCTGTCCTTCGCACTGTTTCCTATCAGTATCCCCTCAAGCTAGTTGCACCGGATCCATTACCACCACCAAATTATGGCAGCAAGGCAGATGGTGGGCCAGACCAGGCAGCTCCGTGTCTGGTACATACAGTCTTTCTTCTTACCTACGGCGGCGGGATCGTCGCTGGAGACTGCGTAGACTTGGACGTACAGCTGGACAGCAATACGCGACTCATCCTATTGACTCAAGGCTCAACCAAGATCTTCAAGACACCTAGTCCAGAGCTAGTCTCCCAGCAGCGTATGACAGTAAATCTCAAGCATGACGCGGCATTGGTCTACCTCCCAGACCCAGTACAGCCATTTGCCCATACCGCGTTCTCGCAGTCTCAGATTTATCATTTGGAGCTGGAGCAGGGTAGTCTGTGCGTGTGTGACTGGGTAACGAGTGGGCGCTCAGCACGAGGAGAGAACTGGGACATGTACGGATACAAAAGCCGTAATGAAGTGTGGACGGTAGATGAAGCAGGGAAGAAAAGGCTGCTTTTACGGGACAATTTGATTCTTGACAAGCACGGCAGAACAGGAATGCCAATGTCGTCACGTATGGACAATTACTCTGTTTTTGGCACTTTGATCGTTCGAGGTCCAATCTTCTCTTCCTTAACCA
>Ga0265798_10010890_pt1 | contig 11134 bp, 10 predicted proteins | sample P3T30metagenome_FD_192430 | JGI IMG/M metagenome (GOLD analysis project Ga0265798, IMG submission 192430) | Plant litter microbial communities from East Loma Ridge, Irvine, California - P3 T30 | ecosystem: Environmental > Terrestrial > Plant litter > Unclassified | place: USA: California... | reverse complement strand
GAAGGGTTTGCCAGCCCGAGGGCCGAAATCGTGCAGGCAGCGCGCAACCAACTCCTTGCCACTGCCGGTTTCGCCACGAATCACCACGTTGACCGGCAACTGCGCCAGATCCAGAACCTGGCGCCGCAGCTGGGCGATGGCGGGCGCAGCGCCAAGCAGGGTCGCCTGTAATTGCTCGCTGAAATCGGCCCGACTGTGCAGGCGCCGGTTTTCCAGAACCAGTCGACGCTTGTCCTGAGCGCGCTGCAGGCTGGTCAACAGGCTTTGCGGGCTGAAAGGCTTCTCGAGAAAATCGTAGGCACCCTCGCGCATGGCCTGCACCGCCATCGGCACGTCACCGTGCCCGGTCAACAGAATCACCGGCAACTCGGGGTCGCGGGCCTGGACCTGTGCCAGCAGGGCGAGCCCGCCCATGCCCGGCATGCGCACGTCGCTGAGTATGACCCCGGCGAAATCCGCCGGCAGCTGCGCCAGGCAGTCTTCGGCCTGGCTGAAGCGCTGCACCGAAAAGCCGCTGAGGCCCAACCACTGTTCAACGGCGTCGCGAATGCTCGCTTCGTCGTCGATGACCATCACTTGATTGCTCATGCAGGCTCCGTATCGATGGGCAGGGCAAGGGTGAAACGTGCGCCGTGTGCCAGGTTTTCCGCGCTCAACTGGCCGCCGTGTTCGTGAGCGATCGCCAGGGAGACCGCCAGCCCCAAGCCGAGGCCTTCGCCGATGGGCTTGGTGGTGAAGAACGGGTCGAACAAGTGTTCGAGGTGCTCGCTGGCGATGCCGCCACCGCTGTCGGCAATGTCCAGCTGCCATTGCTCGCCATGAAGCTGCAGGCTGATGTGCATGTCCTTGGCCGGCACCCCGGTCATGGCGTCCAGCGCGTTGCGCAACAGATTGATCAGCACCTGTTCGAGGCGAATCACGTCGCCGCGGACATAGGCCGGCCGCCGGACCTGCAACTGCAGGCGTACACCTGCCGTATGCAGGGGTGTCTCCAGCAACTGCAAGGCTTGATCGAGCACCTGCGCCAGGTCGACTCGTTCGCGCACGCCGGCCGGGCTCTTGCGCGCGAAGGTCTTCAAATGGGTGGTCAAGGCCGCCATGCGTACCAACATCTGTTCCAGCGGCGCCAGGGCCTGGCGCGCGGCGTCGATGCGATCCTGATCGAGCAACAGCCGCAGGCTCGCCAGCTGCATGCGCTGCGCTGTCAGCGGCTGGCTGATCTCGTGGGCCAAGGCCGCCGACATCTGCCCCAATGCCGCCAGTTTGGCCGCCTGGACCAGGCCCTCCTGAGCATCGCGCAGCTCCCGGGTGCGTGCCCTGACCAGTGATTCCAATTGCTCGCGACCGCGCTGGCGCAGCGCAGCCAGGCGCCGACGCTGATTCAGCCAGAGGCCGCCGAAAACCAGACTCAACCACAGGCCGGCCGCTGCCAGCGCGGCATTGCGGCTGTCTTCGGTACTCGCCATGGGAGGCTTGAGCAAGTGCAGGGTCCAGCCTTCGCTGGCCATCGGCAACGATGCCCACAGGTAGTCGGCGGTGCCTTGAGGGCCGTTGACGCGCACGTGCCGGGCCGCTCCATCGAGGTTGCCCAGCACCTGGTGGTCCAGCGGCTGCAAGGCTTGATCGTGATACTGACGGGTGCGCTGCAGTTCGGCGCGGTCGGCCTCGCTCAAAGGGTGCAAGGTGCGATACCGCCATCCCGGTCGGTTGGCGATGAACACCACCCCGCGCGCGTCACTGACCAGCAAGGTATCGGGCCCCTGCGCCCATTCCTGTTCCAGTTCGGGCAGCTCGAGCTTGACCACCATGGCACCGAGAAAGCCGTCCCGAGCGTCCTTGATCGCACTGGACAAGAAGTAGCCGGGAATGCCGCTGGTCACGCCTACCGCATAGAAACGCCCGCTGCCCTGGCTGACCGACTGGCTGAAATAGGGACGGAAGGCGTAGTTGTGACCCACATAGCTGGTCGGCAGACGCCAGTTGCTGGCTGCCACCGCCAGGCCCTGGCTGTCCAGCAGTTCCAGGGTCGACGACCGCGCCGCCGCGTTGATGCGCTCAAGCTTGCGGTTGAGCATGTTCTGGGTGGCCGGATCGATCGCCCCCTGCAGCGACTGCTGCAGCTGAGGATCCAGCGCCAGCACGGCAGGCAGGGTGCGATAGCGCTCGATCAGGGTGTGCAGGCTGTTGGCGTACAGCGCCAACTGGCCATTGCTGCGTGCCGCTTCTTCGTTCTGCGCCAGCAGCTGGGCGTGACGGCCCGCCCATACAGCGCACAACGACGCGCCGGCCACGATGACCAGCACGATGACGGCCAGGCGCGGGGCGCGGGAACCGGTCACGGGCGCTATCGAGCCGTTGCCGACCTACAACAACTCGAAGGTCGCCTCTTTGACGTCCTCGGAGTCCAGCCCGATCATCACGGTGAACTGCCCGGCCTCGGCGGCCCGCACCAGTTGCTGGTTATAGAACTTCAGATCACCCTCGACGATATCGAATGTCAGGGTCTGGCTTTCGCCCGGCTTGAGCATCACCTTGCGGAAATGCTTGAGCTCCTTGACCGGTCGAGCCATCGAAGCAGCGACATCACGCAGATACAGCTGAACCACGGTCTCGCCGGCGACCTTGCCGACGTTGCGCACGTTGATGCTGGCCGTCACCTTGCCGTCGCGGCTCAGGCGCTTGCTCGACAGGCTGACGTCCGACAGGCTGAAGTCGGTGTAGCTCAAGCCGTAGCCGAAGGGGTACAGCGGGCCCTGCTCGCTGTCGAAATACTGCGAGCTGTAGTTGCCCGGATGCCCCGGCGTGAACGGTCGGCCGATGCTCAAGTGGCTGTAGTACAGCGGCACCTGGCCAACCGCGCGCGGGAAGGTGACCGGCAGTTTGCCGGACGGGTTGTAGTCGCCGAACAACACGTCGGCAATGGCATTGCCGCCTTCGGTGCCGCTGTACCAGGTTTCCAGCACCGCATCTGCCTGGCGCTGTTGTTCGCCAATGGTCAGCGGGCGGCCGTTCATCAGCACCAGCACCAGCGGTTTGCCCGTGGCGCGCAGTGCAGTGATCAAGGCTTGCTGGGTACGCGGCAGGTCGAGGGCAACACGGCTGGCCGATTCATGGGTCATGCCGCGCCATTCGCCCACCGCGGCCACGATCACGTCGGCATCGCGTGCCGCTGCCAACGCTTCGTCGATCAAGGCCTGGCCGGAGCGTGGGTCGATGGCCTGCTTCACGTGCTCGGGGTTGAAGTGGGCGATGAAGTCCAGCGTCGCACGGTCATCGGTGAGATTCGCACCCTTGGCATAAGTGACCTTGGCGGGGTCGGCCACGGCATTGCGCAATCCGTTGAGCAACGTCACCGATTGCGTTGCGACGCCGGCTGCCGACCAGCTGCCGAGCATGTCGTCCGGCGCGTCGGCGAGGGGGCCGATGAGGGCAATGCGCGCGTCTTTTTTCAGCGGCAGCGTCTGCTTCTGGTTCTTCAGCAACACCAGCGTCCTGCGCGCGACATCACGCGCTTCGGCGCGATGCAGGCGGCTTTCCGCGTTGACATCGGCCGGGTCGTCCTGGGCCTTGCCGATGCGCAGGTACGGGTTGGCGAACAGGCCCATGTCGTATTTGGCGCCAAGCACCTCGCGCACCGCGTTATCGATGTCGGCCTGGCTGATCTGGCCGCTCTTGAGCAGCCCCGGCAGATGTTCGCCGTACGCCTGGTCGTTCATGCTCATGTCGATGCCGGCCTTGATGGCCAGCTTGGCCCCCTCACGGTCGTCGCTGGCCACGCCATGCTTTATCAATTCATGAATTGCACCGTGGTCACTGATGGTGACGCCCTTGAACCCCCATTGCTTGCGCAGCACATCCTGCATCAGCCAGGTATTGGAGGTCGCCGGCACACCGTTGATGGAGTTCAGGGCGACCATCATGCCACCTGCGCCAGCATCGACCGTGGCGCGATAAGGCGGCAGGTAGTCCTGGAACATCCGTTGCGGGCTCATGTCGACGGTGTTGTAGTCGCGCCCGCCCTCGATCGCGCCGTACAAGGCGAAGTGCTTGGCGCTGGCCATCATTCGGTCCGGGCTGGCCGGGCTGGGGCCCTGTATGTTTTCCACCATCACCCGGGCGATTTTCGACACCAGGTGGGTGTCTTCGCCAAACCCCTCGCTGATGCGGCCCCAGCGCGGATCGCGAGAGATGTCGACCATCGGCCCGAAGGTCATGTCGATACCGTCGGCCGCCGCTTCGGCGGTCGAGGTTCTGGCACTCAAGGCAATGGCTTCCATGTCCCAGCTCGCGGCCAGGCCCAGGCTGATCGGAAACTGCGTCCGGTGACCGTGGATCACGTCGTAGGCGAAGAACATGGGAATCTTCAGGCGACTGCGCTGCGCGGCATCCTGCATGGGCCTGTTGTCCGCGCGAGTGACCGAATTGAAAGTGCCGCCGATGCGCCCTGCGGCGATCTCGGCCTCGATGCGCTGGTGAGTCATTTCCCCACCGATGGCGATCAGGCGCAACTGGCCGATCTTCTCGTCCAGGGTCATGCGTGCGAGCAGGTCGGCAACGAATGCATCCTTGTTCTGCGGACCTTGGGAAGGGCTATCGGCATACGCGGTTTGCAAGGCCAGGCCAACGACGACACCCAGCAGACACAGCTTGTTCATTGAGTTCTTCTCTCTGGCCTACCGCAGGGATGCCGCAGCCGATTACGGGTGACAGTGTTTTTATAGTTTGCCGGAGGTGTTTTAACGTATCGGCGCTCGTCAATCCAGTCGGGTGCCGGGATTGATACAAATGCATCCGCGCAAGCAGCGTCGAATCAAATCCCCCAAGTCCATTCACAGCCACTAAAATGCCTGCCTGAATAGACCCGAGATCCGTTTCGCCATGTCCGTCACCAACCCCCGCGCCGAATTCCTTGCCCTGCTCGACACCAGCCTGGCGCAGAACGCTTTCATCAAGCTGGTGCTGGCTCGCCATGTCGGCCAGGAGCTAGACCTGCAGCGGCTGATCGTCAAGTTGGCGACCATCAAGGGTGAAGCGTGCCTGTCGTTCGTGTACCGCTACAAGACGCGTGACATCACCAAGAACTTCAGTCTGACCGATGGCCAGCAGTTCATTGCCGACGCCTTGCCCGACACCTTCAAAAACGCCCACCTGTTGACCTTGACCGACGAGTTGCAGCTCGAATTCAGCAAGAAGAACAAGGCCAGCCTGCACCGCAACAAGCAACAGCAGGAGCGGGCCGCGCCGGAGTTGGGTCACGATCGGGAGAAAAAGCGTTACCTGGAGCTGAGCCGGCCGTTTCTGCAGGACCTGGGTGTCACCGACAAGCAGCAGCAGTTGATCCCGGCGATGTCGCGCAAGTGGAAACAGATCAACAAGTTCATCGAGGTGTTTTCCCACGCCTTCGCCTCGTCCGTGCTGGCCAGGACAGACGCGCCCGTGCGGGTCGCCGATTTCGGCTCGGGCAAGGGTTACCTGACGTTCGCTATCCATGACTATGTGGCCAACTCGCTGCAGCGTCAGGCTCGGGTCACCGGCGTCGAACTGCGTCCGGACATGGTCGAGTTGTGCAATGCCGCCGCCGCATCCTTGGAACATCCGGGGCTGGTGTTCGAGTGCGGTGACGTGCGTTCGGTGGTGCCCAGCGAGATCGACGTGATGATCGCCCTGCATGCCTGCGACATCGCCACCGACTACGCCATTCACACCGGCATCCGCTGTGGCGCGGCGATCATCATGTGCTCGCCGTGCTGTCACAAGGAAATCCGCCTGCAGATCCAGAGCCCAGGCTTGCTCAAGCCCATGCTGCAATATGGCCTGCATCTGGGCCAGCAGGCCGAGATGGTCACCGACAGTTTGCGCGCCCTGCTGCTGGACGCCTGTGGCTACGAGACCAAGGTGTTCGAGTTCATTTCCCTGGAGCACACCAACAAGAACAAGATGATTCTGGCGGTCAAGCGCGACACGTCCGGCCCGTCCGCCGAAGCGCTGGCGAAGATCGAGGAACTGAAAGCCTTCTACGGCATTCGCGAGCAGCGTCTGCAGACCCTGCTGCAGGAAGACGGTCTGCTGGGCCAGGCGCTGTGAGGCATCGGGACTACAAGTCGCCGGCATTGTGACCCACCCCTGACGAGCGCCACCATGAGCGCACAAGCCAAGGGTTGGAGTTCGCAGTGACGCTCGACATCAAGCTGACGCCGCGCGAGCAGGAAGTGCTCGTCTGGAGTGGCAGAGGCAAATCCTCGTGGGAAATCTCGCGCATACTGGCCTGCTCCGAGGCCACGGTGAATTTCCATTTTGCCAACATTCGTCGCAAATTCGCCGTGGGCTCACGCAGCGTGGCCGTGCTGCTGGCACTGGAGAAAGGGTTGATATCGCTGTGGTGAGCGCCTGGTTGCGCTCGAGTCTTCAACGTTTCTTCTTCAACACCGCAGGCACGGCCACGTTCAATTGCGCACTGCCCAGGCCATGGCTGGTCGCGTCGAAGAAATACAGTGTCTTGCCGCAGCCGGCGAACAGTTCTTCGAAGCGCTGTTTCTGGCTGATGATCCAGGCATCGCTGAGCGGGAAGATCGACACATACAGGGTCTGTGCAGGCGCCAGACGCAGCGCCTGAAGGATGTGCGCATCGTCGCTGTCCAGGTTGTGGCCGAAGATGCACAGCGTGCCGTCTTGCCGGCTCAACTCGCCGTGGCACCAGCTCAGGTAGTCCGAATCACGGATGGTGCGCAGCTTCTGCGCACTGGGGCCTTCGTTGACCAGCAACGGCACATCGCCAGGCGTGTTGATCGCAAACCCGTCGAGCAAGGCTTCGCCCTCGGCGGTGCGTTGCCGGGTCGTACCGTCGCTGTTCTTGATCAGGTGCAGACCGCCATGCAGGTACAGCACGCGGCAGCCTGTGGAGGCGGTGTGGCGAATGTCGAAACCGGTGTCCACGTCCATCAGCTCGGCAAATCCCTGCGGGTCGTGCTGCACGGCCCAGGGGCAGAGCAGGTCGTAGTTGCTGCTGTACACCGTGTCGAACGCGCGCAGTGCAAGGTTGAGCGCGGCCAGGCGCTGGTCATCGAGCAGGCGAAAGGGAATGTGCACGCTGCGCACCGCATGGATCAACGCTTCCTTGATCGCATAGTAGCGATTGAGCGGGGCGGTGGAACTGATCGCCAGGGCGGCATTGACCCGAACGGTACTGTTGAGCACCGCCAGCACCTGCTCGAAGCTACGGGTCTGCAGCGATTTGAACAAGGCCAGGTCGGTCAGGCTCAAGGGTTTGTTGCGCACCTTTTGCGCGCGCTCGAACAACCCGTCGTAGGCGAAGCTGCGCCACACGGCGCGGCTGCCGCCGTTGCCCAGCAACAGGCTTTGTGCAGGCTGACGGCTATGCAGGGTTTGCCAATCGTCGAGGTGGGCGTCGAAGGTGTCATGTGCCATGGTGATGATTCGTTCTACTCGTGTCTTGGGCAAGGGCGCGACTCTATCACGCCATGTCCTGTCATCCGACGCCGTCTATGCTGGGTCGGTTCACCGGCATCAAACCGCGCCGTTTTCGATCATCCGTGGAAGGACTACACATGTTGGCACACCTGTACAAGACGCTCTGCCTCACTGCTGCCATGGGCGCAGCTGCTTCGGCCCAAGGGCAAACCCCCGATCAGTTGGCTCATGCCGCCAACATTCCGCACCCTGCGGTCATTGCCCATCGAGGTGCTTCGTTCGATGCGCCGGAATCGACTCTGCCGGCCTACCTGCTGGCCCGTGATCTGGGCGCCGACTATCTGGAACTCGATGTGCAGCGCACTCGTGACGGGCAACTGATCGCACTGCACGACGATACTTTGCTGCGCATCACCGACATCGCCAGCAAATTTCCCGAGCGCAAGGACAAGCCGGCCAGCGACTTTACCCTGGCGGAGCTGAAAACCCTGGATGCCGGCAGCTGGTTCAACGCAGCGCACCCCGAGCGCGCCCGTGACAGTTACAAAGGCTTGAAGATTCTCACCCTGGATGAGGTACTCGACGTGGCGCAAGGCGGTACGCACACGCCTGGGGTGTACATCGAAACCAAGGTGCCGCAGCAGTTTCCTGGTATCGAGCGTGACCTCAAGGCCAAACTCGAGCAGCGTGGCTGGCTCGACGGTCAGCACCGGGTCGTGTTGCAGACGTTCGAAAAAGGCAGCCTGGAGCTGCTGGCCAAGGAAATGCCGCAGGTGCCCAAGGTATTGCTGCTATGGGTAGGCGAGGGCAGCATCGAGCCCGAATCCAAGGTGACGTTCGCAGCGTCCGGCATGAAGGACAAAGCGGCTTACTACGCCCAGCAACGGCCCCGCGACCGTGCCGAGTTCGAGCGCTGGCTGGACATTGCCAAAGCCAACGGCGCGGTGGGTACCGGGCCTTCGGCAGCGTTGACCGAGGGGGGAGAGCAGAGCTACATGGACCTGGTTCAGCCGTGGATGAACACGCTGACCCACGACAAAGGTCTTCTGGTGCACGTGTATACCGTGGACGAGCCGGTCGATTTCAAGAAGGTCAGTGACGCAGGCGTGGATGGCATCTTCACCAACCGTACCAGCGAGCTGCTGAAGTTCTACAAGCGTCCTGCCGCTGAATCGGTGATCGAGGTTCTTCGACGCAACGGTTACTGATCTGCGGAAACGCCAACGGCGCGAATCTGGTTGACCTTGCAATTGCGCTTGGCAATTTGAAGGACGGAATTCGCGCCGCTGCAGAAGGTGCGGTGGGCTTATTTGCCAGCGCCGCTGCCGTTGCCGCCGCTGTTGCCCGAGCTGCCATCGCCTTTGGTCGCGCCCATCGGGGTAGGGCCACCGTCGGTGGTGCCGGCGTCTGCGCCCTGGCTCATGGAACCGGTCTTGCCGTCGATACCGGTGGCGTTGCCATTGTCGGGCGATTTGTCGGTGCCTGGAATGACCTGCTTGCCCGATGGTGCTTCCGGGGTGGCAGTAGGGTTGCTGTCATTGGATGCCGCAATCGCCGCGAACGACGAGGCCGACAGAAGACCGGCCAGAGCCAGCGAGGCAAGCTTTTTGCTAATCATCATGGTGCATCTCCGCAGTGATTGGGGTACAAGCATTGGGCCAGCGTCTTGCACGCAAGGTGCCGTCGAGGCGACGAGCGGCATCTCGTCGCAGCAATGCTTCTCAGCGGTATTGGCGATGAAATCCAGGTGGATGGCGTCTGGCTGTATCAATGGAGATGGGCTGGCCGCGCTTCAGCCAGGCATCAAGGGTCTGGCCAAAGGTGTGGTCACTGCAATCGCGCAGCAGCATCAGCGGAATGTCCAGATGGCGCGCCACCGCTCGCGCGCTGTCACGCTCCTGATGCTGGAACACCTCGACCTCGGTCGGCGAAGCGTGGCTGGCCGGCAAGCGCTTCAACACCGTCCACGGATCGCTCTCCAGCAACAGAATCGCCCCCAGGGAAAGCCGCTCGAACGCCGTCAGATCGGTGCCCGACGAACGTGGGCGCTTACCCATCAACGCCACGTTTCCTTCCAGCAGCATCGACTTGCCACTGGCGGCGATGCTGGTCACGGCCAGTTCCAGTGCCTGGCGGTTGCGGTCTCGATTGGTCGCGTAGCGATCATCGCTCCATTTCACACAGGCCAGCACCTGCCTGACCAAACCCGAAGCGCTGCTGTGCAACACGCCCCGACGGTGCGCGTAATGCTCGCAATGCCAGGTTTTCCCCACGCCATGAATACCGGCTACCAGGATGATCATGATGGATGTCCTTATCAAGTAAGAGGGTATTACTTGAAAGGATGGGTAACTGGACCGTCAACGTAAGTGTCAGAAATTTCTTCGCAATGTAGGGTAGTTTTCTGATTGAGTTGGCGTAACTGGCTGTTTGATCGAGAAATGAACGGCGCCAGGCGGGCAGGCTTCGCAAGGTTGCGAGCATCGAATCTGTGCTGATAACTGCGCCGTGTCTGCATCTTGTTTATCTGTATAGCTGGTGCCAATGGGACAGTTTCCACACCATGCGGTACAGCAGAGCTGGTATCAGCCCTTGAAACCTGCGAGCTGTTGCGGATAACTGCGTTTGAAACGTTCACTCCGCAGCAGGCCTTCACACGCGAGATGACAAGGTGTTCGAACTGACCAGCTATGTAAGCCTTTTCGTCGTGGCGTTCGGTGCCGCCACGCTTCTGCCTTTGCAATCCGAAGCGGTATTGGTGGGCATGCTTGTTTCGCAACACTACGCAACGGTGTTGCTCGTACTGATCGCCACGGCGGGCAACGTGCTGGGTTCTGTCGTGAACTGGTACCTGGGCCGCTCTATCGAACGTTTTCGGCACCGCCGTTGGTTTCCCATCAGTGAGCGCCACTTGGATAAAGCGCAGAATGCCTACCTGCGTTACGGATACTGGGCGCTCTTGTTCAGCTGGGTGCCGATCATCGGTGATCCCATCACTATGATCGCTGGCGTCATGCGTGAGCCGCTCTGGCGTTTTCTGGTCGTGGTTACACTGGCCAAGGCGTTCCGCTATCTGGCACTGACCGCGATCACGCTTGGCTGGGCGATATGAACGCCCCCAGCCGAACCCCTGTGAATGGCGAATCAAACACATGCCAGCCAACGAGTATCAGATGGGTAGGATCGGTATCAGCCTTTGCTGTGTTTATCCGATGTTGGCGGAATGGCAACGCCTCTCGGCCCCGCGATGCCCCAGATGGCGAGTCCGACAAGGGGCAATACAAAGATCAGCACCGTCCAGCCCAGCTTCGTGCCGGAGCTTTTGGTGCTTCGCCAGACGCTCGTCAGTACCCAAGCGTCCAGCAACAGAACGATCACGGCGGACGCCGCCCAGAAAATCGAGGTTTCCATGGTTTATCACTCCTGAGCAATCACCTACAGGAGAGGGATACCGGTCTGCGCAAGTTCCCGATCATTTCCAGTTGTCGATTGACCGTACGTTCCCTTGCTCGATTTGCATGATGTAGAAGGGGGGCAAATCGGCGTCTGTGCATTGGCTGATGATATCCATGAGCTGGCTAAGCAGACGGCCTGAGAGTCGTTACGCCGGATGCAGTGTTCTGCGGAGTATGGCGAACGGCGTTCGGCGGATAAGAGGCTGAGCGGGGAGGGTGGAAAAAATCAAAATACTGATCTGCTTCGCTAC
>Ga0265798_10010888_pt1 | contig 11137 bp, 1 predicted proteins | sample P3T30metagenome_FD_192430 | JGI IMG/M metagenome (GOLD analysis project Ga0265798, IMG submission 192430) | Plant litter microbial communities from East Loma Ridge, Irvine, California - P3 T30 | ecosystem: Environmental > Terrestrial > Plant litter > Unclassified | place: USA: California... | reverse complement strand
AGACTTTATCTAAGCCTTAGTAAAGTATATAGAGTAAGGCTTACTAAGAGCTTTCTCTCTAAGAAATATAATATCTTTACTAACGCTTATTATAGCTATACTTTAAGGCTAGTCTATAATAATAACTTATATATTATAATAGCTAGCACGATTAGTACTAGTGTAGAGCTAAGAAGAGGCTAGAGGGCTATCTTTACGTCTATCTTTAACTACTTAGCTAGAGCGTTCTTTAAGCTTCTAGAGATAGTTTACGCCTAGAGCTTTATTATAACTCTAGCATCTTTTTACACTACTAAGCATTATAATAACTAGAGTAGTAGTAGTATAGAAGTCTAGCTAGCTTTATTAACACTTTCTTATAGTTATAGTAGTAATACTATAGCTCTAGTTAATATTATTACGTATAATATATTAGAAATAATAGTATAAATACTAGTAGTCTAGTAGGCCTAGAGTAATACTATTACTAACCTCTCTAATATTATAGTAAGTGCTATTTTAGTAAACTTCTAACCTTACTTACTAATCTAAACTTTACTAGCACGCTAGTACTACTAACTAGTAGTGCCTTCTAGAAGCTATCTTTTTATTTTTATTAAGGTCTAATAATTATTACTATTTACACTTACTATATTACTACTTCTACTTATATACTCTACTATACTATAACTATTCTTATAACTACTATATAAGTAGTAGCTCTAGTAGATACTATAGCTTACGCTAAAGTTACTATAAATACTACTATAGCTACTTTAGTTTACTTATAGATTATCTCTATAATAGCTTATATAGTAGCTATTATAGTTACTCTAGGTCTAGGTTCTATTTACTATCTTCTTTAGAGAGGCACTACTACTATAACTAGCTAGGCCTATTATAGTAGTATTAGAAAACTTAGTTAGAACTAGATTCTTAGTAAGTAGAGCTATAAGGTCTCTACTTATAGAATATAGCATAATCTTAGATTATAACTTTAGAATTTAGTTTAGTGCTATTTTATTTTTATAGAGTTCTCTAGTATAAACTTTAGTTTACTCTCTCTATCTTCTATTATAAGTAAAGTCTAATACCTCTATAGTGCTAGTAAAGAAAAAAACTTTCTTCTTTACACTTACGTTACGCTATTATAATATTATACGCTTTTATACTATACTTTAAACTATATAAGTACTACTATATCTAGAAAATCTTTTAGAAGATACTATAATAGGTTAGCGTAGCTAACCTACTTTACTAGAACTTAACGCTTACTATAGCCTTACGCGCTCTTTATATATAGAATCTTCTTAACTCTAAATTTCTATAGAGCTAGATTAGTTTCTTCTAATTCTAAAGTAGGCTCTAGCTAGAAATTAGCCTATACTTAGCTAGAGAGTAGATCTTTAGAGGCCTTTTCTACTAAATCTATATAAATAGTCTTATAAAGGTTTCTAGAAAGGTCTAATATAACTATAAGTAGTATAGATATAGTAATAACTATATACTTAATCTATAGCTAGTTAAGCTTACTACTTAGCTTATTAGTCTTAATATTACGTATTAAGAACTAGACTTTATTACTAGAGTAAAAATATTCTATAGAATATTAGTTATAATTAGTTATCTTCTACTAGCGCTACTACTAAAACGTAATATCTAACTACGCTAGTTAAGTCTTATTACGTAGATACTCTAGAAACTTTATAGCTAAGCTACTTAGAGAAGTATCTACTTTACTAGAGACTAGTATCTTCTATAATAAGTCTACTATATAGCTATTTAGAAGTAGATTTAGGCTTACGTCTATAACTAGAAAATTTTTATTATTTAGCGCTAGCTAACACGTAGAGAGATAAGTAGGCTAGTTAGTTTATTTAAAGTTTACTATTATATAGAGTACTATCTAAACTTTCTAATTTACGCACTTTATTCTACTATTAGTCTAGAGATAGTGCGTAGTTAATAGAAGCTAGTTAATATCTACTAGCTAGTAGAAGGTCTTCTAAAATCTATCTAACTAATCTAAATCTTAGTTTATAATAATAGTAGTTAGAAAACTATAGAAATACTACTAGTTATCGCGAAAGACGCGCGCGTAATACTCTACTACTATTAACATTATAGCCTCTAACTATACGTATTTTAATAACTAGTTTATTATTACTAATAGATATTATAGTAATTCTAGTAAGATCTAAAAGAGCTTAGTTATAATAGACTCTTTAAATAGCGTAGAGGTAAGTATAATAGAGCGCAGCGTATTAATAGTAAAAGTAAGTTTATAGATATTTATTACTTATAATATCTACGCTATATCTCTATTATTCTCTATATCTTATATAATTATAGATACTATAGACGCTACTATAGGCCTAAGCTCTAGAAGAGATAGGCGCGTAGTAGTTTTCTTTATAATTATATCTTCTACTACTCTAACGCAAAGTTTACTCTAAAGTATATTAAAAATAATACTCTTATAGTATATCTATAGCTTACCTAAAATAATATTATAGATAAGCCTTAGAATAATATAGGCTACTAGCTATAACGTCTACTTATCTAGGTTATATATTATAGCTATAAGTCTTAAAATATTAGCTCTCTCTAAGATTTCTATAGCTTAGTAAAGAGTTCTAAGAAGAATTATAATATACTTAGCCTATAGCCGCGAGGCTGTAGTCTTACTAATAGTACTATAGTACTTATACTCTAAGTCTACTAGAGCCTACACTATCTTAACACTATCTAGTAGTAGAGAAATAAGAAATAAACTCTTATCTATAGACTACTAGATTTTATAGATATTAGTAATTAGTAGATTATCTATAGACCTCTCTACTAAGTAAGTGCTTACTTATCTCTAGTCTAGACTTAAACTAGAGGCTACTAGTTTTCTAAAATACTATACCTCTCTTCTATTATAGCGTATCTAATTTCTACTATCTATAGTACTATTACGTTAGTATAGCTATAGTAGAGATACCTCTACTTACTATAGTAAGTATAGGCCTCTAATATATATCTAGCGTTAAAAATATTCTAAAGAATCTAGTTAGCGTAGATACTATCTACGCTACGCCTTATAGAGGCGCTAGAAGTCTTTATAGTACTTATATTTACTATCTAGATATTACTATTACTATTATAAGCTAGAGACGCTAAGAGCGTAAAATTATAATATAGACTCTCTATCTTAGTAGTCTTAATATCTACTATAATAGCTTTATACTTCTAGACAGCGCTATTAAAGTTTAAACACTAAACGCTTTAGTTAAGAGTAACTATCTATATACGCTTATTAAGCGCGCGGCGTAGCCTAGTAAGCTTCTAGTTACTACTCTAGCTAAGCCTACTTACTTATATAAGAAGCTAGCTAAACTAAATAAAAAAGTTAGTAAAGCTTTACTTCTTACCTTATTATAAGTAATCTAACTATACCTAAGCGTGCTCTTAGAAGTACTAGTTACTATAATAGAATTTAAGATACTCTAGAAAGATAATAGAGTTCTATTAGTTTTATTTACTAAGCTTATAGAATAGAGTAACTTTACGCTATACTATAATTAAAAGAGACTACTAAATATAAATAAACTAAGCCTTTATATCTCTAATAAACTTCTAATCTATATCTAATCTATATTTTATTATAATATACTATAAGTAAAAGTATATTTTATTACTAGTAAATAGCTTCTTTAGAGATAAGGCTTTATAGCGTAAAGTAGAGACTACTATAGTAGTAGAAGAACTTAGAGATAGTAGCACTATAGCTACTAAGAAGAATAGTATAGATACTAATAAGATTATAGTTATAGTAATAAGTAGTAATATTACAGAACTAGGTATAAAGCGTATTATAGTAATAGGATTACATAGCTTCTTATTTTAGAAGCGTAATATTACTATTATAATATAGTTCTAGGCCTACGCTTTATAGATAGCTACTATCTATTTAGAGAGCTAGTAGAGTAATATAAGAAAAGAAGCCTTTAGAGACTCTTAGGTATTCTATACACTAGATTCTACTATTATAATACTCTATATAGCGTATAAGAAGAAGAAATATAAATATTATAGACTAGCTTTAAAGTATAGCTATAATAAGCGTTAGTAAAGATATTATATTTCTTAGAGAGAAAGCTCTTAGTAAGCCTTACTTTATATACTTTACTAAGACTTAGGTAAAGTCTAAGCCTATTATAGCTACTTCTATATAGCTATAATTTTCTTTAGATTTATCTTAACTTTCTCTATAGATATAATAAAGTCTAGAAATTCTATTTCTTTAATATAGAATTTGCACTTTTCTAGCTATAGATATAGCTTATATTTCTTAAGCTTTCTAAGCACTTTCTTAATATATTCTATATATTCTTTAAGTAATCTACTAGAGTATACTAGTATATTATCTAGATACGCTATAATAAAGATTCTAAGGTATTTATAGAAAGTGTTATTAATAACTAATTAAAAGATTACTAGCGCGTTTATTAAACTAAATAGTATAACTATATACTTAAATAGTTTATATTTTATTTTAAACGCTATTATCTATTTATAACTTTCTTTAATCTTAATTTAGTAAAATTCTTTCTAAATATTAAATTTTATAAACTACTTAGCTCTCTAGAGTTAATCTATAAGCTCTATAATAAGTAGTAAAAGATATTAGTTATTTTTTATAACGCTATTTAACCTTTAGAAGTTAATATATAGTTACTACTTTCTATTAGACTTCTTTATAAATAAGATAGATAAGGCTATTAAGTCTAATTCTAGTTAGATAAATCTTTTCTTTAGATTCTTCTAGATATAGTTCTATAGCTTAGTATTATACTTAGACGCTATTAGGTATATTAGTTCTAGACTTAGCTTAGCTTCTTTATCTAGAATAATCTTATAATTCTACTTCTAATAGTCTACTAGGTTAGTAGCTTTATTTTTCTTAAAGAGTTTCTTAAACTTATTAGTTTAATACTCTTATAGTATCTCTAGTAGTAAGAGTCTTTTCTTTATAGTCGCGACTTTTTTTATCTAAATAACTTTTATCTTCTAAGAGTCTTTTGTATAGATTCTTATAATTTTATATAGTAAGATATTACTAAATCTTCTATTCTAGAGTAAGCTCTAATTTATTAAGTATCTTTTATATTATACTCTAGCTACCTTACGCGCAGGTTCTTAGCTAAGTATAGTCTTTATTTACTAGTTAATAGTAGAGTTATAGATATCTAGCTAGTTATAACCTATTAATATATCTAGTTCTCTTAGATCTATAATGTTAATATCTATTTAGTAACCTATACTAGCTATCTATAGCCTAGTAGACTTAGTTTCTATTTATATTATACTACTTCTATATTCTATAGACTTCTTATTAGCTAATATAATTAGAATTAGTTTACTCTTAATCTAGTATAGTATTTTATACTTCTCTACTACTTATAGAGAGATTATTATTTATATAGCTCTACTATCTATAAGCGCCTATATATTTTAATCTTATATAGATATAGTTATAAGTAACTACTTTACTTAACTATTAGTATTCTATATCTTTCTTAGAGTTATTTTAGGTATACCTTTACTAGTATAACTCTATTTCTAGTAGTATTCTAGTTTTTTACTTACTTACCTTTTCTCTTTCTAGAAAAGTAGCTTATATTAGTCTTAGAGCTATAATAAATTATATATCTATTATTATAATAGAAGCTTTAATATAAGTTCTAATAAGATACCTTTTTCTTAGTAATTCTCTTTCTTAGTTCTATCTTCTTAGCTTTATAGATTAAGTAATCTATAATTTTATAAATATTTAATAATAAAGTAGCGTAGTAGTAGTTATTAACCTATTATATCTTTTTAAGTTAGTTATAGTAGAAAGAATATCTATTCTTAAACTATAGCTATAGAAGTCTCTTATAGATTCTTACTTTCTTAGACTTATAGAGGTAGTAGTTATTTACTAGATACTTATCTATCTATAGACTTAGGTAATAATACCTTTCCTAGTTCTTTCTATAGTCTTCTTTATTCTTCTTATAAAACTTATATTCTATTTTATAGTTATACTAGTATAATTCTTAGTATTCTTTAGTATCTCTTTCTTTAGAGCTTTTAAAGTTAGAAACCTCTATTCTTAGATTCTTAAAATATAGTTATTAGTATATTATCTAACACCTAACTTTCTTAGCGTTTAGGCCTATTATTATAATTTAGTTCTACTTTATATAGTTATTAGTATAATATATAGTATTTCTATATACTTAATACTAGTTCTTTACTAGTTATTCTATTATAACTCTATTCTTAACTTTCTAGTTAGTTTTCTTAGATTTTCTTTCTATTATAAGAATATTATTAGCTTACTTTAGTTATTAGATAACTTTAAAGTTTTTCTCTATATAGGCTTTCTTATAGAGGTCTATATTACTAAAGTTATTATCTAGTTCTATCTAAGCTAAGTAGAGCGTACTCTATCTAACTATTCTAATCTTAATAGCTACTTACTTACTAGCTTCGTCTATAGAGTAGTCTTAGGCAAAGTATCTAACTTTACTATATTAGAGATATACCTTCTTATTATAATACCTCTAGCGTTCTTTCTTAGAGAGACTATTCTATTTCTTCTCTTAGAGTTTTCTATCTTTAGTCTTCTCTTATACTTTACTAGTTATAATAGTATTACTATCTTTATTATATCTTCTATACTATCTCTTTATATTAGCTATATTAGAGTAAAAGTATTTCTTCTAATTATTTTACTTCTATAGCCTATTATTAATATATATAGTAAGCTTAATTAACGCGTATAGTATTCTAGGCTTATTATAGTATATAAAGCTATTCTTAATATTTTTTTTAAGGCCTACTTTAAAGACTATTTAAAGTGCTATATTATTCTAATTAATTCTAGCCTATAGTTACTTAAATTCTACTATATAAGCTAATATAGACTTAGTTTATCTTAGTTAAGTAATTTATTTTTTAGCTTAATTCTTTACGTCTACTTCTCTAAAGATACGTTCTATCTCTTATTTAAATTCTATCTAACTTATAAATATAGTTTAAGTTTCTTTCTTAGTTCTATATTATATAATATCTATAAGATAGTTATCTATATATAGCTATATCTAATTAGAAGCTTTATCTTTTAGGTATATACTTACTATAAGAATCTTTTTCTAGTTATTAGATACTTTATTAAATTTATAGTATAAGTTGATATTAGTAAGAAATATCTATAGTTTCTCTTAACTTCTATTATACTTCTTAGATAATACTATCTTAGATTTCTTTATAGTAGATAATTATTTATTAGAGATAGCTATTAGCTAACTTATAAGCTAATTAATTATATTCTATATCTTAAGTATCTATTAAGACTAAACTTAGACCTATTATCTAAGGTATCTAAGCTCTATAGCACTAAAAGTATTCTCTACCTCTAAGTCTAATATATCTAGTATCTTATTATTTACTAGTGCTAGTACTAAGAGTTCTAGACTCTAGGCTATATTATTCTAAGTAACTCTTAGAGCTAATATTCTTCTTAATTAGATAACTTAGTTATTATTTACGTTTACTAAATCTAAAAGTAGTTAAAGTATTATATGATATTAGACTATACTTCTTTAGGCTTAGTCTATACTAAGGCAAGATAGACTAAAGTAGTAGTCTATAAAGTTTATCTAGTAATTTAGTAGAAAAGAGTTATTATAGAATAACTATAAATAAAGATAATCTAATTCTATAAATAATAGAATAACTAGTTAATAATCTATATAAAAGATAAACTATTTAAGTTAACTATAATAAGTATAATAATAAAATCTAATATATTCTTATATCTATTATCTTTAGTTCTATTCTCTTTAGCCTTCTATTCTAGAGAGAGGTTTAGAAGAATTATAACTTCTCTAGCTCTACTAGCCTTCTAGAGGCCTAGTCTTAGTAGAATACTAATTTTAATTACGTAACTCTAAGCTCTATAATTATTATTACGTTCTAACTTAGTTATAGTTAGCCTTTAACTTCTTTACTCTACGTTAGAGAGAGAATTCTTTATATTACCTATAATAGCTAGACCTATAATACTATATCTACTAAGTTTATAGATTCTAACTAGAAAGATAGTATAAACTATAAAGTTAAGACTATTCTAAACTCTTATATTAATAAAAGACGCTAAGATCTATACACTTATAGAGGTCTTCTCTAGTATCTTATTAAGTAGACTAACTATTCTAAAGGTAATAATAATCTCTTCTAGAAATCTTATATAAATCTAGTAGAATCTCTAGATATTATTAACTAGTTTTATAAGATAAAACTAACTAAGGCTAGTCTCTATAAGAAGTTTATAACGCTTACTAGTAAGTAGAATCTACTTATAATATACGTTACTTTAAAATCTAGTAGTTAGTAATAAGAACGCCTAAACTATTATATAGTAAGTATTTACGTAATATCTTACTATATAAGTTAACCTATAGTAAGTAGAATACTACTACTAGTTTATTATAGTATAGATATCTCTCTTTACGCGCCTAAGAATAGAGTATTAGTATATAGTAGGCTAGCTATTATTATATATATAACGTAAAGTATATAGATATAGAGTTAGTAAGGTAGACTAGAAGCTTACGTGTACGCTACGCTAAGTTAACTACACTAATATATCTATATTAACTTATAGATTATTATCTATATAATAATACGCTAGAGAGCTAATAAATAAATAGTATAACTAGCTTACTCTACTAATTGCGTAACTATACTAATAACTACGCCTATATTCTCTATTACGTATCTCTATTCTTTATATATATATTATATTAATATATAAGCTATTATAAGCTATAATAATATAATAAGATAAATAAGATAGACTAGAATTATAATATACGTAATTAAGGCTATAATTAGTATAATATAAGTTACTTTATATACTATAATAATATTTAGACTTACTATAGCTTGATAATATAAGCTAAAATAGTTTTATAATTAGTTTAAGTAATAGAACCTACTCTTTTTAAAGAGAGAAATAGTATTATAGATTAAACTTATAATCTCTACCTAATTAGGCCTAGCTCTAATTAAGTAAGAAATATTAAAAGTTCTACTATATAAGTAGATCTATCTATACGCAATATCTTATATAATAGAGGTATATACCTAATAATTATAGTATATAGGTGCCTTTATATTATAAGCTTTTTAATAGCTTTAACTATTAAGATTAGTAAGCTATCTATATACCTCTAAAACTTCTTAAGAACTAGCTTTATTTAAGACTCTAATTCTAGAGTATTACTTAGAGTCTATAACTATAAGAGACTATTCTTAATAGTAAGTAATAGTAGAGTACGTAGATAGATATTAAGTATTAATACTATAACCTCTTAGTTAAATAGAACTAAGCTAGCGCCTTAGAAGTCTTCTAGAATATTACTTTTTATAATTAAAGCGTTTTAAGTAGTAATAAAGTATAGTAAGAACTCTATTTTAGTAATATAAGTAATCTTATTACGTATTAACTTCTTAGCTTAGTATCTATACGCTTTCTTTAGTAATATAAAATACTTAATATTAAGTAGCTATAGTAGATACAAAGAGTGCGTAGATATATAGAGAGTAATTATCTTTTTCTTCTTATAGAGCTAGTAGAAATTAATTAAGTTATAGCTCTTATAGCTATTAATAACTAGTAGATAATAGCTACTAATAACTCTCTCTTTTATATACTTATTAAAGTGCTCTAGCTACTTAATACTAAGCTTATTTATTATCTAGCTATTCTTAAAGACTCTAATAACTTAATTCTATAGTAGGTTTTCTTTTTTATACTAGGCTAAGAGGTAGTACTTACTAGTAAAGATAATAAAGAGTAGAATTATCTACTCTATTACGTTAATACTCTAAATAGCTATAATCTACTTCTAATTACTCTACTATACTATCTTTAGCTATTCTTAATACTCTACTACTATAATTACTACTCTAGTTAATATTACGCCTATTATAAAGCTAGTCTTATTAAAGTTATACGTATCTTTATTCTAAATACTATACTTAGCTTTTATATTCTATACTAAGTAGAACTAGCTTTCTATAACTTTAGAATTCTTATAGAAAGCTCTACTATAGTTATACTTTTAATTAAACTTAACTTTAAGCTCTAGACAGCGCTTTATAAAGTTTATAGTCTATCTCTTACTAACTAGATTTTAGTTATAAACCTAAAGTAAATTATTAGCTATCTTCTTAACGTTAGTAAGCTAAGATAGATATTCTTACTCTACTAGCTTTAGAATATATTAGATAATTACTATCTCTTTTAAGCTTTAAAGAGCTATTAATTTAGATATTATAATACGTTATTAAAGCGTTCTAGTAAGTTATCTTTATAGTGTACTTTTAGTAATATTATAGATAGCTATAGCGCGTTATAGCTTAAGAATTATATCTTATTAAATAGTCTATAAGGTAAACTATATATTTCTTTTATCTAAAGTCTTTTTTATATTACTTAGTTAAGGTATTATAGTATACTTAAAGTTTAGTTAGATTTTAGTAAAAAGGTTCTACTCGCTTAAAGATTCTACTTGCTTATTATCTACGTTAGATCTAAAATATCTCTTTTTACTTTTTATATTAGCTATAAGTAATAGTAGTAGTAACTATAATACTAGATAATTATTTATATAGACTTCTTTTAGTCTTATACGTAATTTCTAGCTTACCTAGCTTATCTAGCTAAAGTCTAATAGCTCTAGGCTATATACTATACTTAGCTATACTATAATCTTTTTACTATTACTTTATATAGCTTTAATATAAGCTAGTAGTTACTTCTATACTTATAGCATAAAGTATAACGTATTCTATACTATACTAAAAAGTAGTGTTGTATATTAGAAACGCTAGAAATTATACTAATACAACAGGGGTTTATAGTCGTTGTTGTTCTTAATACAATAAGCTTAGTGTTCGTCCTTTATTTGTGTAGCCTAATTATACGAATCGTTAGATCTAGGGAATAGGGTCTGAATAATGTGAAGGTCTTACCGTGTCAAAGAAGCGTATTGCATCTTGTCGCCAATCGGATTCGGGATATTTCAGAGCAGGGTACATGTTATACTTGGGTACT
>Ga0265798_10010887_pt1 | contig 11139 bp, 9 predicted proteins | sample P3T30metagenome_FD_192430 | JGI IMG/M metagenome (GOLD analysis project Ga0265798, IMG submission 192430) | Plant litter microbial communities from East Loma Ridge, Irvine, California - P3 T30 | ecosystem: Environmental > Terrestrial > Plant litter > Unclassified | place: USA: California... | reverse complement strand
CGCTGCATTGAAGAATATTAACGATCCCAAGGTCCGGCGTGCGCATCTGGTGCCTCGGGCACTTGATGATGACGCAACGAGGCACCATCCGATCGCCCCTCGTGGACAGCAAAACGATAGGCGCACGACGCCATTCAGTTAGGCAAAACCTCATGGGATTAGCAATATAATACATATGCTCGAGTGATGGACCAAGTGGGATTTCATCACCTGCTGTATACACTGGGATCATCCAGCAATCGCTCGCAATGCGCCACGGATTCCTGGACGAGGACTAGCAATCCCAAGGTTCGGCGTGACGATCCGGCCGGTCAACAGACAGCAGGGCAGTAGTGACGCAAGAGAGTAGGCTTGACACACCGTGAGAGAGCAAAGCGCGTGGCTTGACCGATAGGCGCCTCACTGTCGTATAGGCATGACGATTCGTGCGTGTAGTTACGTCACACCCACTCTGTTCCAGATGCTTCCACCCTACAGCCGCTGCGTACTAGTAGCCGAGCTACCCTCCAACCCACTGTCCTATCAACTACACTATACATACTATTTCCATACCAACAACATCACCACCACTTACAATGCCAGGCCAACACGACACCACCCCCATCCAAACCGTCATCTACAATCCTAACGAGCACGCCGACGAGTACATTGTCGCCATTGATGACGTTGCCGAGGTATGTCCCTCCCCGACCCTCCTTTCACCATGTCTCCTCTTCATCCCCACATTCATCATGCCGTCTTGAATTAACGCTGACATACAGTACGAGCAGTGGAAGACTGACAAGTCTATTGCCCTCTCTCGATTCGTCGGGCAGTTCGCTATCGTAAGTCACACGCTCGGACCTAGAGAGTAGCGCTAACAGAACCTAGTACAAGTCAACAACCTCAGGTCACACCGGTCAACTCGGTGAAATCTCCAAGCAGGAGATCGAGTCCGCCTTCTTTGGCGATGACAAGAGCGTAAAGGACAAGTCCCTTGAGTACGTCATTACTTACTGTACATGAGGGGAGAGAGACTAATATATAGAGCCGCTATCCAGATCATTCTCCAGAATGGAAAGATCCACAAGTCTGACCTATCCCACTCTTTGAAACTCAACAAGAACATTGCCAGGGGAGGTGGTGGAGATACCAGGGCTACTGGAGCTGCTCAGGGTTCTCACCGATAGACCCGACCGCCAGGTCAGAACACGACGGAACGAAAGGGAATAAGATGTCAATAAGAAGAATGAAGTACTACAATGCATTGAAATGACGCATGCTAAGCGAGTGTGATCGACCATAGCTGACAGATCAATTAATGCGTAAACTGGCGATAGCTGAACAACGTCCCCTGGTCATTATTGATCTATCATCAGTCACTGACGAGTTTGTAGATCAGACGTACCCCAGGTCAAATAACCGGACCTCTACGACAGTCCCGTAAGTGGATAGCATATCCCCAAGGGGGAAGACGACGATCTTTTCTCTGCCCATACAGGAAATTCGAGAAGTGATGATACCTGTCAGGGCACGAGTGGCTACATGTTAGCCTAGTCGCAGCAAACGGGTAGGACGGGAGTCTACCGGTAAGGATCCGACATTGGAGAATCATTCTTGTCAATCGTAGACTAAGGATATGATCACTATCCTTCAGTTCTTCGCCGAAAAAGGTAGAGCTGGAACGCTCACTCGGGAGGGACGATATTAAGCTCCCTATCTCTAACCTCCAATTTGATCACTGATTCATCCTCCTCCTGTCATCAGCTCGTATCGTACAGTGTAAGCGAACGAACAGATCTGGAAGTGACGGATAAGTCGAAAGTCCTACTTGTGAGCCCCAGAACTGAAATGCCTGATAGAGGAAAACATAGTGAGATAAGGGGACATACCACCCATCGCCCTTCTTACTCCAATCTTCGCACCATCCACCTATCGGACGCCTATGAGCCCGAATGATCAGATAAGCTTCAGGAGGTGGGGCCCGATACCTTCTAGGTCGAGCTCTATTCAATGTTTTGCCGTTCAGCCTCAGGGACGAGCTTGAGGCATCGCTGTACGTGATTGAAGCGGGGTTGCTACGATAACCCGGGGTGAATGCTAGAGTACGAACGATCGGCGTTGTTCTCCTCGTATTAGGACGACTAGATTCCATATCGGTATGTGGTAGATGTGTGTTCAGGCCTGTATTCTTCCGAAGCCTAGAGCTCCGTCGTGTAGGAGACATGTTGATTGTATCTCGTATCTAGTTTGAAGTGCGAGGATGGATGTAGACTTTCATATGACTGGATTTAATTCAACATTCAACGAATCATCTGGAACAGTATAATGGTGTGATCTGGGAAAGATCGTTAGTCAAAGGAAGGAGTAGTGGGGTTGTTTGTATACTACCAAAAGGGGAGGTAGGGGGTCAGTGCACACACAAGAGAAATCAACACACCTTTGAACGAACGAGATACTTGGCCGCAGCAGCTTATACACTTGACGGAATCCTCTCATGAATCATATGCACTGGTTGTTCATCATGGGAATGCCTAAGGTAAGTGGAGCCTCAAGGCTCCCGGATGCCCCGACCCCACTCTGCATGTTCTGCCTTCATACTTGGGTACCTCGGTCTTCCGTTCCCGGAACGCTTTTGAGGATGGCCGCCTCGAAACATGCAGTCCTGGAAGTGACGTGCTGCTTTAGCATTCGATTGACTGGTCGTCGTTATTGAAAGAGAGAATAGGAGTCAATACGCTGTCCACTATCCTTTGATAGATCCTGAGCCCAATCCACTCCTCCTCCGCGATGGATACTCCGCACTCTTTGCATATTTATTCATTTACTGACTCTACTTGTTCATCTGAACCTACTTCTTCTCTTCGGATTTATCGAATCCCATGTCGACGACACATCGGATACAGTCTCCAGCCTGATTGTTAGCTTGTTCATACAAAGACGTCTTTACTCCTCCGCATCTCATTCATCTTCGAGGAGAGATTGAGTGTAGGGCGGGCAGAATTGTGACGGCGTAGGGAGAGGGACTTACATGCATGTCATCGAAACCCTTGTTGATATCATCCAATTTCTGGTGGTGGGTGACAAACTCGTCTACCCAGAGGGTACCCTTGAGGTAATCTGCATGTCAGCTGCTCGTTCTGACTCCACCTCGTTTTAAGATCTGAGGAGATGAAACCGGTTTGCTGAAAGCAGAAGGTGTGTAGAGAAGAAGGAAACGTACCATCAACGATACCGGGCATCTCGGTCCTTCCCTTGACACCACCGAATGCGGATCCCCTCCATACTCGACCAGTGACCAATTGGAATCTATGACTAAGTTAGCGTAGTTGAGTACCCAGAATGAGAAGGGACATACGGTCGAGTCGCGATCTCAGCTCCTGCTGGTGCTACTCCGATGATGGTGGACACTCCCCATCCTTTATGGCAACATTCTAGAGCTTGCCTCATGACTTGGACCTGGACGTCAGCTCCTCTCTGTTATACGGGATAAGATATAATGACGAGTCAGGAGGGGAGAGAGGCTATGAGAGACGGGGAAAACGACGTACCACACCAGTAGCATCATAAGTGTAATCCAATCCACCATCAGTCTCCTCAACAAGGTATTCAACAATACTCTTTCCCTCAGGTAGATCCTTGGGGTTGACAAAGTCGGCTATTGATTAATATCACTCGTCTTTTCTGAGCGAGAGAATGTGACCCACTAGCACCGAACTTCTTTGCCCATTCCTCTTTACTTGGGTTGGTATCGATTGCGAATACCCTCTTACATCCTTTTGCCCTTGCTCCTTGAAGGATGGAAAGTCCGACACATCCGATACCGAATACTGCTACAGTCGAGTTTTCTGCCAGTCAGCCCTTGTTCCTTGTTTCCTGACTTTTCCGGTTGTAGATAAATTAACAAATCGAAGAGAAGTTTCAAACGATGGGCAACGATGGAGTCAAAGAGGAAGAAGGGACATACCGTCGATTCCAGGAGTCTTGGTCAAAGCTCCATAACCGGTTGTGATTCCACAACCAAGCAGACATGCTTTCTCAAGAGGTGCTTTTTCGGTGATGGCAACTACAGAGTGTTTGGATACGACGGTGTATTGGGAGAAAGTGGAGCATCCCATCTGATTATTAGCTCTCATTGCTCCTCTCCCTTCTCTCGCTTTCTTCCTCCTCCTTCCTCTTTCTTGATACCTCTTCGCTGCCCTATCTTCATCTCTTTTGTTGAGATTGCCTCGATCGTTAAGGGAATGAAGGTATAGAGGTGTATTCCCAGGTAGAAGGTGTACTTACGAAGTGCTTGATGTCCTGTCCTTTGCACTTGAATCGGGAGGTACCATCGGGCATCTGTCCATTTCCTTGGGTAGCCCGGACTGTCATCAGCTACAATGACATTCAAGTAGGTTGATAAAGGGACATACCCTTCTGGCAAAGATTCGTTTTCCCACTCTTACAGAATTTACATTCCTTACACTCGGCGGTATAGAGTGGGATAACGTGATCTCCAACTTTAACGTCCGTTACACCTTCACCGATTGATTCGACAATACCACCTCCTTCATGTCCCAGAATAATAGGGAATGCTCCTTCGGGATCGTTTCCGGAGAGTGTGTACGCATCACTGCGAGAGTGTTAGCTGTAACTCACTCATTGTTCGTCTGTATGACGAAAGACTGGATGAGGGGAGTGGGGCTTACGTGTGACAGATACCGGTACTGCTTATCAGCTCACCGCCATGAGAAGATACAGGAAACTCACTAGAGGACCTTGATCCTGACCTCGTCAGCCTTGGGAGGTGCGACTTCAACATCCTCAATAGAGAGTGGTTTAGCTATCATTAGCACCAATCCCTCATTTCCAAGTGGGGTATCATACCTGCCTCCCAAGCGATGGCGGCTTTACAAGTGATGGTCTATCATCAGTATCCTGACATGAGGAATTGAGTGATTGATCTACCTTTCCTTCAGTTGACATTGTTATAGAATGTGAAATGCAAGATAGATAGAGAGATAATAAAAGTAAAACCGATGGACGTCATTCCTGTCATTCTTCGGTTAACAGCCTCCACTTTCTACCCTTCACTCGATTCTGGTTATTAGTCACGCATGCATGCATATCTCACTCAGTCTGCCGCTCGGCTATATACTCGCTATGCATATCATGGAGACACTTCAGTTCTTGGATGCTTGCATATGCTTGAAGTAGTGAGATCCCAACTTCGCAGGTATTCAAAGAAGGTCCATTTGCTTTCGCTAAGCGTCCTGGATACCGCGGTAAAGTAACTCGCATCTGCGCTAAGTCGTCAATGAGCCCGTCCTATCGAAGAAAAATATGTTTAGAAAAGCAACTGACTTCCACGAAAGATCCACGGGATTTACAGTCACGGTCCGAGTTGAGCGGAACTCATGAAACGCGTCAACTGACCGTTCAGCTTGAATTGTTCCCATGCCCTCCAATTCTTGTCTCAAGCGTCCATGCCATACACCAATTTACGGAAGACAAGAAGAGACCTTCCAGACTCGAGAATCAAGCAGTAATGGGAACAGTACCCCCTCCGCAAGGATCATCTAGGTTCTACCTACCCTCCCCAACGGCGCTTTCCCGACAATCTTCAAGACATGACAGAAGACCTTCGAGCATGTCATTAACGGCTTCTGCATCTGTACCTCCTTCGCCCAAGTCATCTCTCTACGCTGGGGATAGGAGGCATTTAAGGTCTAGGAGCTCTATAGCTGCTTTAAGGGCTGTCTTGCAGGATTATCAAATCCCGCCTGAAGAACATCAATCTGAAAGTGATTTGGTGTCGGAATTGGACCTGCATCATGTTACTGGACTAAGATCACCTTTCGACCCTGGGAATGAGATGATGGATGCCTTAGTGGATATCCATAGAGTCCTATACCGCGGAAGGGAGAACGTGGAGGATGATAGTCAACTGGACAACGAAGAGATTAGGAGAGTTACCGAGAGGTGGTTCGAGGGTGATTGTGGTGAGTCTATTTCTTTCCCTCACCTACTCCCCTTATGCCACCACGTTGGCCCGCTCCTCTTTCCACACTCGCTAGGAAGTAGCAGAATCAAGCTGATAATAGCCTATGACCACCCCCTTGTCCAACTTACATCCCGCTCATCCCTCTTATCTCACTTCCAACTCCTCCACCTCCTCTCCTCATTATATCTCCCTTCGATATCCCCGAAAGCCCTGGTCGAGCATACCAGGTCTATCACCTCACATCTCAAGACCAAGATTATAGGGACCGAGGCGAATGTTCCCCGAGATCTGGAGAGGAGGGGATCTGTGAAAGGGAAAGAGAAAGCTGTATGGGAGGATCTGGAGGACATTGACGAGCGAAAGAATGGGGGGAGGTGGTGGAAGGTCTGGGATGTTCGGACTGATTGTCGAGAAATTGGGGGAATGGAATGTTATGGTATGCCCCCATCTTTAGTCTTTTAGAAATACGAGCTAATCGGCAGATGGATATCATTTAGCTTTGATTGAACAGTCCGTATCCCGTCTGGTTCAAAGATGAAGCTGACAAATAGTACGATTACCTTAACGCTACTTCCATCGCTTTCTTCACGGCACAATACTATCTCGAGTATCCCCTCCTCCCCAGCCACCTACGCAACGGATGAAACCCCTTCGCCACTTCAAGCTCGTCTCCCCAATCCAGCGTTCCTGACTCGCCTAGCACAATCATTAGCGGAGGAATTCGATTACCTACTTCACTGGGATCTTCCAATTTCCACGCTAATAGAATTTAATGAAGTCGGTATGTCCCCCTCCTTATCGTTACTTGATATTAGCTGATCAGTAGGAAAAGCTACCACGATACGAGATGTGATCGATATTCGGGATGCTATTGAGACTTTCGTACCTTTTGCCAAGAGGGTAGGATGGCTAGGCAGGCGAGTCGCTGGACTTATCACGTCTACGGTAGGGGCTGTAGTGACGGGTCTAGTGGCTAGACCAAAGGTGGTCGTCATGCAGGGAATAAGGGTAGAAGCTCCTGTTGAGCCCTCATCTGGTAAGCTATTGTCGATCTCTCGCACTAATCAAGCTCACAACTAGCTGAGAAGGTCAAAGCTGACTACACGCATGGTCTTGGTTTTGGCGAGCTCGAGCTCAGGAATAGAGATGAGCGAGAGTCATTGCGCCTAGATCACGTGGCTGCGGACGTCGAGGAGGGTTCAGAAATCAGTTCAATGGCTCCTGATTGCGATGATCAACCTTTCGAGCTCTAGCACGCGTAATTGATCTGTTTCTTATATTGTTGTCTCCTCGAAGTCGTTGTATCGTATGGTTGTAGAGTATTGTAACCTGTAGAATACATATGTTACCTAGTAAATTGGTTCCGTCGTCGCGTTGCTGTCTGTGTCAACCTAAGTGATCTACCCGCACTTGATTCATTCATACATCACCCTGCCCGGTCCACAGCTATAGTCACTAGTCACTAGTCACTCCTCAAGAGTAAAAATCAGGCAAACGACACTGAGAGCCGGATATAGACAAGTACAAAGCACGCTACGAATAGATTAAAGGAGCAGATATGGTATGTCCACCGTCGTTCACATTGATCGTCATTCTTCTCCACCCCGCACTTCCTCTTCATATATTGGAAGGTCTTATGGCTAATTTACAGACGAACTTATCCCTATACACAGTCTCCGCTCTCCTGATCCTTGACTCGGACGGTGCTAGGGTCTTAGCGAAATATTACACCCCACCACACCAAGCTGCTATTGGAACTGGATTAGTAGCGGATCTTGGAGTCGGGGCTGGTGGACCCGGGATGGGGTTAGGGGGATTGAAAGAGCAAAAAGCATTTGAGAAGAGTATTTGGGAGAAAGTCAAGAGGGGTGGTGGTTAGTCTCCTGCCATTATCCAGACATTGTCACCTCACGTCACACATCTCTCTCTCTTTCGTTATCCTTCGGCGCGGACTCGTTCTCGAGCTAACTGTTAGGCGAGATCCACCCTCTTCCCCCACATATCATCTTAACGCGCACTACGACGGATTTGACATTCATAATCGTCGGCCCCCTTTCAACTTCGAATGAAGTAATGTTATCTCAAACTTTGACAGCATTCCACGATGCTGTATCGTTATTATTGAGGGGTCAGGTTGAGAGGAGGAACGTTTTGGAAGGATTAGATTTGGTTCTATTGGCTGCTGATGAGACTGTTGATGATGGGTGAGTTCCTTTCTTCTTTCTTCACTTCCTTGCTTCCTTCCCCTACGTCCTTGGCCTCGCTTGCCTCACCATCGCCTGGGCTGGAACGAATGGAGATTGTTCGGGAGGAGTAGTGCTGATGGTAGAATCATATTGGAGACGGACGCTGCAGCTATCGCTTCCCGAGTCTCTAGGCCAAGGGCCGATACTACCGATATCGTTATCAACGAACAAACCGTTCGTGATGCTTGTAAGTCATTCCAACTCTATACCCTTTAAGCCTCTGGCTGCAACGGGAATCGTAATGGACCGAGATGTGATACTGATATGCAGTCTCGACATTCAGGGATCGATTGCAGCAACGTATCGGACAGTTGTAGATATAAAATAGGTTTGATGAGATGCATAGATCTGGACAAGAAGGTACAAATACATGACTACTGATACAGGGTGAGATTCGTCTAGGAACAAGAATACATACTAGGCTTAAGCTCGGGCTTCGAAAGCCTTTTGAACGGGAATGAGGTTGACTGCAGATTGGGGTTTCCCAGTAGCTAGGTAAACCATCATATTTTGGATGACTTCTGTGTTCATGATCCTGGCAAAATCGGGACCCGGGGCGGCGGCACAATGGGGTGAGAGAGTCTGCCATCAGTCTTTGTCGGATAACGATTAATAAGGACTCACTACTCGATAATCATTTATCAAGCCCGGGTGGATTTCTGGTTCATTCGTAAATACGTCCAGAGCCGCTCGGCGAACTATGATTAGCGCCTCTTCAATATGTAAATGGGAACGACATACCTTTCCCAGACTCTAGAGCCCTGACAAGAGCCTCATCATTCACAATAGGCCCTCTAGCGACGTTGACCAAGATCATATCCTCCTTCATCCCCTCGAACGCTTTATCATTAATCATTCCCCTTGTAGAGTCGTTTAGGGGGCAAGTAATGACGATAGCATCTGATTCGGCGTATAGGTCCTCCAGGGAGACGTGAGTGTATTCGGGGCAAGATAGGTTAGGGGTTCGAGTGTGGTATATTATTCGTTTGAAGCCTAGTGCTTGGGCTAGATTTGCGATTTGAAGACCGATATTTCCTAGGCCAATTAGGCCGAGCTGAGGATCAGCCTCTGGCTCAATCGACTATGGTTAAAGAGCAGATGACATACCGTACATTCCCGCCAATCTTTGGCTATCGTATTACGATCCCACCACTTTCCTTGTCGGCATGAGTGATCCTTATAATCAGCTGGTTCAGATAAAGCTTACTCACCTGCGAGACCAAGCCCCTCATGGCGGCCAGTAATAGCATAATAGCTCCATCTGCCGTACGCCTCCCGACGGCAATTGGGGAGTTGCAGTAATACGCCCCTCTACCTCATCAGTCTTGAGCTTACACAAGAGATAAAGGACATACGTAGATGAAATCCATTCCACGTCGACTTTATCATATCCAGCTCCAGGACCTAGGTAGACTTTACATCTAGGTGCCAAAGACCCTAATAACCCCTCATCCCACTTCATTGGGAATTTATCTCCTGGTACGAATAATCCCTTTTATCAGTACGCAATGATGTGGAGAGTGTGATACTCACTCCGAAAATATCAAATGGACCATGTGTCTTGACAGCTTGTTGGATCAATATCGCTTCATCATCATATTCTGCCCCTGGGAGGGTATAGACATCTGCGATATCCCTCAAGGCAGCGTCCAAGGAGGGATCACCACATGTCGAACCTAGGAGTAATACGCGGGGACGTGGGTGGATCTGGATCATTGTTTGTATTTGTAGACAGTAAATTGAAGTCAGTGAGGGGTTGACGATATGCATTAGACAGGATGACACCATACTCTTATACTTATACCAAGAGACTTTACGTAGCAAGAGATAAGCAGTGGACAGTGTACCGACGTGCACCGGACGGAACTTGCTTCAACTCGGATCTAGGGAAACTTACCGGCGGGAGTTGCCCGACGTGATTCGACGCGTTGCATCATCATTCAACCCAATTGTTTGCTATACTCGAGTATTCATGATACTGAATGAGCAGAGTCGTGGGAGAGTTGATCGTCTCTATGGTTGTCTTCTACCTCCACTTCAAGCACGTTGAATTGATCAGGCATGGTTCGCCCCTTCTTGCTCACCTGTTCTTACTTTCGTTCAACTACATTCACCTCGCTCTGTCCACTATAGTATCATCCGTCCTTGTTTCTTGCAACTCTTGTGAACAGCTATATCTCCCCTTCAGAATTCGATTCAGACTATCTGGGCCATGGTCGGATTGGTACACCTTTGGCAAGGGGCCAGGAGGATGATTGTTCAGCAACGTTTGTCAAGGACGACATAGAACTATTGACGCGAGATGACGTTCATCATACTACAAAGCGACCGTGGGGCGATGCTGGCCAGGGGGTCAACTCATTCTGATGTGAATGAGGGGTGAGATTTTGGCTATGTAGACCATGGGCGTGTGAGCGTGTGCAAGGTAGTTGGTCCATCGCCAAAGGCAGACTCGATGACAGTTGATGTGGTATGTATGCGTTATGCAATGTCCTTGTGCTATCCTTGTGCTATGATACTAATACAACAGGATACAGTCGTTTTCTCCAGGCCACCCCTATGCCCATTTACCTATCTGTCAGCTTTATTCAGGAACTTCCAAAAAGACGACATACCCAATAATGACATGAGACCTGTCCCAGACGCGAAACAGGTAATGACGAATATTAACCGTTTCCACGAGCAGGTATGGTAATAAGGATTAAATACGAACTCGTGTGCCTACCATTAGCTTACTCGCAATGTTGGGGCAGAGAAGACGCACCATGAGTTCGACGGTAGCTGCGTATAGTAGGATACCAGCCGATACAGAGTCAAGTACTCCGCCAGCGATGGAAGCGGAGGAACTAGTCATGGACTATCATTAGCGCTTCCTCCCATGTCGATGGGGAGAAAAGAAAAGAGAGGAATAGACATACTAGACCCCCT
>Ga0265798_10010886_pt1 | contig 11139 bp, 12 predicted proteins | sample P3T30metagenome_FD_192430 | JGI IMG/M metagenome (GOLD analysis project Ga0265798, IMG submission 192430) | Plant litter microbial communities from East Loma Ridge, Irvine, California - P3 T30 | ecosystem: Environmental > Terrestrial > Plant litter > Unclassified | place: USA: California... | reverse complement strand
GCATATGCGCGAGGAGGAGGACGACTTGTTCCCCGCGTTACGCGCGCAACTCAGCGACGAGCAGAACCGCTCCGTGACCGCGGCGATGAACCGCGAAGGGCTGATCCTGGCGTGACAGCGCTCGCCTGACATGATCGCCGCCGCCTCCTGGAGACGGCGGCGATCGCGTGTTACTCGCCGACGACCCCGCGCCCGGCGACCTTCTCATAGCCCGACAGCTCGTCGCCCACCGCCACCTTGGCGGCGAGGTCGTCCGCACGGGCGCGATCCTTGGCGGCGCGCTTGGGATCGTCCTTGTCGGCGTCCGGGTCGGCGGCACCGATGTTGGGGCTGTCCGGCACGTACAGCACGGGCTGTTCCTCGCGTTCGTCTGACATGATCGTCTCCTTCATCGCCTCAACGCGCTGCGCCACGGCGGGTGCCAGTAGGTTCGGACCGGCCGCGCCTAATGCGCCATGATCCGTTCGGCGTGACGTGCGAGATGGGTCAGGTCATAGACGTCGAACAGGCCGAGCCGGGGTCGCGTATCGGCGACGCATAGCGCGCCTAACGCGAAGCCCGCGTGATCGACCAGCGGCACGCCGGCGTAGAAGCGGATGTGCGGGTGGCCCCGCACTGACGGGTTGGCGAGGAAGCGACGATCGTCGCGCGCATCGGCGACGATCATCGGCTCGCCCGGGCGCAGGATGGTGTGGCCGCAGAAGGATTCGGCGCGGGGCCCCTCGTCTCCGTCGATGCCGATGCGGGCGGCGAGCCACTGGTGTGACCGGTCGACCACCGAGATCGCGGCGATGGGCGCCCGCGCCAGCCGCGCGGCCTCCTCGACGATCCTTTGGAGCTCGGGGTTGCGAGGTCGCGTGACGATGCCGCACGCATCGACGGCACGCTGGCGCAGCGGCTCGTCAACCGGCCGCGGGGCCGCAACGGCCATCAGATTACCACATCGGCGCTGGGGCGGGGCGGGAATCGCAGCTTGGCCTCCACCTCGCGCATGTAGCGCTCCACTTCCTGCGCGGCGCGTATATCGGTCAGCGAGCCCGCCACGCGCGCCGCCACTTCCAGCTCGTTCTTGAGCTTGCGCGGATCATCCACGGTAGCTCTCCTATCGCTGTGATTGTGACAGACGATCTGCCATAAAAGTCCTAACAGAACGTTAAGAATAAGGTTACCGATGCGGTAACCACTCGCTAAGCCGTTCGGGACGCAAAAAAGAATTACCGTCGCGGACACGATGGCTCGCGGCGGCGTCTGTTGACCTCGCCGTCGTGACGGGGAAGGTTGGGGATGCCGGGCCGTAATCGGCCGCGGAGGGGAGGACGACGGATGACCAAGCCGATCGCCGCGGCGTTGGCCGCGCTGTTCATCGCCGCGCCCGTGCTGGCGCAGCCGAGCACAACGGTCAGCACCGACGCCGGCCCGGTGCGCGGCGCGGTGAGCGACGGCGTGGCGAGCTGGAAGGGGATCCCCTTCGCCGCCCCGCCCGTGGGCGCATTACGCTGGCGCGCGCCCCAGCCCGCGGCACACTGGACGACGGTGCGCGACGCTACCGGCTACGCGGCCGATTGTATGCAGCTGCCGTTCCCCAGCGACGCCGCGCCGCTCGGCACCACGCCTTCCGAGGATTGCCTCTACGTCAACCTGTGGAAGCCGGCCACTGCGAGGGGCAAATTGCCAGTGCTGGTGTGGATCTACGGTGGCGGCTTCGTCAACGGCGGCGCCTCGCCGCCCACTTACGCGGGCGCCAACATGGCCAAGCGCGGCGTCCTGTTCGTCAGCTTCAACTATCGCCTCGGCCGTTTCGGCAGCTTCGCGCTGCCGCAGCTGAGCCAGGCGAACGCCGACGGCGGCCGGCTCGGCAATTACGGCACGATGGACCAGATCGCGGCGCTGCAATGGGTCCAGAGCAACATCGCCGCGTTCGGCGGCGATCCGGCCAAGGTGACGATCGTCGGCGAGAGCGCGGGCGGCATGTCGGTGCACCAGCTCGTCACCTCGCCGCTGGCGCGCGGGCTGTTCCACCAGGCCTTCGTCATGTCGGGCGGCGACGGTCACCCCGACCTGAGCGGCAAGGCGCTCGCCGACGCCGAGCGGATCGGCGCGAACTTCGCGCGCGCCAAGGGCATCGACCCCGCCGCGCCCGATGCACTCGAGCGGCTGCGCGCGCTACCGGGCGAGCAGGTGGTCGACGGGCTCAACCTCGCGTCGATGGCGCCGCGAGACCCCGCCGCACCGACTTATTCGGGGCCCTTCGTCGACGGCAAGGTGGTGGTCGACATGGGCGCTGCCTACGATCAGGATCGCTTCGCGCGCGTGCCGATGCTGATCGGCGCCACCAGCGCGGATATCGGCGGCCGCACCGGCTATATGGTTGCTGGCGCGCGTGACGCCGCCGCGCGGCTCGCCGCCAAGGGCGTGCCGGTGTGGGCGTATCGCTTCTCCTATGTCGCCAGCTCGATCGGCAAGCCCGGTGCGCAGCACGCCACCGACATCCCCTTCTTCTTCGACAATGCCGCGATCAAATATGGCGCGCAGACCAGCCCGCGCGACGTCGCGATGGGGCGTGCCATGGCGCAGTATCTCGCCAACTTCGTGAAGACCGGCGATCCCAACGGCGCCGGTCTGCCGCGCTGGCCGCGCTACGATCGCGCCATCGACACGATCGCGGACTTCGCCGCCGAGGGGAAGACGGTGGTGGCGCGCGACCCATGGGGCGCCGAGATCGACCAGGCGCGCACTGCCGCGACGCCCGCACGATAACATTTAGCACAGGAGAGATGGGATGCGACTGATCGCGATGCTCGGGGCGCTGGCACTGGCGCAGGCCGCGCCCGACCCGCACCTGCCGACGCCGACGCTCGACACCGAGGCGCCGGCGCTGCCCGCCGGCATTGAGCGCGGCGTGCTGATCGTCAGCAAGACCAACGGCTGGCGCCACTTCGAGCACATCCCGCACTCGAACGAGGTGCTCGCCGACATCGCGCGCGGCCTCGGCCGGAAGAGCTTCCAGACCGAGAACGGCGCGGTCTTCAATGACGAGGCGCTCAAGCATTTCTCGGTGGTGGTGCTCAACAGCGCCTCGGGCGAGTTCCTGTCGCCCGAGCAGCAGGCGGCGTTCCAGCGCTTCGTCGCGCGCGGCGGCGGCGTGGTCGCGCTCCACGCCGCGGGCGACAACAGCCACAAGTCGCCCTGGTACGTCGACACGATCATCGGCACCGAGTTCATCGGCCACCCTAATGGCGCCGATCACATCCAGCGCGCGACGATCCTGGTCGACCAGCCGCGCCACCCCGTGATGGCGGGGGTGAAGCTGCCCTGGACGTCGAGCGACGAGTGGTATTCGTTCAGCGGCGACCCCAGCCAGCACGGCATGACCGTGCTCGCCCGCGTCGACGAGGCGAGCTATCGTACCGGCGACAAGCTGCGCATGGGCAAGCACCCGATCATGTGGGTCAACCCGAGCGCCAAGGGGCATGTCTTCTACTCGGCGCTCGGGCATGACGCGGCCAATTACGACGACCCCAATTATCGCCGCGTGCTGACCAACGCGATCCGCTGGGCGGCGAAGTAGCGGGCTGACGGAGCGCCGCGGAGTATGCGGCGCTGTACCAGGGGCATAACGGTTCGACCCGGCCGTGCCGGTGCTGCGCTCTCTCCCGAAGAAACGACGGGAACGCCCATGATCTTGCCGTCGTCCCGGATATGTTCCGGAACCCACCGCGCCGCGCGCTCCTCAGGCGTTGTTCCTGCGGGAACCTGGATCCCGGAACAAGTCCGGGATGAGGGAGGGGGCGAGCGCGCCGTTAGTGCTCCCGCGCACGCGGGAGCCCAGAGCGGCGAGCGGTAACGTCGGCGGCCTTGGGCTCCGGCGTTCGCCGGAGCACGCCGACTTCAAGCGAGCTGGATCAGATCTTACCTGACCGAATCGCGCGACCAGGCGACGAACTCCTGGCGCTGCTGGCCGAGCTTCTCGATGCCGAGCTCGACCACGTCGCCGGCCTTGAGATACCAGGGCTCGGGCTTCTGGCCGAGGCCGACGCCCGGCGGCGTGCCGGTGGTGATGATGTCGCCCGGCTCCAGCGTCATGAACTGCGAGCAATAAGCGACGATCTGCGCGACGGTGAAGATCATCGTCGCGGTCGATCCGTCCTGCACGCGCTTGCCGTTCACCGACAGCCACAGGCCGAGCTGCTGCGGGTCGCCCACCTCGTCGGCGGTGACGAGCCACGGCCCGACCGGGCCGAACGTGGGGAAGCCCTTGCCCTTGTCCCAGGTCGGCCCGCGCTCCTGCTGCCAGTGGCGCTCCGACACGTCGTTGACGACGAGATAGCCGGCGACATGGTCGAGCGCCTCGGCCTCCTCGACATAGCTGGCGCGCGTGCCGATCACGACGCCGAGCTCGACCTCCCAGTCGGTTTTCCTGCTATCGCGCGGGATCACCACCGGGTCGTTGGCGCCCTGGAGGCAGTTGACCCACTTGTTGAAGACCACCGGCTCGGCCGGGATCGGCAGGTTCGACTCGGCGGCATGGTCGGCATAGTTGAGCCCGATCGCGACGAACTTCTGCGAGCCCGCGACCGGCACGCCGTAGCGCGGCGTGCCTTCCACCAGCGGCAGCGTCGCAGGATCGAGCGCGGCGAGGCGCGCGAGCGCGGCGGGGGCGAGCTCGGCGCCGGTCAGGTCGGCGACCACGCCCGAAAGGTCGCGCAGCGCGCCGTCGGCGTCGACCAGCGCGGGCTTCTCGGCGCCCTTCGCACCGTAGCGGCAGAGTTTCATCGTGATCACCTCGAGGGCTGGAGGAAGCGGTTCGGGCACGCGGACGTTGCCATCCGCCGCCAGTGGATGCAGGTTGCACCTATGCGCTACAGCGCGCCACCGCCTTCGTGAACCCGAACCCCATGACAATCGTCGCTTCCACCCTCGATTTCCGCGAGCTCGCGCGGCGCCGATTGCCGCCTTTCCTGTTCGAATATATCGATGGCGGGTCGTACAGCGAGACGACGCTGCGACGGAACGTCGCCGATCTCGAGACGATCGCGCTGCGCCAGCGCGTGCTGCGCGACATCGGCACGCTCGATCCCTCCACCGAGCTGTTCGGCCAGCGCATGGCGCTGCCGGTGGCGCTCGCGCCGATCGGGCTGGCGGGCATGAACGCGCGCCGCGGCGAGGTGCAGGCGGCGCGCGCGGCGGAGCGGGCGGGGGTGCCCTTCTGCCTCTCCACCGTCTCGGCCTGCCCGATCGACGAGGTAGCGCGGGGCACGACGCGGCCCTTCTGGTTCCAGCTCTACATGATCCGCGACCGCGGCTTCATGCGCGACCTGCTCGTCCAGGCACGTGCCGCGGCGTGCAGCGCTCTGGTGTTCACGGTGGACATGCCGGTGCCGGGCTCACGCTACCGCGACTATCGCTCCGGGCTGGCGGGGGCGAGCGGCTGGCGCGGCGCGGCGCGGCGGTTCGGGCAGGCGCTGCGGCACCCCCGCTGGGCGTGGGACGTCGGCGTCCACGGTCGCCCGCACCAGCTCGGCAATGTCGCGCCGGTGCTCGGCAATGCGAGCGGGCTGGAGGATTTCCTCGGCTGGATGCGCGACAATTTCGACCCGACCGTGACGTGGCGCGACCTCGACTGGGTGCGCCGGGAATGGGACGGGCCGCTGATCCTCAAGGGCGTGCTCGACGCCGAGGACGCGCGCGAGGCGGCGGCGCTCGGCGCGGACGGACTGGTGGTGTCCAACCACGGTGGCCGCCAGCTCGACGGCACGCCCTCGACCGCGCGCGCCTTGCCCGCGATCGCGGCGGCGGTGGGGGACCGGCTCACCGTGCTCGCCGACGGCGGCGTGCGCACCGGGCTCGACGTGGTGCGGATGCTCGCGCTCGGTGCGAAGGGCGTGCTGCTCGGCCGCGCCTGGGCCTATGCGCTCGCCGCGGGTGGCGAGGCGGGCGTGGCGCGGATGCTGGCGCTGATCGAGGCCGAGATGCGCGTCGCGATGGCGCTCACCGGCTGCACCAGCGTCACCGCAATCGGGCCGGACGTGCTCGTGCGCGACTGAGCGGGCTCAACGGGCCGGCGCGGCGGGGGCGAGACGCGCACAGACGGGCGCGCGGCGGCGGAGCGCGACGCCGGCCGGCACCTGCCCGACCTGGATGACGCTGCGGCTCTCATAATCGGAGAGGAAGAGGCGGTCGCCGTCGGCGTAGAGCAGCCGCGCGCGCCCGATCAGCACCGGGTAGACACAGCGCTGACCCCAGGGGGTGGCGAACAGCGCCGCCGCGCGCGCCGGGGCGCTGGCGCCAAAGGGGGAGGCCGCCTCGCCGAGCGCGACCAGTCCGATCGTCGCGCTGAAGCACAGCAGGAACCAGCCGAGCGGGCGGACCCGCGCCTGTATGACCGCCTCGCTGTGGGTCAGCTGAGCCGCCGCGAGGGCGACGATGATCAATGTCGCGAAGACCGTGATGAGCAGCTGGAACACGCCGTCGACCGAGGCGATGGCGTAAGCGCACAGCGCGATGCCGATGATCTCCGCGGCTAAGACGCTGGAGCGGGGCGCCCGCTCGGCCAGGCCGCGGGTCAGCGATGCCGCGATCGGCCAGACCAACGTCGCCGCGATCACGCATACCGCCGCGAGGATCAGCAGCGTCGGGCCGAGATTGAGCCAGCCGGCGTTCGCCACCTCGGAGACGTCGAAGGCGCCGAGGCCCGCTACCCCCGCCGGCGCAAACGCACCGAGGCTTAGCAGCACGCCGCCGACGTAGAAAAGGATCGGCAGCGCCGCGACGATCGGCACGACCCAGTGGAGCAGCCGACGCGACTTGCGTGAGACGCCTCTTATCACGAGCGCCTCCGGGCGGAGAGGGGCGGGGCGGGGGAGAGGTGAGGAATGCGCATGGCGGCGGTGTCGCTGCGCCGCCCAGGCGCTTCAAGATTAAGGCCGCGCTAGCCGTGAACCGCGCCGCCCCTCGGCGGCTTAGCCCGTTGCGCCGCCGCACCTTCGCCGGTTCAACCGGGTGACCCAGCGCGGTGAGCGCCGCTGCGCCGCCGGCTCAGCCCGCCTCGACCATTGCCCGGTCGAGTCGCGCCAACTCGCCGCTCTCGCGCCCGCGGCGGCCGTAGAAGAGCTCGAACAGCGGGCTCGCCATCATCGTCGTCACGATCGCCATCAGCACCAGCATCGAGAACAGGGTTGGGCCGATGATGCCCTTCTGCAACCCGATGTTGATGATGATCAGCTCCATGAGCCCACGCGAGTTCATCAGTGCGCCGATCCCCAAGGCGGTGCGATTGTCCTCGCCCGACAGCCGTGCGGCGAGATAGCAGGCTCCGCCCTTGGCGATCACCGAGGCGGCCAGCACGCCCAGCGCGATCAGCAGCAGCTCGGGCGAGTTCACCATGTCCATCCGCGTGTTCAGCCCCGAATAGGTGAAGAACATCGGCAGCAGCAGCACCACCGTCAGCGGCTCGAGCTTGCGCTTGATCTCGGCGGTGAGCAGCCCGCGCGGCATCACCGCGCCCAGGATGAAGCCGCCGAAGATCGCGTGAATGCCGACCACGTCCATGAGGAAGGCGGAGCAGCAGAAGGCGATCATCACCATCGCGAAGCTGGTGAGGCGCAGCTCGCCCTCGCGCTCGACCTTGCGCGCCAGCGGAGCGAGCAGCCGCGGCCCGGCGAGCACCACGAACAGCGCCCACAGCAGCCCGCCGCCGATCGCCAGGATCGCCACGCCTGCGCCGCCGCCGAAGGTGGCGAGCACCAGCGCCAGCACGCACCAGGAGCAGGCGTCGTCGAACGCGCCCGCGGTGAGCGACAGCGTGCCGAGCGAGCTGTCCGCCAGCCCGCGCTCGTTGATGATCCGCGCGAGCATCGGGAAGGCCGTGAGCGCGATGCAGGCGCCGAGGAACAGCGTTGCATTGGCCTGGCTGATCCCGCGCGCGAACAGGCCGGGCACCCCGAGCAGCAAGGGGGTGATCAGCACCGCGATCAGGAAGGGGGCCGCAATCCCCGCCATCGACACGAACGAGGCGCTGCGCGCCTTGGTACGGAAATGGTCGAGCCGCAGCGTGGTGCCGACCAGGAACATGTAGAGGCCCACGCCCAGCTGCGCGCCGGCGTAGAGCACGTTCTTGGTCTCCTTCGGGAAGATCGCCCCCTGCAGCCCGGGAATCAGCAGCCCGAGCAGCGAGGGCCCGAGCACAACGCCGGCGATCATCTCGCCCACCACCTGCGGCTGGCCGAGCAGCTTCTGGCCGAGCCAGCCGACCACCCGGCACGCCACCAGGATCACCGCGAGCTGGAGGAAGAAGTGGATCGAGAAGTCGCCCGGCGCGTAGCTGTGCGCAGCCGCCGAGGTGGCGGGCCCATGCGGTTCGAGCACGTTCGCCACCGTCGTCCCGAGGCTCGCCAGCCAGTCGCTCATTCTGTCCTCCCCCGTCGGGCACGCACCCGCTCTCGCTCCGCAGAGAAGAGGCCGGCATGGCCGCACGCGCAAGGCGAAGCGCCAGCCGTCAACGCGATTTCTCGGCAACAGGCCAGAAACGTTGCGGCGTGGCCACGATGTAGTAACGTACCTACGTTGCGCGGCGCCATCCGAGCGCCGTCGACGTGGGGAGAATTAGCTCGTGCGCATGCTTTCCAGTCGCGCGTTCAACCAGGACGTCAGTCAGGCCAAGCGACTCGCCGCGCACGAGCCGGTGCTGATCACGGACCGCGGCCGGCCGACACACGTGCTGCTCAGCTTTGAGTCGTTCCGTCAGCTCGCCGGGCAGGGTGACACGCTCGTCGACCAGCTCGCCGCGCCCGAGCCGGTGACGGTCGAGCCCGACTGGCGCGCGATCACGCGCTGGGTGCGCTGATGCACCTGCTCGACACCGAGCTGGTCTGGGCGTTGCGCGGCGCCAAGGCGGGGGCGTGTGACCCGGCAGTGACGGCCTGGGCGGCGGCGCAGGCGCGCACCGCTCTGTTCGTCTCGGCGCTGACGCTCGGCGAGCTGGTCGCCGCGGCGGTGCAGATCGAGCGCGTCAACCAGGCCGCCGGAATCGTCGCGCGCGCCTGGGCCGAGGAGATTGTGCCGCGCGCCTTCGACGGGCGCATGCTCGTGATCGACGCCGTTGTGGCGCGCCGGGCTGCTACGCTGGGCTTTGCCGAGCCGCGCGACGCCCTGCTCGCCGCGACCGCGGTGGAACACCGGCTCGCGATCGCGACCCCGCATCCGGCACGCTACCGCGCGGGCAAGGTGCGCACCGTCGATCCGTGGCGCTACGTGCCCGGGACGAGCGAGGAAGTGCTCGATTGGCGCGAGGCTGCGCGCGGCGGTCCGCTATGGCTCAGGAGCCTGTTCGCGCGGGGCTGAACGCGGTGCCGGCAAGCTGCTCGACCAGAGCGCGGTGCGGCGGCAGCTCGCGCGCGGCGCGCTCGCCATAAGCGCGCACCCGCGCGAACAGCCGCTCGGCACGCGCGGCCGCGGCGGCGTCGGCCGCGCCGACGTCGGTGGCGAAGCCCATGCCGTAGAGGACATACTGATAGTTGAAGTGGGCGAAGGTCTCGCTCTCGAGCTGAAAGTCGAAGCGGCTGGGCGGGCGATGCCGCCACTGATCGAGCCAGACGGCGAGCCGCGGCGGCAGCGTCGCGGGATCGGCATTGTCGCGCCAGAAGGGCTCGGTGCGCCGGCTGAGGCAGTAATGCAGCTTCAGGAACGCGGCGATATTCGCGTAGCGCTCGACCATCAGCGCGTTGAAGCGCGCCGCCCCTCGATCGACCGGACCGCGCGGCGGGAGCAGTTCGGCGATCATCGCGGCGGCAGCCTCGATCAGCACCACGCCGGTCGACTCGAGCGGCTCGAGAAAGCCGCCCGAAAGCCCGACCGCGACGCAGTTGCCGACCCACGCGCGCTCCTGCCAGCCGGGCGCGAAGGCGATGCGGCGTGGGGCGAGGCCGGCGGGGTCGCGGCCCAGATAGCGCGCGAGGATTGCCTCGGCGCCCGCGTCGTCGAGGTAGCGGCTGGCATATACGCAGCCGATCCCGCGCGCGCCGGCCAGTCCGATGTCCCACAGCCACCCGGCGGCGTGCGCGGTGGCGACCGTGGCGCTCTCGATCGGCGCGTCGGGCGCGGCGTAAGGCAGTTTGCAGGTCAGCGCGCGGTCGGTGAACAGCTGATCGGCGACCGAGTGGAAGCGCGCGCCCGGCAGGCGCCCGATCAGCTCGGCGCGGAAGCCGGTACAGTCGACGTAGAGGTCGGCGGTCAGCGTGCCGACATCGCTCTCGACCCGCGTGATCGTGCCATCGTCGGCGAGCACCAGGTCGCGGAGCCGGCCGCTCACGTGCGTGACGCCGAGCGCGCGCGCGCGATCCGCGAGCAGGGCGGCCAAGCGCACCGCGTCGAAATGGAAGGCGTAGGTGAGCGGCCCGGCGAAGTCGCCCTCGCCGGGCTGTTTGGGCGCGCGGCGCGCGGCGGCGACCTGATGCTGGATCGTCACCGCCTCGGCGAACGGCGCGCGGGTGACCTCGTCCTGTCGCAGCCAGTCGACGACCAGACCGGGCTCCGGCTGGAACGGCGCATCGAACGGGTGGAAGTAGCTGTGCGGCGTACCGTCCCCGTCGGGCTGCCAGCCGGCGAAGCGCACGCCCTGCTTGAAGGTGGCGCCTGCCGCGCGGACGAAGGCGGCCTCCTCGATGCCAAGGAAGCGCAGCGTCTCGCGGATCGTCGGGAAGGTGCCCTCGCCGACGCCGATCGTGCCGATCTCGGGCGACTCGAGTAGCGTCACGGCCACGCCCGCGCCGAGCGCACGCGCCAGATAGGCGGCGGTGAGCCAGCCGGCGGTACCGCCGCCGACGATCAGCACGTGGCGCTGTTGCGACATCGCACCGGCTTAGCGCAGCGTGGGGGCGGGTGTCAGCTGGGCTGATGGCGGGGTAGCACGGCGCGCGCCTCCGGGCCGCGGTCGTCCGCCTCTCCTGCCGTCATCCCGGCGCAGGCCGGGATCCACCGTGCCGCGCACTCAGCAGCCGATGAGCTTGCGGACGGATGGATCCCGTCCTTCGCCGGGATGACGAACGTTGGGGAGGCGCCGCAAGCGGCAGTCACAGGGGGAGCTTACACCGCTGGACTCCCACAACAACTCGTCATAGCGTTAGTGTTAACGATAACATGGGA
>Ga0265798_10010885_pt1 | contig 11139 bp, 7 predicted proteins | sample P3T30metagenome_FD_192430 | JGI IMG/M metagenome (GOLD analysis project Ga0265798, IMG submission 192430) | Plant litter microbial communities from East Loma Ridge, Irvine, California - P3 T30 | ecosystem: Environmental > Terrestrial > Plant litter > Unclassified | place: USA: California... | reverse complement strand
AAGAGCGGGGTACGTGCTATAACTTAACTGTTTATGTTTTAAGTCATGAAAGTTGACCTCGTTAGTTTTAGTACATGTTGGTGACGGGGTTACTGTATGTTGGAAGATTAAGATAGAGAGTAGCAAGATACTTAAGCAGTATTTCCCCAAAAAAAACCCCTACATGCAAGAAGTACGTAAGAGGACTTCATGACGGGGACCGGTTGGTCATGTGAAACTACACGATCCATCAACTGTCACATACTCACAATTTTCGACTGAAGTCTAAATACGTCCCCAAACAAGCACTTCCACTTACAAACTCAACCTTGCGTTTTAGCTCCATATATCACACTTTCGCCGACCTACCAGCAGTGAAAAATCTCTAAACTTGAGTTTTAGGAACTAAACACTCATGGGTAGATTTCATGGTTCGAATTCTAGCCATCTACGGAAACTTTTCAAAGCTACTAACAGGTCCATGTCTGGTCTAAGACGCAATATGACAAACTAGCCCTTATACAGAAAGACACAGAATGCACTCCCAACATTACTAACCTCGAAATCATGTTTAGTTTAGGAAAGCGATTATTGATCACCATTAAGTCAAAATAGAAAAGGCGGCCTCTATGTTACATTCAACAACCGTCGTTTGTATAGGCAACATGTGCAAAAAAAAGATTGAGTTTTTTGGCAGAGTCATGGCACAAACGAAAAGATTAGATTGGGAAAAGTGATATTGTCATTATGGAATTAACTTTTCAACAAGAAGGGGGAAAGGCCCGACTCCTTTCACGATCCAAACGCTGAGAAAAGAAAGGTGATGGTCAATCAAGTTAAGCGTAAAAAGAAATCCTCACGGTTGCGCGGGTTGATCTGATGAAACATGGATGATGCCTTCAGCAAAGGCATCGCACCGCACATAGCTTGTCGAGCCCGATCTTCGTAAAGCTGGTATGGAAATCCCCAGAAATCTCATTCGAGTAAATTCGGGGTTCCACGCTAAAAGTCGCACAGCCCGAATCATCATTGTGCCTTGCGCATGCCTCCAAGCGTCTTCTTCCTTTGCTTGATCATGTACGTGTACATGACATAGGAGCCTGATCCGCAGTCAGCTTGTGCTGTCCTACCAGGACATACAGTGGCGCTTACCTGGAATGTAGAGCATCAAACAAAAATAGAAAATTGGTGGAATCATAGGGCTGATCTGGGATCCGGGAGAGATGGTCCTATACAACAGCCACCACTCTGCTCCAATACCAATCGGGTAGAGGGGATAGAACATGGTGTAACTTTGGTGGTTAGATAATGTGCTGATCCACTTTCCGGGGCCAATGGTTACATACCGGAGCCATACCAGCCCCTTGGAAGCTTTTCCGTGCATGTTGAACGCAAGGTAGAGATACCGAATGGTATCAGCTACCGACCAAGCAAGCAGAAGCGCAAGGTAAGCGTGAGAGGCGGCCGTGCTTTGGGGGAAGCTGTACCACACCATCCATACCTGAATGACGCGTGTGACCACTTGCAATGCCGTCGTACTAACTGGCGATTTGATAATTCCTGAATTGAGGTCAGTACGAGGCACGATAGGAAGTACAGGACATTGGCGTACCAAAGGCGGCATGCAGCACCTCTACCAAAGATGCTGTCTGGATCCATCGCGCCTGGGATTCAGTTGCAGTGAAGAGTGCAATCTTGCCATCGCGAGCGTGGTAAACTGCTCGGATGAAAACCGATGCCCACAGTGATGCGAAAAGAGCGTTATAGGCTGTGAGGTAGAGCATCCGCGGCTCATGCCAGGATGTAACCGGCGATCGTTCGCGGTCGCTACGTTGGATGCCCATCTCTTTTATGGTTCCTTGACGTGTACAAGGAATGCTGGGTCGTAGAAGAAGACATTACAGAAGCAGAAATTGCAGTTTAGTCTTTGTCGGGCAGTAGATCGAATGAAGACGATGAGCCGAGGCTACTTTGAATGGAACGATCCTTCCGTAGGCCACATGTTATACGTCCTTTTTCTCTTCCTCTCTTCTTATGACTACCAATTGTCTTGCGCTGGAATGGTGACTTCTGGGGAGTTGTATACCTTTAGCGAATCTCTACAGAAGTGGAATAGGCATGGAAGGTGGCTTCCTGAAACAGCCAATCAGATGCTCAACATCACGTGATGCATGTGACATCGCGGCTAATTGCCTTGCTATCTCCTTTGATACTATGCATCTACCATTTCGTCAGTATCGGTACCCATAAAAAGCCCAGCACTACGATTTTCAGGGTTCGTATCGACATAGCTGATACTTCCTAAGCTTCCTGGAGGACAGTAACTAGGTAGTATCCAAAACAGCGAGTCAGTGCCATGGTAGAAACGATTGCGTTCGGGGGGTATAGTCAGCGGTTGTTTGGATATGAACGACATATATTGCTGTCACATGAATGTAGGAGGATCTCGTGGAACAGTCAGTATGCGAGCTGGGAGGGACCAGTGTAGATTTATTCCCAAGTAAAGTCAGTCGAGTTTTCCCTCTCTTTTCCTATTTATGGTTTTAGCCAGAACATCAATCTCCACCTTTGAAATTCTCAGGCAGAACACGTCCGCGAGAGGCCTCTCATTTCACAAACCTGGCCTCAAAATGAATCGCAACGCACAGACTTTCCTTGCCATGTACCGACAGTGCAAGGAAGATGCCAACTACATCGCCACTCGGCTTGCTGAGACCGATCAGCCGATTATATATGAGCCTGTAGAGGAGAAATTGACCAGTCACGCCACAGAGTGAGGAACAGGCAAAGTTCAAGGCAAACTATCCGTACAACGGTGTTGGGGAAGACTTCGATCGTGAAAGAAAAGAACTCATGGCAAAATACTAATGCATCCTCACATCGACAATGGGTATTTCAGCTTCGAAGTTTTCAATTTCAACTTTGTTTCGACATCTTTTCTATGTTTTAAACTTTTTTATGTGAGATTTTTACTTTTCTAACTAATTTACATGCATGCCCGATGCAGCTGACAAAACGGCCAGAATACAAACCTCGGGTTTATAGCACTGTTTAGGCTCCAGGCCCTATAGTCATCATGCTACTCGATCCATGTGACTACCCTGAGGTCCCTCACGCTCCCCCAGCAACACCCCGAATGTTGAAGCCCTGATCGCCGCCATTGCCTCCCCGGCCATTACCTCCCCGGCCGTTGCCGCGGCCAGCACCACGACCGCGTCCACGACCACGACCGCGACCCTGCTGGTGTCCAGCGAAGTTCCCGTTGGAGTAGCCCTGCTGAGGGGCGTAGCCTTGCTGAGAGTTGAAGCCCTGGCCAAACGTCTGTTGCCGGGGTTCATTCCACTGTTGTTGTCTGAACTGGTTGGGTGCCATTTGGAAGTGGTTGCGAGGGCGCTGAGCATTGTGGCCCACGTCACCATCCTCGTTGCCCCTACTACGCTTTACTCCGCGCTGGGGGCCAGTAGGAGCGTTGGGTGGTGGAGCTGATACCGCTGATGTCACTGACACTTCACGCGATGCTCGAGCCATCGCAGCCTTTTGGGCAATCTCCGCTGCGGTGAGCTGACGGTTCTCGTCCTCTGACGCAGCTGTCGGCTTGGGCTTTGTGTGCGCGACACTATTGCTGACAATGTCATCTTGGTGCTTGAACGCACACTTGTGGCTGTTGGGGCAGTTCGAGCGGTACGGAGATGACTTGCAAACAACACCCAGATGATCGTGCGAGAAGGGACACGCGTCGTTCTTGCAGCCCACAGTAGTGTTGATGAAGGTACATATCTTTTTACGAGCTCCTTCGCTATGGTCGAAGGTGCATGTGTCGCGCCTGCTGCAGTTGGCGCCGAACCTACATGCGAGTGGCTGCTTGCTTGTAGGAAAGGTTGTAATCGAGGTACCTGCGGGTGATGCAATAGCTGGAAGCGGCGCCGTAAGAACTGTGTCGCGAAGCTGCTTCTTTGGGGCTTCGGATGTGTCGATAGTGAGCTCGGGCCGTGTCTCGATGGAAGGCATGACCTTTTCCTGGGTATCGTCCTGAGACTCCTCTTTGATGACCACCTGGCTGACTTCCTGGCTGTCCGTAGCTTGCTCTGCTTCTTGCTTTTCCACAACCGGCTCAGTGTTTTCAATGACCGAATCTTCTTTATCGGGGCCATTGTATTTGATGGAGACCTCCAGGTTGATGTTGCCGGCGTTGATATGGCGGGTTTCCGTAGCACCGGCAGCACCCAGACCGATCCAGTGTGCAAGGTTCTCCGTGTGGTCGAGGTTATATTTGATTGACTGGAAGATGACATTGCGACCGAAAGCAGAGACGTTCTCATGGCTCTCCTGACTCTCATTTGCCTTCTCACCCCCAGCTTCCTTGTCCTCAGCTGTGTCTTTATAGGGGCTCTCCTCCCGAATCACCTGAGTTTTCTCGGCCCGCTTGACAGCCACTCCTGTTGTAGTTGCTTCATCTTTCTCGGAAACTGAGATTATTTCAGCCTTCTGGGCAGGCTCGCCAATGGGCTTGGTGTTGGGTGCAATCTGCTCTTCTTTGACCTTTTCGTTGTCAGGGTTACTGCCAACGACGGTGTCTTCTTCATCTACAAAAATGTCAATCTCGTCCTCAAACACCGCTGTGCTCTCATTACAGTCGTTTTTAGCCATGTTGAGGCCCTTCTGATTGGTAGGCGAGGGGTCGTCCCAGGATATGAGGTCGTTATCGTCTACTGTCTTGGTAGTATCGAGCGGCGCAATGACTTCCTCAATCGTCTCAAGCTTCTTGACCGCAGCGACGAGTTCAGACTTTGGCGCAGCAATTTCCTCAACCGCCTTGGTACTGGGCGCTTTGAACGCGACCTCAGGCTGTGCAGTCGTGTCAGTCTGTGGATCGAGCTGTGCTTCCTCAGTAGCCGGCGCCTTGTTGAGCTTGGCGCGCTTTCCCTTTTCCTGGGTAGACGCGGCAGAACGAGAGCGGGCCCGTTTTCCAGCCATAGTTATGTGTGTTGATGGGGTTATGTTATCGGGTGCTGAAGTCGAAGTAGGTGTTAAGACTGGCTCGTGGAGTTGAGCTCGGGTTTGTGGATAGAGAACAAAGAACTTCTCGAAGACGTGTTTATTGAGTGCTAAGCAACTGAGACCAAGGTATCAAATCCAAGTCTTTGTCGGTGTGGGGTAAAGAAAAAAAGTGCTGTGGAAGGAGGGCGCGAAGACTTTGTAGGGCAGCGCAAGAAATACGCACGGACTTGGAGTGAGAGCGGCTCACTGACAATAGCCACAGTGACGTCGCACAAAGAGCGCGATAACAATAGCGAACTCGCTTTCACCGTCCCCATTTCATTGAACATGCCATCACATGCAGTATTACGATGAGAAGTGGGGCTCCGACTAAGAGCCTGTGTAGCTGCGTAGGTAAGCGTCCAAACAGGCAGTATTTGCGGGACTCCATTTGTATTTCACTGAAGGTATTCCATCCTTATTCCAAGCCCTTGAATATAAGGTATAAGTCTGAGTAGGAAATTCTCATAAGTAGCCGGTCTTCGTTATGTATCGTCCCATGCTTCTTATCTATCTTGAATCCCCCTCCTGCTAAGATTGTCCCAACCTCTAGTTTCACCATCACAGGCTTGATTTCCTAGATTAATGACTCATCATTTTAGCGGTCTCAACAGTGTATGATCAATGTGCGACTCCATGGGGGTGAATGTGAATGTGAATCATAAAACGCAACGACAAACATCCTTTTCGTGATACGCCATGTGAAAAAGGACATAAGCAGCGCTGCGACTGTTTAGCAAAAAAATAAATATTCCGTACCAGGTCGAGACTCTGGGGTGGCTTTTGACGTCGTGCGCGAAGCATGCCTAGCCTATCCAAGCTAGACTAACTGCGCCCTGCCATCAACATCTGCATCCTTCCCGAACCACCATAAGAACCACATCCCCCACCACAAGATTAAAAACTCATCTTAGAATCTGACGCAAGCATGTCTATCAATCCTCATAACCTCGTCCTCCCACGCCCCGGAGACCCACCATCCCTAGCAAAACCTCCAATTCCAGGGCCACTCGAATCGACTTTCACATCGATCTTCGGTACCCTCCTCCCACCAGCCCAATATCTTACCACACCCCACGGGAAAGCTGCATACTATACTATGCTCCCATATCCCCCTGTGCAAACGGCCAATCGCATACTTTTCATCCACGGTGTGCAAACCCCCGCTCTCGGCATGCTCCCCCTAGCCACCGCTCTACACACCTCGTTCCCAGCCACGGAATTCGTACTAGTAGATCTCTGGGGTCATGGGCTAAGCGATACACCCATCTTACCACACAACGCAACGCTCTTCCACGGATTACTCGATGCGCTATTGGACCATCTAAACTGGCCTTCTGTACATCTCGTCGGGTTCTCCTTTGGAGCCTCACTAACAGCCGGATACGCCGCTTCACGTCCTTCACGGGTACAGAGTTTTGCTTTAGTTGCACCGGCGGGACTAATCCGATCCACGAGCTTCACAGCAGAAGAGCAAAAACTTTTGCAATCTGGTAGCGATGAAGATGCAGCCAGAAAATGGGTGTTTCGGTTTCTTGAGGGTGGGGAACTAGTAGTGCCGCAAGATTGGAGGGAGAGGGTTGAAAAGGGCGAGTTCGTTGCTGAGGCGGTGAGAGAGTGGCAGATGCAGGAGCATGCTGGGCATGTAGGTTCTGTGGTAGCGATAGTCAGGGACGGTGGGGTGATGGATAATCACGATTGCTTTGTAAGAGCGGTAGGGACTGGGATACCGGCCTTGGTGGTGCTTGGTGAGAAGGATGATGTGTGTAGCGAGCAAGAGGTGAGGGATTTAGGGTTCAAGGATGTCTTTGTCGTTCCTCAAGCCGGACATGGAGTTGTAAGGGAAAGGGTACCCGAGGTTGCCGGGTTCATCAGCGACTTTTGGGGTAATCTGGACATCGAAAAACAAAAAATTAGATGATGTCGAGGTGGATACGGACATGTATGATGGAAAGACATATCACACGTACAATCACTGCATATGCTGGTACTAATCCCAATATGGAAGGTAGCGTTGAAATGCTGGGCCTGCAGCTTCCTACAGGCTAGAGTCGGCCATATATTGTGAACAGAACATCCGACGAATAGGATGATACCTAGGAAGAAAGCAGCGCAAGGCTGGCGGGTAACGGGTGTTGACTCGCAGCTCTTACCGTGCGCGATCGTCACACTGCATGTGGGGCAAACCCATGTGGCGTCGATATAAGCAAACCCCACACTGCATGGAAGACGAGACTACATCAAGTACTACACATGAATGTCATAGTCGCAATCAACCCCCCTGAGTATTTCCTCAGCCGTGTATCATCATGACTGACTCTACAACCCATGAACCAACAGGCATAACTATCCTGATAGTAGGCGCCGGTTTTGCTGGTCTCTCCGCAGCCATAGAATGCTCCCGCAAAGGCCACACCGTCCTTCTTCTCGACAAAGCCGCGTCTCCAGACGAAATAACGCAGTTCGGCGATATCATTAGCTTCGATCCGAACGGAGCACGCCATTTTGAGCGGTGGCCTGGTGTTGTCGAAGCGATGAAGAAGGTAGCTAGGAAAACTACGTGGTTGGACTTGTATCATTGGAAAGGCGAGTTTGTAACGAGACAGAGCTTTGAGGGGGAGAAGGAATGGGGCCCTCGGATAAACGGTCATAGAGGGGAGTTGTGGAGTATAATATATCGACATGCTCTAGAGAGACGGGTAGATGTGAGATGGGGTTCAAGAGTGAGTGATTACTTTGAGAACGAGGAAAAAGCCGGGGTGGTTGTTGATGGAAAAGAGATGGTTGCGGATGTGGTGGTTGCAGCCGAGGGCGTACGGTCCCGCGGTCGGAAGATCGTGCTGGGCTTTGACGACAAACCGAAGAGTTCAGGGTATGCGGTGTATCGGTCATGGTTCTCGGGTGATTCGATTAGAAGCAATCCGATGCTGAAACACCTTGTGGATGGAGACAGCCACTCTGGATTCATTGGACCGGATCTGCATTTCCTTGTCTCCTCGCTCAAAGATGGGCAAGAGTTTAACTGGGTCTTTACGCACATAGACGACGGTAATATCGAGGAGAGCTGGCAGTTCCCTGGAAGAGTAGAAGATTGTCTGCAATATGTCGAGGGATGGGCGCCTATCGTTCAAGAGATAGTAAAGGCGACACCAAAGGACGCTCGTCTCATCGATCACAAACTCGTCTTTCGCGATCCGCTACCGACGTTCATCTCGCCAAAGCAGCGCATCGTCTTGATTGGTGACGCAGCGCATCCATTTCTTCCCACTTCCATACAGGGAGCCAGTCAGTCAATCGAAGACGGTGTGGTCTTAGCGACGTGTCTGTCGCTAGCTGGCAAGCACAAAATTCCTCTGGCCGTCCGAGCGTTTGAGGAGATGCGGTATGAAAGGGTGCATAAAGCGCAAACTATGGGAGTGAAAACTCGGGACCGATGGCACAAGGCAAATTGGGACGAGATTGCGAAGACACCGGAATCCATTCATCTAGCGCGGGAAGCCTGGCTGTTAAACTTCGATGCAGAGAAGGACTGCTACGAGAAATTTGATCAAATTGCGAAGCATGTACGGCCTCGGATAGCCCAACTATGAAATTGCTGCTGTTAGGGGTGACGTATTCAATGCACATACATATACAACCATGGGAGGCTCGGCGTAACTGAGCGAAAGGCCCTTTTGTTGGAACTAGCTTATCAGCACTAATTCACGCACGTTTCGCAGCAAGTCCTTAGAGACCCCAGCCACAACTAGTTTTTTACTCCACAGACTCCAAAGACACGGGTGCTGTCACCGTTGATTCCGGCGCAACTAATGCGGTCAAAGCACTTCGGTGTGCTCACGTCATAGCGTGCACCTGCCGCTTGTCGCTTAGCGTTGGTATGATATCTCGCCTAAATCGACGCCATATGGCCTTGCGCAACGACTATAACAATGCTGCCGTCTGCTCGTCAGTCGGATTCGTCGCTTACTTTCGGTCGTCTGTATAACCGGGAACACGACAGCGGGAGACAAGATGCGCAGCTCTATCCTGTGCTTTGTGGCATCTGCCACTGTCACGGCGGGTATCCTACTCACTGACCCGCATGGCAACCTCAGTGTCCAAGGATTCGAACGCAACGACATTGAGGTCTTCCTGGGAATCCCCTACGCCAAAGACACCGGTGGTGAAAACAGATTCAAGCCTCCAGTTGCCTATGAGTACGCTCCAGGTTCCATCATCGATGCCACCAAACCGGGGCCTGCCTGTCCACAGGCACTTGGCCAGCTTTTCGCCCCTCTTGGATTGGACAATATTACCGAAATCTCGGAGAATTGCTTGAACGTGAACGTAGCCAGACCCAAGGCTGCAGACAGAGAAGGCAAGGGGCTATTGCCGGTGTTTGTCTGGATACACGGAGGATCTTTCTGGTGGGGCAGCAACAACGAACCGACAACTGCGCCCGACGGGATGGTCAAGCAATCGGTGGAGAATGGAGACCCTATTGTGCACGTTGCGATGAACTACCGTGTTGGGTTCTTTGGCTTCGCAAACTCGGAATCGCTGAAAGAGGAAGGCAGCATGAACGCCGGACTTCGCGATCAGCGGGCTGCAATCGAATGGGTGCGCGACAACATTGCTTATTTCGGCGGGGATCCGACGAGAATTACGATCGCCGGCCAGTCTTCGGGCGGTCTCGCAATCGGAATGCAAGTCCTGGCTTATGGCGGAGAAAAGCCACTACCATTCCAGCATGGTATTGCTCAATCGCAGTCATTGGAGCCTGGTATTACCGGCACTTTTGCCAAGGACGCTATGAAGGCTGTGGCCGACTATGTTGGATGCAACAAGACCGACGTGGACCATCCAGACACGATCGAGTGCCTGCGTGGACTGGACACAAACACTCTTTTTGAGGCTTCCAATGCCACATACGTTGCTGATATTGCCCACAACATTGGCGATGTCTGGTTACCACAAGTTGACGGCGACTTCCTCCCTGCTGCACCTAGCCAGCTCATCGCAGAAGGCCGTTTCGGAAACGCGACATTCATGTCCGGATGGATGCAAGGCGACCTGAACATATATACCGACGTTTCCATAGCAACCGCAAACGACACCTACAACTTTATCCACGGCTATCTGCCAACCATACCCGAAGCATCGCTTACACAGTTGCTGAACATGTACCCAGTAGAAGAGTTTGAAACCAGTGCGAACCTGACCCAGGAATTTTACCGCTCTGCGCGCATCTTCCGCGACATTTTGATGGTGTGCCCATCGCTACACCTTGGAGGTGCCATTCATGACCTGTACGAAGCCCCCGTCTACTTTTACAACTGGAACCAGACAACTCTTGACCCAATCCTCGAAAATCTCTATGGTATCCAAGGCTTTGGAGTGATACATACGTCCGAATTTGCATACATCTTCGATAGCATGCATGTATACAACAACACAGGACTCCCATACGCCCCGACAGCGTATGATCACGAACTTGCCATGCGATCAAGCCGATCATGGAGTACGTTTGCCAGTAAAGGTGCTCCGACAACGGGCGAACAGGATGCGACAACGCTGCTGAACTGGGACGAGGCGTTCAGTCGGCCTGGTGGCCCATATGTCAGGACGATTGGTGGAACGGATCCGAGCAACAACGCTCTGGGTAATGTGAATGCGACACAAGTAATGGCGAAGCAGAGATTGCAGGAACGGTGTGGATTCTTCAACAGTCCGGAGATTATCGCAGCGCTCCAATACTGAGTTGCAGTTGGATATGACAAAGTACGTGTGGTCGGCCGGTCGTGGTACATAATATTGATATAATGAGCCAACGTGCATCTCACACCGTGAATCAACCCCAATATTCATCTTGAGCGTCGTTTTAGTGTCGCTCCTCTTCCTCGTATGCATCTATTTCTTCACCCCCTCCCCCTCAGCCAAGCCCAATATGAAATCCCACTCTTCCTTCCTAACCTTGCACACACTCAGTCGCGAATTGGTAACAAGCTGCATATCTTTCAGCGGCCCACCATCCTTGGCAAAATCCTTGATCCTATGTAGATCCACCACCTGCTCAAACTCCCTCACAAACTCTACACCCACGCAAAACCACTTTGGCTTCTCAGGATCCGACTTTTTGTCATA
>Ga0265798_10010884_pt1 | contig 11139 bp, 12 predicted proteins | sample P3T30metagenome_FD_192430 | JGI IMG/M metagenome (GOLD analysis project Ga0265798, IMG submission 192430) | Plant litter microbial communities from East Loma Ridge, Irvine, California - P3 T30 | ecosystem: Environmental > Terrestrial > Plant litter > Unclassified | place: USA: California... | reverse complement strand
AAGTATCACGCAACCAGTAGATCGGCTTTTGCGTAGCAGCCCATCCCACCACAATACTCTATTCAACGCTCTGCAAGAACATGGCGACCAAAATAATCGACATTCGTGTCGATACTGCCGAGTCCGATATCTTGGCGGATATCAAAAAAGGTCTCCGGCCTGAGGATGGCGGGGAAAAGAAGCTGCCCACGTTGCTGCTCTACGAGTAAGCGGAGTACACAACAAGTACAAGATACAAGCTAATCCAGTGCTCAATTATCCAGCCAGGAAGGCCTCCGGTTATTTGAGGAGATTACATACCAGGAAGAGTGAGGAAGCCCAATCGTTTTAGCTGGGGTTTCAAGCTGATCAGTGTTCACAACGTCAGATACTACCTGACTAATGCCGAGATTGAAGTTCTCGAGACGTATGCAGACAGCATAGCCGAGCGAATCTCATCACCTTCCATCATTGTGGAATTGGGGAGCGGGTAGGGTCCTGGCGTCCTGCAAGAAAAGATTGGAACGAGCTCTGTGCTTCGTGAGTACTAAGATGATTGCAGCAACCTTCGAAAGGTAAACATACTCTTGCAAGCCATCGATCGTCTTGGCAAGGATGTCGAATACTACGCCGTCGACCTGTCTTTGCCAGAACTGGAGAGGACCTTTGGCCAGATACCCACAGGTAAGAGGCTTTCACCTCACAACGTGCGAGGAATGATGGGGTGGACATGCAGTGCTATGTCTGGGGTTGCGTCAGTATATATTACTATACCGTTTGACGTGGCCGGCGTGCATATGAACCAGCATCAATGCGTCTCAACCTAACCGAAGACACGTGCTGTGGTATCAGCTTATCAACGCACGACTTCGCGAAGCCACGTGATCTTCCACAGTTTCCGCTAACCAGATGTACAGAGGGATACAAGCATATCAAGTGCTTTGGGCTGCATGGTACATACGACGATGCTCTTGAATGGCTAAAATCGCCAGCCATTGAGGCGAAGCCGAAAACCATTTTGTGGTTGGGGTCTAGTCTGGGCAATTTCAAGCGGCATGAGGTACCGCCGTTCCTTGCCGGATTTGGCGAAGTCTTGCAGACGGGTGATACGATGCTTATCGGCATCGACTCTTGCAAAGATCCAGAGGTAAATCATTGACCCGCATTACCTGCTGTACAACTGCTGATTCCGTGCCTACGCTAGCGCGTATTTCATGCATACAACGACCGCAACGGTGTAACGCACAGATTCATACTCAACGGATTACAGCACGCAAACGCTCTCATGGGCGAAAACACTTTCAACATGGATGACTGGGAAGCCATCGGCGAGTATGACAAGCAAGCCGGACGTCATCACGCTTTCGTCGCACCACGTAAGGATGTCGTCATTGATGGGGTGACGATTAAGAAGGGCGAGAAAATTCGTATCGAGGAAAGCTACAAGTACAGTCGTGAAGAAGCGAAACATCTCTGGGAAATGGCTAAACTCGCCGAGAATACTGTGTGGGCAAACGCTAAAGGAGACTACGGTGAGTGCACCGGTTGCAACCATGGCCAAGTCACTTTTCTCATCTGTCCTAGGTCTCCATTTTGTGTCCAAGCCAGCGGTCTTCTTCCCTACCAAACCCCAAGAGTATGCAGCAAAGCCCGTACCCACTCTTGTCGAGTGGCGGGAGCTCTGGAAGGCATGGGATGCGGTTTCCAAACAAATGATTCCAGAAGAGGAGCTGCTTTCCAAGCCCATCAAACTCCGCAACGAATGCATCTTTTATCTGGGCCATATCCCCACTTTCCTCGACATTCACATTGCTCGTGCTACGGGTAAGAAGCCGTCTGACCCCGCCTATTTCTGGAACATCTTCGAGCGCGGCGTGGATCCGGACGTGGAAGACCCAACGCGGTGCCATCCACACTCGGAGGTGCCCGAACAATGGCCACCACTGAAGACAATTCTCACGTTCCAGCAATGCGTGCGCGACAAAGTCGAGGCTTTGTATAGCTCTGGTGAGGCTGAATCCAACGGCCGTGTGTCTCGTGCACTATGGCTTGGTTTTGAGCATGAAGCCATGCATCTAGAGACCTTGCTCTACATGCTGATTCAGAGCGACAAAGTATTGCCGCCTCCCGGAATGACGGTTCCGGATTTTGCGGCATTTGCAGCACATTCCAAGAGTCTAGCAGTCGAGAATGAGTGGTTCACAATTCCGGCTTCAGATGTCAGGGTCGGACTTGAAGATCCTGAGGGCGACTACGGAAGCCAGCGTTACTTTGGATGGGACAATGAAAGACCACGCCGCTCGATCCATGTGAAGTCCTTCCGTGCAAAGGCTCGTCCGATTACGAATGGAGAGTATGCGACGTACCTCTCCCAGACAGGAAAGACAGGTATGTGGTCCCTGCATAACATGACGTGGCCTTGCCTTGATGGTTTTCGGTATATCGTGCGTTGTTATTTGCGATCCTGTGCACGTGAGACAAAGCTCTTTGCTGACTTTGTATATCTTAGCAATACCCGCATCGTGGTGTGAGCAGCCGTATTACAACGCCAAGGACAAGGGCACGACAAAGAGGGACAGCGTAATCAACGGCTACCAGAATGGTACCAATGGCTCAACCCCCAGCATCACCGAGGGGAAATTTGTGCGCACTGTGTTTGGCACTGTTCCTTTGAAGCTTGCCCTAGGTTGGCCTGTTGTTGCATCCTACGACGAGCTGGCTGGGTGCGCGCAGTGGATGGGGGGCCGCATTCCTACCATGGAAGAAGCACGAAGCATCTATAGCTACGTTGAAAGTATTAAGGAGGAGTTTGAAAAGTCGCTCGGGAATACGATTCCAGCGGTCAACGGGTACGATGTGTCTTGGCCAACAGCTGCGCACAGCTAGCTAACATCCCGCAGCCATCTCATCAATGAGGGCGTGTTCGAGACACCACCATCAAAGCCTTTGTCTAATGGCAACTCTGGCGCAGGACCTAGTCTCGACCCGCATGATCTCTTCATCGATCTTGAAGGGGCAAATGTGGGCTTCAAGCACTGGCATCCAGTCTCAGTAGCCGAGAAGGGCAACAAGCTCTGCGGCCAATCTGATCTGGGCGGTGTTTGGGAGTGGACTAGTACTGTGCTGGAGAAGCATGCCGGCTTCGAGCCGATGGAACTGTACCCGGGCTATACAGGTATGAGCGTGTCCGGCGGGCTTCTGCTCCTCAGCAGCCTCCACTATGGCGCGGCTAACAGCAAACAGCCGATTTCTTCGACGGAAAACACAACATAACGCTCGGGGGGTCGTGGGCGACGCATCCGCGTATTGCTGGGCGCAAGACGTTGTAAGTGCATGCGGCTATGGCAGCTCTGATCAAGACTGCGTCACTAACGTGAAGAAAGCGTCAACTGGTACCAGCGAAACTATCCTTACATGTGGGCTGGAGCACGCATCATCTCAGACGTCTAATGCACGTACCCTGCACGTGCCCTGCACGTGATTCGCTGATGTTGCGTTTGCCATGTCTTAGGCTGCGGCGCGCCGACGCCATCGGCCCGTCTTACTGCATCCTGAGCCGTAACAAGAAACAGGGCGTCCAAGGAGGAATGCTTTCCTTGCCTTTTACGAATACACTCTCTTGAATTGCAGTCTGCTGTCGCTACAGGCTTTGTCTCTCACGGGTTTTGTTGTCGCAATCAACCGCTCGCTCTTTCCCAGCATAAACATGTAGCTGCAACTACCGTCGTATCCTTATCTAATCTCAACGTGCACTTGACTCCCCGCACTTCCAGCGGAAACATTTCCAATTATAGTCAATACCCAACTCAGATTCACCAACGGTCTGGTGATTGCGCGGAATTAATGTCGTAGGCACCCAATAGCTTCTCCCCACGCATTGACAAGGGCTCGCTACCTGTCCGCTTCTTCTTCTTCTACCCCATTCACAACTACACAATCCATTCCCATCGATTGATCAACCAGAGAGACCTTTCCCAAAGACGATCATGGTCAACAGTTTGCTGTTCAAGTGGGAGGATTCCCAGGCGCTCAAGTAAGTTGGCTGGCCGCTATGCACATTGGTTTGGTTCGCCGTCCGGCCGTCAACCACCAAACATGAGCCAACGCTGACAGCGATAACAACAGGCACCACTGTGGTTTCTGCGAGCGTCCCCTTAGCCATCCTGGCGCGAGGTCTTCTTGCTTCGGTAAGCACTCTGAGCCATGTGTGCGCTTCCATCAGGTTCGTCTCTACTGCATCTGACGCGAGATACTGACGATATACTGACTCTCTACAGGCCATGTTTATGCGTCTACGCGGCCATACTTGTGCACCCTGCCTCTCAATCAATGAAGTCCACTACAGGCGCCATCACGACATCGCTGAACAGCTGCGAGCTGTCTACGAGATTTGTGGCGAGATTACCTGGGGTATCATACCGTCCGACAACGATAGCCGCGAAAGAGCAAAGGAATGTGGCGATATTCCGGAAGCAGATGAGAACCAGGATCCAAATTACGACTATGGAGATACACCGACGTCAAAGCGCGAGAAGAAAGAAGCCAAGCGACTGGCGAGAGCGGCCAGTAGATCCAAAGTCATCACCCAGTATGAGATAACGTATATCGACAGAATTATGCACTCTTCCCACGGGTTGCCAAGTAACGACTCTGACGTGCCATATAATGCGGAAGAGGTTGAAGAGATAGAGAGGCAGCTTCGTGTAAGTGACTGCTGGGGTGTTGCATTAGCGCTTATTTGTCAACTTGCTAATCAATTTACAGTATCACGCCCATGTTTACAACACACAGGCGGACCGCAAGGGGCTTAGGAAGCTCTCCGAGGCTTCTGTTGATACATCTATCGATTTCGAAGCTGAGATCTGCCGGATCTTCGAGGCTTTCCGCATTAGCGATCTGCTCAAGCGTAATACCAAGACCAGGGGCCTGCAGGGGAAAGACTTGAAAACATTTCTGGCACTGGTGGAGGGGATCAAGCAAGCACTTGTTGAAGACATCATTCAAGTTAACAAAGATGCCGCTGAGGTACGCATGCGGCGAGCGGGCTATCTAAGATACACCAACAAAGCTTCGTACGAAATCATCGAAGAGAGATACACCGAGAAAGACTGGAAAACTGGCGGAAAGTGCGTGCCAGATGCAAGCGAATCCAGCGGTACCACAAGTCCGGTGGATGAATTCGAAGCAGCCGCAAGGTATGTTCTGACCTGGTTCTCTCTCTCTCTCGCGTAATCCTTGGCCTATTAGTGCAGGCCTACACAGCACTGAGATTAGCAGACCAAGAAGAAAGACTAACTCTAAGTAGTGAAGAACAAGAGAGCCAGTTGCCACAGCGGCCTAGAGATCCGCATGGCCCAGATCGAAGGCATCTCGAGAGCACACACACACGTGTTAATGGCGAAGATGGACTCTATGAGTATACCATCGAACCTTATCGCACTCCACTATTGCCACTACCACCCGATCCTACTCCTGGCAAGAAGACTACTTCTATGAGAGTACTCAGTATCAAGACTACAGGGCACGACAAAGCCTCGGAAAAAGCTGCAGAAAATCGGAACAAGGGTTATCCACGCCTAGCATCCCATGGCTGGCAAAAGGTTACCCATGGAGCTATACCGACAAACGTAGTAGCTAGACCTCGCATCCGGGGTAATCTTCCTAGCCAGCAACTGGCTGACAGAACTCAGCCTATCCTAACTAAAGCACCTTCCAATTGTTCTGAGACCTCGCCCCTTCGATCGGACACGTGGAATTCTTCCAACGGTACGAATACCAAAGCCCTGCGAGTGCAGCCTCCTTCGGTATGGACTGCACAAGAACCAGAAGGCTTTGTTGTAGCGTCTAAAGAAACTGTTAACGATCAGCCGGCAATCTCACAAAAGAAGAAAGCCAAGAAGACCCGCGAGACGAAGCGTAAGGCTAAGAAGTTGGAGGTATTAGACTGCATTCCTGACATTGCATCCTTCCGAGCTGAAGCAGCCGAGGAGGTCACCGATAATACCGACACCATCTCTACCGACAAGACCACACTAGAAGCTGAGTGTGGGCTTTCAGAGATGATTAGAAGCGAAAAGATCTCCTCACACTTGAACGGCATTGATGCCGATAGTGACATTGATCAAGTAGAAAAGGCCGCTGCGCAGCCCCCAGTGCCTTCGGAGAAGACAATCCCGGTGTTCAAACCTGCAACTAAACCATCCACGAAGCATGAAAAGCACATGCATTGGCTTAGGTTTACTCGCTACTTGCTTGTGGATCAGCTCAATGATCCAATCCCATCATCTTACAGCGGCTGCTCGCATGCCACCTCTTGTGTGTTCGAGAACAACGAGATTCAAGACTGCCCCTTCCATGAGCCCTTCTGTGGCTGCGCCGATCCTATGAGGGATCAGTGCTATCTGGTTCTACCTTCGGAACAGCTGTATAGTACTGGACCGTATAATCGCATCCGTGGTGAGAAGCTGATGGCCCTGTACGAGGCAAACGACCGTACGAAGGGCCGCTTGATGCTCGTGGACGATGACATGGTGGATTACCTCATGGAAGTTTCTATGGACAGCCTGAATCACCATGACCCAGCTTTCATGCCTCCGCGTCTTGCTAGGGAGTATCTCGATGGCGTTGACATGCGCATCCCCACGCCACTTATACAGCAAGAGTCTCAATTCCAAAAACTTTTGGTTAGGAACAGGATCATCAAGGAAGAACTTACCGAAGAGCTGCTACGAGACATTCAGTGCGGCATGTTTGAGCGCGCTGGTAAGCAACACATGTGCTACTGCCAGGACGAGATGCCGGAGCAGATGCCAACAGCAAAGAACATTGTTGTTTGCTCTTACAAGGACTGTTTTATTCAATACTTCCATAAGTCTTGTGTTGAGAACCTGGGTGTGGAGAAGGTATCACGTTGGTACTGTACTGACTGCGTGTACGAAATGAGGGCCGTTGCCCATGATGCGCTTCACAAGCTGGTCTCGTCCAATGTCACAGACGAGGATGTCGACGAGAAGCCGGCCCGGTTGGGTCTAACGAAGGCCCAGGAGGCTCTCGAAAAGAAGATCGACGATCTGTTACAGCTGCCCCGCGAAGACTTTATCCAACAGATGCGCGCTGTTATGAACACATTCATGGTCCAGTTTGGAGATCTTGAATCTACACCCGATGAGGTCCAGAAGCGGATCGTGGACAAATTGAAGCAGGTCGGAGTTCTTGCTGAGGACGCTTTAAATGCGACGGGAGCTGTACTGTAGTCGCATATTCCGAGCATGTGTATGATGGATCCTGTAGTCCTCATACAGCACCTCTTCCCACTTGATGAGACTAGGGGAATTGAACAATTTTATGCACACAATGTAAATGTACATGTATGCAACCGAAGGTTTTGCCATCATTTTCAATGGCAGCTGTATTACTCCAAGTCACTACACAAACCATACCTACTTCTCCTGCCTTTCCATCGTCTCGGCATCGAAGTTGCAATCTTATAGACATGTACGCAGCGGAAAAGATAATCTCAAGGTTCTGCAAGTCATCACTTGTCTGAATGGTCGGTCGTGTCTGTAGTCTACGACTTGAGAAGTGTAGGGGCAATGAGGTGGACGCCGAGGAGGCAAGCTAGAGGTTAGGTAGCTCGGTAGATTGTGAGGATTTTTGCTTGGGAGAAAGAAAGGCTTGGCGGCGATAGGTATGGGTGTAGGGTGTAGGGTCTCTCTAGATGACGAAAAAAAAACCGCCGATTCCAAGAAGAAGAAAAACAAAAGTGGGGATTTCAGGGATTACGGGGCACAATAATTCCTTGGGTCGATGACAGTTGGAAGTTGGGGAAATGTTGAGAGTGGAAACCCCCCTTCGACCAAAGATTTTCAACAGTTAAACAAGCTTACCTACCTGTTTTTGGTTCCAAATGCGATTTCGTATCCGTACGAAAGTCCCTTTTTTTTTCGCCATGAAAACTAAAACACCAGAAATACAGCTAAAATACTTTGATGTGCTGGTTTGCACCCAACTTTTCTGAGCAACGTGAGATGAGAATTCCCAAGTTTTTTACATTGCAGGTGACCTAATCTACCCTTTCAAACTGCAAGCTTCCTTCACCTACCATCATCGCTTTTCACCACAGCTCGCACAGTGCCATACTTTTCCTTTTACCGTTTCCTTGACCCTGTTCTATACTAATTGCAGTGTTGTTGTCTCCGTTTTGGATGCGGTCATTGTTATTATTACCGGTATTGTTGTCGTGATGCTGGTAAATCTGGACAATGCAGGGATTTATATTGCAGTGGTTGGAAGTTGGAGTTTCCTTTGGGTGGGAAAGGGGTTGGAAGAGGGATCTTGGAAGGCTTGGGCCGAGTTATTCGGAGTGGTGATGGTGAAGATCGAGGGGACAGAGGCGCTAAGAACTTGTGGTCGCTTTTCGTTTGGCCATTCGTTGGCCATCACGAAGCTATCGTCGGAGCTAGAAAACTGCTCCTCTTCAAATCCTGCCAACTGGGACGGACTGTATTGACCGTGGTCTTGCGTGTAGTCGAGCGACATCTGAACATCCAGGCCGGCCCTGCTGTTACCTCTGCTTACATTGGCTCTAAATGGCCGTAGTGAAGTTTTCCCAGAACACAAGGTCGCCATGAAACCGTCTGCGAATACATTGCACAGGGCAGGCTGGTCATCGCTTAAGCTTGCATCTGTTGCTAGTCCTTCCTCTAGCAGTCGTTGCTCCACAAGAATTGGCGGGTAGCTTGGTGGGTGTGACAACACGACGCAGAATTCATGCGGTGGGTGCTTGATCGGGTCTAACTCGAATGGTTGCGCCACAGTCAAAATCTTTGCACAAACATCCTCATCGAGATTCTCGCTAACAAACCGTCATTCTAGCTCGCAAATCAACAGTGTAGTTCTCCTGATGAAGCATATGAGGAAGTTCCCCGCCTGGCTTTCCGAACCAAATTGTCGTCGGAGATGTTGAGTAGCATTGGTGAGATTGCCGTCTCGCGTAACATTGTTGTCTGAAGCCTCTGCCCTCCCCTATCACTGATTTTTGCGTAGAATTCAGCCACTGAAGATACGAGTTAATTCTGTAGTATTAGAAGGTTGAGCCGAGCTGCAAGAGCCCATGTCTGTGCGAATACAAGAAGCAAGTCGGCACTACCAAAATGGCTGGCGAAGACAGAGAGAGATTCGCCATCAAGGTACGTCAGCACAATGTTGAACGGCTTGAAGTACAAATCGGATAGTGTAGAGCCTGCCTTATCAGCTATCACGTTGCTTCGATCTATGACATTAGCAGTTTGCATATAAAACCCCTGATTATATGTCGTTTGCCCGGGTGGCGGAAGCAAATCAATGTATTTCTTTTTGACGGCAGTATTATTTAGTCGATATGGTATACTTTGTCGTGATCAAATAAAGATAGTGTTTCAGGCGCGTCGCTACCCAACCTATATTTGAGAGACTGCTTATTTCTACCGGTTTGTTCGGCTAAGCAAAAGTTTACATATGTGCAGGTGTTGTATATCCTAGCCACAGCTTTCGGAGGAGCACTCAGGATTGTTGCTGCAGAAATTCCTTCCAGCGGCGCACCATTGGTCTCCAAAGGTTTGTTTTCCCGTCAAATTGCGAGTATGCCACACCGAGCAATCCGCCAACGAGATGGGCCTGCTAACATTAGAAGACATGATAATGATCTGCAACACTGTGAACTTACTGCGTGGCCAAACTTCACAAAAGTATATCCACGGACCATGCCAATGAAATCAAAAAGCAGAATAGCAGGTAGCACATACTGCGCTTCGAAGTGCACCGGGACAAACATGATTCCAAGACCAGCAGTAGGATACTGCATACAGAAGACACCGAGAATGCCAAAAAGTGCACCCGAGGCACCTCCGCATCGAACGAATATCTCTGGTATGACACTTTTCTGGGTGGGTATCAATGTGGCCAAGTGCTGGGCGTAACCGGACAGCACGCCTGTGGACAGGTAGAAAGCCAATGTGTGGTATGGACTGCCTTCGAATAAACGCGAATATCCGACTGGTGTCATGAAGTTGTTGAGGAAGTACATGTTGAAGAAGAAGTGCAGAGCTCCGGAATGCACAAACATTGAAGTAAACTGGGTGTAGTTGACATTGCGAGCAGGCAGGTGCCATAAGAGATCCCAAGCTCGCGGCACAAGAAAACTGCTCAAATGAATACCGGTATTGGCTCCGATAATGCCGTAGCCGAGTCTTGTAATGGGATCAAGGCCATTCCAGGCTCCAGTCTCGATATCAGTTGGAGATGATGGGCCTTGTCTTCGTGTGTTCCACGGCAGTGCCTGAAGCCATCCTCCAGCAGACGCAGACTGCTTCTTAAGCTCTCTTTTCGCTTCCAAATAGGACAGGCCAAGGAAGATACCACATGATACTGCGATGGCCCAAATTGCCGGACGCAGATAATAGACCTTGATTCGGGGAAGACGTTGCTTTATTGCTTCTATTGCCGCCTCGTGTGATTGTGGTGCCTGATCAGGCAGGTAGCGGAAGTTTGGGTCTACTGGCTCAGCCGGAAGGGCTGGTTTTTGTTGCGGCCCATGCGGTTGTTGATAGGGAGGTCCTGACGGTCTTCGTTGTGGATTATGTTGCACTCGCGTGTGCGAAAAACAACGTAGTTGCAATAAGGTAGGGCGAAGGGCCAATACGGCCGGCATTCGAGAAGCACGGCATGACGACCGCAAGGATGGCCCAGTAATCTTGAACGCGAACATGAGGCGCAGGAAAGCGTGACGCGCAGTCGAGAGTGTGGGTGCAGTTGTGAAGGGTTGCACTAAGCGCCGATCGGCCCGACTAGCGTATGGCCCGTGCGAAGTGCGTGTGCGTCGTTCTGGCGAACATCTCTCGTCCAACTGAAATCTTGACATGAATCAAAATTTTTCATAACTTACTGATTGGCGCGTGGTTCATTCTAGCTTTGCGATGCACAAAACACACGGTGTAATCGCCAAACACAGACCCACTCCAACCAAAGTACCATCACCTGCACGAATCACAGCATCCCGATCAGGACGCGATTGTCTTTTTCTCTACATCTTTAGCTCCCGCTGGATACTAACCAGTAGGATTAAATGCAAGATCTGCTTGTATGTGCACAAATGATCACTGCGTCAATGACTATGGGTAAATT
>Ga0265798_10010882_pt1 | contig 11139 bp, 5 predicted proteins | sample P3T30metagenome_FD_192430 | JGI IMG/M metagenome (GOLD analysis project Ga0265798, IMG submission 192430) | Plant litter microbial communities from East Loma Ridge, Irvine, California - P3 T30 | ecosystem: Environmental > Terrestrial > Plant litter > Unclassified | place: USA: California... | reverse complement strand
GATCGACGACGTCCATGAGCCGCTGGAGCAGTATGCGTCGCATTTCAAGACTGCTCATGTCACCCATACCGCGGACTTTTTCGAGGACCTCGTGCGCCGCTCCGGCGTGGACGAGAATGCCAACGCCAGGACCGTGCAGGAACTGCGCGAACTCGAGAAGCAGGCCGCGGGCGTCGGATCGTCCAACAAATGGTGGCGCATCCTGCGCGGCCTTACCATCGCGGCTGCGGTGCTGGCTGCGCTGACCATCCTGGCGCAATACACGTGGCCGTGGCTGGTGCTTCCCGCGCTCGTGCTGGCCCCTGCAATCCATGTGCTGAACCGCGTCATCAACGACTCCGATGCGCGGTTAAAGGCCCTGCGCACGGCCTGCGACGAAAAGCGCGCCGTGGCCTGGAGCCAGATGGCGCCGCTGAACCGCCTGTTCGACTGGGACATCGTGGCCAAGCTGATGCAAAAAACAGTGCCGCGCATCGCCTTCGACGCCTATTTCAGCAACGGCCGCATGAACGAGCTGCGTAACAGCTTCGGCTGGTCGGGTAATCTCGGCGACGACCATTCCATCGTGTTTTCGCACAGCGGCGTCCTGAACGGCAATCCGTTCATTCTGGCGCGCACCCTGTCGCACTGGATGGGCAGCAAGACCTACCATGGCTCGCTCTCGATCAGCTGGACGGAACAATACCGCGATTCGCAAGGTAAATGGCAAACCCGCACCCGCCACGAAACCCTGCGCGCATCGGTCGAGCGCTCATTCCCCGAATACGAAAACCGCACCTTCATCGTCTACGGCAACGAAGCGGCGCCGGACCTTGTGTTCACCCGCAACCCTTCGAAACTCTCGAAGCTGGAAGACGGCATGTTCGACAAATGGCGCAAGAACCGCGCCATCAAGAAGCTGGAAGCGAAATCGCGCGATGTCGGCGAGGGCAAGACTTTCACGGTGATGGCGAACCGGGAATTCGACGCCTTGTTCGATGCCACCGACCGCAACCACGAAGTACAGTTCCGGCTCTTGTTCACGCCCCTGGCGCAGCAGGAAATGCTCAAGCTGCTCAAGGACAGCGAAACGGGTTTCGGCGACACCTTCGTGTTCGAAAAAACGCACATGATCAACGTCGTCGAAGCGGGGCACATGCGCCGCACCGATATCAGCGCCGATCCTGCGAGTTTCCATGCCTATGAACTGGCCCATGCGCGCAGCTTCTTCAACAGCTACCACAACGATTTCTTCAAGTCGTTTTACTTCGGAATGGCGCCCTTGCTCGCCATTCCGCTGTACCAGCAGCATCGGCCGCATGCGGACATTTACAAGGATACCTATTCGCACAAACCCTGCTTCTGGGAGCACGAGGCGATCGCCAATTACCACGGCGAGGCGGCGTTCAATCATCCCGAGTGCGTGACGCGCAGTATCCTGAAGACGTCCATGGAACGCGAGGCCGACGGATCGCAGGAAGTGCGCGTGACCGCCAGCGGCTTCAAGAGCGTCGGGCGAACCGCCTATATCTCGGTTTGGGGTGGCGATGGCCGCACCCACCAGGTGCCCGTGCATTGGGACGAGTATTTCGAGGTCAGCAACAGCGCCAGGGTGCTGGTCAAGGAAACGGCCGCGCCGGGCGAGGCGGCGAGCGACGTTGCCACGGACAGCTACCACAGCGCGATGCCGGCGGCGTTTGCCCATCACGGCATCGATGCCGGAAGGGCCGTCCTGCGCCGCTCGATCCTGTCGGCGGTCCTGCCGGGCTGATGTGACCCGGCGATTCAGCCGCGCCACACCACCCGGTTGCGGCCCGCCTGCTTGGCCTTGTACAGGTGGGCGTCGGCCGCTTCGAACAGGGCCGCCGCCGGTTCGCCGCTGTCGGGCAGGAAGGTGGCGCCGCCGATGCTGACCGTGAGCCAGGCGGCGGCGCTGGAGCCGGCGTGGGCGATGCCGGCCAGCGCGACGGCCTCGCGGATCGCGTTCGCCACGTAGCCGGCCTGGCTGGCGTCGGTGTCGGGCATCACCAGCACCAGTTCCTCGCCGCCGTAGCGCGCGGCCAGGTCGGCCGGACGCCGCATCTGGGCGGCGGCGGCGCGCGCCACCGCGCGCAGGGCGCGGTCGCCGGCCGGGTGCCCGTACATATCGTTGAACTGCTTGAAGCAGTCGATGTCGAGCAGGGCCAGCGACAGCTGCTCGCCGGTGCGCCGCGCGCGCTGCCATTCCATCGCATACACTTCGTCGAAGCGGCGCCGGTTGGCCAGCTCGGTCAGGCCGTCGACGTTCGCCAGGTGTTCCAGCATGCGGCGCTGGCGCACCAGCTGCAGGTGCAGGGCCACGCGCGCCAGCACCACGGTGGCGTTGAAGGGCTTGGTGATGTAGTCCGAGGCGCCCATCTTGAGGCCGGCGGCTTCGTCTTCGGGCCGGTCCAGGCCCGAGATGAAGATCACCGACACGTGCGCCGTGGCCGGCGTGGTGCGCAGGCGGCGCAGCACGTCGTAGCCGCTCATGTCGGGCATCATCACGTCGAGCAGCACCAGGTCGGGCACGTGGCGCGTGGCGCGTTCCAGCGCCTGGGCGCCGTTCTTCGCCAGCAGCACCGTGTATTCCGGCTGCAGCAGTTCGCACAGGACGTCGCGGTTGACGGCGTCGTCGTCGGCGATCAAGACTTTTTGCGGCACGGCGTTCATGCCGCCTCCCCGAGGTCGACTCCGAGCTGCCGGGCCACACGGGCCAGCGGGTCGAGCGCGGCCGCGTATTCGAGGTCGTCGACCGCTGCCGCCAGGGCCGCCAGCGCCGCCCTCAGCTCGGCCGCCTGGGCCTCGCCCGGCAGCAGGGCCTGGAGCTCGGCCGCCGCGCCCTGGGCGCGGGCATCGTCTTCGCGCAGGTAGCCGCCGAGGCGCCGTACCAGGCCCGGCAGGGTCGACGCCACGCCCGCACCCGCACCCGCACCTGCAACGTCGTGGGCTGCGCCGTGCGGGCTGAGCAGGCCTTCGAAGCCTGCCAGCACCGTGTCCAGGGCCGCAGCCAGGCCGGGCACCAGCGCCGCCGGCGCCGCCGTATCGCCGGCGCGCAGGCCGGTTTCCAGCTGGCCGGCGCCGTGCGCCACCGCGTACGCGCCGACATACGACGCGCTCGATTTCAAATTGTGCGACAGCTGCTGCAGCACGCCCAGGTCGCCGCCGGCCAGGGCCTCGAGCATCTGGCGCGGAGCGCCGCGGTATTCCTGGACAAAGCTGCGCACCCGTTTCAGCAGGCGCGCCTGCTGGCCGTTCACGCCGGCCAGGGCCGCGTCCCAGTCGACGCCGGCCAGCGCCTGCAGGCGCAGCGGCGCGCTGGGGGGCGCGACATCGGTCTGCGCCAGCGGCGCCGTACGCCCGGCCAGGCGCGTGCCGTCGATCCAGGTAAGCAGGGCGCGGAACAGCTGCTCGGGGTCGATCGGCTTGGTGATGTGGTCGTTCATGCCTGCCGCCAGGCTCTTCTCGCGGTCGCCGGCCATCGCGTGCGCGGTCATGGCCACGATCGGCAGCGCGCGCAGGCCCTCGATGGCGCGGATGCGGCGCGTCGCCGTCAAGCCGTCCATCTCGCGCATCTGGATATCCATCAGCACCAGGTCGTAGTCCTGGCGCTGCACCATTTCCAGCGCCTCTGCACCATGCACGGCGACGTCCACCTGCACCGGCGCCGCGGCCAGGAAGTCGAGGGCGACTTCGCGGTTGTTGGTGTTGTCCTCGACCAGCAGGATGCGCGCGCCGCGCAGGCGCGCCAGTTCGCGCGTGCCGGTGTCCAGGCGCGCCGGGGCCTGGGGCGCCGTCTCCGGGCTCAGCGCCTGCAGCAGGCTGTGGTACAGCAGGGCCGGGCCGATCGGCTTGGTCAGGAAGCCGTGCAGCGGCAGCGCGCCTTCCTGCTGCTGCACCGTCTCGCGCGTGCAGACGCTGACCATCAGGATTGCCGGCGGCGCCGCCAGGTCGGCCTGGGCATGGATGCGGCGGATGGTCTCGACGCCGTCCCAGCCCGGCATCAGGTAATCCATCAGCACGATCTGGTAGGGCGCGCCGCGCTCGTTCGCATCGCGCAGCAACGCCAGCGAACGCTCTCCGGAATCGACCGCATGCGCGGCCACGCCGAGCGAATCGAGCATCTCGACCAGGGCTTCGCGCGCGGTCTCGCAGTCGTCCACCACCAGCACGCGCACGTCGTGCAGCGGGGCGGCCGGTGCAGCCAGGGAAACGGCATCGGCGTCGATGCCGGCACCCAGTTTTACCGTGAAGCGGAAGCAGCTGCCCACGCCCGGGGTGCTGGTGACCCCGATGGCGCCGCCCATCAGCTCGACCAGCTGCTTCGAGATGGTGAGACCGAGGCCGGTGCCGCCGTACTTGCGGGTAATCGAGCCGTCGGCCTGGCTGAAGGACTGGAACAGGTGCGCCAGCTGGTCTTCGTTCATGCCGATGCCGGTGTCGCTGACGGTAAAGGCCAGCGTCACGCCGTCCGCGCCGCGCGCTTCCAGCTCCACCGCCACCACGATCTCGCCGCGCTCGGTGAATTTCACCGCGTTGTTGGTGAGGTTGATCAGGATCTGGCCCAGGCGCAGCGGGTCGCCCACCAGGCGCGCCGGCACCCCGCGCCCGACCCGGAACACGAGTTCCACGCGGCGCGCATCGGTCTTCACCGCGGTCAGGCTGGACAGGTGTTCCAGCAGTTCGTTGAGGTCGAAGGGCACCCGTTCGAGCGTCATCTTGCCGGCTTCGATCTTGGAAAAGTCGAGGATGTCGTTGACGATGCCGAGCAGGTGCTCGCCGGCGCCGAGTATCTTGCCGAGGTAGTTGCGCAGCTTCGGGTCCGGGTCGCTTTTCAGGGCCAGGCGGCTCATGCCGATGATGGCGTTCATCGGGGTGCGGATCTCGTGGCTCATGTTGGCCAGGAAGTCCGACTTCATGCGCGTGGCCGCTTCGGCGCGCAGCATGGCGTTCTGGATCGCCTTGGTGCGCAGGCCGAGGATGCGCATGAACACCAGCATGTCGATCGCGTTCCCGAACTGCAGCGCGTGCATGGTCCAGAAGGTAGCGGGCAGGGCGCCGTTGATCACCAGGCTCAGTACCACCGAACTGGTGAAGCTGATCGACCAGCCAACCAGGAAATACACGCCGACCAGGTCACCGCGGCGTGCGCGCATGAAGGCGCCCGGCATCCCGAGCAGCATCGGCATGATGCCGAGGGTGCTGACGATGGCCACCAGCCCGTCGACACTGATCACGCCCGCGGCATACGCCAGGGCCGCGACCACGCACAGGGCGGCGCCGGTCTTCATCAGGCGGCTGAAGGTGCGGTCCATGCCGGGCCGCGCCAGGGCCTGTTCGACGAACAGGTAGGCGCCGCAGGACGACATCAGCGCAAACAGCCCGCCGGCATGGATGTTGGTCCAGGCATTGCTGCCCCAGACGTACTGGCTGCCCAGGCCCGCGAATTCGGCCGAGAACAGCGCGGTCCCGGTGATCATCAGCGCGAACTTGGCGAACAGCGGCTCGCGCAAATTGACCCACTGCGCCAGGCCATACAGCACCAGGCACAGGGCCAGGCCGGCCAGCAGGCCTTGCAGCATCTGCTCGCCCAGGGCGTTGTGGTGGTAGACCGAGGCCTGCGACAGGCGGATCGGCAGGATCTTCGGACCGGCGTTCTCGATCCGCATATAGATGTCGTGCCCCTTGCCGGGCGCCATGTCGAGGATCAATGCCGGCGTGCGCGGGCTGCGCGCGGCGCCGTTCGCGGGCTGCAGGTTGCCGGCCAGGCCATGCTGGTGCACGCGGCCGTCGACGACCACGAACATCTCCACGCGGTTCAGCACCGCGTAGTCGATGTCGAGGATCCAGCGCGCGGTGCTGTGCGCCGGCACCGACACGGGAATGCGCAGCCACAGCACGCCGCGGTGCATGCCCATGGTGGCGTAGGCCGTCTGCGGCGGCGCGAACCGGGCGCCGGCCGCCAGCACCGCGTCGATGTCGAGGGTGCCGTTCGGGTCGTCCAGCGTAGTGACGGCGGGCCAGGCTTCGACTGCGCCGGTACGGTCGTCGAGCAGCAGTGGCGCGCTCGGTTGGGCCGCCTGTGCTGCCAGCGCCAGCGTGGCCAGCAGCAGCAGGGCGCAGGCCGCGCGCAGGAAAGACCAGCCGGGCAGTGGGCGCAGGATCATGGCTGTTTGCGGGAAGTGATCGAGGTGTCCGGGCGCAGGCGCAGTTCCAGCCTGTTCATCCAGGCCGGCGCCTTGGGATCGTGATGCCAGGCCTGGACTGTCTCGGCGACGCCGTTGAGCAGGGCCTCGGGCAGCTTCAGGGGCCGGGTCTGGTCCATCAGCAGCTTCACCGTCAGGCGGTAGCCGAGCACGCGCGACACCAGGCGCGAGATCGAGAAGCCGTGTACGACGCGGCGCACCAGCCAGTCGATGCCGCGCACCGCGCCCATGCACAGCACGAACAGCGTGCGCGAGACCAGCGACACCTGGCCGTCGAGGCCGAGCTCGCGCGAATTCGTGCGGCCGCACAGGTAGCGCGTGAGCAGGGTTGGGAAGGGTTTCAGGGGGCGCAGCGGAATCTCGTCCTGCATCGCCCCCATCAGCGCGGCGGCCAGCGCCGGGCGCGGGTCGGGTGCGCCATAGGGCAGGGCGCCGGCGTTCACGGTCTCGCGTCCGCGCGCCTGCAAACGCGCGAACAACCGTTCGGCCGCGGCCATGTCGTCGACCAGCAGCGCCGGTTCGATGCCGAGCAGGTGCCCGACCACGTTCCAGCCGTGCAGGTAGGCGCCTTCCTCGGCCGGCGTCAAGGCCAGCCCGAGGCGGCGCAGGCTGCGCAGGAACACGTAGTGGAAGGTCAGCAGCGTATACGCCAGTTCTTCCTGGTTGATCGGCAGGCCGTGCTGCGCCACGTCCCAGCCGCGCGCATACAGGGCGCGGTGCAGTCCCGGGCCCTCCGGCGCCAGTTCGGCCAGGGTGGCGGCAGGCTCGCCGCCGGCCATCACCGTTGCCGGATTCCCGCGCAGGATCAGGTGGCGGATGGTGGCGTGGATCAGGCGCACCTTCAGCACCTGGGCGACGCCGCCGCCGCCCGGCGCAGTCAGGCCGCCGCGCAGCATCACCGGGAAGATCATGGCGGCGGTCGAGCGTACGCGGTAGTCGGTGTGCTGCTCCAGCTGGCCGGCCGTGTGCAGCACGCTGGCCAGGTCGACCGGCACGTAGCACTCGGGCAGGCTGGCGCAGAACAGCAGCGTGCAGGACAGCATGCTCATCTCGACGAACACGGCTTCGGCGGCGCCGATGCGCGCCGGGTCGGCCCAGGCGGGCAGTGCGCTGGCGGCGCGCAGGTAGTCTTCCAGCGCGGCGGCGATGCGCGGCGGCGTGGCGGCACTCGCGCGCCAGCCGTCCAGCACGCCGTTGCCCGTCCAGGTGGCGAGCTCGCGGTTGACGATGGCGATTGCCTCGTAGCGTTCTTCGCCGTCGCAATCGGCGAGGATGCGGTTGACGACGTCGTCGGCCAGCGGATCGGCGCGGTAACGCGGGTCGGCCGCCGGCGCCAGGGCCGGATCGAGGAGGACGCCCATCATGCCTCCCGTGCGACGGCGGCCATGCGGGCAGCTGCCACCACCGGGCCGGCCGGCAGCTCGGTCACGGTAGCCGATACCGGCGCCTGCCAGCGGCTCCAGCCGCACAAGGCGGCCAGTAGCGGAATGCCCATCGCGAACAGGGCGATGGTGCGGGTTTCGACCGGGGTGCCGAGGCAGGCCTGGAACAGCATGTTGCCGCCGTAGATGGCGAGCGGCACGACGGTATGCACGCGCGACACGCTGGCCGCGGCCACCGGCGGACGGCGCCGCAGCGTGAGGCGGAACAGGAAGATGATGACGAAGGAAACGGCCATCCAGCCGACGAAGCCCTGCAGGGTCTCGCCGAACCACCAGCCGTCGGTCTTGTGCATGATCCAGGCCTTCAGCGTGAACACCATGTACGGATCGGCGCCGAGGTCGTAGGCGGTGACGATCATCGCGGCCAGGAAGGACTGGACGATGCTCTGGCCGATCGGTGCGGCGCCATCGGTTGGCGTTTGCCAGACCATCAGGTTGGCGATCACGTAGGCGATGTAGGTCAGGGCGAACCACATCAGCGGGATCACCATCGGCACGTCGCCGATGCGCCAGCCCAGTACCTCGGTATAGGTGTAGTGGCCGAAGAACCAGCCGTAGGTGGAGCCCATCTGCTCGGCGAACCAGCCGAGGCTGACCGAGATCAGCACGAAATGCAGCGCCGCGCGCGCACCCAGCAGGTGGATCGCGCTGGCCCAGCAGCAGGCGAACATCGCCAGCGAGCCGACGATCAGCATGCGCGTGGTTTCTTCCAGGCCGCGCGTGAGCAGCACGACGAGGAACAGGGCGAGCAGGATGAAGGTGATGCGGGGGAGATGGCGCTGCATGGTCGTTCCTCGTCTTGGCTGGTCAGGTTGTTGTTGTCAGAAGCGGTAATCCATGCGCAGCGACGCGGTGCGCGGCTCGCTCGGTACGGTCATGCCGAAGCTGTCGATGTTCACCGGCTCGACCTTGTCCTGCAGGTTGCGCACGCGCAGCAGCAGGCTCCAGGGGGCGCCGTGTTGCTGGTAACCGAGGCTCAGGTCCGTCTCGGTGCGGCCAGGGATGCGGTAGCGCAGCAGCTTGCTCGGGATGCCGATGGTGTACGCGCGCGATGTGCGCGAGAACAGGCCTGCCGTCAGCGTGCCGCCGCCCACGTCCAGGCCCTGCTCGTAGCCCAGCGTCAGCACCGCGCTCGGGGCGCGGTCGAGCTTGTAGCCGGCCCAGGAGTGGATGCCGTCCGGCGTGTAGTCGACGTAGTGAGCGTCGGTGAAGGCCAGGGTGGAGCTCAGGCGGGCGCTGGCCACGGGCTTGACCGCCGCCTCGATTTCCAGGCCCCTGACGCTGGCCACGCCGGCATTCCGGGTCACGTAGCGCGGCACACCGTTTTCCATCTCCACGCCCGACAGCTGCAGGTTGGTGTAGTCGTAGTGGTAGGCGGCCAGGTTCAGGCTGGCGCGGTTGGCCCAGAAGCGGGTCTTCAGGCCCAGCTCGACCGACTTCAGGGTTTCCGGGCGATACACCAGGGCCGATTCCGCCACCGGCGCCGGGCAGGCGACGCCGAGCGCGTTTGAATCGGCCAGGCAGCCGTCGTTGAAGCCGCCGGATTTGTAGCCGGTGGACAGCACGCCGTACACCAGGGTGGACGGGTTCAGGTCGGCATCAATGCCCAGGCGCCAGGTGGTCTTGCTGGTTTCCAGGCGGGCCGCGTTCGGCAGCGCCAGGTCGGTGGCAGGGTTGAAGATCGGGCCGAACTGCAGGTTGGTGGCGCCGACGCGCGACTTGTCGTCTTGCGTGTAGCGGGCGCCTGCCGTCAGGCGCAGCGTGTCCAGCACGCGCCAGGTGGCTTGCCCGAACACGGCGCGGCTCTTCGAGACCACCGGGCCGGTCGGGAACACGTAGTAGGGCGGCAGGCCGATCGGCTCCAGGTCGCGGAAGGTGGCGAGCTGGGTCATGTCTTCGCGGAACCAATACACGCCGGCCTGGGCCGACACGCGGCCGGTGTCTTTCGTGGCGATGCGCAGCTCGTGCGAATCCTGGTCGTAGGCGCCGTCGAAGTATTGGCGCACGCCGAGCGCGAAGCCGGGCACGATGCGGTAGTAATAGTTGACCAGGAAATCGTGGTCGAACTGGCGCCGTGACCCCAGGTAGTGCAGGGTGGCCGGGCCCAGGTTCCAGGACAGCTCCACCGACAGGCCCTGCGCATCGCGCCGGCTGTGACCCTGTTCGGGCACGGCGTTCGGCGGCACGAAGGCATTCGTCAGGCTTTCCTTCGTCGACGTGCCGCGCCAGGCCGGGTTGCCGGTCTCGATGCCCGTATAAAAATTCGTGTCGGGGACGATGACGTCGTTGTTGTCATGCTGGACCGTGCGGTCGTAGCGCAGCAGCAGCGAAGCGTCGGCGTTGAAGTCGAGCTTTGCCGACAGGCGCGCCGAGCGGTCGTCGCGGTCCAGGCCGAGTTCGTGCGGGGTGCCCTGGGCATTGCGCAGCAGGCTGTCGCGGCGCTTCACGGACACCGCCGCGCGCAGCGCCAGCGCATCGTTCACCGGCACGTTGAGCATGCCGTCGGCCTTGCGCGCGCCGTAGGTGCCGGCCTCAAGACCGACTGCGCCTTCGAGCGTCTTGCCGGGTGCGTTCGAGATCACGTTGACCACGCCGGCGGTGGTGTTGCGGCCATACAGGGTGCCCTGCGGGCCGCGCAGGACTTCGACGCGGTCGACGTCGAGGAAGTCGCCGTTCTGGCTGTGCGGACGGGCGATATACACGCCGTCGAGCATGAAGGCGGCCGAGGGCTCGCCCTTGTCGGTGGCGTCGGCATTGCTGACGCCGCGGATGGTGATGCGCAGGCCGTCGGCCGCGCCGTTCAGGTACACGCCGGGCAGGCGCGCGGCGAGGTCGGACGGGCGGTCGAGGCCGGCTTTAGCCAGCTGGGCGCCGCTGATGACGGACATGGCGACAGGCGTCTTCGATTCCGGCGCGACAAGGCGCTGCGCGGTAACGAGGACTTCCTGGATCTGGCCATCGGAGATGGCGGCGGTTTCCTGCGCAGCCGCGCCGAACGGGAGCAAACCCGATACGGCGGCAGCCAGCAGCGTAAGGTTCGAACGAACCTGACGGTTGGACATGCATTCCCCTAGTTTTTGGATCGAATCTTATTGCGCGCAGTGCAGGGCACCGGCGTCCGCGGCCTGTGTTTCGGTAACACTTTTGTATGGCTGCGCTATAGACGTGCAGTCTAGCAGTACATGCACCAGGGAAACAGCCCTCTGCCTGTTAATTGTTCGGAAACGAGGATGTGGCGCGACACTCGATGTCTGGCTGTTAATGAATGATGCTGTAAAGACAGGCGGCTGTCTAGACAAGCGAATAGCGGACGCGGTAGGGGTGGAAGCCGAGCCGGCGCTTGAAGTCGCGCAGGCCGGGCTGTACACCGAGGTAGCTGTCGTACATGAACCAGGCCACCTGGCGCTCCTCGATCAGCGCGCAGATGATGTGCGCCAGCAGCAGGTACATGGCGCCGTCGCCATTCTTGTAGCCCATCAATTGGTCGGTGGCGA
>Ga0265798_10010880_pt1 | contig 11140 bp, 9 predicted proteins | sample P3T30metagenome_FD_192430 | JGI IMG/M metagenome (GOLD analysis project Ga0265798, IMG submission 192430) | Plant litter microbial communities from East Loma Ridge, Irvine, California - P3 T30 | ecosystem: Environmental > Terrestrial > Plant litter > Unclassified | place: USA: California... | reverse complement strand
CCCGGTGCCACCAACGTCGTCACACCCATGCAGGATGCGCTGATGGACGGAACACCCCTGGTTGTCTTCTGCGGTCAGGTCGTTACCAGCGCAATTGGCTCCGATGCTTTCCAGGAAGCTGACATGGTCGGCATTACAAGGCCGTGCACAAAGTGGAATGTCCTCGTCAAGAACGTTGCGGAACTCCCGCGGAGAATCAACGAGGCTTTCGAGATTGCGACAAGTGGACGACCCGGACCTGTTCTCGTTGACTTGCCCAAGGATGTTACTGCCAGTGTTCTCCAAAGAGCTATCCCCATGAGCAGCACTCTTCCTACCACCGTCAGTGCTGCGACCATCGCGGCGCGTGAGCTTAGCAAGCAGCAGCTGGACCACTCTATCCGCCGATCCGCCGACTTGATCAACATGGCGAAGAAGCCTGTTATCTACGCTGGACAGGGTATTCTCCAGACCGAGAACGGACCCCAGCTCCTGAAGGAGCTCTCCGACAAGGTCAACATTCCCGTAACCACAACCCTGCAGGGTCTCGGAGGATACGACGAGCTTGAGCCCAAGTCCCTCCACATGCTCGGTATGCACGGCTCGGCCTACGCCAACATGGCCATGCAGGAGGCCGATCTGATTCTCGCTCTTGGTGCTCGCTTCGATGACCGTATCACTGGTGCCATCTCCAAGTTCGCACCCGCGGCAAAGGCAGCAGCAGCTGAGGGTCGTGGTGGTATCATCCACTTCGAGATCATGCCCAAGAACATCAACAAGGTCGTGCAGGCGACCGAGGCTGTCGAGGGTGATCTCGGCACGAACCTGAAGCAGCTTCTGCCTCTCGTCAACGAGGTACCCGAAAGACCGGAGTGGCTCGGACAAATTGCCGCCTGGAAGGAGCGTTTCCCATGGGCCTACGAGAAGGAGGGCGAGAACGGCCTCATCAAGCCACAGACCGTCATGGAGAAGCTCTCCGATCTCACAGCCCACCGCAAGGAGGAGACCATTCTCACCACCGGTGTCGGCCAACATCAAATGTGGTGCGCCCAGCACTACCGCTGGAGATACCCCCGCACCATGATCACATCCGGTGGTCTAGGAACCATGGGCTACGGTCTCCCCGCCGCCATCGGCGCCAAGGTCGCGCGCCCAGAATGTACCGTCATCGACATTGACGGCGACTCCTCCTTCAGCATGACGCTGACAGAACTCTCCACCGCCGCTGAGTTCAACATCGGCGTCAAGATCATCATTCTCAACAACGAGGAGCAGGGCATGGTCACACAATGGCAAACTCTCTTCTACACCGACCGCTTCGCGCATACCCATCAGCGCAACGCTGACTTTGTTAAGCTCGGTGATGCTATGGGTGTACAGGCTAAGCGCTGCATCAAGCCTGAGGAGCTCGAGGACAGCCTCAAGTGGCTGTTGGAGAGCGATGGTCCGGCTCTGCTGGAGGTTGTTACCGACCAGAAAGTGCCTGTGCTGCCTATGGTGCCGGCCGGAAGTGCGCTGCACGAGTTTATGATTTACGACGAGAGTAAGTGATGTCGAATTTTGTATTGTGACGACAATTGCTAACGTAATCGCAGAAACTATCAAGGACCGCAGAAAGCAAACTAAGGAGCGATCGGGTCGTTAAGACTTGTTCCCTCTTTGTCAGAGTTTGTTCGATTCCCGTGTAACTTCATTCGTTGTGTATATTCTTGGGTCGGGTCGGTACCGGCGTTTTTCTTTTAGCTTAGCATATTCTTGGTTGGTTGCACGCATGCAACTTGGTTTCCATCGGGGGAAAAGTCAAAAGCGAGATATCAGTCTTCTTTAGTGGGATCTAGTAAGAGGTGGATGGGGAGAAGAGCGGGACGAGAGAGTGGAATACTATTTTTTAACTGCATGTGTCGTGTTGTTGTTGGTTGTGTGGGGCTTGGGTAGGGTGAACGTGGTACTAGGTTGAAAATGAGGATTGCAAGGACGCTGACTTGATGAAAGGGCGAGTATCTTCATGTGTGGGTGATGTTTGGGTTCAATGTGAGTGATCTTACTATGGCTTGGTATCCATCCTCTTTCATGGCAGAACCATAGTATCGTGTGAACCATAACTCTCCATCACTTTCAGATTCATATATAAGAAGGGCGAAGACTGCATGAGTTCAAATCCTCCATCCCAGAACACATACACATCCACATCTACTGTCACACAAAAAGCCTTCATCTACACACCCATCCAGCACCCCTGGAGTATACAAAGCGGCCACACCACACACCCCACCGCCTTCCACTACAACGTAGCCATGGGCTCAACAGCAACATCCCGCTGCTGGCGCGGCCGCAGCACCTCCATCTACGCCAACCTCCCTCTTGCGGAGTCATCTGAAGATATTTTCGACTTTGTATTTGGCGACCAAGAATTTCCATCGAATATATCTTCATCGGAGAGTATGGCGGTATCCTCTAGCCTCCCTCACGCGGAGTCAGTTGCATCCAAACCCGACAATGTACTCAGCAAACCCCAAAACGACATATCCATCTTCGCCACACCCCTCCCTGAGTTCGTCATAGAACAACGGCAACGGAAACTTTCGAAGGAGTCAGGGGGAAGTACAGGAAGTCAATCGGCTGAGTTATGTAAAGCGCCCACGTGCACGATCATAGAAGAAGGACGGGAGTGGTATGGCTACCGAGACGAAGGCATTCGTCAAGCAGCGGAAATGTTCGGTATGATTGGGCCTTGTATTCGTCCGGGGAGCGGCGCGGAAGACGTGGATGACATCAACGGGACTGAAGGAGAAGGCAAGGGGGAGGTGAAGAAAGAGAAGCCCTTCTGGCATGGGAACGGAAGGAAGGTTGGGGTGCAGAAACAGGAGAAGTGGATGTGTGTTGGAGATGATGAGTTTGGTATTAGTGAGGAGTTGAGTGTTGTTGATGAGGGTGAGGAGGGGAATAGTGAGGATAGTGGGGAGACTGAGGGTAGTGTGGACGGTGGCGATAGTATACAGGAAAGGGGCGAGGAAGGTGGGGGTAGGAAGTGGTGGAGTGTACGGTGGAAGAATGTCTTTGTGATGTTGGGGTGTGGTGTCTTAGCGTAAACATATGAAAGCTACTGGGGGCGCCAGCAATGACTGTCCTAATATAACCATCTCTCTTTTCCCTGCGTGTAGACATATGAAAGCTATTGGGCGTGCCAACAATGATTGTCCGTATGAAACCAACCCTCTCGTTTTACTACATGTCTATCCCTAGTGACATGATGGCGTGAGTCTATGCCTTCAGCCTGGGTCCGGCTCTTTCGTGCATCGAGTGTATGTCCATCACTGAGAGGCTCAAAGGGCGAGAACCAACGGCCTTAGTTGAAGACACTGCATCAATCTACCCTTGGTCGCAAACGCTTGTCTGGGTGCGTTGTGTCGCCTTGCGGTTAAGGGTAGCTCTCTACCGAGGGTAACAGTCTCTAGAGTTACTTCCTATCGGCAGACGTTAGAGCAATACAACCAAGTTCGATACACTGACATACTAACTCGTGCTTCCTCCCGACGACCCAACAGAGGTAAATGATTGACGCCCAGGTACATGGGCAAGACCCGGCCGAGGTACAAGGAGGTCGACTTGACTCTCAACGAAATCGCCTATGGTTAGCTGAGTCGGAGGGTTGGCGAGCTCGACATCTAAATTCGTGTCAGGCGAAGTCACGATACGGAGTTGCAACCAGAATATACATACCAACCTGATCGGTTTGCGTGTTAAGACAAGTTCGCCTGATTACATGGATTAGGAGGGCGACCGAAGGGGGACATGTTGCGACGAGTGTGACAATAGCGATTATTTCTCCATTGGACAGGAACGACATGGCCTCTTCCTCGTCGGAATTTATGGGAAATGCAATATGATTTCTGCTAGCAGGCCTCAAATAAATTCAGCCAATGCGCGATATTGAGGCTTCTGTATAAGCAGGTGGACTCGTTCCTTGCCGTTCGTGCGAGATTTTGGAGACGGCGGAAAGGGGACATGTTATAAATGTGTACCAGTCGAACTGTGGCGTATGTAAGCTATCCGTCCCCTCTCTGAGCTATTGACGTGTATGGTCAACTTCGCGAGTATCTGATCTTACGGACAAGAAATGATACATACTTGACAAATTGCCCAGGGGCAAAGCCGTTGGCATGGCCTCAAAGTCACCCTTCGTTAAACCGACCAATCTCGACTCTTCGCTAACGCAGAACACTACACGTTGCGCCGGAACCCTGATAAGCTTTACTCTTTTCAGGAAGCGTCTCCGTCTAGCGGCACGGCTGCGATGCGTGGTGAGCTCTTTTCGTACAACATTTCGTTAAGACTTCACCGTTCCTGAAGCACGGCAGTGCAACTCATGTCGCCCTCTCGATCGGACTTTTGGCTGTAGGCATGCCCGCTCCCTAACCCTACTGACGCACAGCATTGCATCTCATATCTCGCTTCGAAACTGTCCGGCTTTACCTTTGCCTTAGACTTTCTTTCCTGACGTAGGCAACCTTGGCGGAAGTGAACGCGCAAGCGGGCGGCCCAGTCCCTCAACTTCACCACAGCGCCTGTATTTTGATCCTTAAGTTGTTCATGACTTAGGCCTCAGCTTTCAGGCAGAGATGTATCGCTCGACAAGCGATATAGCCTTCCTCCAAGCGACCCACGGCTCGACACATGAGATCAACGATTAAGAACGGTCACCTGTGTGTGGGAATACGCGCATAAAGACGTCGAGGAGCAGGAGGCTTTGGCGGCTCACCTATGTGAATCGCGCTAGGCTGCCCGTTGACGCCCCGGAAGAAACGTCGTCCCCCACGCTGCCGTCGATTATCAAACGCAATAGCGCGTATTCGCACGAGTGTAGCTGCGAAAGACTAGGATGATTTCCTTTTACACTTGAATCACATGCTTGTTGACTGTTGTTTTTGAAGTAATAGCGCAAGCCGCTGACGGTGGGGTGGCGTAAGGCGCATGACAGTCCACATACAGCCGTTCAGATGTGGAGCAATCGCACCGCGCAAATTGTAAGCCTGCAACCATGGACTTTTGTGTTCTAATCGTGGGTGTGATAGCAGGATAGTGAACAAGGCAAACGGGCAAAGAGGTTTGGTCGCGTAGCGGCTGAAGTTGCGAGCTGGCAGCTACTGTAAGTGGGGCAGAGCACCGAAGCGGCCCGCCCAGCGCCAGTTGCTTGTTAATAGGCCCGCAGCTCCAGAACCACCTTTCCTCCTGAACCTCAATCTCCATCACGACAACACTGGACGGCATCCTTATCGCAGTCTTTTAGTGGGATTGAACTCGCGGTTATAGTCTACTGTTTGATCACAGAGCGATATACATGATGCACCTCATACTGCCTTCCCCGGGCGTGCGTGACACGATCGGACTGTCCTAAGCGGTTCGCAGGTTAGGATCGATGAGGCTGTATCGCATAGATTGCCTGGTCGACGTCAATCAGCATCATAACACGATACAAGAGGCTCGTGGAGGGGTGTAGTGTAAGTATTCTGGTGACATTATCGTTATGCTTCTCTGTTATACATCGCTCTTCCTGTATCTCATCGTCATCAACATCTCTTTGCAAGTCGAGACCCCTCTGCCTGCGTTCGATGTCTATAACCATCAACGTCCGCGCATACAGACTGTCTGGTTTGGGAATACAGAGTACAATGTATTATGTTGAAGGGAATGGCTGAAGTGCTGGTGGGTATTGGGACAGCTTCGTGGTTCGTGATGCGTGCTGTGCGAAAGTTTAGAGTATTGTCTTGTGATAATACTCGAAGGTTGTTATCACCTCCATCATGAGGTTTTATCATACACTGAGTGGATGCGTATTATCTTCTCGAGCAGTGCGCTATGACGGGTCGAAGCACTGTATTCTTCACGTGTCTAATAACTTCAAGGTTTATGTTAGAGCCAGAGATGTGCTCAAGGTCTAGCACGACGTCAGTAATGGGCTTAAAATATCGACACATGTATCTCCGACATACCCTGTACTTCGCGCTGAACATCAAGATTCTTACGTCTGAGAAGACGCCAGATGAGGACTATTGAAGGGGGACATGTTGCGACGAGGGTGACGATTGCAATGATGGACTCATTGGAAAAAGACAACATGGTGCTTGATTGGTCCGACTAGCGACTATCGGCAGTGGGGTGCAGGCTTCAGATTGAATCAAATGGAGAATAATCGTGTGAGTGTGGGTATGTTCACGTTAGAATGCTACTCACTGTCTTCATACTGCCACAAGGTTGGCGGAAGAGGTTTGTCTTATACTCGGCTGGGCAATAAATGTGCATTCATGTCTTCGGAAGTGCCATGATTATAATGTGCCAGGAGATGTAGGAGCCCGTATGAATACCAATGAGCGTAAGGTCACGTAAGAGCCATGTCGTATGTGATTGGATCTATCTGTGGACCCGTGGCGGCTTATTTGGCTCGTGGTGGCTTGTTTGACCCGTGGTGGCTTGTTTAGGCTCTTAGGGCCATGCAAGAGCCATGTCGTGATTTGAGTGGTTCCAAGAGTTTTTAGCGGGGTTTAATAGACACCGAAGAGCCTCCTGGAGGTGACCCGTGGTGGCTGAGCATTCAGCCTGAGGTTCTACGCTGTAGTTTTACTAGAAGCAAGATTCTTGGCTTCTTTAATCCAGTGCACCTTGCAGTAACCACAACCGTCATCATGCCCGTTCTATAAGCTGATAACAATTGGCGTGCATTCATACTTTCCCTTGGACAGCGCACCAAATGAGACGACGACCTGGATTTTGAAAGAGCCTTGGAAAGGTTGTGAACACTGATTCATGGTAACAGGCGGACATTGAGGTGGGTTTGCATTTGCGATGTAATTCGAGGGTTATTTTACCCCAGGATCACGGGCAGGCTTCAAAAAGAGTCGAAGGCGTACTCTCTTCTTCGCATTACGATCTTAGATTTGTATCAGTTAGAACCTACGCATGCCGTCAGTCATTCACCTTTCGACTGTCTCTCGTAGTGTTGCGATCTACATCTCTAGATCGGGAAGACCATCGTTCTGAGTACTCCCGCTATGATTGCGATGGGCGCATTTGACCCGAGCCATAATGGCCATGGTCGTTGTTGTGGAACGTCCTTTTGTTCTGCCATCAGCGGCCTGCCGCTGTGAGCGGGATGGGGAGTCTCCATCGTTGTGGGCGGGCATGGTCAGTAAGCCGTTGCCCGGGTACGGGCTAGGGCTAGACCTAAAAGCCTCTCAGTCTAAATACAGCTATACATGTGTATCAGTAGTTATAAACGCCCTACGTGCGCAACATTTGTCGGTTTTTGAAGGTTAAATACATCGCTACGGTGGTGGACGTCATGTAAACCATGGATATCTGTAATCCGGCTACCGTGGGTATGTGCAATTTTACTTTTCCTTGACTTCGATCATGGCATGACGATAATACAGCGAAACAAGCCATGCATGCGAAAATGCACGAGGGACGTTGATCATCAGCTCGGACTTGTGGCAAGTACGCCTCTGGATGTGGAGCCGAGATCACCGAAACGGCCCGCACCACGCGGGCACTTGCTTATCGACGCGGGGCCAGCTGCAGTGTCAGAATCACCTTCTCCCACGAACTCGAATCTCCATCACAATCAGGCCGGGCGAGTTCTGAATTACAATCTGTTTCCCATTCCATTTCAGTGTTATTGTGCACAGTTTGACAACGCCAGGAGATCTCATAGGTGACGTGCGCCTTCACTTTCCGTCTCATGCGACATTGTTACTTTGTCGCGAAGAGCTGAGGGGTAGGGACACAGTAGGCACCATCTTTGCAGTTCTTTGAAACAGCTTCATGAAGGATGATCCGCGAGCTAGTATGTCCGAGCATTCAACTATGTCGATCTGTGGCTGTCAAACGCCATCATCTGTCACGCCAATTCTGCAGCACATGTCTCCGAAAGCGCTTCGAAGTCGCTGCACCGCCGTTTGAACAGAAGATCATGTATCAGACGACAGACTCACATTTTAGTGAAGAGTAGTGTGCCACAAATGCGAGAGACTGCATTAGAGATGGACACAGAGCAGAGGCGCGTAAAGATGGAACAGCAGGATAAAGTAGTCTTCTGACATCGGTCTTACGTCCTCGTTTCATAAAACGCACTTAGTCTACCGCATCGCCAACAACATCGCCTCCCAGACCACGACTTCCTCCAGCTGTCTTCGACGCTTGATTCGGACTGGCTCTACCGCTACCTAGGTGACAACAGATCCTTGGTGCGATGTCTCAAAACCTTCATACGCCGTCTGCGTGGCTTGTGAGAGTTATGGAGGATTTTTATTGCGCTCATGTCGGCGAGATGAGTGGTGGTTAACGTCGAGAGAGATAGGTAGGAGTGGGTTTAAGTAAGGTATCGTCAACGTGCTTGATGATCTTGCGGTCGATGGCCGGACGGAAGAACTCATCATCTAGGAAGATATCAGCAATGTGAAGTGATCGTTGACACATGTCAACGAACCGTTAAAGTCTCTTTGGACGCGACCTTTGCGCCTGAGCAGGTGCCAGATGAGAACCACGGAGGGCGGACATGTTGCAACCAGACTAACGACGGCGATGATAGATTCGTTTGATATGGTAGACATGTCGGTCTCTGGGTGTGCTGCGCTACGGACACTGATCAACACCTCTGGTCTTGCTTTGGAAATGATTGAAGTAATTGTGTACAAAACTTTCGTTATTGTGGTGAGATACTAATGAAGATCATGGACTAGAGCGCAATATAAAGATTCCATGCTTTATGCTCCTACCACATATCATCTTTTGGCGCGTCCGCGTATACAGCCTTACGCTGATTTCTTGGGTCGCTCACCACATGTTCCAGGGCCATCATTGGCCAGATTCGATACAGTACATCTAGATATGTCTTAGCGAGGGAAAAAGTCATCGGTCAAGGTTCACCACGAATGGAATGTCGCGACGACCTGCGTCTCCATACTATCGTGCATATGCATCGGCCTTGATGCAGCCTCTGCCGCGTGAAGTACCCCACCTCCGCAGCTCGAGATTTCGTGACAATTGGTCAAGACCGATCATTGGCTAAACCGAACATGTTCCTCCCAATCATCGTGTTCTGAAAACATGATGAAGGCTCAGCTCCTGCACACTACGCAGGCCCGCGCCGCACAGCTCAAGGAAACCTGCAATTGGCTCGCTTCAACCGCGGCTTCCAATCAAAAGATACCACAGATCCGTCACCCCCTCGTAGGATTTACCAAGCCACAATGACAACCAATCGCTAGAGGCCACACCCGCGAACATTACGTTCCGCATGAGTACTCTGCTGTGGTAGTTGTCCGGGGCCTGCGTTCGTCTATACTTGCGTATTTATCGAATCAACTGGCGTTTTTTACTGAGCTGGGATGTTTAGTAAGCCCGGATGACTGTCTAATGAATGCGTCCGGAGTGGAGGCGTTTCGTCAGCCCACATGATGGCGCAGAGGAAGACTCACGTGATCATGTGGTGAACGCAGCCAGAGCAGAAAGCTCCTCGTGAGTCCACGTGATAGCGCATAGGCAGCCTTGCCAGGTGACTTCTCATTTTGGCTTTTACGTCTATCACTACACGTGAACGTCCTTGTCTATGAGTGCGCATGCGAAGCCAACCCAAAATCCAGCTCTTCATGCTGACGCCACTGTATTGTGCATCTGTCAGTCTTCAGATTGATAGGGCTTGCTCGTTGTTCCTCGAATCCAGGTTTCGTCCGATTGGTGGTTGTGCCGCGAGAGGCATTGCACCACCCCTTCAAGTCTTCACCGGCGATGGGTGCTGCTGACCCCTGCATAGTCTCGCTTCTCGACTGCGAATTCCAGGTTTTGCTGATTGGCGGATGGTATGCAGACTCTCAAAGCGGTATCGCCTACGTCGTGGTGCATTCCAGGTCTTGTTTGATTGGCTCCCAAGGTCGTTTGAGAGGAGCCCCAGGAGCCTTATATGCTCGCTGACCCGACCTTCACTCTTCGATCTTTCTATCAACCAATTCTTCATTCTTTTCTCAAGATTCGCTTCGACCTTCTTGAGATCCAGTCGGCATGCCTAAGCAGGCCAAGTCCTACGCACCGCGAATCCAGTTCAGTACGTGGGAGCGTCACCGATGCAGGATCAAGACGTTATTCGTGGATCAGAATGAGACTTTAAGCCAGGTCATGGAGTCAATGAAGAGCTACGGCCTGCACGCAACGTCAGTTCCAGACCCCCATTCCGCTGTCCATAACTATGCTAACGTGTTTTGAGTGAGTCGCAATACGAACGCCAACTGAAGTTGTGGGGAATCCGGAAGAATCGCACAAGAGAAGAGTGGTGTCTAGTGAGCCACGCTGTCGAGCAGAGACGTTGTCATGGAAAAGACAGTACTGTTTTGATTCGTGGCATTGAGCAGCCGAGGGACAGAATTGATCGTGAGCTTGCAAGGAGCCACTACCCTCGGCGCGCAGGTATGTTTGTCTATCAGTGGTATCAGTTCTCGCGCCTGACCCCTTCCAGGCGTTGTGCACGGTCTTCCTGCGTTCATACGCGTACTCTCACCGCCAGCGACCGCTTTAATAACAGACAAACCTCCTAATCGTCAAAAATTTACACTCCTGGAATATGAGCGGTTCACGATCGTGTTCTTTTCCCAAAGCAACTCCTCGGGCGGTTCGGTGATTCGGGGATCCATGATAATTCTAGAGGACACGGATGGCATTGCTACGGGAACATCTGGATTGGAACTTATTCGGGACGAAAGATATCTGTATTTAGAATCAGTTCCCTGGTTGGAAGATGGCTTTTCTCGCCTTTTCGAAAAGCAGATCTTGGAAGGCTTTAGGGTCAAAGGCAACCACGAACTGCTTCTCGAAGGCAGATCGCACAGCCTCTCGCAGTCTCTGTCAGAATCATGGAGCGTCCCCTGCTTGGAGTCTGTAGGCGTTACCCCTGAAGAGTGGGAATCGTGTGGGTGGAACATCTTCTTTGGCAGTTCGCTTTGATAACGGGTTAGGACAGGTCTCTTCCGGATGTACTGAGGCATGTAGGTTTGACAGGGGTAACTATTGCAAAAAGCAGAGACGCCAGCGTCTTTTGAGATAACGTTGCTACTTTCTGAAACCCTTACCATGTACTCACCTTCCTTCTGCGTGACCAAAAAATTAGCAAAAAAAG
>Ga0265798_10010878_pt1 | contig 11141 bp, 9 predicted proteins | sample P3T30metagenome_FD_192430 | JGI IMG/M metagenome (GOLD analysis project Ga0265798, IMG submission 192430) | Plant litter microbial communities from East Loma Ridge, Irvine, California - P3 T30 | ecosystem: Environmental > Terrestrial > Plant litter > Unclassified | place: USA: California... | reverse complement strand
CGCATCGTTCATGGGTGCTCCAGCAGGTCGAGGGTATGGCGGGCGATCATCAACTCTTCATTGGCGGGCACGATCCAGACCTGGACCTTGCTGCCCGGGGCGCTGATGCGCGCGATGCGGCGCGGATTGGCCGCGTTCGCCTCCGCGTCGAGCTGCACGCCGAGCCAGTCGGCGTCGCGGCATACTGCGGCGCGCAGCGCGATGCTGTTCTCGCCGATCCCGCCCGAGAACACGATGGCGTCCAGGCCGCCCAGCGCGGCGGCGAGCGAACCGAGTTCGCGCCCGATCCGGTAGACCATCAAGTCGATCGCCAGCCGCGCGCGCGGTTCGCTGCTTGCTTCCAGCGCGCGCATGTCGGACGAGACGCCCGACACGCCAAGCAATCCGGAGCGCAAGTAGAGCAGATCCTGCACCGCCGCCACATCCATCTCCAGCTCTTGCATGAGGTACAGCACCACGCCTGGATCGACCGCACCGCAGCGGGTGCCCATCGGCAGGCCATCGACGGCCGTGAAACCCATCGAACTGGCCTGGCTGCGCCCGGCAGCCATGGCGCACATGCTGGCGCCGTTGCCCAGGTGCGCCGCGACCACGCGGGCGCGGGCCAGCGCGGGTTCGGCCAGCGGCAGCTGGTTGGCGATATATTCGTAGGACAGGCCATGAAAGCCGTAGCGGCGCACGCCCCGCCCGGTGATATCGGGCGGCAGGGCGAACGCCTGCGCCAGCGCCGGCTGGCAGGTGTGGAAGGCGGTGTCGAAGCAGCCGATCTGGGGCACGCCAGGCGCCATCGCCATCGCGGCGCGTACGGCGCCGAGATTGTGCGGCAGGTGCAGCGGCGCGAGCGGCACCAGCGCGTCGAGGTCGGCGAGCACCTGCCGGTCGAGAAGCTGGGGCCCCGCATACCGGGTGCCGCCGTGGACGATGCGGTGCCCCACCGCCCGTAGCCGCCGCTCGCCGAGCCACCCTTCGAGAAAGTCGAGCAGTGCGCGCATGCCGCCTTCCTGGCCGGGCGCGGTGTCGTGCCACGCCTGCCGGTGCACCTGCGCGCCGCCGGCGTCGGTGACGCTGAAGCTGGCGCCCGCGCCATGCAGGTTCTCGATGCGCCCTTTCAGCACCAGCGCCAGCCCGGCGCCGCCGAACAGCGAGAACTTGATACTGGACGAGCCGGTGTTGAGCACCGCGATATGGTCGGCCGCCTTCATGCTCAGCCCTCGACCGGCGCCGACGCCAGCTTGTGGTGCGCCAGCAGCGCAGCGACCGCGCACGATGCGAGACGGCTGGCGACCGAATCGGCGCGGCTGGTGAGGATCAGCGGCACGCGCGCGCCGAGCACGATCCCGGCCGAGGCGGCGCCCGCCATGAAAGTCAGGCTCTTGGCCAGCATGTTGCCCGCCTCGAGATCCGGCGCCACCAGCACGTTGGCGCGCCCCGCTACCGGCGAGACGATCTGCTTGATTGCGGCCGCCTCGGGGTCGATCGCATTGTCCATCGCCAGCGGACCGTCGATCACGCCCCCTGTGATCTGGCCGCGGTCGGCCATCTTGCACAAGGCGGCGGCGTCGATCGTCGACGGCATCTTCGGACTGACGGTCTCGACAGCAGCCAGGATGGCAACGCGCACTTCGCCGAATTGCAGTACCCGGGCCAGGTCGATGGCGTTCTGCACGATATCGACCTTGTCCGCCAGCGTGGGAATGATGTTGACGGCGGCATCGGTGATGATCAGCGGCGCGTCGCGGCCCGGCACCTCCATCACGAAGCAATGGCTCAGGCGGCGTTCGGTGCGCAACCCCGTCGCGCTGTTGACGACCTCGCCCATCAGTTCATCGGTATGCAGGCTGCCCTTCATGATGGCGTCGGCCCTGCCCTGGCGCACGAGCTCCACCGCACGCGCCGCCGATGCATGGCTGTGTTCGGTGTTCTCCAGGGGCAGCGCGGCGATGTCCAGCCCCGCCTCGGCTGCCGCCCGTTCGATTCGTGTGCGCGGCCCGACCAGGATCGGATGGATCAAACCCAGGCGCGCCGCATCGAGCGCGGATTCGATGGCATGGCGGTCGCAGGGATGAGCCACTGCGACCCGCACCGGGCCCGCAGTACGGGCTGCGTCAATCAAGCTGCCGTAATTTGGATGCGCATCGTCGAGCTGAGCCATTTCACCTCCATAAATGTCCAGGATCTCATGATAACAGCGAAGCATTGCAATACAGGCAAGAATTGCTGCGATGCGCAATAACTATCCACGGTGGATCGAAGGAATCGGGACGAATCCGGGTCATATGAATACTATGCGGATGGAATGATGAAATTTCCCCAGTTTGCCGCCTGTACCCGGTATTTCGCGCACGGTAGGCCATGATGTTCGCATGCAATTGTTGCTATCATCCTAAGGTGCGTGTGGCCTGGATGCCACCCATCTTTCGAGGATGCTTGCATGACAGGTCTTATCCATAGGCGATCGATCAAGGAACCGCATGCTCCGCATGGATGAGTTCCAGGTCGCCATCGCCACCCTGTCCGCCGGGCCCGGCGATCGTCCTGGTACAGCAAGGGATGCTGCCGGTCGAGGCGGCGGTCGCGATCGTGGTTGGCGCGAACGTCGGCTCGACGTCGACCGCGCTGCTGTCCAGTCTGGCAATGAGCCGGGCGGCGCGCGATACGGCGTTCGCCAACCTGCTGTTCAACATGACCGGCGCCCTGCTGTTCATTCCACTCATCGGACCGCTCTCGGCGCAACTCGACGCCGCCGCGAGCGCGGCGATGGCGGTAGCGACCGCGCACCTGCTATTCAACCTTGGAATCGCCCTGCTGTTCTTGCCGATCCTGCCGCGTGTCGAAGCGCTGGTTGCCAGATGGCGGCGTGTCGGTGTCAGCTGACACCGGCACTGCAGGGAACAGAACACGGCCGCGCCATGAAACATCGAACACGGTCGGCCCGCTGGAAAACCGTTTGCCACTATGCCGGTGGCACGCGGTCACGCAGCGCTTCCCCTCGCTCCAGTGCACTGATGCTCTCGATGGTCGTGCGCATGATCTGTCCGATCGCCTCGACCGTGAAGAAGGCCTGGTGACCGGTGACGATCACGTTCGGGAACGACACCAGGCGCTGGATCACGTCGTCCGTGATGATGGTCGACGACAAATCCTGGAAAAACAGGCTGGCTTCCTGCTCGTACACATCGATTGCCAGTCCGCCAAGCTGGCCCGTCTTGAGCGCGCCGATCGCCGCCTCGGTATCGACCAGGCCGCCGCGACTGGTATTGACCAGGATACTGCCCCGCTTGGCGCGCGCGAGCGAGGCGGCGTTGACGATGTGGTGGGTCTGGTCGGTCAACGGGCAATGCAGCGACACCACATCGCTGCAATCGAGCAGTTCGTCGATGCCTACATAGCGCGCGCCGAGCGCTTCGAAGGCCGGATCCGGATACTTGTCGTGACCGACCACCGTGCAGCCGAAGCCGGTCATGATACGCGCGAAAATCATGCCGATCTTGCCAGTGCCGATGACACCCACGGTCTTGCCATGCAGGTCAAATCCCATGAGCCCTTCGAGATCGAAGTTGCCCTCGCGCGTGCGGACACTGGCGCGCACGATCTTGCGGTTGACGGCCAGCAGCAAGCCGACCGCAAACTCGGCGACCGAATGCGGCGAGTAGTCGGTCACCCGGACCACCGCGATACCATGTTGCTCGGCCGCCGCGGTGTCAATGTGGTTATAGCCGGTGGACCGGGTGGCCACCAGCCGCGTACCCTGTGCTGCCAGCAAGGCCAGTACTTCGGCGTCCACGCTGTCGTTGACGAACACGCAGACCGCCTCGCAGCCCGTAGCCAGGACCGCGGTGGCGGGCGTCAGGCGGTCTTCGATGAAACGCAGCTCATGTCCGTCCAGGTTCGCATTCGCCAGCATCGTCTTGTCGTAGCGCCGGGCGCTAAATACCGCTGTCTTCATGCCAGTCCTCGTCGATGATTGAAAGTTGGTTTGCCTACCACTGCGCACGCCCATTACAATAGTTGCAAACCAGTCAAAATGAAAGCTTTGACATGCTCATGGATCTCGGCCTGTTCCTCAGCGGTCAGCCTCTGTTCGCCCTGTTCCTGACGATTGCAATCGGCTACCTGCTCGGTGCGGTGAACGTCAGAGGCTTTGCCCTGGGGTCCGGCGCCGTACTGTTCGTGGGACTGGCGATCGGCGCGGCCGTGCCCGCACTGTCGCTGCCGCCCCTGCTGGGCAACCTGGGCTTGCTGCTATTCCTGTACGGCGTCGGCATCGCCTATGGCGCCCAGTTCTGGCGCGGCCTGACCAGCGCCGAAGGCGCCAAGGCAAATTTCGCCGCCGCCACGGCGGTGGTCTGCGCACTGGGCCTGATGCTCGCCATGACACATTGGATACCCGCGATCGGCCTTGGCGAAGCGCTCGGCGCCTTCGCCGGCGCCGGCACCAGCACCGCCGCGCTGCAGGCGGCCCTGGCGGCTTTCGGATCCGGCCCGGCCACCGGCTATTCGGTCGCCTACCCACTGGGCGTAGCCATACCGATCCTTTTACTGGGAATGTACAACGCGCTGCGTAAACCCGCCATGGCGGCGCGCGCCGCCTCGACCTTGCAGGTAGAGGAAATCGATGTCGACGAATTCAGCGTGCTCGGCACGTCGCTCGGCGAGGCTGCCGGGCGCCTGCCCGCCGGGATCACGATCGCGGCCATTCGCCGCGGCCATCGCAACCTGGTGGCGGACGACAACACCCGGATCGAAGCCGGCGATGTACTGCTCGTCACCGGGATCGACCAGGCTGTCCTGCATGACGTCGCGACCCGGTTCGGGCGCGCCCATCCTGGCCGGATGCTGCGCGATCGAAGCGACCTCGACTACGAACGCTTCTTCATCTCCAGCCCGGCGCTGATCGGGCAGCGCGTGGCGGGGCTGGCGATCCCGGAGGAGCTCAATGCCCGCATCCTGCACCTGCGCCGCGGCGACGCCGACCTGCCGCTCACGCCCGAGCGCATCCTCGAAGCCGGCGACCGCATCGGCGTCCTGGCGCCGCGCGCCAGCTTCCCCGCCCTGCGCCGCTTGTTCGGCGACTCGATCCGCAGTACGGGCGACGTCAGCTATATCGGAATCGGCGTCGGCGTGGCCCTGGGCCTCGGTTTCGGCGCGATCCACTGGCCGTTGCCGCTGCTCGGACAGGTCTCACTCGGTTTCGCCGGCTTGCTGCTCGTCGCGCTGCTGCTGGGCTGGCGCCGCCGGTCCGGGCCGTTTCAATGGGCGATGCCGATCTCGGCCAACCTGGTGCTGCGTAATTTCGGCCTGACCTTGTTCCTGGCAGTGGTGGGCCTGTCGTCGGGCGCCACCTTCGCCGCGACGATCGCCGAAAGCGGCCTGCTCTACCTGCTGCTCGGCAGCGCGATCGTGGCGGTACTGGTGGGGGTGACGATGGCGCTTGCCCTGCTGGTGTTCCGCCTGCCCTTCGATAGCGTGGCGGGCATCGTGGCCGGTGCAACCGGCAATCCCGCGATTCTCGCCTTCGCCAACCGCATCGCGCCGACCGACCGGCCCGACATCGGCTATGCGATGATTTTTCCGTCGATGACAGTGCTCAAGATCCTGCTAGTACAACTGGTCGGCGTGTGGGCCAACTGATCCAACCCTGAAAGGAATTACCAATGACAAGCCAGTCCCGGATGAATGAACAGCCACGTGGTACGCCGACACGCAGGTGGCGCCTGGCAGCCATGGCCCTCACCGGCACGCTGCTGGCAGCCTGCGCGAGCAGCCCTTCGGATACGGCGAATGCACAGAAAACCGGGCTCGCCGGCAGCGCCTGGAACCTGGTCTCGTTTACGTCGTCGAGCGACGCCGTCGGCGTGGTCAAGCCACAAACGTCGGAGCAGTTCCAGCTGGAGTTCGGCGCGGACGGCAAGGCCGCCTTCCGCTTCGACTGCAATCGCGGCAGCGGCAGCTGGCAGGCGGACGGCACGGCTACCGGCAGCGGCAGCCTGCGGTTCGGCGCGGTCGCCACGACACGCGCGATGTGCCCGCAGCAGGCGATGACTGCCCGTCTGCCTGGCGACATCGAGTTCGTCCGCGGTTACCGGATTATCGGTGACAGGCTATTCCTGTCGCTGATGGCGGATGGCGGCACCTACGAATGGTCGCGGCGGCCCTGACGCCCGGCACGCGCGAGCGCCAGGCGATCGGGTCGCACCGGTCGCCGACCTCCCACCACCCGGCATGATGGACAGCGCTGCAGTTAGAATCGACCAACGCGGGGCGACCTTGCCTGGCGCCATCAATCGGGTATGGGTGAATGGATGAAGGCAATCGTACTGGCAGTTCTCGCGCTCCTCTGCTGTACCGGGCTGCCGCCGGCAGCGGCCGCAGCAGAGGCGCCTGGCGAAAGGCCCAGGATCGGATTGGTATTGTCGGGTGGCGGTGCGCGTGGCGGCGCGCATCTGGGCGTATTGAAAGTGCTCGAAGAATTACGCGTCCCGGTCGACGTCATCGTCGGTACCAGTGCGGGAGCGATTGTCGGCGCCGCTTACGCGAGCGGCATGCCACTGGCCGATATCGAAGCCGAGGCCGCCGGGTTTCGCACGGCGCAGCTGTTCCACGACGTCGCACGAAGTGATCTAGCAGTCCAGCAGAAAGCCGAAGAGCGCGACAATTTCATCGGACCCGAAATCGGTATCGGCCCGCACGGGATCATGTTGCCGAAGGGCGCTGTCGCCGGCGTGTCGCTCGAAGCGGTACTGAGGCGCCTGACCCAGCGCCAACGGGACGACAGTTTCGACGCTCTGCCTATCCCCTTCCGCGCCGTGGCAACGGATCTGGCAAGTGCGCAAATGGTCGTCCTCGAACGCGGCAGCCTGGCCACGGCGGTGCGCGCGAGCATGGCCATTCCGGCCATCGTCAGTCCGGTCGAGCGTGATGGCCGCCTGCTCGTGGATGGGGGCGTCAGCCGCAACCTGCCGGTCGATGTAGCGCGGGCTATGGGCGCCCAGATCATCATCGCGGTCAATATCGGTTCGCCGCTCCTCCCGCGCGAGGAGTTGACTTCTCTGTTGAAAGTATCCGAACAGATGGTGCGGGTGCTGACTGCGCAGAATACCACCGTCTCGCTCAGCCAACTGGGCGCCGCCGACATCCTGATTTCGCCTGCGCTGGGAGACATCGCGACCGCCGATTTCGATCGCACGATGGAAGCCGCCGCTGCAGGGGAAGCGGCGGCCCGCGCCGTCGCAGGGGCCCTGCGCGCGCATGCCGTGGAAAAGTCGCACTTTGCAGCAATGCAGCTGGCCCGGACGGGCGGCGCTGCGCAACATCCCGTCATCGACGGCCTGCGGATCACGGGCACCGAACGCATTGCCCAAGCCAATGTGGCGGCGGCGCTGACAAGCCGCCCCGGCCAGGCGTTCGATCCTGCGCGCGCCGACGCGGACGTCCGGAGGCTGTATGCCAGCGGGGAGTTCGAAAGGATCAATTACTACCTGGACCGTGACGAGCTTGGTCGTCACATTCTGACCACCGAAGTCGGCGAAAAGAGCTGGGGGCCTGATTACCTGCGCTTCGGATTTGGCCTGTCCAGCGACCTGCGGGGCGATGCGCAATTCAATCTGCTGCTCGCCCACCGTCGTACCGACCTGAACTCGCTTGGGTCACAATGGCGCAACCGTGTGCAGATCGGGCGCGCCGAGCGCCTCGCCACCGAGCTGTACCAACCCTTCAACCATGGCCAATGGCTGTTCGGCGTATTGCGGGCGGATCTCACGCGCGAACCTTTCGATCTTTATCTTCGTGGCGAGCGTATCGGGCGCTATCGGCGCATTGCAAGCGAGGCCGGCGCCGAAGTCGGAATACGTATCGGCCAGGCCGGCGAACTGCGCCTGGGTGTCACGAAAGGGCATGTCAGGATGGGCGACGATACCGCGCTGCTGCGGGCCGGCCAGATCCTGCCTTCGGGTGACACTGGCGGCCTGGTCGCGCGCGCCCGGATCGACACGCTCGACAACATCCGCTTTCCGCGCTCCGGTTTCGCCCTCGATGCCGGCTATTTGCGCGCACGTAGCAGCGACAGCCAGCCGGATGGATACAGCAAGTTCGACGCTTCGCTGCAGGCGGCAGTCTCTGAAGGGAGCCATACCGTCAGGGTCGCGGCATCCGCCACTCACCTGCGTCACGGACCGCAGCGTCCGGCACTCGAGCTGAGCGAGCTGGGCGGATTCTTGCGCCTGTCCGGCTATCGTACTGGCGAATTCGCCGGTACGGAGCCCCGCCTGGCCAGGCTGGTCTACACCTACCGGCTGACGCCATCGTCGCTGCTCGATGGCATGTTCGTCGGAATCTCGGCCGAGGCCGGCCACATCCGCGAGGTGCTCGATAACCCCGTCGCGCGCGGGGCGCTGCGCAGCAATGCCTTGTTCATCGGGGCCGGGACGCCACTGGGTCCGCTCTATTTGGGCTACGGGCGCGCCGCCGGCGGCCGCGACGCGCTCTATATCTTCCTGGGCGTGCCCTGAACAGGCTTCGGACCACGCGACGTGGGACCGGCGTTCCACAGTTGACCTGACTCTGCGCACATTAACCGCGATTTCTCGGCCTCACGATGTGATAAATTCAACCAAGTCAATATGCTGAGTACCAATAGACCATTCGGAGCCGTTGTTCAACAAAGTGGGAGTGCCGATGAATATGGTTCGAAAAGGAATATGCGCGCTGCTGATGGGATCGATGGTGGCGGCGCCGATCCCGGCGCTAGCCTCCGATACGATCACCTGTGAAAGCCGCCATGGCCGCTATAACTTCTGTCGTATCGACACCGATGGCAAGGTGGAACTGGTTCGCCAAATATCATCTGATTCGTGCCGCGAAGGCCGGAGCTGGGGATACGAGGATCGCGGCGTCTGGGTAGACCGCGGCTGCTCGGGCGAGTTCAGGGTTGGACGCGACAGCAAGCATGACAAGCATGCGGCCATTGCAGCCGGTGTCGTCGGTATTGCGCTCATCGCTGCCCTTGCTGCGCGAAACTCGCATCAGCAGCATGAACAGCAGGAGGTGCAACCCTGGGCAATCGGCAGCTTTAACGCCTACGACCGTCAGCAACGGACGTCGATCGACGTCGATGTGAATCCGGGTGGCGTGGTCAATGCCCGCGCCCGAGGCGAAGCAGTGTCCGCTAATCTGCAAGGCAGTCGCCTGAGTATCGGTTCATATACCTTTCGCATCCAGCAAGCCGGCAATGGTTTCCATGCCATCGACGAATCGGATGCGTCGCACGAGCTGAGCTTCCAGCGCAATCCGAGCGGCTATTGATCCAGTCTCTCGACAGATAGGAGTACGCATGCAAATTCCTCTAAAAATGTACCAGACGATCGCTGCATGCGTGCTGTCGATCGCTTGCGTGGGCCTCTCGTCTGCACAAAGTCCTGCCAACACCAGCGCTGTTTTCAGCGCTCCATCGGCGGACACGCTGGCCACGATCCGCCAGCGTGGCGAATTACGCATCGGCGTGGCAACTGCGGAGCCCATGGTGATGCATGGTGAGGATGGCAGGCTTGTCGGCTACAGTATCGACCTCGTGACCCGTCTCGCCCACGATATGGGCGTCCAGGTCAAGTTCGTCGAAACCTCCTGGCCGCGCCTCATCGAAGGCATCAAGGCAGGCGACTATGACCTGATCGCGTCGGGACTGTGGATCACTCCGGCACGTGCATTGGCGGTGAACTTCACCGCGCCAACTGCGAGCGAGGGTATCTATCTGATCGCTGGGAAGAACATGCGTGGACAGTCCCGCGCCGCATTCGACCGGCACGATGTCACGATCGCCGTCTATGCCGATACTCCGCAGGCAGAGTTGGCAAAGCGGATATTTCCGAATGCACGGTTGATGCCGGTGAACGGTGATGCTGACCAACTCACCCCTGTTTTGCAGGGAAAGGCGCAAGCAGCCCTGGTGCCCACGATTAACCCTACGCTCCTGGTTGCCAGGTCGGCAGGCCAGTTCCGTCAACCCCTGGTCGAACCCCTGGCCCGTACGCATGCCGCATTTGCAATCCGCAAAGGGGACGCCGATTTTCTCAGTTACCTGAATACCTGGCTGATGGTGCAGCGGGACTCGGGTTGGCTGGACGAGCGACTGCACCATTGGAATGCCAGCGTGCTGAAGTAAACATGACAGCGCCCCGCTTTCGTGGGACTGGCTTCATCGCATCGTCCTGCTGCAGCGTATCCTTGATCGACATCGCGCTTGTCATGCGGATCGCAAACATCGTACCGCCTCCCCTGGCAAAGGCCGAACGGCACCATGTGATCGATCGGTGGCCTGCGCACCTTGAGTTCTGTTTGCTGTTATTTGTGAGCACCCCGTTCGCGTAGATCTTGCGGATCCGTTGCAAGCTGATCCCCGCGGTTTTGCAGAGACAGGTTTATCAAAATTAGACTTCTCGCTCGAATACTCCACCAAGCCGTAGTCAGCAGTCCAGACCTCGCTTCTGAGACTAACGCCGGCGAACGCCGCCCGACTTCGGACGGATGGAGAGCCAGCTTTACACCGGCTGAAATCATCGTTCTTGAATCGATCAAGGTGTAAAAAAGCTCGCCGAAGCGAGCTTTTTTACACCGCACAGGAATACTGTATCTAACTCAACCTCACTCCCATTCGATCGTCGCCGGCGGCTTACCCGAAATGTCATACACGACCCGATTCAGACCGCGGACCTCGTTAATGATGCGGTTGGACACCTTGCCCAACAACGAATGCGGCAAATGCGCCCACTGCGCCGTCATGAAGTCCAAGGTCTGCACCGCGCGCAGCGCGACGACATACTCATAAGTACGCCCGTCCCCCATCACCCCCACCGACTTCACCGGCAGGAACACGGCAAACGCCTGGCTGGTCGCCTCATACCAGTTCACCGGCGCCTTGCCCGGATCGATGCCTGCAACCGCCGGCAATTCGAACGGCGTATTGCGCAGCTCTTCGATGAAGATCGCATCCGCTTCGCGCAGCAGATCCGCATACTCCTTCTTCACCTCACCCAGGATACGCACACCCAGTCCCGGACCCGGGAACGGATGACGATACACCATGTCATGCGGCAGGCCGAGTGCGACACCCAGCTTGCGCACTTCGTCCTTGAACAGCTCGCGCAGCG
>Ga0265798_10010877_pt1 | contig 11142 bp, 5 predicted proteins | sample P3T30metagenome_FD_192430 | JGI IMG/M metagenome (GOLD analysis project Ga0265798, IMG submission 192430) | Plant litter microbial communities from East Loma Ridge, Irvine, California - P3 T30 | ecosystem: Environmental > Terrestrial > Plant litter > Unclassified | place: USA: California... | reverse complement strand
CGGCACCGTAACCTTAATGAGTTCATCGGGGCCGAACACGCCGTCGCCATTAAAATCGAGCCAGCCGTACAAAATGGCGGGAGTTGCTTTGTTATTGGTGGCAGGTACGGTGAGCACAATATCGCCTACCTGGTTAACCCTAACCGTTGGGATGGCACTGGGCGTTATAGAGCTTTCGTCGGCTTCGCCTACCAGGTCATCATTATCGGCCATTATGCCAAAGTCGGGCTGACCATCGGGGTCTAAATTGTTGGCACCTAAATACACTTGGGCTTTTGGGGTAAGCGGTGTGGTATTATAGTTCACCACTTCGTAAGTACCATCGCCGGGGTAATAGTCGGTAATTTGAAAATCGTCAATGTAATGTCCAGTGGTGCTATAGGTCGCCGGGTCATCTCCTAAATCAAATGGCAATACAAAACCAATAGCCATAGCTGTAATACCCGACCCTTTCATCGAAACATTGGTCAAGTTACGTGCACTCCGGGCAAACATTACCGCTTGTACGCCAAAGTTACCCGGAGGAAGATCGGCATATAGCCTGAACGATTTGCCGCCGTTAGACAGGTCCATTTTGTAATGAATATCGGCAACATTGCCCTGGGTTCTTTTATTGAGCAACTGCCAAGCCACGGTATTAGGAGTATTACCAGAAATGTACTCACCACCTACGTCGATCGATTCAGCATCGGCTACGACCATGCCCGGATAGTTTACGTCCGTCCATACGTTATTAATGAGAATAGCTACTTTAATATCAATATCGAAAGTTACCGTACCGCCGTTGGTGGTAGCTAATGCAGAGTTTGGAACACCCCGCGAGTCGGGTTTGGGGAGGTTATTGCCGGAGTATAGTAAATCTAAACCATCGCCGAAATAGCTACCGGGGGTATAAGACACCATGCCTGCACCCGGCGAAAGCACCTCATTAGCAATAGTACCGGTTATACGTACCGTGGGCGAAAACTGCCACACATAAGTACCATTAATAATATTGGAGCCGCTGGACCCAACAGGGGAAGAGATAAGCGTAGAACCGCTTGCAGCCTTATCCCAGGTAAGCCAGTAAACAGAGTTAGTTAATGTAGTGCCTGAACTGCCTCCAATAGCATATTGCGCTGATGCCCGGTTAACAACATGGCAAAACAAAATGCATATTAACAGTAATTTGAGTATATGTTTTTTTATCATAGAAGCTTCGGAAAAGTGAGCTATTGCATTAAACTCACCCGCAAAGGCAAGCGGCAATTTTGCCGTTTTGGCAAGAGGCAGTAACGTTTTCGGAAACCAGGAGTTGTAAAGTTTTAATCATACGGCTAAGTTACAATTACGTCAATTATATAGGGGCCTAATATCAGCCTGTTAAAGCTATGGCCTTTTACGAAGCTTGTGGCTTTTTGGTTACCCGGATATTGACCATTACTGATTAAATCTGCTGACTTTAAGGGCAATAGAAATCCCGACTTTTAAGCAGGTTGTAACACTATGCTTAGATATGCTACCGGTATTTACGTTTCCAGAATTTAAACCAGGCCTTATTTTTAGGGTAGCTTCGATGTGAAGTAGCGTTATTGCAAACTACTGCTACCAAAAACAATATTATAACCCCTGATAATACAGGACTCAATACATAAAAATAACCTAAAGACTGAATTTTAACCGACCCGATATTGGCAATAAGCGCTGTTGCGCCACCCGGCGGATGAAGGGTTTTAGTAATTTGCATTAATACAATAGCCACCGAAACCGACAAAGCCGATGTTAACCATACTTCGCCCGGAATTAGCTTATGAATACTCACACCTACCAAAGCACTTACTAAATGACCACCAATTAAATTACGCGGCTGAGCCAGCGGACTATCAATAGCGCCGTAGATTAGTACAGAGGATGCGCCAAAAGATCCGATGAGAAAAAGATTATCATAAGCCGTAAAATATTTGCTGTGCATGAAGCCTATGATACCAATGCCTAAAAACGAACCTATAAATGTCCAAAGATGTTCTTTAAAATCTACAAGCGTTTCTTTGTAAATGATATACCCGGCGTTTTTTATATGATACCTTATCTTCTTTTTCATAAGTTACCTGCAAAGGTAATATTCGGGATACATAACTAAACAAAAAACCCCTCAGCAATGAAGTTGAAGGGTTATGTAGCGAAGCGCAGTGCTTAGTTAGCATCAATTTAACTTGGTTAAACTAGAGTATATTAACGTCTCAATTTTACCTGCATAATCTAAGGCTGTTGATGATAGCCCCGCACCACCGGAAAAGTAATATTTTTGCATTAATGGGTAATTAGGGTCTATTTGTTGAAACGTGTTACTCCAGGGTATTCAGTAACCGCGACAAATTTTATCGGACAGACCTATAATTCAACAACGAAAGCCTTCAATTCCGCCATCTTATCATCTTGAAAGCGCCACACATCACAATAAGCATAATCAACTAATTTTCCGATTTGGTCTTTCATGCTGATCTTACCAAGAACGTTAACAAAATCACCTTCAGCAATTAACTCTTCAACGTTGAGGATTGGTGGCGTTGTATAAGTTTCTTTCATATACGTTCTAACGGCCTCCTTTCCTTCGAGCGTTTGGTCGCCCACAAATGTCCATCGTACATCTTCTGTACAGTAGGACAGAAAACCGTCATTGTTACCCGCGGTAACCAAAGCGTTTGCTTTTAATAATGTTGCCTTATTAGCTGATTCCATGTTAATGCAACGCAATGATTTATACAAAAGTTTGATTTCACGCTCATCATGGTGTCAACCATGATGAGCGAAAATTTACACAATAACGTGAACCCGCACCTCACCCGCTTAAATTAGTGATTGGTGCATCCTCATAACCTATTATGTAGTGTGATGCGGTGTACAATTAACTTACGCCATGTCAAATGCGTTAAGTACTTTTGAAGTGGTTTTTGCCCACGTTTTTACTTTATTACCCATTTAATAATTAGTGCTGATGAATAAGCTAAGATATATACTTGCAGCTACCGGCCTGTTTGCAGTATCGGCAACACTACTTTCTTTTGGAGTGCTTAATACCAATAAAGTGCTTTTTTATAAAATTGGTCACCGTGGCACACGTGGTTTAATGCCCGAAAATACCATACAAGCCATGACCAAGGCTATTGAACTGGGCTGCAATACCATTGAAATGGATGTGCATATTACTAAAGATGGCCAGGTACTTGTTTACCACGACGATTCTTTTAACCCGGAATATACGCTAATGCCCGATGGCAGTGAAATTGCACCTGCCGACCGTAAAAAGTATACCTTCTACCAAATGGATTATGCATACATCCGTAAATTTATTATCGGCACTAAAAAATATCCGGCTTTTCCGCAGCAACAGCAAGTAGCTTGTTATACTCCCTTACTGGCTGAGTTGATTGATTCGGTTGAAAACTACACCAAGGCTAATCATTTGGCCAAAGTTAATTACCTCATCGAGATTAAATCGAACCCTGAAACCGATGGCTTTGAGCAACCCGCGCCCGATGTGCTGGTCGATAAAGTCATGGCGGTATTAAAAACCAAAAAGCTTGGCCAGAGACTTATCATGCAATCGTTTGATATTAGGCCCCTAAAAGTACTTCATCAAAAGTATCCTAAGGTAACGCTAGGTTTGTTAACCGGCGACAAGAACATTAGTATGAAGAAAAACCTTACCAACCTGGGCTTTAATCCTGATTTTTACAACCCACATTATGGCATGGTTACGCCACAAATGGTTGATACCTGCCATAAAGCAAATATGCTTATTGCTCCCTGGACCGTTAACGACCTTGCCGAAATGAAAAAGGCAAAAGACTTAAATGTGGACGGTATTATAACCGACTATCCAAACTTTTTTGCCGGCTTGTTAAAATAATGTACGCGGTATTATAAGATGCTGAAAAGATTTCTCCTGCTCATCAACCTGTTTTTTTGCTTTTGCTGTGCCAAATCATTGCAAGCAAGCGAAATCAAAGGCTTAGGTGTGCCTTATATTCAAACCTATTCTAAGTCAGTTTATGGGTCGGGCAATCAAAACTGGTCGGTAACGCAGGGCAAAAACGGGGTCATGTACTATGGCAACGCCGAGGGCCTGTTAGTATACGATGGCAAATACTGGCAGCAATATACCATGCCTAACCGGCAAATTGTACGCTCGGTAGCAACGGATAATAAAGGCCGCATATATACTGGCAGTTATGGCGAGTTTGGTTACTGGTCGTACCAAAACAACAGACTTAAATTCACCTCTCTTACCTCACTCATTCCCCCTAAACATACATTAACTGATGAAATCTGGAAAATATATGTAGATGGCGAGCGCGTTGTTTTCCAGTCATTTTCAACCATATTTATTTACCAGCATAATAAAATTGAAGCCGTTAAAGCAACATCATCGTTTTTGTTCCTGCATAAATGTGGTAACCGTTTTTTTGCAGAGGTACTAAACACAGGCTTGTTCGAACTTGTAGGCAATAAGCTCGTTTTAGTACCGGGTAGCCAAAACATCCATGGCGTATTATCCATACTCCCTTACAAAGGCAGCAGTTTGCTTATAGGCACCAGTAAGGATGGCCTATACGTTTACAACGGCGCCACTTTTACGCAATTAAACACACCCGCCAATACCTTTCTAAAAACATTTCAACTCAATAACGGGGCACGTGTTTTAAACAAGTATTACGCCTATGGCACCATACTGAACGGATTAATAATTATTGATAAAGAAGGCAACATTATACAGCAAATTAATAAAACCAGTGGCTTGCAAAATAACACTGTACTTAGCCTGTATGCCGACAATAATGAAAACCTGTGGGCCGGGCTTGATAATGGAATTGACCGCATTGAACTGAATTCGCCATTATATTTTTACTTTGATAAAACTGGCAAATTTGGCACCGTATACTCCAGTATAATCTATAACAATAAAATTTACCTTGGTACAAATCAGGGTTTATTTTATAGTGATTGGTTGCAGGGTAATAATTCTTTCAATTTTCAAATGATCCCTAACTCGCAGGGGCAGGTTTGGGATCTAACATTGGTAAACAACCAGCTGCTTTGCGGGCACAATAACGGCACATTCAGGGTTATTGATAACCGGATAGAGAAAATATCATCACTAAGCGGAGGATGGACCATTAAAAGACTTAATTCGGCCCCAGACTATCTTATTCAGGGTACTTATAATGGCCTGGCGCTGTTTAATAAAGACACCAAGGGTAACTGGCAGGCGCTTACCCGCATAGCAGGCTTTAATGAGCCATCGCGCCATATAGAACAGGATAGTAAAGGTGATATATGGGTAAGCCACGCTTATAAAGGTTTGAATAAGTTAACCCTGAGCCCCGATTTTAAAAGGGTTATAGCAAAAAGATCATTCGACGAAAAAAACGGACTCCCCGGCAACTACAATATCAATGTGTTTAATCTTGAAAATAAGATCGTATTTTCTTCAGATTCGGGCTTCTATACTTATGATGAGTTGAGTAACCGTTTCACCAAATACGACGTGCTTAACAAAAAATTAGGCTCATTTGCCAATTCGAACAAGATAATAAACGCCGGCGAGCATTTATACTGGTTTATAAATCACGGTAAAGTGGCATTAGTCAATTTTTCGCAGCCGGGTAAACTTCTGATAAATTATGCTCGCTTTAGTATCCTGGACGGCCGCATGGTTCAGTATTATGAAAATATTAGCCGTATAAGCAAATCTATATACCTTATTAGCATCGATGATGGCTTTGTTATTTATGACACTAATGAAAATGCGCAAAATGAAAGGCCATCTTTACCACACGTACTGATTCGGAAAATTGAAGATATTACAGATAAATACACCACGATCAGTGAAAATGGCAGCACCGGAGCCCCCTTACAAATTCGATACAGCCGTAATAACGTTCGTATCTGTTACGCTCTTCCATACTTTAGGCAGGCACACATTAAATTTCAATATTACCTGGAGGGGTATTCTAAAGAATGGTCGGATTGGAGTTATGGCACACAAAAAGATTTTACTAATCTTTCATCAGGAACTTACAGGTTTAAGGTGAGGGCTAAGGTTGATCACACAACAGTTAGTGAGTTCACTACATTTAGTTTTGAGATTTTGCCACCATGGTACGCCAGTAATTGGGCGTGGCTGGTTTATATAGTATTTGCAGCTGTCATTTTATATATTGGCAAAATTGTTTATGAATATAAATTAAAAAGAGATCACCAGTTTATTGCTAACCGCATAAAACGCGAACAAGAAGACATCTTGAAACAAGAAGCGGAGGCCAATGAGCGGCAAATAGCCGTGTTGCAAACCGAGAAATTACAGGCAGAGTTAGATCTGAAGAACCGGGAGCTCTCTAACTCGGCAATGTCTTTGGCGTATAAGAATGAATTGCTGCAAAAACTTAGCGACGAACTCTCGAAAATCAAAGACGAGAACGGTAAAAAGTTACCAATTGAACAGATTAACAAAGTTCAAAAAGTAATTAACGAGGGAATGAATGATGAACGTGATTGGAACCTTTTTGAAAAGAGTTTTAATGAAGCACATGAAAACTTCTTCAAAAAGTTGAAAGCACAACATCCTGAATTGGTACCGAATGACCTCAAACTTTGTGCTTACTTGCGCATGAACATGAGCAGTAAAGAATTGTCATCATTACTCAACATAAGTTTGCGTGGTGTAGAAATACGGCGTTATAGGCTCCGTAAGAAGTTGGAAATACCCCATGATAAGAACCTTGTAGAGTTTCTCATTGAGCTATAATACTACATCATTACCTCTCATAAGCGCTAATAAACACCCCTTCAACTCAAAGTGTATTTCAAACACTTTTCAAAGTTAATATCTTGCACAGCAGGCCTTAATGTGCCGTTTTATAGCGTATTAGCAACAATTATCTATTTTGAGAAAGTCTTTTTTACAAGTGATGTATTATTGTAGAGTTTGTTTTTTTGTACAAGTTAAAAATCTATCTCAACTTCATCCCCGGTAATGATCCCCGATTACCTAACCAATTAACTATATAAAAAACAAGTATGAAAAGAACTTTTACAAGTATCCTTGTCCTTGCCTTGTTATGTTTTTCTGCAATTAATGTACTTGCTCAAAACACAACTGTAAAGGGTAAGGTAATTGACGGTGCCGATAAATCTCCATTACCCGGAGTATCCGTTTCTTTAAGCGGTGGCGGCAACGCTACCCAAACCGATGTAAACGGTGATTACAGTATTAGTGTACCGGCAAACGCAACTTTAGTGTTTACTTATATAGGTTACACTACACAACAATTAGCAGCTTCAGGTACTACACTCAATGTGTCTTTAGTACAAGCATCACGTAACTTAGAGCAAGTTGTGGTGGTGGGCTACGGTACGCAAAGAAGAAAAGACTTAACAGGTTCTATCTCCAGTGTGAATGGCGATGAATTAGCCAAGCAACCGTCAATAAATCCTATTGCAGCGTTGCAGGGAAAGGTGCCGGGTTTAACCATCTCTACATCCGGAGCAGCAGGCTCATCGCCAACGGTGCGTTTAAGAGGTATTAACACCACATCTGGAAGTGCAGACCCGATCTACGTAGTAGATGGCTTGATCCAAACCAACATCGACTTTTTAAATCCAGGAGATATTGAATCGATAGATGTGTTGCGCGATGCATCGTCTGTAGCTATCTACGGTTTACGTGGTGGCAATGGTGTTATTGCAGTAACCACTAAAAAGGGTGTTAGAGGTCGTACCAGCGTTAGCTTCCAAACTTTAACCGGTATACAACATGTTACCAATACTATTGATGTAACTGATGCCGCTGGTTTCAAGAGATTATACTCTACGCAACTGGCCAATCAGGGCGGTGCACCATTTGATTATACCAATTACACCGCTGATACTGACTGGCAAAAGCTTATCTTACGGGATGCCTTAATTAGCACCAACTCTTTAACTGTAACCAATGCCGGTGAAAAAAGCACTACTGTTTTAAGTTTAGGCTACAATAAACAAGAGGGTGTAGTAAAATACAATGATTATCAGAAATATAATATCCGACTGAACGAAGAACTTAAAATTACAAAAGACATAAAAATCGGAGCCAATCTTAACGGGTTCCACTTTGTTAATAATCCTACTGCGGTATCATTAAACAATGCTTTATGGGCCGCTCCTATTGTGGGTGTACAAAACGGCAATCAATATTATGCCATGCCGTCGTTTCAAAGGGCACAGGTAGGTAATCCTATAGCCACGTTAGACCGGTTTAACAGAACTACTATTGACCAGGGATACCGTGTAAACGGAAGTTTATATGCCGAGGTTAAGTTCCTGAAAAACTTTACCTGGAGATCGAGCTTCTATACCAACCTTAACTTTAGCAGCACAAGGGGCTATACTCCGCTTCCATTTACCGCAATTAACCTGGGCGAAGGCACCACGCCAACTTCAACGTTCCTTGACCCTACGGTTAGAACAGCAGTGAACCAAAGCTCTGGTGAATTACGTGAATATCAGCAAGACCATACTTTAACTTATGAAAAGGAATTTACAGGTGGTCACCGCTTAACGGCATTAGCAGGTTTCACTACTTTGTATTCTTACGGTTCATCATTAAGCGGCTCTCGCACCGATTTTAACCTGAACGTACCCAATAACCCCGATTTTTGGTATTTAGATGTTGTAAGCCAAACCGGAACCGGCAACATTGTTACAAACGGCGGTAACGGAAGCATTGAAACAACTGCCGGTGCTTTTGGCCGTGTAAATTATGCTTATCAAAACAAATACCTGGTAAACGCTACTATCCGTCGCGATGGTAACTCCAAGATCTCTCCTGCCAACCGCTGGGAAACTTTTGGCAGCATTGGCTTAGGCTGGGTGCTAAGCGAGGAAAGCTTTTTCAAAACTGCTTTACCGGGAATTAACTACTTTAAATTACGCGGAGCCTTTGGTCGCTTGGGTAATGCCTCTATTCAAAACTACGCATACCAACCCACTACTACCAATGGCAATAATGCAGTATTTGGCGACAACGTGTACTCGGCAGTAACAACAGCTTATACCCCCGATCCAAACCTGCGTTTTGAGATCATTCAAGGTATTGACGCCGGGTTCGACGTCCGTGCTTTAGATAATCGTTTTAATGCAGAGGTTTCTTATTACAGCAAAACAACCGATGGATTATTGACCTCAGTTACCTTACCAAACGGCGTACCTCCGCTATTGACTAATTTAGGTAAGATCAACAACAAGGGTATCGAGCTTTCTGCCGGTTGGAATGATAAAATTGGCAAAGACTTTAAATACGGTATTTCGGGTAACTTCAGCTATGTTAAAAACAAGGTTACTTCTATCGGCCCCGATTTTAATTTCCAGCTTAGCCCAAACAATTTTATTAACGTAACACAAACAGGCCAATCAGTAGGTTATTTTTACGGTTATCAGCAAACAGGTATCTATCAAACCCCTGCCGATATTAGCCGTACACCTGCCTTTGCCGATTCACAACCCGGCGATATCTCTTATGCAGACATTAACGGTGATGGTGTTATTTCTGCAGCCGACAGAACTTACCTGGGTACACCGTTCCCTCCATACAGCTATGGTTTGAACTTAAACTTTGCTTACAAAGGGTTTGACATTGCTGCACAGGGACAGGGAGTAGCTGGTAACAAAATATACCTGCAACGCCGTACTGCTGCGTTTGCGCCTTTAAACTATGAAGCTAACCGTTTAAATGCATGGACAGGCCCTGGTACAACTAACGTAGAGCCCATCATTAACAATGCCCGTGGTAATAATTACTTGTTTAGCTCTTACTTTTTAGAGCCGGGAGATTATTTTAGAGTAAGAAACCTACAGGTAGGTTATACTTTTAGTCCTAACCTGCTTAAAAAGGTAAGCATCCAAACCTTAAGGGTATTCTTCAGCGGCCAGAACATTAAAACCTGGAGCAAAACCACCGGATATACGCCTGAAGCACAATTAGGCAATGTATTAGCCAGCGGTGCCGATAATGGTATATACCCGGTACCTGCTGTATATTCATTAGGCTTAAACGTATCGTTTTAATTGCTATAAATACAATAAAGATGAAATTATCAAATACAACATATAAAACTTTGAAAAACAGTGCAATTGCGTTTGCCTGTATTTCATTAATGTCTACCGTAAGCGGTTGCAAAAAGTTTTTGGACACGCAGCCACAAGGTGCTTACACCCTTGAAAACTACCCTTACCAAGCTGGTGCGGGCCCTTACGATACTTATATTTTTGGAGCTTACAACTTTTTGAGGGACTACAATATAAGTGCAGCCCCATTCATTGTAGCCACCAGCATCCGCAGCGATGATGCAGATAAAGGCAGTACCGCCTCAGACGGTGGTGCCGATGTTATTACCATGGATAACTTCCCGGTACTGCCAAGCAACGGCATTGCCAATGCTTTGTGGGTAAACTATTTTACGCTGATCAACCGTTGCAATATTGCACTCGATCAGATAAAGAATAATAATACCATAGTAGCCGATAATACAATTAAGTTACAATCAGAAGCTGAGATGCGCTTTTTGCGCGGATATTCTTACTTTATGCTGGTAAGATTATTTGGCGGCGTCCCTATCATTGATAAGTTAACAAACGTAGCGCAATCAAACGTTCCGCGTGCCACTGCCGCCGCTACTTACGCTTTTATTGAGCAAGACATGCAATTTGCTTCTACCAACTTACCTGCCAGCTGGGACCCTAAATCTATTGGTCGTATTACCCGCGGTGCAGCTACCGGCATGTTAGCCAAAGTTTACCTAACCCAGCAAAAATGGGCCGAGGCTATGAACGCTGCCAATAGTGTAATGACTTCTGGCCAGTACGATCTATCTACCCCTTACACCAAAGTGTTTAGCGAAGATGGTGAGAACAGCAAGGAGTCGGTATTTGAGATACAGGCCACAGCAAGTTCACTTGCACCAACAGATAATGGTGTACAGTATACTAATATTCAGGGCGTAAGGGGCTCGGGTGCTTTTGATATGGGCTGGGGATGGAACACACCAAGCACACAATTAGAAAGTGCTTATGAAGCGAACGATCCGCGTAAAGCACGCACTATTCTCTATACAGCAGCCGGTTCTA
>Ga0265798_10010876_pt1 | contig 11143 bp, 10 predicted proteins | sample P3T30metagenome_FD_192430 | JGI IMG/M metagenome (GOLD analysis project Ga0265798, IMG submission 192430) | Plant litter microbial communities from East Loma Ridge, Irvine, California - P3 T30 | ecosystem: Environmental > Terrestrial > Plant litter > Unclassified | place: USA: California... | reverse complement strand
TCTCAGGTACGACTCGAGCGTTCCGACGTCAAGGAGGTCGCAGGATGTGTGGCATAGACGAATGCCGGAGGTCGCATTCGGCTTCTGCGTTTCGAACTGCACTGTTACGTAGTCAGCACACATGCAACAATCATGTTGATTCTGGTTTGCTTACAGCCACGGATCCCATCATTGAGTTGTGTCAGCACTGGGTTCACTTGATTGCTAGCCGCATTGTGTGGCATTACGAAAGGGCTGTTGTGTGCAACGACCATGGAGACGTTTGAGAATCGGCGGTGACAGAATTCCGGATGACCGTTGCAACGCATAGTATTGGAAGGTATTGCTCTGGGAGCTGCGGAGGAAGAGGCGGTGGTTTGTAGGTTTGTTAGTACGAGAGAAGGCGACTGCGCGGAGGACCATCGCGCATGTAGCAGCACGCAGGCCAACAGGATAGAGAATATTGAAGAATGCATGAGGATTGAGATATGAATGCGGAACTAATGAGCTTCGTGTTTCCGGGGCACTCAAGCAGTGGCGTGAAGAGGTCTGGTGGTCTGATGCTTGAGTGGACGTTCCATTCGGAGCAACATGTGTAGAAGGCGCCATGGCGGCATGTCGAAGGCACGCGTCGTACCACCACGACCAAAGCATAGCCTGTATATCCTCAGCACGGTTTACAAGGAATTACTGCTTGCTCAAAAACTATCGAGAATAGACAGGCCGTCGGTTTAGGTTATAAAATTGTCGTGACCCTCGAGGCTGGTAGCTGGGGCTGTTCTCGCCGATCACGAGTTATCGTCGCACGTTGTGTGCTCCCGATTGATCTGGGCAGTGGCTTGCCGCTGTATCCACGTTCAATATTCACCCTCCATGTTGTACGCTGTAGAAGAATCATTGTCCACCTGGGCAGGTTTGCGTAAGCGAGCTTAGGTATTAAGACACCAAAGACCAGCCGGCACAAGAGGCGCATGGGACGCCGCACTCCTTCCTCAGATTCATGGATGAATAAGCTCAGCTCTCTTCTACTGAGCGTCTGCAGCTAACAGACGATGGTCACCGACTAGCCATTTGGCGTCTGTCTACAACGTGAAATTATTCAACCCCTCCAATCACACAGCGCAAATCTACTGCATTCTACCACATACGAGTGGCCTTGAAAACTTTCTGCTCATATGAGTGGAAGAATCATACTGTATTACTCAGAGAAATACCCACTTTGCTACAGCTTTGCGATGCTTCAGTTTGCTCTTCTCTGGTTTATTCGCCCGCTTCTATCCCTGCGTTTTCCCTCCTATGCTCCAGGAGGCAGTATTCAATTAGCCTGTCTTACTGGCACAGCACAAGTGTGCTGTGCCAAGCGGTATCCCGGAAACTCGTCCAAATCTTAGTTACATGCACTTCAAAAATGTGATGCATTCGAATGTCGATGTGTATAATGAGTGACAATCTGCGGAGGAGTCATTCAAATACAGATGTAGTTCAGGAGGGTGTATCAATTGAGTGATGATGTTGTTCTGCATTGAAGCAATCGCGCGGTCGAAGTAATTATCGGCAGAAGGCGTCCACTACCGAAACGCTAGCTCTTGCTGACGAGTGATTCGAACCGCGAATGATTCAATATTCAGCATACAGCAATTCCTACACATTTGCCAAGTGGCCTCTCGGAGACTGTTGACTGCAGTAGGTTACGACGAACAGTGTCGTTTGTTCATATCTCATTGCAGTACTTTGCGTGGAGGCTCCGGTGTTCCTTGATGAATCGATGGCGAAAACCAAGTATCACTTGAACAGCAGAGAAGACTGGGTAGCCAAGTATTATACCAGGTCTAGCAAAAAGAGCGTATTTCATTCATCGTACCAAAATTAATGATTAGCATTACAGTATCTCTCCGCCGCAGAACCTACTCCAGTTCCTCTCTCTGCTGATTCCACCACAAATTACACGGCACTCTCCCAGCTTCTCCCTTTCCACCACAACCCTTACTCAGTGAACACCCTCTTGACGGTGACAGGGACACAAGTTGGGTTCTCCGGCTTCGTAGCTCCGAGACCCCATACAAGGTTCTCGTAGGTGTAAGACGCAAAGATGGTCTTGCAAGCATACCACCTCTTGAGGCCGTACCACTTTCCGGCAGTAGGAGGATTGGTGGTGTTATCGATGTAGCTCTGCACGAGCAGCTCATCCTTGTCGTCGAAGGAGAGCTGCTGGGTGTTGCTGCCACTTCCTGGCTGCAGAATGGGAGTGGCGTAGTTGGTAGATGGGTCGTAGTTGAAGTACACGGACGAGGGAATGTCGGCATTGCCCGCGGGAAGAATCCAGGTCAGGATACCTTGGGCGCCCAGTTCTTCGTTATCTGGGGGTGGCTGCGAGTAGCTGGAAGTGTTGAAGTTGAAGGTGTCGAACGCAGTTGGGTTGCCGGCCTTGTCATCCGTAAGACAGAGCGACTCGAGGGCTGCGCCTACGTGGCATGCCTGGACGACGCTGTTGATCTTGCCGTCCTCAGAGGTGAGCTGCAGCTGGAAGGGTTTGGATGTGATGTTGTAGTCTTGCGCACTGGCGACGGCCAAGGTGGCAGCGGCAGCGAAAGCGGTCTTCATGATGGATGTGTGTTGGACGACTGGGAGCGACTGTTTGATAGGAGATGGTAGTGTGGAAGGCTGGATGTAGATGAGATGATTGATGAGATGCTGGACAATTTGGAGCTGCACGACTTGCCTTTATATCGCAAACCCCCTCCTCGCTTGCAGGTCAATTGCTTCATGCAGCTTCACGCAGCCTTACTCGTGATCCTATTCTGCAACACCATGTCAGACTCGTACAGAAGCGCTGTCGATCCCCAGCAATGACGTCCCGCACTCATCCATCCCCGCCACACCCACAGCGGAAACCTCGTATCTGTGCAATGGAACCCATCACGGATTTCCTGAACGAGCGAAGTCGAGCTGGAAGTGGAAAAACCTAGATCAGCACTTGTGCGCTCGCGGACCGGATGCTTGAAGCCACGGCTGGTAACAGCCGACAAGCTTTTGAAGCGGTGCCACAGCCGCTGCTTCCCCACAGACAACGGGCCATATCTTTACGAGGCAATAGTTTTGTGAGCTAGTGGATAGCAGCGGTGAGGCATATATGTGTTGCGGACCCTGATCAAATCCCATCGAAGCTAGTCCCGGTTGCAGTGACGCAATATCGAAAGTATTGCATTGCTGATGCTGCAGCTGTAGTACGAAGACTCGATATGATCAACTGATGCTGGCTTGCTTATATTTGTGCTCCAAGAGGCTTGATGCGCCCATTGTGAGGTGCGCAGCTTGCTACATGCGTGTCAGAATGATGAGGAAGATGGCTGCCTCGGTTGCAACGCCAGAACTTTTGTGCATCGTGGGGTGACGATCTGACGACTACGGTAGCATCGTGGCCCCGCGTAGTTCGTCGTCGGACTTAGACTATCGGCCGAAACTATACTCAGAGCCTCAATAATGACATCGCTACCATCTAAGAATAGAGACAACTAGCAGCACTTCACATGGTGTGTAGTAGCACTACCGCTCACAAAGACCTCTTCCACATGATCCGGAACGAAGCACTCTACCTAAGCTTCGTCAAGCTGCGCAACCTAATGGGACCATGCGTCACTTCTTGCCGGGCTTGTGCTGGTGACTCTTCGAGAACAAAGCTGTATCAACTTGTTGTGGGTAAGTAGTACAGCCGATTGCTGATCAGCAAATAAAGCTACTGCAAAGATCTCCGAGCTTCTCGTATGACCCCTCAAGTGTCTGTCGTCAACGCATTCTTCGGCTCCGAACGAAGAAGTGGTACTGTGAAAGGGCCGCAAGAATCGACACACGGTCATGGTACAACCTACGACTTCAAAGGCCAACTGGATGTGTTTGAATGCGTGGAGAAGCTTGCAACATCGCAATCAGTCCAATTGCTTTGTGTCGAACCCGAGGTAAACCATTACATTGATTCCTTCTTGCGTATGTATCAATATTGGTATCGCAGCCTAGTCGTCGAATACTTCAATCTGTGTCGTTGTGGAAGGGAGGCGTCATGACAGCTCGCTGAGGACCTTGCGTCTGCACGGTCGTAGCCGGTGCTGCCGCGGTGACAGTGGGTGTTTTAGTTCGACGTGCATAACTTACAATCTTACTCCTCTGTTTAGTCGATGATCGGATCTCGACCTGGAGGTCGAAGGTGGAGTGAGAACGATGCAGCTCGGTGTGCGGAGATTATTTCCACGCTAGCGCCCGCGCCCGCGTTCGCGTTCGAATTGTATGTACGCGGCACCGCACGGCGTTCTTTCTGCCTTCAAGCTTCACCACGGCACCTGGGCCAATCGACCAATTGACCGAATACCACATGATTTCGACCATCCTCCGCAGATCTTTCGCAACCACTGCGCGTCGCTATCGACCTTCGAATGAAAAGCCTCCACCGCAAGAGCGCAACGAACCTCCAAAACCACCCAAAGACGAAGAACCCACCAAGCCCAAACCCGAATCTGCATCGAACAAGCCCAAATTGCCAAGGAGCGAGTTCCAAAAAATAAAGGACGATATGCGCGAGAGAGTCGTTGGTTCATTCCAACCTCGCTCTGAGTTCTTCATCTTCGCATTTGCGAACCCGAAGCTTTCCTGGGAGAAGCGCAAGAGAGGAGGGCTATCGCTTCTGGCGGCACTCCTTGTGGGGCTACTGTTAGATCCGTATATGAAGCAAGCTGTGTTAGGAGAGAAGAGGGAGAGTGCAGGCGAACGTGGTAATGCTGCAGATTCCCCTAGCACAATCGATACAGCCCAAGCGGAGACTTTTGTGGCTATGGTATGTGGTTGAAGTTCAACTGAAGGAGAGTGAGCTAATAAGAAGGATAGGTCTCGCAGGCATACAATTTGCGCGAGAAACGACAAGAGGAGAGGGCATCGCACTGGCGTTGAGCACCTGCGTATACACGAAGCACACATTTTCCGGGCACGGCAACCGCGCGATGCGAAGAGAACACATGTGCGAGCTTTGTGTACAGTACAAGAAGGCACGATTTTGGCTGTGGACGAGGATATCGACTCCAACATAATCAAAACTCAACACTCGGTTCGTGGGCTGCAGACAGTTATACATTTGAGGATATACATGATGTTCGACTCAAGTGGACGACTCTACGGGCCTCCCAAGACCACAGCGATGCTCAACAAGATCAACAAACACTCGCCCAGCCACGCGCTTCGCTCATTAGCGATGCCGTACGTTGCCACTATGGGCGTAGTCCTTGCTGGCTATACATACACCGCTGTCCTCATCCGACTTCTCGACACTACTGATCGATTTTCGCGCAACGGAGCTATCTGCGCTCCCTTGCGTCCAGCTCCAACATATCCAGGTGACCCAGCAGAAGATGACGTCGAAGCCAACGCTGCTTACCGCAGGATGTTCGAGAAGTGCGCTTCGGATTCCTCCGTAACCGCCATGCGACACTGCCATCCATGTGGTTCTGAGCATCATGACCGCCGCATTGGCGAAAGTGAGCGCCCACATGTAGCCATACACCTTATCGTTAAACGCCACATCGTGATCAGGGAAGTACTTGGCTGGTAGAAGAACGCGCACAAACGGAAGGACCAGCAGCGCGACGTGAGGAGTCAAGAGAATAGGCATAAAGTCCGTGGGATGGTGCCAGTAATAATCGTCGGCCAACAGGTATGCCGGAACTACTGTTGCGAAGAGCGCACCCAGGTTGAGGGGCCATGGACCTAACCATCTCGAACGTGGAACTGAAGAAGCCGGTAGGGGTGGTGCGGCCGGTGGGCTCAGTAATAGCGTCAAAAGGAAGAGATTCGTAGCGAAGCTGATCGCCACGATTTGCCCGAGAAGCATAAATGCCCATGTATGCTTGATGCCTCGTCTCACGCCTGGAATAATGTCAACCATCGCGCAGATGACAAACAATTGATGTCACTCACCTCTTTGCTCCAGGTACAGGCCAAGGCCCAGTGCAAAGAAGAAGATTTGGTGACTCCACCAGTACCTTGCATTACCCACAATTACTGTCTCCCATGCTTCGCGAAATAGACTCGTTTCCTTCAACCACAGTCCCCAGTGCCGATGGTGCGGGTCCAGCTCATAGTAGCTTCTCCACGTGAGCCAGCTCTGATAACTGACATTGAAGTACTTGATCATGAAAGTCCACGTAGTCAAGAGACTCCCAACGGCGAGCACACTGAACAGCAATACATGTTTGCTGGGCGGCTGATTTGCCGTCGTAGATTTTTTGAGTGCTGCATGCGTCTTGAAGATTCTCTGAAAGATGAAGACCGACACCAACAAACACGTCAACATGTACGAGAAGAAAATCAGGTACGGCCGTGTGTTTGTGTCCGCGCCATCGGGAGGGGGTTCGCGGTGCATGTAGTGCTGTGGTCTATGTACGCTGTTGGGCCGAAACCTGGAGGTGCCATGTGAGGATGTTTTTGGAGAATTGGCGCCGCGGGCTATTACGTACGTGCTGGGCTCAGAGCTTTAGCGTAAGCTTGCTGCGAGGAGAAGACGTGTTCAACGATGGCTGAAGATCGTTGTACTGTGTCGGCAGTGTGTGTTGATTGTACTTCAGTCTTCAGATGCCAGACGAGGCTTCGGTCCGTGAGAGACCAATCAGCGTCGTGGGCATTGAACCCGGTCTTTCGGGCCATCCATCGTCACGTGTGCAGGCCACGTGCGGGTCGATGGTCAGAGGTTCCAGGAGCTTCTGGCCTGCGGACGTCAGAACTTTCCTTTTATTTCTTTGAGAGCTTGCAGCTGTTGAATTCTTGTTGTCTTGATCTGCACCGTTTGCTTCGTCGCTCAGTTGCACTCTCCAGCTGCGACATTTTCCCGTGATGTCAGAAAGTCACACGGACCAATTGAATTGAAGTTTTCCTGAAACCTGCACCACGTTCATTGGCCACTGTCTCGACCTCACCACCGCGTCCGACAACCCCATCAGACAGCTGTAGCTTTACAAGGACAACATTCGCTACCACTGATTATCCACAGTACCTGCATGCGAGATAGCAGCTATGACAGACACGCCACAAACAACCGCTGGGGCCGATCCTAAGGAAGCAAGGGTCCTCGAGCAACACCTGGATCCAGCCTACGCGTTCTCGGCAGAGTTCGATCCGCAGACGCCCTATTCGGATGATGCTCCAGGAAGTTCTTCCAATTCTGTTCGTCCAGCCCCCGAGTCCTCGCTGCAGCTACAGGGTGGCGACATCCACCGCGATCTTTACAAGATCGCCGGCCAAGGAAAGCGAGCCAAGCTCCACCAACGAGCAGCGACGTTTTCCCACACTCAATATGCAGCTGTTGCGCCTTCTGAATCAGAGTTCGACCACGATGAGTTGCCGATACAGGACCAGCTTGCGCCGGGAGGCATGAGGCGCCAGTTCCTGCAACAGCAAAGCAAGCGTGTTAGCTACATATCTGAGCCCGTGACGAGGAACTTCATCTCTTTTCTCGAGCTGTACGGAAACTTTGCGGGTGAAGATCTTGAAGAGACGGACGATGACGATGATGTCGCTGCGGACCAGGACGATGGAGGCGAGCGTCGACCATTGCTCGGCCGTAGGCAGAGCTCGCGGAGGATGAGGGAACGGGGAGATGCATCGCAGCTCAAGACTTTCTTCACCCTTCTCAAGGCGTTCATCGGTACCGGTATCATGTTTCTGCCGAAAGCCTTCAAGAACGGCGGGATGTTGTTCTCCGCCATCACCATGATCCTCGTCAGCGCCATCACTGCGCTTTGCTTTGAGCTGCTTCTCTCATGCAGGAAGGCCTATGGTGGCGCTGGTTACGGAGACCTCGGAAAGTCGATCAGCGGGCCCAAGCTACGCGCCCTGATTCTTGTCTCTATTACACTCTCGCAGATTGGTTTTGTCTGCGCAGGTCTCATCTTCACGGCGGACAATCTCGCATCCTTCTTCGACGCGGTCTCGAAAACCAAAGGCGAGCCTCTATCGACAAACGCCTTGATTGGCATCCAACTCATCGCATTGATCCCTCTCTCCTTTATCCGCAATATCTCCAAATTGGGCCCGGCGGCCCTTCTCGCTGACGTCTTCATCCTCATCGGCTTGACCTACATTTACTGGTACGATATATCCTGGATCAGCAAAATGGGAGGTTTCCACCCGACTGTTGAGCTCTTCAACCCTCGCGACTTCACCATGACCATTGGATCTGCCATCTTCACATTTGAGGGCATCGGGCTTATACTCCCGATCCAGTCGAGCATGGCACAGCCCGAGCACTTCAGTAAATTGCTCTACATCGTCATGCTCATCATCACGGTCATCTTCACATCCGTGGGTGTTCTGTGCTACGGCACTTTTGGCGACAATGTGTCCGTTGAGGTGATCACCAATTTCCCGCAATCCAGCAAGCTCGTCAATGCAGTACAGTTTCTTTACGCCATGGCAGTGCTTGTCGGCACGCCGGTGCAGCTCTTCCCTGCGATGCGTACTATCGAGCTCAAGATTTTCGGACGTGCGTCCGGCAAGCAGAGCAGCATGACGAAATGGAAGAAGAATGCTTTCCGCACTGCTCTCGTTCTTTTCTGCGGTGTGATCGCGGCCGTTGGCGCCAGCGATCTCGACAAATTCGTTGCGCTTATTGGTAGCTTTGCGTGCGTACCGCTGGTGTACATCTACCCAGCGTACCTGCACTACAAAGGCGTGGCTGAAAGACCGTGGGCAAGAGGCGGTGACATTCTGATGATGGTTGTTGGGTTGGTGGCTATGGTCTACACGACAAGTATCACCGTTGCGAGGTGGGCAGAGACGTAAGGGAAGAAGAGGATTGCGAAAAGAAATGTTGTTCCTAAGATTGTCTACGAGGCAAGGATGTTTGCATGGCGTTAGCGGGTCAGGGTCTGAAGTTTTAATAGCGAGCATCTGAGTCGCACTTGTACTGTAAGCCATTCTTTTCTCTTCCATAGTCAAACTAATTGAACATTGAATGGATCACTCACGTGGCTCAAGTACTCGGATAGGTATCATTGTTCTACATGTGGAGCAAACCGTGGACTGTGTATGTAAACCCCTCACCACATCTTCAGAAACGTATCACTCTTCCGTCTCGTCGTCGAACCATGAAGTAGTGCGATCTCGGCGCCTTGAGCTTGGAGAAGTGAGTGCGCTTCTCTTCCATGTTCTTCTGACGTATGAGCTGGACCATTTGCTGCAGTGCGTTATTGAGCTGATCAATGTGCTTTACACGGCGGATTTCTTCCCGAGATTGCGGCGAGTTTTGATTGACCTGGAGCGCTTCGGCCATGGCTCGCGCGGCTTCGTCGAAGGCGTTGTTCTCCGCCCGTCGAAACTTTTTCTTTCGAGGTTCCTTATGCCCTCATTCAGATTCACCTTTTTGCTCTGCTCGCTTCGCCCGCTTTGTCTCTGCATGCAGCTTCCCCTTCTCCTCTGCGCTAAGCGCGCTTTCCGCTATCATACGTTCTCGATTCTCCTCGGTGCAATACTCCACGTTCATCTTCTTAGCTTCCGGATCTGACGTAACAGCGAGTTGCTTCTCGATAGTTTTGTCGAGTACATCCTTGAGCTGTTCCTGCATCGTCACGCGGTAAAATTTAACACGGGAGGCGTTGAAGTCCCAGTGCTTGCTTTCCCAAAGTTTTGCTGCTTGCATTGCCTGGCCAGATGGTATGATAGGGATCTTGTGTGGAGTCTTGATGTCCTTCCATTAAAGCCAGCTTAGTTGGTATTTGTGGACATCTGAGCTCGGTTCGAAGAGTCGAATCTTCCCACCGAGGTCCATCTCGACTTCTTCCATGAAGTGGCGCCACTTGCGGAAGAAAAGGAGGCTGTGGTTCGAGTCCCAATGGTGAGCGAGCTCGTGGGTAAGTGTGCACAAGAGAACTTCAAGGGCATATGATTTTCCTGGATTTTTAGGATCCCGGAGTTTGACTCCCATCCGCGTACTTCGCCGGGCTGCTTGTCGAAGATGTAGTGAAAACCAAGGATGCCATCGTTTGGGAGACGAAGTTCTGCTAGGCGATCTAAGGTGATGTTGTGGCGTGTCATTAGAGGATTGACAATCTTTTCTAGGGCCTGGAGGAGCTCTAGCGCTGTTTGGTGGCCTGGATGGGTTGATACTGTTGAATACAATCTGAAGGAACCGTCGCCTGGTACGTCTACCTCCGTGATACTACAATCACTGGAGAACGTACCGTAGTTGAGCTCTTCTATAGCGGTGTATTACTCGCTTGGTTGAGCCATGGTATCAAGAGGTTGTGGAACGACCAAGTTGATTCAGGGGTATGCGGGAGAAGGTATAAACATCAAGGGGTGCTCGCGGAGCAGTGAAAGCGTCGGGTGGAAACACAACCTCGTTTCATGCGAGCCATAGTGAACTACATAGTGTGAAAACTCGGGGTGAAGTGTCTAATCATGTTCTCGCGCGTACTGAACTTTCATATCAGTCATAGTGAAATACACCACCAGCTCGCACTCGCCATTCCACAAGTGAACACGGAGCATATCGTTATCGCTCACACCATTTATCTCAAGTCTTTCGCCGTCACCAACGTTCACATTATTGCCTTGGATAACCCATCGCGCTGCCGGTTTATAGCTTGTCTCGGGACTGCGCGTCTAGAGCGCTACCACAGTAACGTCAAGCTTTTTTACAGCATGAGCGATCGCGCTGCATGGTCGCTGGACCCAAAACATACTTTCAAGGAGCGATCGAATCAACCTCCCAGCTTCGAGGCCCAGAACCTACGATTCTTGAAGGAAAAAACCACTATTCTGATTTCAACAGTCGTCCTGGATTATGACCATAATGACCGAAACTTCATTCTAACAGAACGCGTTCCTGGCGACACCCTCGACACAGCGTGGGCATCACTATCCGCGGCGGAGTAAGAGCATCTCGCAAAGGAAACAGCGGACTATCCAGGGCTTGCAACCGTACGTACTACGGTCCTTGGCGGCCCAATCGCAGTACGTACGGCCTGCGCTAAGGCTCAGTACGTACGGTGGTGAAGAAAAAGATATGGAGTACGCTCCGTAGCCGTAAATACGCCGTACAGCACCGTAGTACGGCCCGTAGAGCTTCTCATTGGCTGAAAGACGTGCTTGGCAGTGCGTCCTCCTGCCATGGAGTATGAGATACAACTGA
>Ga0265798_10010875_pt1 | contig 11144 bp, 8 predicted proteins | sample P3T30metagenome_FD_192430 | JGI IMG/M metagenome (GOLD analysis project Ga0265798, IMG submission 192430) | Plant litter microbial communities from East Loma Ridge, Irvine, California - P3 T30 | ecosystem: Environmental > Terrestrial > Plant litter > Unclassified | place: USA: California... | reverse complement strand
GGAGGCCCTCGTCGCGGCGGGGCATGAATTGGTGGCGGCGTATTGCCAGCCGGCTCGGCCGGGCGGGCGGCGTGGGCGAGAGCTAGTGCCGTCGCCGGTGCAGCTTCGGGCCGAGGCGCTGGGGATCGATGTGCGGACGCCGGTGTCGTTCAAGGCGTCTTTGCCGGAGGGGCTGGAAGCTCGCGAGGCGTTTGCGGCCTTGGGCGCGGATGTGGCGGTCGTTGCGGCCTATGGTCTTATTCTGCCGCGCGCGGTGCTGGAGGCGCCGCGGTTCGGGTGTCTGAACGTGCATGGGTCGTTGTTGCCGCGGTGGCGCGGGGCGGCGCCGGTGCAGCGGGCTATCCTCGCGGGCGATGCCGAGACGGGCGTCGGGATCATGCAGATGGAGGCGGGGCTGGATACCGGGCCGGTAAGGCTCGAGGGACGGACGCCGATTGTCGGCAAGACTGCGGGGGATCTGACGTCCGAACTCTCCGCGATGGGAGCTCGGTTGATGGTCGAGGTGCTGGGCGATCTCGACGCCTACCCTGCCCGGCCGCAGCCCGAGGAGGGCGTTACCTATGCGGCGAAGATCGACAAGGCGGAGGCGCGGATCGATTTCGAGCGATCCGCGGTCGAGGTCGAGCGGCTAGTGCGGGCGATGAACCCGGCGCCGGGGGCGTGGTTCGAGCATGCCGGCGAGCGGGTGAAGGTACTGGCCGCGGACGTGTTGCCGTTCTCGTTTCTTGGGTGCGAGGGGCTGACGGTGAATGCCGAGCTGACGATCGGGTGCGGCGACGGGGCGATACGGCCGACCCTGGTGCAGCGGGCGGGGCGCGGCGTCACCTCTGCCACGGAATTGCTCCGGGGGTTTCCGATCCGGTCGGGGACGCAGCTTTGACGCGGTTCGCGTTGACGGTGGAGTTCGACGGGCGGCCGTTCATGGGCTGGCAGCGACAGAAGCACGGGCCGAGCGTGCAGGCGGCGCTGGAGGCCGCGGTGTTGAAGATGACCGGGGAGACCGCGTCGGTGCAGGCGGCGGGGCGGACCGATGCGGGCGTGCACGGGATGGCGATGCGCGCGCACGTCGACATCGCGAAGCCGCTCGCCGCGTTTCGGTTGATGGAGGGGCTGAATGCGCTGGTGAAGCCCGCGCCGGTGTCTGTGCTGGCGTGCGAGGTGGTCGACGACGATTGGCATGCGCGGTTTTCGTGTGTCGGGCGGTCTTATGAGTACCGGATCGTCAACCGGCGATCGCCGTTGACGTTCGAGGCGGGGCTGGCTTGGCAGGTGCCGCAGTTGCTGGATGCAGACGCGATGGCGGAGGCTGCGGGGGCGCTGGTCGGGCGGCATGACTTCACGACGTTCCGGTCGGCGCATTGCCAGGCGGATAGTCCGGTGCGGACTCTCGATCGGCTCGAGGTTGTGCGGGAGGGGGAGCGGCTGTTTGTCTATGCGGCGGCTCGGTCGTTCCTGCATCATCAGGTGCGCTCTATGGTCGGGTGTCTGGCGCTGGTGGGTATGGGGCGATGGGCGGTTGGCGATGTCGCCAAGGCGCTGGCGGCGAAGGATCGGGCGATGTTGGGGCTGAATGCGCCGCCCGATGGGTTGTTCTTCGTGAGTGCGGCTTACCCCTAAGCTTGTTCCCCCGCGAAGGCGGGGGTCCAGTCTGGGCCCCCGCCTTCGCGGGGGAACAAGCTTTTTCGGTTAGCGGACGAACTTTGCGGCTAGCTCGACATGCGTCGACCAGCGGAACTGGCCGACCGGCTGGACCCAGTCGATCCGCCAGCCTGCATCGCACAGCTCCTTGGCATCGCGCGCGAAGCTGGCCGGGTTGCACGAGACATAGGCGATCACTGGCGTCTTGCACTCCGCCAGCGCGGTCGCCTGTTCGCGCGCGCCCGAGCGGGGCGGATCGATCACCACGGCGTCGAAGCGATCGAGTTCGGCCACCGTCAGCGGGCGGCGATAGAGATCGCGGTGCTCCGGGTAGACCGGCCGCTGGGTCCGGTGCGCGGCGGCCTTCAGCGAGCCGAGCGCGTCGCGTGCGCCTTCGGCCGCGTAGACCTTGGCGGGGATTGCCAGTGTGAAGGTGCCGAGGCCGGCGAACAGGTCGGCGACCGTCGCTGGCTTGCCGATCGCTTCCAGGACGGCGGCGGTGAGTGCGGCCTCGCCATCAGGTGTGGCCTGGAGGAACGACGCGGGCGGGAGCGGTACGGGGACGCCGCCCAAGGTGATCGTGACCGCGTCGGGTTCCCAGCGCGTCTCGGGGCCAAGGCCGTCGTCGAAGGCTACGCGGGCGATCTTGTGATCTTCGCAGAATTTGGTGAGCGCTTCGGCGGCGGGGAGGCCTTCGGGGGCGAAGCCGGTGATCAGGATGTCCGCGCCCTGGTCGGCGAGCGTCAGGTGGATGTCCGCGCGGCGGCGGAAGTTGAGGCGCTTGAGCAGCAAACGCAACGGCTGGACGAGCGCGAACAGGCGCGGATCGAGGATCCAGCATTCCTTGATGTCGACGATCGTGTGCGCCTTCTCGGCGGTGAAGCCGAGCGTGATCTTGCCGCCCTTGGCCTCGGCGTGGAGCGTCGCGCGGCGGCGGCTGCGCTCGGGAGAGATGTGCGGGGTGCGGATCGGGGCGGACAGGTCCTGGCCGTCGAGCGCGGAGGCGATGCGGTCGGTGACGAACTCGGCATAGGCCTGGTCGTCGAGATGCTGGAGCTGGCAGCCGCCGCAGGTCGGGAAATGGACGCAGGGGGGAGTCTGGTGGTGTGGGCCGGGGATCACGGTGCCGTCGGCGGCGAGCGTGTCGCCGGGGGCCGAGAAGGCGGCGTGGCGGCCATCGGCGGTCATGCCGTCGCCGCGGGCTGCGACGCGGATGATCGTGTCGATATTCGATTCAGAGGTCGAGTCAGTGGTCATGGGGCCGCTCTGGCCGACCGGAGCGCTTCCGCCAAGTCGTCGGCGATGAAAGCCGCGCCCAATCGGCGGGCAGCGTCACTGTGGAGCCACACTCCGGCACAGGCTGCGTCGAGCGGATCGAGCCTGGCGGCGAGCATCGCGCCGATCGCGCCGGCGAGCACGTCGCCGGTGCCGGCCGTGGAGAGCCAGTCGCTGGACCCTTGCGCGATGCGGACGCGGCCGTCTGGGGCGGCGATGACGGTGTCGGCGCCTTTGAAGACAACGATGGCGTTGGCGCGGGTGGCGGCGTCGCGGGCTCGGGTGATCTTGTCGGCTTCGGATTTGCCGAAGAGCGCGTCGAACTCGCCGGCGTGCGGTGTGAGGATGACGGGGACCTCGAGCGCTTTGATTCGGTCCGGATCGAGCAGGCGGAGGGCGTCGCCGTCGATGATAAGGGGATGGCCTGTGTTTAGCGCCGCTTCAAGAAGCGCCTTGGCCGTATCGTCGCGCCCGAGACCGGGGCCGATGACGAGCGCACCAATCCGGTCGTTGGCGAGTGCATGGTCCGAGAACCGCGTGCGAACGAGCGCATGCGGCGGGCCTTGGCTGTCGCCAAGCAGCGTCACGTAGCCGGCGCCTGCGCGCATCGCAGCGAGGGCTGCAAGGTCGGCGGCGCCAGACATGGTGCCGGCGATGATCGCGACCATGCCTCGGGTGTATTTGTGCGAGTCTGGGCCGGGGGCTGGGAGCGAGGGGGTTTTGAGAACCTCGACTTGGCTGACGGTGGGAACGCCGATGTCAAGGAGACGGATCTGGCCGCAATAACGCGCGGCGGGTTGGAGAAGGTGCGCTGGTTTTACCGCGCCGAGCCCGAGGGTGAGGTTGAAGACGGGCGGCGTGCTGAGCGCCTCCCCTGAGTCGGTGGCGAGGCCGCTGGGGAGGTCGATCGCGATGCTGAGTTGAGCGGCGTTCGCGAGGGAATGGAGACACTCGACCACAGACCGTTCCCCCGCGGACGCGGGGGCCCAGGATAGGCCGCTAGATGAGCCCTTGGGATTTAGCTGGGCCCCCGCGTCCGCGGGGGAACTGCTTGAATACGAAGCGGTGGCGCGCGGTCGCGTAAGGCCGGTGCCGAACAGTGCGTCTACCAGGATCGCCGCGAGTTTCGCCTCCGCCAGCGTCTCGACCGGGCCGGACCACCCTGCCCTCGCCGACTTCGCCGCATCCGTCTTGGGTTCCGACAGCGCCGCGACACGAACCGAAACACCCATTTCCGCCAGCACGCGGGCCGCGACGTAGCCGTCGCCACCGTTGTTGCCGGGGCCGCAGAGGATCAGGACGTCGTTGGCACCGGCCAACCGGCGGACCGCGTGTGCGACCGCGGTGCCCGCGCGCTCCATCAGCGTATCCACCGAGACGCCGGTAGCGATGACCGCGTCCTCCGCTGCGCGCATTTCGGCGGCGGTGAGGACCGGCTGGCCTTCGATCCCAATCATGACGGCTTCGTCGTACCCTTGACGGTGGCCGGGAGGCGATAGCGGTTGCCGCCCAGTGCGACCTCGATGCCGTCCGTGCCCGTGATCGTGACCTTCGCCACCTCCGCGCCGTCCGCCGCGATCACCCCGCGGCCGTCCTGCGTTACCAGCAACCGACGGAAGGCTCCGTCGGGATGGCGGATCGTCAGGATCAGGCCATCCTTGCCTTGCGCCTGCTCAATCGTGCAGGTCGACGCGAACGCGGCTCCACCCTGCGCACAGGCGATACGGCTGTCCCCGGCGGTTTCAGTGCGCTGCTTTGCCGCGACCTGTTCGCTGCTCGGCTGCCCCCGCCCGCACGCTGAGAGCGGGAGCGAGAGAAGCGCGGCAACCGTCAGTAATCGTTTAGATATCCGCGTAGACATGGGTTTCGGCTGCCGCTCCAGGGTGCGTGACGGCACCCTTGTACGCGGGGCCGACGGTCTTCGCATAGCGCCAGAGTGCGCCAGAGCCGTAATCGTTGGTGCGCGGCACCCACGCGGCGCGACGCTCCGCCATGACGTCCTCGGGAACGTCGAGGTCGATCGTGCCGGCCTCGGCGTCGATGTGGATGATGTCGCCGTTCTCGACCAGCGCGATCGGGCCGCCGTCCGCTGCTTCGGGGCCAACATGGCCAATGCAGAAGCCGCGCGTACCGCCCGAGAAGCGCCCGTCGGTGATCAGCGCGACGCTCTCACCCATGCCGAGGCCGTAGAGCGCGGCGGTGGTCGACAGCATCTCGCGCATGCCGGGGCCGCCCTTGGGACCTTCGTAGCGGATGACGATGACTTCGCCCTCGTTGATCTGGCGATTCTCGACCGCGGCGAAGGTGTCCTCCTCGCAATCGAACACGCGCGCCGGGCCCGAAAACTGGAGGCGGTGCATGCCGGCGACCTTCACGATCGCGCCATCGGGGGCGAGGCTGCCGCGCAGGCCCACGACGCCGCCGGTGGGCGTCAGCGGGGTCTTGATGTCGTAGATGACCTTCTGGTCGGGGTTCCACGTCACTTGGTCGATGTTCTCGCCCAGCGACTTGCCCGTCACGGTCAGGCAATCGCCGTTCAAGAAACCACCGGCGAGCATCGTCTTCATCAGCATGTAGACGCCGCCGGCCTCGTACATGTCCTTGGCGACGTACTTCCCACCGGGCTTGAGGTCAGCGATGTACGGCGTTGTCTTGAAGATCTCGGCGACGTCGAACAGGTCGAATTCGATGCCGGCTTCGGACGCCATTGCGGGGAGATGCAGCGCGGCGTTGGTCGAGCCACCGGTCGCAGCGACGACGCGTGCGGCATTGATGAACGCCTCGCGCGTACAGATGTCGCGGGGGCGGATGTTGTCGGCGAGGCACTCCATGACCTGCGCGCCGGCCGCCACGGCGATCTGTTCGCGCGTGGTGTAAGGAGCCGGCACCATGTTGCTGTTCGGGATCGACAAACCGATCGCTTCCGCGACGCAGGCCATCGTGTTGGCGGTGTACTGGCCGCCGCATGCGCCGTGGCCGGGGCACGCGACCTTCTCGATCGCGTGGACTTCGGAGAGCGGGCACGCGCCGGCGGCGTATTTGCCGACGATCTCGAACACGTCGACGACGGTGACGTCGCGGTCTTGATACCGGCCCGGCAGGATCGAGCCGCCATAGACGAACACTGACGGGATGTTGAGGCGGAGCATCGCCATCATCATGCCGGGCAAGGACTTGTCGCAGCCGGCGAACCCGACCAGCGCGTCGTAGCAATGGCCGCGGACTGAGAGTTCGACCGAGTCGGCGATGACTTCGCGGCTCACCAACGAGGCCTTCATGCCCTGATGGCCCATCGCGATGCCGTCGGTAACGGTGATCGTGTTGAACCGGCGCGGCATGCCGCCGCCCTGGATGACGCCGGCCTGCGCGGCATCGGCCTGCGCGTCGAGCGTGGTGTTGCAAGGCGCCGAGTTGTTGCCGGCGGACGCGAGCGCGACGAACGGGCGCGCGATCTGCTCCTCGTTGAGGCCCATCGCGTAGTAATAGCTGCGGTGCGGGGCGCGTTCGGGGCCAACGGAGACGTGGCGGCTCGGCAGGCGCGATTTATCGAATGTGCGGGTCATGGCGAACGCCTATGTCGCGGGAGGGGGTATTTGCGCAAGAGAGTTGCGAGGCCCAACGGGCAATTTAGTGGACGAGCGCCATCAGGGCGATGAGCAGGACCATGACTCCGATCGTGACGACGAAGAGCGTTGCGAGGATCAGAAACGTGCCGCTGTCGTTGTCGAACGCCCAAGCGACCGGGGGGAGCGCGAGTATCGCGACGGCTATCGAAACACTGATGCCGCCGGAACCATACCCTATGACCAGGGCTACCAGCGTGCACGACAGCATGACCGTCCGGGCTCGCGAAAGTCGCATCAGGTCTGATATAGCAAATACATAGGAACGCAGCGTGAGACTAGGAACGTGTCTGTGCAATACGGTGGCATCGAGTCGCCAACGCAAGTCATTCCGACGAGGTCAGAATCCCAAGTTACTGACGATGCGCTACTCGGCTCTGTGTCCTGACTTTCGTCAGGATGACGGTCTAGATGGAGGTTACTCTCACCAATCCCACGGCCTTACCTTTTCGAGGAGGAGAAGGAGTCAGAGGCCTTCGAGGGCCTTGGCTACGCCGTCCATCGTGAAGGGCTTCTGCAACCGCGGGCGGTCGCGGAATTCGGGGGCTACGCCGTCATCACCGCCGCCGGTGGCGAAGACGAACGGGACGCCGCGCGCGGCCAAGGCCTCGGCGACCGCGGTGCTCTTTTCGCCGCCGCGGAGATTGACGTCCAGGATGGCGCCATCGACGCCGCCCTGCTCGATCCGCTTGAGCGCGTCGGCGACGGTGTCGACCGAGCCTGCGACTCCCTTGTCCAGCACCTCGAGGAAATCCTCGAGCATCATGGCGATCAACGGTTCGTCCTCGACGATCAGAATCTGCTGCGGGAGGATCTGCTGGGAAGCGGTCATGCCATGCGCATAGTCGGGATTGTTACGACTTGCCAACATCTTGTTCAATTCATTCCGGTTTCGTTTCACCGCGTGGCGAGCACGTCCCGCGCCGCTTCGGCGAGTTCCTGCACCGAGAAGGGTTTCGGCAGGAACGAGACGTTGTCCAGATCGATCGATTTGCGCAGCTGCTCCTCCGCATAGCCCGACATGAACAGGATCGGCAGGTCGGGATATTTCTCCCGCACGTGCCGGACCATCGTCGGGCCATCCATCTGCGGCATGACGACGTCGCTGATCAGCAGATCGGGGCGGCCATGCTTCTCCAGCACTTCAAGCGCGACCTCGCCGTTCTCCGCGGTCAGTACCGTATAGCCCTGCCGCGAGAGCGCGCGCTCGGCGACCGCGCGGACCATGTCCTCGTCCTCGACCAGCAGGATCGTGCCGGTGCCCCAGAGATCGACGGGCTTCGGCGCCGGCTTCACGATCGCGGGCCGCGTCGCGGCGGGGGCCGAATGGACCGGCAGATACATCGTGAAGGTGGCGCCCTGCCCCAGCTTGCTGTCGGCGAAGATATAGCCGCCCGATTGCTTGACGATCCCGTAGACTGTGGAAAGGCCGAGGCCGGTGCCCTTGCCGAATTCCTTCGTCGTGAAGAACGGTTCGAAGATCTTGGGCAGCACGTCGGGCGGTATGCCGGTGCCGGTGTCCTGGACGATCAGCGCGGTGTAGTCGGCGACGGGCAGGATGTCGGAGGCCATCGCGCGAACCTCGGACGCGTACACCGCGCGGGTGGTGATCGTCAGCACGCCGCCACCGCGTGCATTGGCCGAGACGATCGCGTCGCGCGCGTTGACGGCCAGGTTGACGACGACCTGTTCGAGCTGGCCGGGATCCGCGCGGACCGGGCCGAGGTTGCGGCCGTGCGTCATGTCGAGTCGGACGTTCTCACCCATGAGCCGCTTGAGCAGGTTCGAGACTTCGGAGACGACGTCGGGGAGCTGCAAGATCTGTGGGCGGAGAGTCTGCTGGCGCGAGAAGGCGAGCAGCTGGCGCGTCAGGCTGGCCGCGCGGTTCGAGTTGGTGCGGACCTGCTGGATGTCGTCGTAATCGCTGTCGCCGGGCGAATGGCGCATCAGCATCAAATCGCAGTGACCGATGATCGCAGTCAGGATGTTGTTGAAATCATGCGCGACCCCGCCCGCGAGCTGGCCGACCGCCTGCATCTTCGTGGCCTGCGCGACCTCGCGCTTGAGCCGGCTCTCCTCGCTATTGTCCTTGAGGCTGAGCAGCACGGCGGCATCGCCCAATCCGCGCGCGCCGGCGATGGTGAGCGCGACGGGCTCGTCGGGGTGATCCTTAAGGCGGACCGCCATGTCGGCGGAGTGCGTCGCGCCGTTCGCGAACTTGCGGATCGCGTCGGCGACCGCGGCCTTGTCCTCGCGGACGACCAGATCGCCCGGATACAGCGGCGGGGCGACCGGATTGACGCCCGCCGCGCGCAGGAACGACGTGTTCATCTGAAGAAACCGGCCGTCACGGTCGACCAACGCCATCCCGAACGGCATCAGGCTGACGAGGCTGCGGACATGCGCCGACGCACTCGCGCCGACCGGCGGAGCGGCCTCCTCGTCGTCCAGCAGCGCCACGAGAACCGGCGCGTCGTCGCCTTCGAGAAACGGCACCTGGAGGACGCGAAGCGGCGTGCCTTCGAGACCCTCGCGTTCGAAGCGGACGAAGCCACGGCTGTCGGTGATTAGAAAGCTCGCGAAATCACGTCCGTCGATCGATTCGTGATCGTTGCCGCTGGCGCGCGCGCGCAGTACGCGGTTGGCGGTCCGCACGCGGCCGTCGGTGGAGAGCAACGCCGCCATGATGCCGCTGCCGCCGAGCCGGTCGCCGGTCGGGCCGGGCAGCAGCGCCGCCAGCGTCTCGGCGAGATCGTGATCCTGCGCAGTGACGAATCGCCAGACGAGCATGTCCGCTTCATCCCCGGCGCGTGCGATGTGCGCGGACAGGCAGACCCCGCGGGCGTTGAGGCGCTCGACCCTCGCGATGCCATCGCGCCAGGCGGTTCGGCCGGCATCGGCGAGCGCCGCCGTGCCGACATCATCGAGCGGCAATCCCGGGGGTGTCGGAAAGCCTGCGAACAGCGCGTCGTATGCATCGTTGGCGCAGACCAGTCGGCCGGCGCGGTCGGTGATCGCGATGGCGTCGGTGCCGGCTTCGGCGACGGTGCGGGTGAGGTCCCAGTCGACCGGGCGCGGCGCGTCCTTCGCAACCGGGTTCAGCAGACGCCATGCGATCAGCGCACCGATGACGATGACGGCCGCGGCGAAGAACCCCGCGGCGGCGATCCAGCTGCCGACGAGCAGGAGCACGATCGCCGCGGCGGCGATGCCGGACGCGATGGCGACGAGCGCGGCGTTGCGGGCGGGGGTGGGTAAAGCGAGCGATGCCATCGGGTGGGTCATCCGCTCAAGCGGGGCTGGGCGTCAAGCGAGTTGCGGGGGTATTGCCGTGGTTACTCGTATCGCAGGCGACGTTCCCAACAAGAAATCGCCACCCCGGCGGAGGCCGGGGCCCAGTTGGATAGGTGGTAATAACGATGCGCGGACTGTCGTCAGCAACGTCCCCCAACTGGACCCCGGCTGTTGTACCTAGGGTAAGCTTGATCCTGGCCCCCTCCCCTAGAAGGGAGGGGTTGGGGGTGGGTCGGCCTGTTGGCGTATGCTGCGCGTTCCAAGCAGCCTACCCACCCCCTGCCCCTCTCTTCCAGGGAGGGGAGACCGTTGGGGGTCGGGCGGACTTGAGCGCGCTTGTTTACAGGGAGTTTAGTCCCCCCTGTCGCGAGGGAAGCCGTCGTTTACCAGATCCGAACGCGCTGTTCCGGCGTCAGGTACAGCTTCTGCCCCGCGGTCGGCTTGTACGCCGCGTACCAGGGGTTGAGGTTGCGCACGACCCAGGCACGTTGCTGCGACGGCGAGTGAGGATCGGTCAGCAACCGGTTGCGAAGGTTGGCTTCGCGGTAATTGCGGCGCCAGACCTGCGCCCAGCCGAGATAGAAGCGCTGATCGCCGGTGAACCCGTCGAGCACTGGTGCGGCCTTGGCGCCGAGCGCGGTATGGTAGGCATCGTACGCCACAGTCAGGCCCGCGAGATCGGCGATGTTCTCGCCCATCGTCAGCTGACCCTTCACGTGCATGCCGGGGAGCGGTTCGTAGGCGTCGTACTGCGCGCCGAGCTTGCCCGTCAGCGCCTTGAAGCGCGAGACGTCCTGCGGCGTCCACCAGTCGGTGAGCTGGCCCTTGGCGTCATACTTCGAGCCCTGGTCGTCGAAATGATGGCTCAGCTCGTGACCGATCACCGCGCCGATGCCGCCGTAATTGACCGCGTCGTCGGCCTTCGGATCGAAGAACGGCGGTTGCAGGATCGCCGCCGGGAAGACGATCTCGACCATGCCGAAATTGGCATAGGCGTTCACCGTCATCGGCGTCATGCCCCACTCCCAGCGCTGCAACGGCTTGCCGAGCTTCGAGATATTATCCTGGTGCTGCCACTCGTTCGCGCGCCATTCGTTGCCGAACGCGTCGCCCGAGGTGATCGTCAGCCCGGAGAAATCCTTCCACTGGCTCGGATAGCCGATCTTCGGCGTGAACGCGGCGAGCTTGGCGTGCGCCTTCACCTTCGTCTCGGGCGCCATCCATTCGAGCTTGTCGATCCGGCGGCCCATCGCGGCGAGCACGTTCTTGACGAGCTTGTCGGCTGCGGCCTTGGTTTCGGGCGGAAAATACTGT
>Ga0265798_10010874_pt1 | contig 11145 bp, 10 predicted proteins | sample P3T30metagenome_FD_192430 | JGI IMG/M metagenome (GOLD analysis project Ga0265798, IMG submission 192430) | Plant litter microbial communities from East Loma Ridge, Irvine, California - P3 T30 | ecosystem: Environmental > Terrestrial > Plant litter > Unclassified | place: USA: California... | reverse complement strand
TTATTTTGGGGGGGAGGGACTGGTGTGAGCATTTGGTTGCCATGGTGTGGAAAGGGGGTATACAGGAGACATTGCTATGTGTTTTTATGTTCTCTTTGGTTCGGTATTATGCGAATTAAATAGTAATTCATTGCACATGTCTTTATCGAACCTTTTCTTTCCTCCCTCGAAGAAAAAAAGACCCTCAGTGTTGCTTGAACTTGGGTTCGTGTGTTTCTCAATAGCAGTATTGACCGGGGTATCATATTTTTTTGAGCTGAAACCGGACAACTCTGCTTATCTTTGACACCGTACTTATGGAAGCGACTAATGCATCGTAATTTCCACAATGGTAGCAGCCGTGATCGCCCGGGGAATAGGGTGTATACTTGAAATTTCCAGACTGATTTGATATTGTTTGAACCATTGCATAAGCTAGGCCATTGGAATAATTCCGGTGAATTGCTTGAACTAAACTGATTGCAAGACTAACAAATCAACATGTAGCCAAATTATGGCAAGCTTTCCAGAGCAAAAGATGGAATGTCTTGAGGTGCGGCGTGTTCTGGTATCTGCCAACTTTAGTCAAGCATCATGCAAAAGTCATTGCACATGTCATTATAATCTCCAAGGTACGCGTTGCCAGACTTGAGAAGGCCGGTATCGCTGCCAATTGCTAAACTCGCAGCAGCGGGGGAGATAGTGCTAAATTTGAGTGGAACAAGAAGCGTTATTAACAACATTGAGTAACTTGTATTTCGACCTGTATCTGTACGCCCCCGCGAATCGCACGCCTCACAATAGCTCAATGTTTGATTCATTGTCTCTCAACCAAAACACAAACGCTGGCATAACCATAGGTAAACTTTGTAAAGGTTCTTTGAAAGCAGACTACTCATGCTCAGAAGACATGTGTACATCCAAATCATCCGTTCGTAGCTTTTAATAGCAATAGTAATCCGTTATCAGCATTTGCTCTTTTCAATACGCCTCTAGTGCCATCTACTCCGCAGCAGAGCCACCCTGTGAGGGTGATGGCGGCCCCCACTGTCCACAGTTCTGGCAGGTATCAGGGTAACCTGCCCATGGGCTTCCCTCCACGGGGACACCTCCGTCGGCCGTCCACATGTTGACAGGATGTACTTCCACTATTGCTTTGGGATTAACACCCACATCGATGGTGGCGTACAAACCGTCCTCGATCGTATTGCCTATGAGCGAAATCTTCATGACCGGGTCGTCTCCACCCTGGAAACCCATCTTATAGAGAAAGTCTTGCTCGTTGGTCATGGCGGCTTGTGTGTTGGTATTGTAAGGTGCAGTCTTCTCGACTTCATCCAGCAAGTTTTGCTCAATATAGAATTGACCGGCGTGCGATACTGTGCCGCCTTGGATGGTATTGTTAGGGAGAAGCTTGGCGCCGTGGTGAACGATGGCTGTAGTTGTTATTATCAAGGGCTGGTGGAAGATGAAAAAGAAACCTACTATGCAGATGGTTTGCACGGCCTACATAGTGCCCGGGAACAACCGTTATGAATGTAGCAGTGCCATTGACGCCTGTGGGCTGGACACCACGAAGAGCGTTGGTCGCAATAGCCGTAGCAGAGCCGTCGCCATTGCCTCTAGCCTGCACGCCAGTGTAGACACCGGTAGCGTTTGCTCCCCACATCTCGACGTAGGCATCGGTGACAGGCATGCAAGTTGAAACGTCGATAATGTTGACATCCAGGTGAGTAATGGCGCCCTTTTCGCCAGTGACGATATCTTGCCTAATGAGCTCACCCGAGACCCCTTGTTATCTGTTAGCAAGCACAAAGTTGTATATGCAGTCTTACTACACTTACAGTATGGACCCTCGCCGACCTCAGGATCGAGTGTGCAAGCTGCCTGGACTCCATAATCCTGTTCGACTTCGGCAGTGTCACGGCGGATGATTTCATGTTCTTTGGCGAAACCAGCTGCGACCCGAAGTTCGTGGAGCCTGCTCTCCCGTCTCTGGTGTTGCTCTCGAACCCATCCAGTCCCGACTAAATCACGCTTACATGCTTGGACACTCCGACGGTTTGGATGATCAAGATGAGCTTGCCTTCGTAAGACCTCCCTGTTGGTGTTGCCTCCAGGATGAGCAAGAACACTGGTCGTCAGAAGGATGGTGGTGGAAACATGCGCGAACCGGACCATAATGGCTACGAGTATGCTGTGGTAGTGAAAGATCTGGTGATAATTTCATGGCGCTATCCGAATAGTCTTCTTATATGCTGGACACGCTGCGTACCAATGTGACCCGTCTTGCAGATACCACCCATCTCATTCTAGGCCCCACGAATATATGCACACTTACCATCTTCATCATCAGGCGGTTGAGAACATGTTTTCCGGTAGGTGCTGCTCTCCACATATTGTCAGGGGAAGCCAAAGTTGGCATGGCTGTGATAGGTGGTGGCAAGTGTTCGCTTAGAACAGGGAATCCACAGCTATAGTAACGTTCATTGAGTGCCCGCTCTTGGCAGCGGGGAGGTTGCCGTCTTGTAGTCTTGGTACGATGCAAGAGTGAGTTTCGTGGCTAATGTTGATCGATTTGACATTAACCGGAGGTTGGTGGTCAGTGTTCGGTAGTTGCGCGGTTTGATGCACCCGAGTGTGGATCCAAGCATGTAGCCAATGATACACAACCGATTTTTCAGCTGTGCTTGTACATTTTGTTCAAGAAATTGTCTGATGCCGCTAAAGGAAGCGTTGTATGCTTTTGATAGAAGTCTCACGACTCAACTCAGTTCTGCGCCGTAGAGTGGGCAATATCGGACAGAAGGGCAATTGTATAATACCGAAGCTAACATATACACTCCGCCATCTGACTGAGACAGCATCTGGAATTGCATAGTAATGAAGTTCGGAAGGATTGCAATATGGGCCACGAATGACGTTGCTCGTGCTCCTCAGTGCAGCACCAGAAGCTCGGCGCGCTGATTGGATCCATGATGAAGGCGGTGTGCATATCTGACATGTCTGGGAGGAATGAGTGTCCCAGTAGCCACCAGGTGTACTTGTAATTGCAAGCTCGCAAGTCTTATATTCTTACCACAGACTTTGAAGCACTTCTTCCTGACAAGATTGTCACCTGAACCTAAAGTCGGTGATAAGCTTGCGTGGACAGTGAAAGAAAAGGGCAGGCGCATGCCTGCTTGCATGATAACCCTAGAGTGGAATGCATGACAGTGATAATATGCAGCAAGGCCGACGCGAATGATTCAAGCTACAAAAAGATTTGGTGTTTCTAGGCAAGCCCGGAGCTATCTCCTAAGTAGCGTGCATCGGGGACTTGTGACCGAGGAGAGGGTCTGCTAGGTTCGAGTTAAGCGTACAGTCGACGCAACCCCGAATCCTATTTTATGCCGAGACCTGGGTTCAAACGCTGCCGGTTTTTTTTCTCGATAAGAAGGGTGTTGGTGTGGCGGGAGTTAGGTGTCCATGTCGGTATAGGCTGATGAAAGTCGATATCAAGGGCATGAGAAAGCCGTGGAAAGACACATGAATGATGAGATTGTGATAAGAATTCATAGCAAGTACTTTCGCAAGACGGATGGTGGGAGTTTACCTGGGTTGCAAGGCGATTCATGACGCCATTTGTGGACCTGTTCAGCCAACCTTGTCTTGTTTACTTTAGTCTTTACGCTGAGAAAATGGCGCACTGAGCAGGCAAAGCCGACTAAGATTTCAGCGCATGAGCATGGCGACCATAGGGGGTGTGCAACCATCGGCCTCCATGGGTGAATGCAGACGAATCCGAGGTCGACTATAGACCTGTCGCACCAGCCTTCCACACCGTGCACCGGACAGCGTGCCAATCCATCATGCTCAATATCCGCGGGACGACAGCTCAGTTATAGCTGACGTATTTTGCCAAGCATTCCTGGCTAGTTTAGACGTTGAGGCTTGCTGCGGCCGAGTCCGGTAGGTGGCCGGAGCAGAGAGGCATGAGTCAGCGCATCCCTGGTCAAGAACATGGCGGCCTTGTCCCGTACAGAGGCAAGTGAAGCTGGAGCGACGGACGTTGAGGAAATACATACGTGCTGGTTGAGGGCTACGCAGGCGTGTAACGGACAATGAAGGCGTGTAACGAACAGTGAAGGTGTGTAACGAACAACCAAGGCGTTGCTGCCGACTCCCGAGGTCGTTCCTCGCCCGAAACACCAACGCCGCTACTGAAACACACAACGCGATAACGCTGACGCTAGGGTATTATTGTCGTTTGATAGCTCTCGTGTCACGCACATCGCAACGAGGCGATCCCAGATCTCATGTCACCGTTGCAGAATGGGCGAATCGCGAAGCGTTGGCAGCGCCGAAACCCTTGCGCCGCTCACCCGTAGGGTCCCCCAAGGCTCCTTGCCCTCACGAACCCAATGATATAGGCCGAAACGAGTTGGTGTCAGGAAGTGAGTAGAACTTAGCAGATTTTGGAACCTTGAAACCTCAAGTAGATATGTCACCTCGCTGGCTCGACTATTTTCCTCCACTCTTCCTCCTCTCACCACATCTTCTCGCGCCATTGCAATGACCACATTTCTCAACTCTCCAAGCTCCCCAAAGCCAGTGCACGGCACATTCTATGATGACGAGCGCAGCATCCGGGACACGTCGAGACATGCGGCCAATCTTTCAGGCGCGACTATGTTGGATTTGATCAGCGGCCCCGAGGGAACCATAGCCGCAGCCTACAACGAGGCGGCAAGCACGCCTACGAAATCAACCTCCAAATCAAAACGGCCTTCCCATGCCTCTGCGACCAAATCTCAGCTCCGACAGACTAACCGAACACTGCTTGAAATCGTTCAGAATATTCAGGCTGAGCTTGCCTTCCAAAGAGAAGCCATGCTCGACATGCAAACGCGAATCTACCACCTCGAAACTAGACCGTGCAACCATGCCGGCAACCATACAAGCGACGATGTTGTACCGAGCCCTCCAAAGCCTCCGCCTCGCAAGCGGCCCGAGGTCAGATCCAAGCCCGCAAAGAGCACTACGCGCGAAACTGCAAGACGTCGGGATGCGCACCAGAAACATGCAGAGAGGCGTGGTGCTGCCAACAAGGACGGCGCCTTCTGGAAATCTCCTACCCGATTTTCCGGCTTCAACTTCAACTTTGACCTGCTGGAAACAGTGCCTGATTCAAGAGACGCTCCAGAAGTCTTGCGAGCCTCGCCTCCCCTGCTAGAGAAAGACGAGCACTCTGATCCTTTCACGTCCGGGAAGCGCAAGACGCCATCCAGAATCACGCGTGTTTTGACTGGAGAGCCTACTGCAATGTACCACGACGTTGTGAGCGACATCAGGGAACACGTCATCGACTTCGATAGGGTCAGGACACCGGTGCCGCCAATACTACAGACGCCACCGCGCAGCTCACGCATCAAGCTGAACACGGCGTACAGCAGAGACGACGAAATCACGGCGCTGCCCCAGGTACCCGTGATACCATCCACAATTGAGGAAACGCCCCATCACCGCAAAGGAATCAAGAGCCTCTTCATGTACAAAACATTTTCCAAAAGCTACAACAAGTCGGATTTTGCCTCTCATGCGGGTGGAGACCGACGCTCCGGTTCGTTACGCTGTTGAACATTTTAAAAAGGCGAGGGCAAAAAGTAACCCAGACCACAGACGCACGCCCCCATAGCCTAAACAATTTGCTTGCCACAACTGGCGAACGCTTTCAGTTGTCAGTCACACCCACCATTCCACTACAGGATCTGTACCACCGATACCGGCTCGAGGAACAACAACATAAACAAGCGATGAGAGTATGATGATGATGATGATGATGATGATGGTAAAGCTTTCCCTCAACTCGAAGAATCCGAAATAGAAGGAAAAGTAGAGGAAAGAAAGAAAGACAGAAAGAAGAATAGGAAGTAGAAAAGCCAAGAATGGAATGACGACGACGACGACAACAACAACAACAACACCAACAACAACAACTACTACTACAACTACTACAACCACAAGATACGACTTGACACATGTAAGATATTGCACAGCCGGAACAAGACAAATAACAGGGAAATCCGAGTTTTCCGCCTACGGGCTTTCAGTCAGCTTCTAGAGCTTAATTATTTCTCCTAATCATCTCATATAATGTTCTCATACACGCGTGTGAACCTTTGACCTTTCTCGCAACCTACGTCTAACTTCGCTCAACCCTATGAAGCTGACATTTCAGTTCTCTCTCATTTTACTATTAATGAAACACATCACGCTCAACCACAATGTATTCGATGACCATCCAGTCCTAACTGATTTTGTAGTAAAGCAAGTTTCAATTGTTGTTTTTTGCTCATGTACGCGATCTGACAGTAGAGAAGAGATAAGAAGGAGAGGGAGGAGCAATATATACAGCTGCAGGTCAAACCCCATGTTTCAATCTACAAAAAAAAGAGAGCCGGAAAAGCCATGCCAAGCTCGTGTGCGACGCTTCCATTGTGAGTAATCCCAAGCGGTATCTCTACTTCCTCCTGTTCTGGTTCATACCAAGAATTTGCACCATTCGAATGAAGATGTTGATGAAGTCGAGCTCGAGTGAAATGGCCTCATTGACGGGATCCTTGGGGATCAGGCCACGCTCAGCTTGGCGCGCATGGTTCAGCACCTTCTGCACATCGTACAGGGTGAAGCCGCCAAACACGGCGAGACCTCCATATAGCCAGATGTTCTCGGTGAACATCAGTGTGCGGGCAGCGGTAGCGGGAACGACCATGGGAGCAAGACCTGATAGTGCAACAATGGCGACACCAGCGAGGAGGGGACCACCAAGGTACAGGTACTTGTCCGTCTTTGCCGTGGCACCAACAAAAGCAATAGATCCCATCATGCCGACTGTGTAGAGACCAGCGCGTGCAAGGATGGCGGGGTGCATGAAGAAGAGAGGCGATAGGAGGAGAGCTTGGGTACCGTTGAAGGCGGACCAGAGCGCGTACTTTTGAACGTAGCTGCAATCTTGTCAGTATACAATCGCAAAGCTTAGCTGCTTCTGGGTATTACCTACTTGCTAGGGTGGGTCGCCATGGTGCCATACATGGTTCCAATGCTACCAACGAGACCGACACCAAGAACGAGCCATGGGTTAGCAGCCATGAGTCTGAAGCTCCAACCGTTCATGTGCAGGGCGCGCGCCGCAATGCCAATCATTCCAATTCCGAGGCCAGTGTGCATAAACGTATCGTTGAGGTATTCGCGCTCAAACGGCGGCATACCGCCGTCTTCACGGGTCTCGCGGTTGAAGATGAAGTTGATGCCTAGCAGGGTTGCGCCAAAAATGCCAGCGCCATAGAGCAGACGCTGTCGCAAGTCACCCTGGGCAACAGGGTTATATACAGTCTGTTGATATCCTCGCCGGAACGCTTGCTGGAACTTGGAGACATTTTGCGACGTCGATACCGTGGGTTTTGCGGGTCGGAAGAATTGTGGATGCTGCTTGAGTGGCGTGTTGTGGAAGGTGCGAACTGTGAGCGTTTGCGGTGCTTTCGGTGACGCTTGTCGCAGTGTTGCCGTGATGGCAAATGGTCTCCGCAGGAGCGACGCCATTGTGTGAGTGCTTTGGCAATGTTGCTGTTGTTGTTGTTGTTGTTGCCGGCAGGAAGGTCAACGGCGTAGGGATGATATATGCGAACGAGTATGACGTTTTCAGTAGAAAGCGCGAGAAATGCCAAGCCACAGTATCTCCGACATAACTGTAACCCCGCCACCCGTCACTCTTGCTTACACATGACGAGATTTGGCATGATGTTGACAATTAAAAAGCTTCGATTCTCATGTGATTATATGAGCGCTGGAGTGCTATGCGAACAGGATTATATGAATATTTTGCATCAAACAACAAGGAATCTAGCGTGATATCTAAAAGCGCCACCCAAAAAGATATATCCAAGTCTACATTTGCGCTCCTGGCCAAGCAATGTTCATGACGCCATCTTAGATACCATACAGCTCGTACCGTACAATCATACGTGTTTATATCATCACCATCGCGGCAGGTCTTTTTTGCTATCGCGCCACCGTCCGTCACTAACGGTGACAAACTTGACGCTTCTCCCTCTGCTTCGTACACTTTCTACACCCCCAGCTTCAATCCATCTGCCTAGGTTCTTGCATTGGCTAACGTCAAAGCGCTCCAAATCTCTACATCCCTCAACTACAGCCTCTACACCCGTCCCGGTGACACGGACGCACCCACGGACAGACAAATTTCGGAGTTCAAGCAGATGCAATGATATGCAGCGGAGCGATGTGTCAGAAACAGCGGAACCGCAAAACGCAAGGTTGAGGTGGGTGAGTGAAGGAAGACCGAGGGCAAGGACTTCCGTCGCAGTGTCGGAAAGGGCACAGCAAAAAGACTAGATCACATATAGTTAGCATTTGGAAACTCTGACTGACTGTCAGACTGGCGGCTTACTAGATCTAGCTCCTTTAGTCCTTTGGCTGCGTTTGTAAGGTACACAATTGCATTGTCAGTCAGGTATGTGCAATCGGCGAGACACAGCTTCGTCAGCCTCGGGAAGGGGTAAACACTCCAATGTTGGAACCCCACGTCTGTGATGGTTGTACACCGCGTCAGGTCAATGCTTTCGATGCGGTTTGCTGCATGAACAGCGATATGAGCCATGCTTCGGTCCGTGATGTGCTTGCAGTAGCTCAACGTTAACCGCCTGAGCTTTGGACAGCCCACCACTGTGCCGGGTGGCAGTGGTTGGGGAACGGGTTGACCATTGGCGCCTCCTTTTCCTTGCCGGCGGCCATTCATCTGAGCTTGGTGTTGTGCATGTGCCATTGCCATTTGCGGATTCATCTCAGGCACCACCCATCCAATCACTCGGGCTAAAAGGTTGTCTCCAACTTTCCTGCAGTTGCTGAGATCCACTTCTTCTAGTCCCTTTGCCTTCTGAACCATTTCTAGCACAGCTGGCCCAGTAATGTCCCATACGCTCTTCATGCGCCATATCCTCACGCTGGGTCCGCATGTCTTTGCCAGTTCAGCAAAGCCCTCGTCGGTGACGTGGAAACAGTTGCTGATGTTGACGTATCGCGGTCGACTCCCTACAAAGGGACATATTATGTCAACTAGCGCTCGATCGGTGACCTTGCGGTTGTACTTGGTAAGGTCAAGATTGTGGATTAGGTCTGGAGACTCGGATATCATCTTGCTCCAATGCGACGAGATGGCGCGTAGCTTCATCAGCTCGTGTATGTCTAGATTGGCCAGGACTTTTGTGAGTATTTGATCTGGCAATCTGCCCCTTGTGTATTTACTTGGTCGTTTGACCAGCCGCGGGCGCTTGAAGTCAAACGGAACCTCTGGTGGCGTCGATGCGTGCTTTGAGATGGAGAATGACGGCGAAGGCGAAAGCGGCGATGCACCGGTTGATGTCGATTTGGAAAAATCAAGGTTGGCCGGAATGACGGGCGACTCTTGTATCGAGGTGGGCGTAGGTGGAGCAAGGGATCCTCGCCGTGAGCGCGATCTGACATTATCGAGGTCGACGTTTAAGAATGGATCGGGATCGTATGGCTCCATCATCTTCTCATCTCTCCGTGTGGGTGTCACTGGATTGTCCATGTCGAGTGTATCATTGAAGGTAACAGTGGGCACGCTCTTCTTGCGCCGCGGAGTCCTGGGCATTATATAGTCGGCTATGGCCAAGTCATCAATGTTGGGCGGCGTGCTGTGTACATCGGCCATGCGCACGTCGTCGTCTTTTGCTGTCCGTAGCCGCTCTTTTGCGACAGACTCTACCTGTCGGCGCACATCTGGTGTGCACTTTTCCCACAACTGGTTCAGGGTATCGCCACTAATCATTAGACATTCAACGGCGGACACGGAGCGCACAGTAGCGGTGCGACACGGGGCAAGCGAGAGACTGACAACTTCGCCAAAATACTGTCCAGTCTTCAGTCGGGCCTTGACTTGTTGGAAATGATGCTCGCCAGCAGCTATGGATTTCCGGCGTCCCATGGTAGGTGAGGTGTGGCCATTCTGCTCGGGCGCGTTGGTGTTGATGACCTCGACCTCGCCCTTGACAATGAAGAAGACGTCGCGGCCCTGGGTGCCCTGTTTGATAATGTCGGTAAATGGGTCGAATGAGCATGGCTGGGCGCGCATGCCGATGAAGTGGAGGATGTCGTCCGGCAGCTCAGAGAAGAGGGGCAGTTCTTTGAGCAGATGTCTCACATGTAGACTGCCGCTTCCGAAAGCGCTGTGGGCGATGGCTTCGGTGAGTCCCGGACTAGGGGACTTTCGCTTCTTGAATGCATTGATCTCGCCCTCGCGGAGGGTGCCGCTCTCTGCCATGACCACATCGCCGTCGTCGCGGTCGCGCTTGCCTGTGATCTGGCGGATGGGTATGGCGGGCCGTTTGGCGCTCAGCTCCGACTTTTTGCGCTGCAGAATGGCGAGCCGCTCCTGGGCTTCGTGTCTGATGGCGACCTCGACGTCGGGAAACTTGGGCAGCTCCTTGGTGAGGTCCTCCTTGTTCAGCCGCACGACCAGCGAGCGCATGTTGGCGATGATGGTGGCGGTGCGGGGGATGTCCATGAGAATGCCAATCTCACCAAAAAAGGCACCCGGCCTGAGTTCTGCATAGGTGCTCTCCTGGTCCCGCGATGTCACGCGCACGGCGCCACGGACCAGCCAGTACATGGCCTTGCCCGTCTCACCCTCGGTCAGGATGGTGTCATGCGGCTGGTACAGCTGGGGCTTCAGGTGCAGGCCGACCTGGGTGAGGAACTCGTCGGGCGCGGCCTTGAAGAGCGGGAAGGAGCGCAGGCGGTCAAGCAGGTCGAGAGGCAAGCCCTGGATGGTGGAAGCGGCCAGTGGAGACGGTCTGACGGGTCTGGCGGGATTGGAGTCGCTGTCGTATGCGCGCACCATGGCGAAGGGGTCAGGCACGGCGACGCCGCCATGAGCACGTACGGGGCCGCCGGCGGATCTGTATCTGCGCATTGTGGTTGTGATTGTGGTTGTGGTTGTGCTGGCCGTCAACACCGCCTTGGAAGGGAGCAGACGTGCCGGTTGGGGAGGCGCGAGGGGCAGCCGTCACACAATCCGGGCTGGAGCGACTCGAGCAGGGTGTTTGGGGGGGGGGAGAAAAGGTGCGGGGCGGAGGGGGCTCGGTG
>Ga0265798_10010872_pt1 | contig 11146 bp, 6 predicted proteins | sample P3T30metagenome_FD_192430 | JGI IMG/M metagenome (GOLD analysis project Ga0265798, IMG submission 192430) | Plant litter microbial communities from East Loma Ridge, Irvine, California - P3 T30 | ecosystem: Environmental > Terrestrial > Plant litter > Unclassified | place: USA: California... | reverse complement strand
GTGTTCGATCATACTGTACAAAATGTTCGGGGAGAAGAGTGTTATGACTTTGTTTACATTATCGTGGTCTCTAGCATGTGGTATGAGCTATCTTCTCACGCCAAAAAGATCCGTCGCAGCAGCTCAGCGCGTGCGTGAAAGACGCCTCGAACTCCGGCAGATGTCTGAAAAGCATAGATATGCTGCACTCGCCGACCTTTCCGGAATGTCACGCCCACGCATAACGCTCAGAAGTCCGCCCATCCGTCCACGAACATCGGTAAACAGAAAACCCGAGAAGAAAAAGATCATCCACGAACACAAAAGCGCCATGCTGAAAACGATGATGCAGGAGCATCCCCGCTCCATCACGCAAAAGACTCCCGCAAACGCCTCCTGTAGCGTTGAAATAGTTCTTCAGAGGAGAGAGACAGCAGCTCGGCCTACGAGAGCGGCCCGGCCTGCATTTGCAAGCCCATCTGCGGTTGCGCGCCAGGAGGAGCCTTGGTGAACCCAGCCTCGCGCTCACGAGCAATCTTGTCGTTCTCCATCCTCTCGCGATCGGCCTTGGTCATGCGCGGCTTGCGCGTGGTCGTTGTGCCGCGGGCGCGTGTGCCTCGAGCGCGGGTGGATGTGGTGCCGGCCTCCTGCTTCTTCTCCGCCAGGCCCGCGTGCGTGGTTCCAGCAGCAGCGGCAGCGCGACCACGGCCGCGGCCGCGACCTCGTCCACGTGTGGGTGCTGAAGACTCGACCTGTGCCGATTCACCTGCAGGTACGAGCGGGCCGGAGTACACGAAGAAGCCGTCTTTGGCGACGGCAGCACCGGCTTCCCACGCAAGCTCCGTGTCGTCGATGAAGTCGTCGGTCTGGTCGTAGACATCCACCTTGGCACGACGCTTCTTCGGCTTCTCGCCGCTCTCCATGCCGCCCATCTCGACGTTGCTATCGCCTTCCATCTCCGACATGAGGTCCACAGACATGTCATCAGTGGCATTGCCCTCCAAGCGGCTTTGCTGGGCGGCAAGACGAAGGAGCTGCTCGCGATGTGCGGCAGCACGAGGGTTGATGGCGTCTGCACCGTACTTCTTGACGATCTCCTGGGCGATGTTGACGGTGTTGCCGCCGGCGGGATCGAGAGGTATGCAGATCTCGATGTCGACAGCTTTGCGCTCCGGTTCAGTGCTTGCTGAGGGTCCGCCGAAGAGTGCTGACGCTGCCAGGAGACCTGTTCCTGACGCCTTGGGTATGACGGGAACTTTGGGTGCCTCCTTCGGGGTCGGCGCTGAAGATGATGATTTAGAGGGAGCCTTCTTGACCTCGGGAGGCGGGGGCCTGGGAAGGGGAGCCTCGCAGATTGGCATGTCGATATCCATGGCGCCATCCATAGTGGAGAGTTGAGGTCTGAAGGATTGAGTATGATTAGTCACTTCCGTCTTAGATATGAAGAGACGATTGGTACGAGAGCGACCACGCCGAGGCATGGCGTTGTGTTCGAGTATGGAGGAGAAAAAAACTTACTTTGAGACAGGAGGGGATGGTTTGGTAGATGGCGGCGCAAAGGTGTTTGATGAGGTTCCGGGCGGTGGTTGTTGCGGTGGCGGAACAAAAGAGGGGTGCGTCATGGTTTGCTGCATGGAAGTGGGGGGCGGTGATGCCTTTGTGGCTGCCTGCGGGGGATTCACGAGACTCGCGATCGACGGAGAGGCGCGTTTGGTAGGTGATGTTGCCTGGGTGACGGCCGGCGGAAGTTGACTTGGTATCGGACGTGATGTATCTACCGTTGAACCGCGGATGGGGTCGTAATAGTTTTGACCGCTGGAATACGGGCGTGGTGTAGCGTTGTGAGACATTGTCGGCGGAACACTGCTGCGAACGATGTTGTCGGATGTTTGATGGTAGATCTGTGGTTGATTCGATGGCGCAGGTGAGGCGGACGGTGGATGAAATGCGTCGTGGATTGTCGGTTGACGTGATTGTGCGGAAGTTGATGCCTGTGTGTTCTGCGTAATCTGTTGAAGTGAATGTTGTCAATGAAAGATTGCTTGACGTTGAGTTGCAGATCGTTGTAATGCTGCTCGAGAGCGGCGAAGCTTGGGATCACTGACCTTTTCCGACGCCTCTCCCGTCTTCTGCTTCTTGCGTGCCGCAGGAGCATTTGGGTCCTTGGGCGCGCGCGGCTTCCTGACTTTCTTCTCCTCGATGGGCTTGCCGTTGGCGTCTAGAACAGGCTCCTTTTTCTTCCGTTGGCGCTTGGGCTTTTCTGCGTCTGCAGTAGATGTTGTGGATTTCGATGTGCTACTGTCGTTGACGATTAGTTTTGATTATATCTTTGACAGTCAATGCAGTAATATGATGCAGGCGTGTTGTTAATGTTTCAAGACTTACCCGCTGGTGGTTTGCGGTATAGCCCCACTATTCACGCCTCCACCACTACCAAGCTTCGGAACAGGGGCGACATGAATGGTGTCGACATCGTGCGACGATACATTGCCATAATTTTGTGGCGACAGTGGCGGCGATGACATTGGACTCGAACTGCGCTCACCGGAGCCTCGATCGTCAATCTGCATGTTGTCGTTGCCGAAGCCGAGTTGCATCCGTGTGCCGAAAGATGTTGTACACGAAAAAGATGCGCCAAGAGCCTCAAATCCAGGCACCGAACGCGCGGGCGCGTCGCAGCTTCGATGAAGCGAACGTGGAGACGTTCAGAACGTCGCAACTCTTCCGGCGTTGCAGGCGAAGGAAGGCGGCCAATAAGAGGGGTCGGCGTTGGCGGGAGGTCGACTTTCCACACCTCAACTCAACTTCCACCGTCGCAGCGTCGCTTTACAGCGCGACAAGAAGATAAATCGGCAGTATTGCTCGTTAGAGTGCCCTGATATTGTCGAGGACGCCGTAGAAGTTCGGGGGCTGCTCTTGCGGCTTCGTTGCAGCTCCTGAAAGTCGGATTCCGATGCCCTCGAGGCAGTAATCGATGCAAAGATGTGCAGGCGACTGCAAAAGAGGTACAAAGTGGAAGAAGAAAGTCGAAAGGCGTTCAGAAAGGAGGGTGTTGAGCATTTACGAAAGCCGGGCAGCTAGAATCGGCAGCAGCCCACCAGGGACATCAGAGAGCGACCGACCAGCACCCCGCCCGCCGCCCGTGGCAGCCCCCGAGAGTGTTCAAGACACATGAGCGTTCACGCGCCTGACGAATCGATTTATTCTGCCTAAGCCCAGCTTTCAATCGACAGACGGACTGGAGGCCGACCGGTGCCAAGCGATATGCACCTCCGAAGATGCTACATCTATCATACTCCTCAAGCTTAATGTTGTCCTCCTCTATGTATACTAGGTTAATGCTGAGCACTGTCTCTCAAGTGATGCTTTGTCTTTCTGGACTAGCTTTCATCATTGCCATTATCGCCTTCTGTTGCCTCGACTGCTCGCCTCGCCGCCGTACGTCTAGTCAGGTCAACGGGAGTGGCCGCATCACCTGCCAGCCTGTCGCAGCAAGGGAGGCAACACTCTCGCTGTTGATACGGATGCGATCGGATTCCCAGGCCGAAAGCTGGAGGGTCAGCAGTACAATTTTATCACGATTCTTTAAGGAGCATCAGTCACCCCCGACTGCGAGGTTACCTGCACTTCAAGAATAGCACCTATAGGGCAGTCCCGCGTCTGCCGGCTTCCGAGATTTAGAGTTAGGCGCATCCCGTGCATTAGCTCCAGCTCCAGCCTAGAATTCTTCGCCGCTCGCGCGTATCCTCCTACAACGACAAGATACCAGAGATGCATCCTCACATTTCCTCACTGCTGTCTTTGGGAATATCAACCAGTCGTACGAGCTCGGCTTCCTCTCGGCAGGAGTAGGCTGTCGGCATCAACAGTGGGCCACATGAGCTGAAGCCAAGGCTGTGGCCAGTCGTGAATCTGAGTCTGACTGGGAACACTGCCTGGCCATCTATCCGCGCCGCGACCGTCTTGTCCGCGAGATGAAGTTATCATGGCCGGAAAACGCATCCCCTTCGATGGCTCCGAGGCTCCTGTCTGCTATATGCTCAGGACCGACGTTTTGGATGGCTCTCTGATGCCCGCAGACGAGGCGCAAGCCACTGCTCAGCTTGGCTTGCATCGTGAACATTAGAGAAGGCTCGACTCATCAGCAACATCGAACGAAACGCTGCCCCATCGACTACTTGCGCCACTTCATAGATAGGGTTCTTGCCCCGTCGCATCTTCGGCCACGAGATGGCTGGCTTTCGAGCATCGTTGATCATAGGACGGAGAAACACCCATTGCTCACGTTCAGTGTCGACATCGCTACCGACAGAATGGTACCTGGAACCTCCGAGCAACATCCCTGGCGATGGGGACGACGCGGCTCGATCGTCTTGCGCCACCAAAATGAATGACCTGCTTCTAGCGATAATGCTTGAGCTCATCTGACCGCTTCGATGCACACCTCGCTTGTGCAATAGCATACCCAGCCAACAGGCCCCGTCCTTGTGTAAGTCGACCTCGTGGCGCCCTGCAGGGTGGTATCTGGGATCTAGGATACAAATGGACGGCTAGGGTGCCCGTGCAAAGATCACCAACCTATAAGTACAGCCGTTGATCGACTCCTGCGGCGGCGGACGTCACGTCACTACTTTTTGGATGCTTTTCACTGCTGAAATACAAAGCTAGTCCATAACTTTCTGCAATTAACACTACCGCCGGACACGACAGCGATGGCTGCTTTTTGAGGCATGTACATCTACACTCTAAAGCCACGGTAAAAGGCTCCGTTATTCGAACACGCTGGTAAGCCCGCTAGCCTTTGGGCTCTATCGCTACAAAACGACCTTCTCACCGTCATGGCAGTCCGCAAGACCACGGCTGATCTTTGTAGCCTGCAGCCTGGTTGTCGTTCAGCCCATCGCAATACGAAATCTTGATCTTGCTCAAGTCCAGTGTGTCCTGCGGCTGGTCGACCGAAGAGACATTGATGAGGAAAAAGTGGAAAGCTTTGCCTTCCCACGGATACGAGCCTTCAGCCCACACATGGACGCCACAGGTCTTGCAGAAGTACTTGTGCGCAGCCTGCGCATTTGGATTATAGTCGCCGAGACCATCGCGACTTGACGGACTCAACAGCTCGAAGTCATCCGGACTTTGGAGCTGGAGATTGACGATGCCTGGCTTCTGGCAGAACGTGCAGTTACAGCGAGATGCAGCCAATCTACCATCTTCCGGGATGACGACTTTTGCGTTGTATTTGATGTTGCTGCAACGGTCAGTTACAGTATATAGTGGTCTGAGGGTGCTAATTACCCGCAATGACAGCTGCCACTGATCGTCGACCTGGACATGGCTGGTTTGTGCTCTGGGTCGGTATGAGTTGAGATCCTACTTGTTGCTTGCGACTTCGAATGAGCGAATCTAATATCTGGGAGGTGCGCATTATTATACTTCATTGGTATGTGGCGACCCCGCTTGAGCTGAACCTCAACTCCGTACAGGTCTTCAACTTCCAAGGCAACACGGGGTTTCTGCCTGCCCGCATTGTCCGAGTGAGTTTGCCAAACCCGAGTCCGTCCTCGGAATACTTCTCGGCCAGGCAGATGCTTCGTAGTATAATACCGACATCAACATGGCGGAGGGAGCAGATGCCAGCGACTCGGATCCTTGCTTGGATCTGCCGCCGAAAGGAGAAGTCTACTGCAACCGCATCAGACCGCAGACCGATACGATGATCTCCGCTTATCCGAAATTTGTAAGTAAACGGAGAGACTTCAGCGAGACGCCGCAATGTTCGTGTTACTGCTTCGACCACGGTGCTCATGGAGTAGTTGGCTAGATCAAAAGCTTTCAACGATCGAGCCCAAGGGCCGACGTTCCAGGAAAATCACAGTTTGGCCTAGGTTTGTTCGCTGCCGATTTCTGACTGCGAATAAGAACCGCTTAGCTAACAAGTATGCCGGTAGCCGACTGGTGGGAGTGTCTTTCTGAACTTCCATGTTCGCACAGCAATGGCTAAGGTGTCTTTCAACTGTTACCTAAACACTTCCAAAGGGCCTTATCAGCACATTGGTTGCAGCATGCTGTGTTCGAGCGCGTGACGTTTCGTTCACGGCAGGTGCGCTCGTCCCTTCACGCGCCTCGACAGGTGCATTGCACTGCCCGACTACTGCACTTCACATCCGCCCAGTCCCTCGCTATCTGGAAGCTTTCCGCCATCTCTATCTCGGGCTTGTTCTCTGAGACCTGGTTGGAGCTGCTTGCCATATGCGACGCTGCAGGCCTTGGGCTTCTGGAATTCGGCCGAGCTCTCCCTGCTAGCTGCATCGCCGGCTTGTCAGATCTCGGCTAGACTTTCAATCGACATACTGGCATCCCGTTCGTGATCATCACACGTGCATCTTAAGTACTGGCTCAATCCCGGTGCGTACCCCAGCAAGCCGAGGCCCTTCCGGATGCAGGGTTCAAAGAGAGCAATTCTCCGACAGGCTTGGACCTTACAGCAACTTGATCGCAACGTCAATCTAGCATACGCCCACTCTAATGCAAGACATCAATAGTCTCACGGACGAAGCCCGTCCCTAACCGCCCGTTACCTTGATGTTCCTTCCGTTGCCAAGGAGACATACAATCAAGCATGCTATTGGGCCGAAACCCTGACGTCCTCGACCTCTGCACTTGTTGGCAACTGGCTACCTCCAGGCACGAGGTGCCTTATCACCTGCACGTCTGGACCTCCGTAGCAGCGAGCGCGGAGTAGGTGGCATCGGGCTCCGGGACCCTCAGATACCTATCACAGTATCTCGTACGCGATGTGAAGCCCTGCTGGAAGGTCCGCGAAAACGACATATCCGGGGGCTTGCGGAGCTCTGCGACGCCATCACGACAGGAGTTGAGAGACTGATGGAGGGGAATAATTGTTCCAACGTGTGCAGCGCCTTCAAAGCCATCCCACGCCTTGTGTGCTACCGACCAACTGCCTACCGGGGAGCTTCGATGACACTAAGCCGCCCTGCTTCACATCTTTACTCGACACCTGCCTCTTCTGTCTGCGACTCCAGATGGCTCTATCGCTAAGGTTGAGCATACAATCTCAGGACGGAGAAGGCACGATACAACCTCGTCAAAGCGTGGGCGTGGTGAACGGATCGAACTCTTTCTGGTCTGACATCCGGGATGGTTTAAGTCACGATGGCTGGCGCCAAGTGCGTCCACCCATATCAGTCCGCACGAGATCGCAATGTTTGGACGGGAAAATGCAAGGCCGTGATAGAGCTGGCGACGCCTCTACACCCGTTGATGTAGAGAGATAAGGTATAAGTATCGTCTGAACTTCCCCCTCAAATCTTTCCACAGCAACATTCTCAATCAAAGTACTCATTCGCTCTGTTCTGCAACATCAACTCTTTCATACGCATACAACTCTGTCACCATGCGGTCTTTTCTCCTCCGCATCCTCGCGGCGCTGCCAGTCATCTTCGCGGCCCCTGTCGTAAACAAGAAGAGACAGGATGTTGAGAATCCCATCCCAGGCGCCTGGATTGTCAGACTCAACCCGGACGTTGCTATCGCTAAAGCTGTAGAGAATGCCGAGAACACGGCCGCCATCAACACGACCTATGCATATGGGTTCCCAGGCTTCAAAGGGTTTGCATTTGAGGGAAGCGAGGCAGATGTTGATGCTATCATCGACTCTATGCCCAACGTAATCTCTGTCGAGCCCGATTCGGTTGTGTCCATTGGTGCACTCACCACCCAGGCCAGTGCGCCATGGGGCCTTGCGCGTATCTCTCATCGCGCTCGTGGAGCTACTACCTACATCTACGACACCACTGCCGGCTCTGGTACCTATTCTTACATCATCGATACGGTAGGTACCGTTTCGCAAGTGTGTCGTTGAAATCTGCTGACATTTCTCGAGGGCATCAACACTGCTCACCGAGACTTTGGCGGTCGTGCTACCGCGGGTGCCAATTTCATCGCTGGTGAGACCGCGCAGGACGCCAACGGTCACGGCACTCACGTCGCCGGTACTGTTGGCGGGACAACGTACGGTGTAGCCAAAAGGACCAATCTTATCGGAGTCAAGGTCCTTGGTGCGAGCGGGTCAGGCTCGAACTCCGGTGTTCTGGCTGGTATTGACTGGGCCGTGTCCAATGCGCGGACTAATGGGCGCACTTCTCGCTCCGTAATCAACATGTCCCTGGGTGGAGAGTTCAGTCAAATTACGAACGATGCCGTGACGGTAGGGAAATCCCCATCCACAGATGTGGATGAGCACATGAGCTGATCGTCGTTCTCGAACAGGCTGCAGTAAACGCAGGTATCTTCGTTGCCGTGGCTGCAGGCAATTCTGGGATCGATGCTCGAAACCAATCTCCGTCTTCTGCGCCTGCAGTATGCACGGTTGGAGCAACAGGTATGTCCTCTTCACTGCACTCGCGGCAGTCGGACCCTGCTGTTGGAAAAGGAACAGTGAAGGACACAGCTGACGATGGATTTAGACCGCAATGATGCGAAGGCTTCGTTCTCGAACTTTGGTCCGGTCGTGGACATCTTCGGTCCTGGTGTCGACATCATTTCTGCATGGATTGGCTCTACCTCGGCGACCAACACAATTTCCGGCACCAGCATGGCGTCGCCACACATCGCCGGTCTGGGAGCCTACTTGATCGCATTGGAGGGCACGAGGACTCCAGCGGCCTTGTGCACCCGCATTCAGTCGCTCTCGACGAAGAACGTGATCACCGCTGCCGGTTCTGGTAGCCCCAACTACCTTGCATACAACGGCAACGGGGCTTAGACAGTGCATGAGACTGGCGTTCAAAGAGACGAGATGATCTTCAGCCATGGCTCAAGGTGGGCTCGGAGAAGTGCGGATGGGGCGTCGCTCGCTTGCGCAAAGATGTTGCTCCGAGGCTTCTGTATTGAAGCAATTCGAGGAGAATCTATATGGAGTGTCATTTCGGCTCTTCTGGTCATCTACATTCGTTCAAAGAGGTTCCATTGCCACACAATGCTTGCGACATTCCATTCAACCACCTTTGGCTATCTTCTCATCTTCTGCTTTCATCGTCTTCGCAACGCCGCTGAGGATTTTGTCGGCCAGCCACTCCGGCATGTGATCGAGACCGACTCCACCAATTGCATGCCCGATGTAGGGCGTAACAATTCTCTGGCCGCAGCCAACTTTGTTCAGTGCATCGTACGCTAGTTTCCTCGAACTGCATCTCATGAAGTTCGTAGGAACGTCACGCCGCCAAGATGCCTGCACTTCTCCCACGATCAAGCCTAGGATCTCAACATCTAGAGCCTCCGCCTTCATTTCCACACCGAGACTTTGCGACCATGACTCAATGTAGGCTTTGGTGCCGGCGTAGACGGAGAGGTAAGGTGAGGGCATGCGCCCGGTGAACGATCCCACGTTGATCACAAGACTAGGCTGTCGCGTCTTCAGGGCCGGGAGCATCTTGGCAGTCAACCTCGTCGGGAAGGCTGCGTTGATGCCAAATAGCGTGTCGGCTTCGTCCATAGCCAGTTCCGGAAACTGTCTGAAGACTGGCTTGATAGGTCCGCTTCCGCCTACATTGTTGACCAGGACGGTGATGTACAAATCACTCAAGCTCGCGACCATCTCGTCCAACGCCTTCTCAGATACGGGGTGAACGTCCAAGACCGCAACTCGAATCTCGACCTTGGGGTATCTCTCCTTCAGCTCCGCCTTCACGCCTTCCAGCTTCGCAGCATTGCGTCCGTGGATGACTACATTGAATCCACGCTCGCAGAGTTCTTCTGCAAAGCCCTTGCCTATGCCATCGCTGGATCCAGTCACTAGGGCCCAGGGGGTCTGCTTGGGATCCTTGTGGTGCCGGAAACGCAGGAGCGTGGAACGGTGAGCGAAGTGCAGCGCGAAGAACGAAGAGAACTGGTAAATCTTGTACAGAGCGGTGACCAGGCCAAGAATACTGATCGGGTTGCTCAATGGTATGTTCGAGAGGATCTGTTGCGACTCCATGGCTGCTCTTTCCTGGAGATGAAGGCCAATGTTGAGGATGAGCGCTGTCTGCAGGCTTTCTCGACGACAGCGAGGGCAATGCGGGTTTTATGCCTGGTCCCAGATGAGATTAGGGCGCCACCGGCCGTAGCAAGGCCAGAAACGCCACGTATGTAGGTACAGATTAATCTATTATACGTTCACATGGAGCTACAAGAAGGCTCCACGGATCTGTCTGAACGTCGGGCCGTCGAAGCTTTCTTTTCTTGACCGGTCGTCAGTGATGCTCCCGTTGGACTGTCGCTCCAAGGCCAACATTCGTTACGTCAGGCTACAACAGCCAAGACACCTAAAGTAACTCCTCAGAGGGGTGGAAGCCTCGAGTCTAAGACAGTCTTAAATGTCTTAAAAGATACCCTAGTAGGTCTCTCTTTACTATACACTCTTCTTTAAAGAGTAAAGGTTTTACTTTTTATTTTGCTCTATTATTTATACTACTTTAGCGTAACTAGAGATTGCTATAGTATATATTATGCTTTAAAGAGTAGAAAGCTCGGTAGTATACCTATTATCGTAGGTATAGTATATAAGAGTTTGCTATATAATATTAGTTTTAGTAAAGGACCGGCATAGTATTACGTAATATAGAAGTACTTACCTTCGACTATAAGATATAATATAATACTTAATGCCTTAGTATCTTTTTCTTCTAGGTCTAGTAGGTAGAGAACATATATTCTAACGATATAACTAGCCCGACTAAACGTAAGGAGCCGCTATCGCTACTAGCTAGGTCTACCTCTAGTATTAAGAAGGTTAGACCGAAGGGAGTAGCTACTTCGATAATACTAATACTATCTACCTTTATATAATTTTAGACCTTCGTAAATATAGTATAGAAGACTAAAGACTAGAATAGATACGCCGGCTATATGAACCTTAAAAAGAATCTCGCTAGTAAAGATGCCTAAAGTAAGTTCGACGAGCTACGGCCTTAACTAGAGAAGGACCGTAATAATCGTCTAGCTAAGCTCCGGCGCGACGGTAAGGATATTAAAGCTATATTACTATAGTACGGAGTATATACGCTAGTATATAACTTTAAGTTAACGAAGATAGCGGTAATAGTAGGATACCTAAATTATCCCTTAGTTAAAGTAATATAAGTAAGGTTTATCGATAATTTAGAGG
>Ga0265798_10010870_pt1 | contig 11146 bp, 9 predicted proteins | sample P3T30metagenome_FD_192430 | JGI IMG/M metagenome (GOLD analysis project Ga0265798, IMG submission 192430) | Plant litter microbial communities from East Loma Ridge, Irvine, California - P3 T30 | ecosystem: Environmental > Terrestrial > Plant litter > Unclassified | place: USA: California... | reverse complement strand
GTGTCGGCAGCAGCGCCTGTGGGTCGGGTCAGCCTGCAGCAACCTCGGCTTCACACCGCCTCAAGATAACGAGTCAGGCTCGTGCGTGCGCCACAGCGAAACGTTTTGACCAACGAGAAAAAAAAAACCCCCCCATACTTGGCCTCAATCTCAATGCTCGAATCTCTGAACCGGCCATGCTTCGAATAAGTGGTTCCCACCACACTAAGCGCAACCTCGCACCGTGCCGCATTCCCGCATTTCGCAAATGTGACATGCATCTTCATCCCTCCACTAATTGCTTGGAAGCTTGCAGGTGGAGACGCTGCTTAGTTGCAGGCTTGGAATTTCATCAAAGGAGCAAGCCGCGTTGCCTTGCATTCGCCCAATGCACTGTGATAGGAGAATGCACGTCTGCATCGGCCTTGGGGTGTGGCCAGGGGCGCACATTGCGACATGCTCAATATCCAATATCGTGTATTTCCTCTTCTAGACCGTCTTAGCAGCGGTCCAAGGATTTTTGGCGCGTCCACGAAGCGTGAAGCGATGAGTTGGGGTTCTTGTCCAAAGATAGCGGGTACACGGGTACACGACGCGTCTTCCTCCTGTAGATCCCCCTGAAAGAGCGTGCCCGCCAAGAGCTGCGCCAACGTTGATGTGAATTTCTTCTGATTGAGGGACACAACAGAGTGAGATGCCTAGGCGTGAGGCTTCATTGCGGGGGAGGTTTCATCATCCTGTTTGTGGCTTGGCAGAAACGGATGCCAGTACGTTGGTGGATTTGATGGCGGCGAGTAGCATTACGTCGAAGCGTACAGTATGCTTCCCCACTGACAGCTCTGCTGCACGAGTACTTCAAGACTCAATCATAGACCCGACACTTCAAGCTAAGCGCCATCCTCGTCCTCGTCAAAGATGCTGTGTAATGGTGTTGGGGTAGTTGACTTTGATGTTTTCTTGAAAAACTTGTTCACCTTGGGCTGTGTGTGATCCTCGTCGTTGCCAAAGACATTGTAAAGCTTCTTCCCACCAATTCTCACAGCGTGCTCTAGTCGCGCGCATAGCCGTTCTACACGGTCCTTGGCCTCTAGAATTGATAGATCCCCAGCGCCAACCTCGACTATGGAGTTTCCCAGTATCTTAATTTGTCGAGCAAGTGTGTCGACTTGACTGTTAAAATTCTGGACTTCCGACGTTGCTGGTAATGGGGCTGTGATTGGAGAAGAGCCCGCTTGCGATGTTGTCGGGCTTGAGAGCGGTTGATATGGTACGGTCAAGAGTCCAGGTCCTATGGCAGTATCGAGAAGAGTCAGTTGGGCTGCAAGCAGACCGTAGTCAACGTTCCTGTCTACTCGGAAGCTTGACAATTTATCCAAATAGTCAAGCAGGAGACCTGACACCTTTGGATCTGTAAGCGGCACATCAACCGAGATGGGATATAGGAGGAACTCGAGCGCTAGATGACGCTGCATATATGCCGTCAACGGAGACCTTGATGGAAGGGCACGAATCAGGTTTCTCTGCAACATAGGATGTGTCACCTTGGCAAGCAGTTGAGGAACAATGTCGCTGAGCTGTGAGGAGATTAGAGACTGAACACATTGTGGGAGAGGGGCTTTTTACCGCAGAGTTTAGGCTATGATTGTCGGCAAAATTGCAGACAATGGCTTCTATGGCATCCTGTATGGCGCAAAGTACATCGGGATCTGCAACGACACGGTCGTCTAAACATACATGGCACAATATGAACAGTGCATGACTCCGAGCCTCGGTGCGTAGCCTGTAGCGCATCAGCAATATGCAGATTGCTTTTACATCAAGTCAGCCTACCATGGCGCCGCCCCTGCAAGTAATCTGGCAATCGACTTCAGGGTTGGTGGAAGCGGTAGACTGTACTCAGATTGTGGCAGAGATGTTGGCGCAAGTTTACTCTCCCGGTCGAGTTGAGCCATGTTGGCACCTGTTGCCTGAAGTAAGACATGCAGTCTTTCGGGGTCCAATAGGGTTTCAAGGTGCTCATGATGAGACTGATGGGTGTCAAACACTGGTTTGACCAAAGCTAGACAAGTACATACCTCAAGAACCTCGAGATACCTGGAGTTGAGTGACTCATTGTGGCCGTAACAGACTACAATGGTTAGCAGGGAAGGGCATGAGCACTGTGTTGCCTACATTGGTCAATCATCCAGGATGCAAGTTCTTCGGGTAATTGTTGTATGCGGAACATGTGCTGCACAAAACCAGTCATGAAAGCTTGATCCCTAGCACTAGGGTCTTGAGCAGGTCAGTCAGTAAGCGGCCGCCGCAAACATTTCGGTGCAATGGTTACCTTTGAGATTGTAAGCCCAACGCTGCTGGGGAAGGCTTCTGACAGGGAATTTGGACAGCACTGGAGTTGGGTGTGAAGGGTGTCCAAAAAAGTGGAAGGTGCTTTGCATTTGCATGGCGCTCGTCCTCTGCATGGCCAGGAAAAGGCGATGGGCCTTGTCAGGGTCGTCGTCATCATCCTGCACAACTTGGCCCAGCGTGTCCTCGGTAATGGCAATGGCATTGTTCACGAGCTCCTCGTCGGCCTCTTCCAGAGCAGCCTTGTGCTCTTTGATCCTCTGCTCTGTCTCTAGTTTCTGCTGGACCGTCTGTAGGAAGGTATCAAACTTGCGCTTGTCGCCCTTTGACTTCTTTTCCGGCTTGCGGAACCCATCGTCTTGGTCTTCGGACGTGCGTTTGGAACGGGTGGTTATGGTGGCGGACTTGGGTTTGGGAGTCGTTTTGGCATTGGCATTGGGGGCGGCCAGGCCAAAGTCGACGTCTAGGAGCGAGTCATCGGAGGCGTCATCGGAATCTGAATTGAGCACCACTTGTTGGCCATCAGCGGTTATGCGCCTGCTCGCGGCGGACGGGGCAGAAGTTTGTGAGGGGTTGAAGGGCGATGGGTCGGTCAGGCTGTCGGGGGCCTTGCACGTTGCAGAAGATTGTGTAACTTTGGGCGATTTTGGGGCAGTGGAGTGTACCGTAGTACTCGAACTGGCGGCACGCGGGGTAGTGTCTTTGGGCAATGGGGCAAAAAAGTCTCTAATGCTACTCTTCTGCACCTTCTTTTGCTTTTGGCCTTTCATGGCGAGCAGCAAATGGGCAGGGCAGGACGGCAGCAGCAATGGATGGGTGAAGGATGCTTGGGGGGTGGAGGGGGATGTGAGTAGGCATCCCCGGGCTGCTGTGAGGCTGCCGAACGCGTTGTCGCCCGAGCGAGATGCGAAGGCTTGGCCGGAAATAAGGCTGCACGCTGCACGGTGTCACGTGCACGGCTTACTAAGCCGCACTGGGACAGGTCACAGAAGCGACCTCGGGACGGTACCGGCCATGGCGGCGCCGTGTCTAAATCTGTCTGCCGTTTACAACGAGAGGCATCGGAATGGGCGTGCGCCGGCATCCGTTTGCGACCAGGGCGTGATGGCTAGGCGGAGAGTGCGTACAGCGTCGCGCATATTCGTCCACGGAGCCGGGCGTGCCGTGCTCGACGAGTAGTCTTGTACGTTTGTGTTGTTTCGCATTGAAGTCTGAAATAGGTCCTCGGTGCTGGACTGTGTCAGAATGTCAGAAGTGAGGCCCTGGCTGGACATGTTATATTAGGCGCGACATGGATGCCGAACGCCCCAACTGCCAGCGCCAGCTGTCAGGCCAGCAGCCAGCAGCCCGCACCAGCAGCCCACCCAGTATCGGACTTGAGGGACGAACGGCGACCGAGGGGCACTCCGCCCCAGCGGGCGGCCGAGAAGGGGAAGGGGTTCGCTGACGGAAGGCCGCGGTACATGGTTGCTGCATGTACTATGTATGATGATGTGCTGAGCAATCGCCGCCGCCGCCGACGCCGCCGCACGCCGCTGATGCGGATGCTGATGCTGATGCTGTTGTTGCCCGTCGTCTTTTCCATCTCCCAGAGTGAGTTGGTGGGCCGCAGATGGTCAGACAGTCAGACGGCCAGATCGGACGGGCGGTCACGTGGGGCGCAGCACATGTACAACCTCCTCCCTCACCTGGCCACGCGTCGCCAACGTGCTGCTCGGGTGGCAGCAGCAATGAATCTGGCGGGCTCCAGGTGTGTTTGACCATGATCAGATCGCCTGGCGGGCCTGTCGGAGCCAGGAGCCAGGAGACTAGGAGGTCGCTAGGCTCGCGTCTTGGTTGTGACCGTAGCGGCCGGCCGAGCTTTGTGAGGCGTGTGCTTCCCGCGCCCATGCTTCTGTAAGCACATCAGAAAGCAGGACAGCATCAGGGTCTGAGAAGCAATACACCTCGCCGTCTCCGCCCTTTCCCACGCTGCGTCGTCCATGGCCCAGCCCACTCTGACGACATCCCACAAACTAATCGCGGCCCCGTCGCAGAACACAAACTCGCTCTCTTGCACGCGCCGCGCCGCTCCTCGCAACCGTTGTTTCTCGTCCGGCTGCTTTTAATATCCGAATGCACGAGCGCCCATCTGTTCTCACCCTCGCCAGCAGAACGCGACCGCCGTCGCTCCCCCTCGTCCCCCCGGCGCCATATGCACTGCAACCCTCCCGACGACGACCTGCCATTTTGGACCGCATACGAATTGGCCACCGTCTCCACGTAGAGCCATTCCGGCTCAGGCCGTCGCCTCCCTTGACGCTCCGCACCCACTCGCAACCACGACACCGGCCGTCATGACGCTGCAGCCCTACATGGAGCCCAACGAGACCGAGGTCTCGCACCCGCAGAAGCGCATACGTTGTGAGTCGCCTTTGCTTTGTTGTGTGCTGACTGAGCAGTGACGTTGTGAGCCATGTGCTGATTAGGCGTGCAGGGGCAACACATCGCGCAACTGGCATCAAGGCGGACAACAAGCGGCACTCGCTCAAGGAGCGTCTACACCGGCGCATAGGCTCGGGCGGCGAGAAGCCCCACGACCTAGGCAAGGAGAGCGGCGTGCAGCCCGACCCATCCCCCGAAGGTTCAGACGCAGGCGCTGAAGAGCAGGACGGTGGCCGGAGAGTCTACTTCAACCTGCCCTTGCCCCAGAAAGAGCGCGATCCAGAAGGCCACCCGCTCGCACACTACGCCCGCAACAAGATAAGAACGGCAAAATACACGCCCCTCAGCTTCATACCCAAGAATCTGTGGTTCCAGTTCCACAACATCGCCAACGTCTACTTCTTGTTCATCATCATCCTCGGCGTATGTCCTCTTCCGCTTCTTCCGACTTGGCTTTCCCGCTAACCCACCCCTCCAGATCTTCTCCATCTTCGGTGCCTCCAATCCAGCGCTAAACGCAGTGCCCCTCATCGTCATTCTCGTCGTAACGGCCATCAAAGATGCCGTGGAGGACTGGCGGAGGACGGTCCTCGACACTGAGCTGAACAATGCCCCGGTGCATAGGCTCGTCGACTTTAACAATGTAAACACAGCCGAAGACACGGTATCACTATGGCGCAAGATCAAGAAAGCTACCACAAAAGGCATAGTCACCACATGGCGGGCAATCAAGAGTGCAAAGGGCAAGAAGGGTGGCAAGGGCAAAGGAGGTGATGGCCAGGGCATGGACGGCGACCGACGCTCGTTCGACACGCGCCGAGCGTCCGTGGCATCCCAAGGAGGCTCGTACTTGGGAAACGAGGGTGACATTCAGATGACGCCTGTTCCTTCTCCGCTACCAGGTGCATCTCCGACGCAGTCCCCACGCCTGCCCCCGGGTCCCGGAGAGGGCGACAAGGTTCGAGGCGGCGACCGCAAACAGGAACCCGTAAAGCAGAAGTTCTGGGGAAGCGTGTTGAACCCCCACAGCTCGGCACCGGAAAAGGCCCGTTTCAAGAAGGATGCATGGAAGAGCGTACAGGTCGGCGACTTTGTCCGCCTATACAACGACGAGGAAATTCCTGCCGACGTGATTGTGCTCTCCACATCTTCCGACGATGGCGCCTGCTACGTGGAAACAAAGAACCTGGACGGCGAAACGAACCTCAAGGTGCGCAACGCACTGCACTGTACTCGAGACGTACGCCATGCTCGAGACTGCGAACGCGCAGAATTCGTCATTGAGAGCGAGGGTGCCCACTCCAATCTCTACTCGTACAGCGCAGCCATCAGGTGGCAGCAGCACAACGCAAAGGATCCCTCGGCGGAGCCCTACGAGATGGTCGAGCCTATTTCCATCAACAACTTGATTCTTCGAGGCTGTCAGTTGCGAAACACCGAATGGGTCCTCGGCGTTGTCGTATTCACCGGCGACGAGACCAAGATTATGATCAACTCCGGCATCACCCCCAGCAAGCGCGCCAGAATTTCAAAGGAACTGAATTGGAACGTTGTGTACAACTTCTTTATCCTGGCTGCCATGTGTCTAGTCTCTGGTATCGTGCTGGGAATTACGTGGGGCCGAGATGATACATCGCATTCTATATTCGAGTATGGGTCTTATGGAGGTGCACCTGCTACAGACGGTGTCATTGCCTTTTGGGCTGGCGTCATTCTCTTCCAGAACTTGGTGCCCATCTCGCTCTACATCACCCTGGAAATCATCCGTACGCTGCAAGCTCTATTCATTTACAGCGACATTCACATGTACTACGCAAAGCTCGATTATCCTTGTACGCCCAAGTCATGGAACATTTCCGATGATGTCGGCCAGATTGAATACATCTTCTCTGACAAGACAGGAACACTCACACAGAACGTCATGGAGTTCAAGAAGGCGACTATTAACGGTGTTCCCTACGGAGAAGCGTACACGGAAGCTCAAGCTGGCATGCAGCGAAGGCTAGGTGTCAATGTTGAGGTTGAAGGTGCCAAGGCGCGTGAGCAAATCGCGCGCGACCGTGTGCGCATGCTCGAAGGAATCCGCAAGATGCACGACAATCCTTACCTATGGGACGAAGATCTGACTTTTGTGGCTCCTGACTACATCGATGACCTGCGTGGAGATTCTGGAATGGAGCAGAAGAAGGCCAATGAAGACTTTATGGTTGCGCTTGCTCTCTGCCACACCGTCGTTACTGAACGAACCCCTGGTGACCCGCCGAAGATTGAGTTCAAGGCCCAATCCCCTGATGAGGCTGCGCTGGTTGCTACTGCTCGTGACGTTGGGTTCACATTTGTGGGCCGCGAGGATGATCGCCTTGTTGTCAACGTCTTGGGACAGGAACGCAGATACCAGGTGCTCAACACGCTCGAGTTCAACTCCAGCAGAAAGCGCATGAGTGCCATTATCAGGATGCCCGACAACCGCATTATCTTGTTCTGCAAGGGTGCCGATAGTATGATTTACTCTAGGCTTATTCCCAACGAGCAACGCCAGCTCCGTGCCGATACCGGTGAACACTTGGAAATGTTTGCACGGGAAGGACTTCGAACCTTGTGCATTGCTCAAAGGGAGATCCCGGAAGACGAGTACCAAGAATGGAGCCGAGACTACGATATCGCTGCCAATGCTATTCAGGGACGTGAAGACAAGCTAGAAGAAGTATCTGACCGCATCGAAAACCATCTGTGGCTGATTGGAGGAACGGCCATCGAAGACCGACTCCAAGATGGTGTACCGGAATCCATCTCACTCCTCGCTCAGGCAGGTATCAAGCTATGGGTTCTGACTGGCGATAAAGTAGAGACTGCCATCAACATCGGTTTCTCTTGCAACCTGCTCGACAACGACATGGATCTCATCATTCTCAAGGTGACAGACGACAACATTGAATCCGTGGAAGCCCAGATCGACGACAAGCTACAGCTTTTCGGCCTAACAGGCTCCGAGGAAGAGTTGGCCGCTGCTCAACACGACCACGAACCGCCTCCACCTACACATGCTATCATCATCGATGGAGACACCCTTAAGTTGGCCTTGGATGATTCAGTGAGAAGAAAGTTCCTCCTACTCTGCAGGCGATGTCGCTCCGTTCTTTGCTGCAGAGTCAGTCCCAGCCAGAAGGCAGCTGTTGTTAACATGGTGAAGACCGGATTGGACTGCCTGACTCTTGCCATCGGAGATGGTGCCAATGATGTTGCTATGATTCAAGAGGCGCACGTTGGCGTGGGTATTGCTGGTGTTGAGGGTCGGGCAGCCGTCATGTCGTCAGATTACGCAATTGGCCAATTCCGCTTCCTCACGCGTCTCGTGCTTGTTCATGGCCGATGGTCCTACCGTAGGCTTGCGGAGACAATCGCCAATTTCTTCTACAAGGTCAGTTATTTTCAAGGAAGCAATACAACTCATACTAACACACATACCCAGAACATCGTTTGGACGTTTGCACTCTTCTGGTACCAAATTTACACCAACTTCGACAGTCAGTATATCTTCGACTACACGTACATTATCTTCTTCAACTTGGCGTTTACTTCACTCCCTGTTATTGTAATGGGTGTTCTCGATCAAGATGTCGATGATCGAGTGTCATTGGCTGTACCACAGCTGTACCGCCGTGGTATTGAAAGAAAGGAGTGGACACAGCCAAAGTTCTGGTAAGTAAATTGTCCAAGAATTAACCTGACTGTATGTCTAACTTGTATTCAGGGCTTATATGGTTGATGGCATCTACCAATCCGCTGTCGCCTTTTTCTTCCTCTACGAAATCATGGCGCCGGCAACCTTTGTTACCTCTAACGGACTGGACATTACGGAATATCGACGCATGGGAATCTACGCTGCTACTACCGCTGTCTGTGCTGCCAACATCTACGTCTTGTACAACACTTACCGATGGGATTGGCTGATGGTTACCATCGTCATCGTCAGCACCATCTTCGTCTGGATGTGGACTGGCATTTTCACGTCCTTCACCGGTTCTGCTCAATTCTACAAAGCTGGCGCTGAAGTTTACGGTACGCTCAACTTCTGGGCATATGTTCTCTGTGCTACGATAGCCTGTTTACTCCCACGCTTCATCTTCAAGTCGGTGCAGAAAATGTACTTTCCTCTTGATGCGGACATCATTCGAGAGCAAGTCAAGCAAGGCAAGTTTGACTACCTGAAACAGACCGACGCCTTTCTTCCTCCGCCACCCGAGAAAGTCACTGGAACATCCAACTCTCCGACTCCGGAAGCTGACGCCACGAAATACAAAGCCGCCAACGCGACCAATGCGGACGAAGATGTACGGCCCATCTACCCACCCTCTGTTGCCCCAACAGCCACAACGCACAATGCAAGAAGCCAAAACGGTAGTGGTAGCACCGACTATACCTTCCGTCAATCCACGGATGGCTTCCCACCTGTACATGTACCCGCACCACCTGCGGAAGCTCCTCCACTCGTTCAGACGAACTCGACTGATCGTCGTGTACGACCGAGCTTTGATCGCGCGCGCATGTCAATGGATCGTGTCCGCCCTAGTTTTGAGCAAAGCAACGATTTTACTTCGGCGGCTATGTTGACGCGTCTCGAGGCATCGCATAGTCGAAACAGTTACCAAGGTCAGCGCACTAGCTACCAAGGGGGCCCTCCAAACACACAACCAGCTGTCATGAGTCGGTTACGAAATGCGATACGGAGAGCAACATTAACACGCGACGAGGCGCCAGAGCATCTCCGACAAGACCAAGGGGATGTACCCGATGTCCCTGCGATTCCGAAAAGCCCCCCACGAAGTCCGCGGAGTCCCCCCCGGTAGTAACTCTAGTGACTAGTGGCTCGGGTAAATATTGCATATTGATTATCCTCCTTACGAGCCTTTATGACTCTTTGTACATAACCCATCGTATTCCCTTAACAGTCATTCCGTTTCGCAGTGCACCAACAATCCAAACATTGTCAGCACTACCCCCACGTTTATTCTCTTTACCGTTACCCCACTACCCATTGGATACTACGGCGTTGTGCCTCCTCTTCTTTTTTTTTCAATTTCCTTGCAATGTAGAGCTTGCGATTCCCTCTTTGAAACTTTATCTCGCTGGTATTGGGAGAGTGAGAAATTCTTCCCATGATGGATAGATGGTGTCGATGAGCATGGATGTAGATTATTCTTAATCATGTATGGCTCACCCAGCCGTTTAGGGCTAATTGAAGTCTACGAATCATGTATATTGACCAATGTGCAGTGTGGGATGCCGACGTTTATTTTAGTGATTTTTTTGTGTTGAAGACTGTAGACTGGTAAGTTGGCTGCTATGCGGCTGCCGTTTGCATGTAATAGTTTGCATGCAGTATCAAGGGAATTTTGCATGAGTTGCAAAGACCAAGTTTCCTTATTTTTGTGACTCTTCTAGATGGTGTGTGCCTGGGAGTCAGTTTTGGGTACATTTCAATGTGGCTTCCCTTTCCTCCCATGCTAACGTCTTAATTCATAACAACATCGGCTTTGGAGTGACTTTCTGCATTACCAAAATTGCGCACTTGAATGGTTAAAGGGTCCTTGCAACGTCATTCGCTTGTTGCCTGGTGAGTGCTACCAGAAGGCAATAGTGGATCCCCCTCCTCCAGCCGAGTCACGTTTTACGACTCACTTCGAGTGCCTAAAACACAGCGAGGACAATGTTCGGCGGTCGCCACCATTTACTTAAGGGTAGTGAAAGTATGCATTTCTCTCACCACACAACCTCACCTTCACTACATACTCACTCCGTAGAGCTCAACTCATTGTAGCCATTGCATTATTTCCTCATTATAACAAACGGTTACATCTTGCATGCCCATAAACATGCGTTGTGAACGTCAAGATCGTACGGGAGCGCCTGGAGGCGGAGACCACGAGTTCAAGATTAGAGGGCAGGCTGAACAGCCTCCACCCATGTCAAGGGCGCAAAAGAAAAGGAAGCGGACGAGCGACAATAACAATTGGCGGCGGCCGGAAGGACGCAGATTTGATTCACCGCACACGGACACAGGATTGAACAGAGAGCAGAGCGGCAGTCGAACAGACAGCGCAGCCAGCGTTAAGAGAGCGAAACTACTTAGACATGCGACTACTGCTACTACTACTACCATTCCAAGACCGCCTAGTACAAACCCAGCGGCTCCAGATAGCGTCGTAGCTGCGCCTCGGCCACGTTCTAATAAGCGGCAAGGGGACAAACAAGACAAGAACGGAGACCAGGGACGAGGGCGGCCCGCCAACAGCAAAGTTTCCCGACAAGCCACCCTATTGGAAAGAGCGCAACAGAGCGCGGCAGAATATCCGGCTTTAGCAAACCAGCCAGCATGGCAAAGTCTAGGAAAGGAAAC